>TARA_R110001583_G_scaffold74156_5_pt1 | contig 24045 bp, 18 predicted proteins | sample TARA_R110001583 | Tara Oceans TARA_R110001583 (sample SAMEA4398432) | marine metagenome | biome: Polar Biome; feature: [MES] marine water layer (ENVO:01000295) within the mesopelagic zone...; material: water (ENVO:00002006), including particulate matter (ENVO:01000060) such as...... | reverse complement strand
GAATAGCGTCAATCGACCTTTTATTCCCATAGTGAGTTAAGTATAATTAGATGTTAATATGTTAGTTTGAAATTAATGAAAATCTTCCTAATAATGGAATGATTTTATAATCCAATACTTTATACGGCGCTCAGCTATAGCCTGCAGAAGTGCAGATAAACTCTGAATTTGGGATTTTGGTTGTTGAGTAGTGAGAAAGGATAATAATGATTCCTTTCAATACAAAAATAAAGTTAGTTGTTCTAGCCCCTTTATTGTTGCAAGGCTTCAAAACTAATAAAAAAAAGTAGAAATAGCCCTTAATATGTTATTTGTGTTGATTCTACTTTCGCAAGTCTTTGTGTTTAAGTTGTAATTTATTGAATGCTTAAAAGAATTTTATCAAACAGATCATGTTTGTTTATTGGTTTTGAGATATAGTTATCACAACCTGCTGCTAAAATCTTTTCTTTATCGCCTTCAATTGCAAAAGCTGTTTGTGCAATAATAGGAATCTCAGGACGAATTTTTTTGATTTGTTCTGTTGCCAAAATGCCATTCATATTTGGCATATTAATATCCATTAGTAACAAATCGATCTTATTATTCTCCTTGCAATAGGCAACAGCCTCAGCGCCATCATTTACTCGAATGCACGTCATTCCCTTTGAAGTAAGTAGGGCATCTAAGTATGAGAAGCTAGTTTCATCGTCTTCTGCTATAAGAACTGTTTTGTTAGCAAAGTTTATCGTTGGTTCAATACCTGTAGTAACAGAATGTTCTTCTGATTTATTTGTAAACGGGATAGTGAAGTAAAAGAGAGCACCGTTACCCTCTTCTGATTCAATCCATATATTACCACCCATAAGTTTAGTTAATTTTTTACAAATTGTTAGTCCAAGACCAGTCCCACCATAAATGCGTGTATGCGAGTCATCAGCTTGACGGAAGATTTCGAAAATTAATTTTTGAGCCTTTTGAGGAATTCCAATACCTGAATCTTTTACGAAAAATTTAATGAATTGTTGTTCTTCTTGGTGTAAAAAGCATCCAAACTTTACACTGCCTTCGTTGGTGAATTTTAGAGCATTTTTAAGAAGGTTTATTAAGATTTGTTTGATTCTTTTCTGATCAGAAAAAAGAATGGCTTCTGAATCTTCAAGAGAATCATCTAGAATAAGCTCCAAATGTTCTTTTTCTTGAAGGACTTGCTCGTTTTTAATTATCTCATGGACTTCATCTAAAAGGATCGCTGTACTTAGAGGTTTTACTTCTATTTTTATATCGCCAGTCTCGATTAAAGAAATATCAAAAACATCTTCAATTACTCCAAGTAAGTGCTTTCCACTCATGCTTATAATTTCACTAAAGTGAAGGATATCTTCTAAAGGTAGATCTTGTTGAATCAAATCTGAAAAACCAATTACGGCATTCAAAGGTGTTCTAAGTTCGTGAGACATGGTTGCAAGAAAAACAGATTTTAGTCGATCGCTTTCTTCAGCAATATCTTTTGCCTTAATTAACGATTGTGTTAGCTCTTTTCTTTCTGAAATGTCTGTAATAAAACCTTCGATATAAAGAAGGTTGTCGTTCTGGAATACTCCGCTGCCTTGTTCCCAGATCCATTTAGTTTCTCCTTTTGCATCTATGATTGGATATTCGGCTTGAAAGGTGGATTTTTGTGTAAGAGTTTCCTGCCATTTGTTCCAGAGTTTTTCCCTATAATCAGGATGGATGATATCATTAAATGTAATCTTCTTTTTTGATATAAAATCATTTGGAGAATAACCTGTGATCTTTTTACAGCCATCACTAATATAGGTCATGGACCAATCTCTGTTATTAAGACATTGATAAGCGAAGCCTGGAAGATTGTTAAGAAGGTTATTTAAAGTTCTTTGGCTTGTTTCTAATTCACTTATTTTTTGTTTAACATTGACTTCTAAATCTTTATTTTTCTCACGTAATTCATCTTCTGCATCTTTAATTCGAAGCATCACATTAATTTGCGCGATTAGTTCATTTTCTTCTATTGGTTTTGAAAGAAAGGCATCAGCACCAATTTCGAGTCCTTTAATACGCGATTTATTATCACCTCTTATTGCTGTAATTAAAATGATGGGAATGTGTTTGGTCAGTTGATTGCTTTTGAGTTGTTTGCATGCCGAAAACCCATCAAGTCCAGGCATGATGATATCTAAAAGAATGACGTCAGGTTGACTTATCTCTGCCAACTTAATTCCTTCTTGTGCAGATTGACATGTTAATATATCACATCCAGAATATTTAGGTCTTAGAATAGCTTTGTAAACAACTAAATTGTCCGCATTATCATCGATAGCTAGTATTTTTCTCATAGCACTAATAAAAGAAGGTTTGTATTTTCTCTAATATCTCTAAGTGGTCAACAGGTTTCGTGATATATTCATTACAACCTGCATTTAATATTTCAACTTTATCTTCATTCATAGCTCTTGCTGTTAGCGCAATAATAGGAATGTGATGGGTCGTAATATTTTGTTTAAGGCGCTTTGCAACTTCAACACCATCAATTTTAGGTAAAGCAATATCAAGAATGATTATATCTGGAATACTCTCCTCAACCATTTTTATACCCATTTCGCCATCTATTGCTTCAGTTATATCATATTTTTGATTAAGGATAGATTTTATTGTAACCATATTGTCTGGGTTATCCTCAATAATCAAGATCTTAGGCTTTTCTCCATCTTTCACAATAATCTTAGACACTTGCATCGGTTTTGTGATTATCGGTGTAGGAGTGAGACTTTTTATTACCATAGATTGAACAGTATTTAATAATTCCTTAATATCAATGTCGCCTTTTTGTATTAGTTGATGAATATTGTTTTTGCTTAATCGATTAAGATCTTTTGCTGATAGGTCTTTAGCTGTTAAAATTACTACAGGAATATTAGCTGTATTTTCTGTTCCTCTTATTGTTTCTAGGACTTCAAATCCATTTATTTCTGGCATCATTAGATCAAGAATAATGCCATCAGGAATGTGAGATTTCATGTATGCAAAAGCTTGTTTCCCACCTAAAGCAACATCAGCAATATAACCATTACTTTCAAGTACATGTTTCATTTGTACTACAGCAGATTCATTATCTTCAATAATTAATATTCTGTTTCCAGCCGATTTTAATGAAGATGAACTGTTTTCTTCTTCATTAATCTTAGAGAACGAGCTAAGTATGAGAGGAGATGTGAGAGTCGCTTTATGCCACTCAATTGGAATTTTCAATAAAAAGCATGAACCAGAACCTGGTATACTGCTCACATTAATTTGACCACCTAATTTATCTGTAAGTTTTTTAACAATTGCCAAACCAAGTCCTGTGCCTTCGTATTTTCTGGAAGAACTGCCATCTATTTGTCTAAATTCATCAAAAATAGATTTTATATAATCATCCGAAATTCCAATTCCTGTGTCTGTAATTTCAATGTTGATATCAGTTTCGTTTTTGTAGGCCGATATTGTTACTGTTCCTTTTTCAGTGAACTTAATTGCATTGTTAATTAGATTTGTTAAAATTTGGTGCAGACGTATTTCATCTGTTTCAATTTCAGGAATATTATCGCTTGTATTTATAATTAATTGAATATCTTTTTCAGAAGCTAGTGGGGATAGGTTTTCATTAAGTATTTGTAAAAGTTCTTTTAGTTGAATAGGCTTAGGGTACATATCCATTTTACCAGCTTCAATTTTAGATAAATCTAGAATGTCGTTAATTAATTTTAAAAGGTTCCTACCATTTCGCTCTACAATTTCTAAGTAGGAATTTTCTTCTTCGTTCAGTTTATCTTTAGATTGTAAAATTAACGTCCTTGATAATGCCATTATCGAGTTTAGTGGAGTTCTCAGCTCATGACTCATATTTGAGAGGAATTCACTCTTTAATCGGTTAGCTTGTTCAACCTCTTCTGTTTTAAGAATGAGAAATCTATTTTGTTCGTTAAGTTCTGTAGTTTGATTGTGTAGCTCTTGAGCTTGTTCTTTTAACTCCTCAGATTGTAATTCTAATGTTTGATTTGATTGAGACAGTGTTTGGGCTAATGAGGACGTTTGTTGTGTTGCTAAAATATTTGAAAAGGAAGTGTTTATATTTGAATTAGATAGTTTTATTATTTCGATACTTTCTGAACTGTAATTGCCTAAATTCGATAGTGAGATAAGAGCTTGAATCTTATGATCCGTAATTATAGGGAAGGATAGGATTTCCTGAGGACTATAATTTCCAATACTTGTAGTAAATCCAAAATATGAATTTTGATCTAGATTTTTCACTACCTGCAATTTTTCTGTTTGCATTATTAGTCCAAACTCACTCGGTATATCTTTAATAGAGAACGATTTCAACTGTTCTTTATTACATGCAGTTGAAGCTATGCATTTATATCTTTTTTCGTCAAGTATGTAAAAACGCCCGCTGGAGGAGTTACTAACCATCATTAAATTATCCAATAATTTTGTAGCAAACTGATTAGTATCAGATTCTTCAATTAAAGATTCGTTTATAGTGGATAAACCGTTTTGAATTTTGATTTTTGAGTTTAACGAATTTGTCATCGAATTAATACTTTTCCCTAATGTGTCTAATTCATCGTCGGAATTAATTGTATTTTGGATCGACAGATTACCATCTTGAATTGCTTTAGATACAAAGTTCATGCTTTTTATCGGACGCCTTATGCTTTGGGTGATTAAAAAAGCTATAAGAGAACTTAGTAGTAAAGATAAAATTAAGGTGATTGTAATGATTCGATTAAAGTAATTACCTTGATCTATTGAAGACTGGTGAAAGCTTTTAGCTTTATAATTAGCAAAATCTTTCATCTTTGATACTTTCTTGTTCAAGAGTTGAACATGAGTTGCACCTTTCCCTTTTGTAATAAGGGCTGCATCTTGCATATTGCCTGAAATACTCAACTCAATTACTTCTAATCTAATTGGTTTCCATTCTTTGAACGAATCCCATGCAATGTCGACATCTTTTTTATCTCCCAAAAACTCTTTAGAAACGATAGTAAATAATCGATCTATTTCACTTTCACTTCTACGTACTTGTTCAATTGCTTTGTCAATTTCATGTTTTGTTTTTGCTAAAGCAACATCTTTCATTGAGCGATGAATAGAAACAATATGAGTTTCTATTTCCTGAACTGAGTTACTGATTGTATAAGGATGATTGAAAATATTATCAATGCTTTTAATATGTTGTTGGGAATTCAAAATCGCTAGGATACCAATACCTAAAGTTAAAAGACTTAATGTTAAGAAACCTATTGAAAGTCTTGCTCCTATAGATATATTTCTAAGTTTTGTCATAGTGGGATGTTATTGGTTGTAGATAATCGCTATCCTTTTTTTTGAAAAATTTTGAATAAATCGGTGTTTCTAAGAAAAAGATTCGAATGTTTCAATAATGGATCTTCGCTTTCTCCTAGTATTAAGTAGCTTGATTCGTGCATCGTGTTTCGTAGTTTCTTTAAAATACGATGTTGGTATTCGTTATTGAAATAGATAAGAACGTTTCTGCAAAAAATGATATCGAAATTACCAAAAATACTTTCTTCAGGAGCTTGACTTTTCTTGCTCAGAAGGTCGAATGTTGAAAAGTGAACTTGGTCTTTTATTTTTTGAATGAGTTTATATTTGTTGTTTTGGCTTGTAAAGTATTTGCTTAAGTAGGCAAACTCTATTTCTTGAAAAACTTCTTCAGTGTATTCAGCATTTCGGGCAGTATTTAATGACTTTTCGTTAATATCGGTTGCAAAAATATTAACCTTAAAATCAAGCTTATTATCATTAATGTATTGATCTAAGATCATAGCTATAGAATAGGGCTCCTCACCAGTTGCACAACCTGCTGACCAAATACGTATATCATTGTTTCTAGTTCTTATTTTTTCCGCAAATAATTTAGGTATAATGATTCTTCGGATGTAATGATAAGTGAAAGCATCTCGGAAAAATCGACTTATGTTAATTGTTAAAATATCTGCAAGATGATCAAATTCAATAATGTTATTTTTAAGATAATTAATGTAGGATTTGTAGTCAAGGGAATTGGTAGCTTTTAATCTTCGATTAATACGCCTGATTAAAAAATCTGAGTTACTACCGTTTAAATCAATGCCTTTGTTTTTTAATAAAAGCATTAATATTTCAGAAACATTAGGGTTGATGGTATTTATAGAAAGAGTTGATTTAGACATGCAAGATAGACCTAGTGGTAAACAACTTTTAAATGTAGCTTATTATTAAGTTAGAATGAATTAGGATTGTAGCCTTGTGTCTTTACTTACTGGTATATATAAGTTATTGTTTTCGAAGGATTTTTCTGTAATTAGGTAGAATTATTGATATTTTGTTTTGTAGGTGTAATTTAGAGCTTATTCAGTTATGAAGTGCTTATTATTGTTGCAAGTGGGAATATAAATAGTTTATAAGTCTGTAATTTATTAGAAAAAAAAGGAATGTAAATTGACAAAATTTAATTGCTGAAACACTAAATTTTAAATTGATGTATAACTTTTTTGAAAAATTTACGTAAAAGGATATGAGTGGAAAATTAATGATGATCCATAATTGTTTACTAGGGTAAACGATTGATTACAGTAGAAGAATAGTGTGTATAGGTAGGATGAGTTCGGGCTTATTAATTTTCTACTCATTTTTTATCTGAAAATTATAAAAGAATGAATAGTGGATGATATGTATATCATCCATTTTTCTTGAACTGGAAATTGTAATCCCATCTTTGTAATTTAAGAAATGCGATTTAACCTACCGATTATCAGGTGGAGAATATCGGAATCGAACCGATGACCTCTTGACTGCCAGTCAATATTTTTAACTTCCGTTGGCTTCCGTAGACTTCTTAGTAATGCCAATATGCCTGTAGAACAAGGGTTTTGTAAAATATTATTTCCGATAGTTATTTGTTTGTTTCCGAAATTGTAGGGTAATTTGTAGGGTACTTAAAATAAGCACCTACAATATGCAAGATTCTTTAGAAAAGGTTCACACTTCGATTGTATTGAAAAAAACAAAACGATTTGCTGATGAAAATGGTCGTTTCCCAGTTAAGCTTCAAATAAGTTATAGAAGAAAACAAAAATTTTATACAGTTACTGGGGAAAGGTGTACTCCTGATGAATTTGACGCAATTGTTAGTTTGAAATCAAAAGGAGATAATAAGATTCGAAGGGAAAAGTACAACGCTATAAGGTTAAGAGCAGACAACGTTATCAATGAGATAAATTCTTTTTCATTTGAAGAGTTCGGAATAGAATATTTGGGATTGAAAGGTCGTAGTGCAACTATTAAAGAATATTTTGAACAAAAAGCAAATGAGCTTGATGATGAGGCTAAAATTCAAACTGCAACTCTTTATAGGGCTACAATAAAATCTTTCCAGAAATTTGATGATAAGATAAGTTTCCAGAAAATCAATCCAAAGTATTTGAAGAAATATGAAAATTGGATGACTGATGAGGGTGGCACTTATACCACCGTTGGAATGTACATGAGAAATTTAAGGCATATTGTAAATAGAGCTTTAGACGATAAAATTATTAAATCCTATCCTTTTGGAACTGCCAAAGATAAATATCAAATACCTAAAAGTACCAACACTAAAAAGGCTTTGACTATCACCGATATTGAGAAGTTGTATCAATATAAAGCTGATGATAGAAATGAGTTTGTTGCTCAGCAATATTGGTTCTTTAGTTATCTGTGTAATGGAATGAATATGGCGGATATTGCCAATTTAAAGTACAAGAATATTAAAGGGAATAGTTTAACTTTTATCAGAAAGAAAACCAAAAATACTACATCGGAGAAAACTGAGATTAATGTTTTCTTAAGACCTGAAACCTTTCAGATATTAGATAGTATAGGCAATATGAATAAAGAGCCTGAAAGCTATATTTTCCCTATCTATAAAGATGGATTAACTGCCATTGAAGAAAACAACAAACTAAAGCAGCATATCAAGACGACTAATAAGTACTTTAACCGTTTAGCTGCAAAGGCAGGGGTCGAGGGTAATATAACTACATATTGGGCTAGACATAGCTATTCTACTATACTGAAGCGATCAGGAGCACCCATTGAGTTTATTAGTGAGCAGTTAGGGCATCAATCAACCAAAGTAACACAAAACTATCTTGACTCTTTTGAGGATGAGACTAGAGAAAAGTTCTCTGCTAGTTTATTGAGTTTTAACAAGAATTAAGGTGTGGTTTTCTATAAACGTAAGATGGCGGGGTGAAAGATCTAGATCCCTGTAATGATAAGGAATACAGAGCTCATTTATAGGGATTGAAATCCTTATAAATGGAGATGTCTACTTCTTACTTAATAAAGGCATTGTCTTTTATTAGAGTGCCTTTTTTGTGTGTTTTACATGTAATTATATTTATTTGTTTTTGTAGAAAAACAGCTGTGATGAATGTTCTATATTCGGCTGAATATATGTATGTTATGAGGGTTTAATTCTTCTTTATTATGGGAGAGCTAAAAAACACTGTAGGAGAGAAGATGGAGATGATGTATACGAAAACATACTTATTCTTCGCTCAGTTCATCAATTCTCACAAGCTCATGTAGTGGAACTTTCAGAATTTTAGAGATTTGATACAAGGTAAATATAGTAGGATTAGTACCTCCAGCTTCGATTCGTTGTACAGTTTGTCTTTCCTTAAAAAGAGCATCTGCAAGACCTTTTTGATTTATGCCTTTGCTCTCTCTTAAAGATTTAATTCGGAGACCTATTGTTTTATTTAGCTCATCTTTGACCACATACAAATTAGTTGATATTCTTTGTAGATTTAGTCAACATATATGTTGACTTGAGTGGAATTGTTATTAAATTTGAATTACAATTCGAAAATGTAGTTTAAATCATAAAAACAAAATTTATACAGCATGAATAATCTCAAGATCAAACTATTAACAGTTATTGTTTGCATTTGTATTTCATCTTTAATATTTGCTCAAAAAGTTGATCGAAATAATATCTCGATAATTACAGAAACTCAACCTTTGCCATTAAACGAAAAAGCGAAAATAGTCGAGTATAAGACATATTCATACATTGAGAAATATGGTGAATATGAAAAAGCTTCTTTTGCTAATGAAAAACACAAATGTGAGTATGATGAGAACGGAAAAGTTTTGCTCATAAGCCATGTTTACGAATCGGTTGTCAATACTGGGACTACTCACACCGATGGAACTAAAGACGGTTCAAAAGTATTAGAACAAGATTCTAACTCTGAAAAATTCAACTATAATGAGGATGGGAAATTGATAAAAAGCCTGATTAAGAAAAAGGACTACAACTACAGCAATAAGCACATTTTTTTCATTGTAAAATACCTTCGTGACAACAATGACAATATTGTTGGGAAAAACGTGTATGAAAAGAAATATGGAAGATTAAAAAATAGATATACATATAAATATGATGCTCAAAATAGAATAATCGAGAGAATTGATTATTACGGTGAAGATCTTGTAACAGATACATATCTTTATTCTTACAATGAAAAAAATGATATTTCTATATTTAGCCACAAAGTAAATAATACCACTAGAGAGACTTATTTCTATAGTTCAGATTATAGTGAACCTGATAGTATAAGCTGTCAAACAATTGGTATAACGGCTAATTATAATGAATCCAAGATGAAAATATATGAGTATAGTTGGAATAATAACGGCACTTGGACTGTGAAGAATGAAACTATAAAGGATACTACTGATTTTCACAAAACTAAACCAGAAAAATCTATTGTTAGAAAATTTTATACTAATGAGGATTTGAAGAAAATAAAAGAGGAATTGGCAGAGGAATTAGCAAGAAAGAAAAAACGAGACTTGATTTCATCCCAGAATGTTTACATAAGCAAGCTGTACTATCTTTTTGATGAAAACAAAACAAAAATAAAAAATGAGCATGTTCCTTATCTTGACAGGAAAAATTACTATAAGCTTAAGAAGGAATATTTATATAACTCATATGTAAAGATTTACGATAATTTAAGTCAGAATGATAATACTGTAGATAGACTCAATCAGATTCAACTTAAAGTTATTGATCTTAAGAAGATGAAAACTAGAAAACTAGAAAAATCTCTAAAAGATCAACACGATTTAGCAGTGTTGGAAAAGTTAATAATGAGCTTTTAATTAAAATATAGAGGCTGGGAATTGAGTGTTCCCAGCCTACATTGTCTTTATCTAAAAGCCTCTTGAAGTAAACTCGGAATCATTGAATAAAACTATGGATCAGGTTCATCCATATTAATCTCAATTCACACCAAAAAGAACCGATTTAAGGGCATAAAAAAAGAGCAGGATAAATGACATTCCTCAGCTCTTAAAAGCTCTTAAATATGGAGTCTTTGGCTAAATATCAAATTTAATCACTTCCTCAATAGAGTTGCTTAATTCTTCAGCTCTCAATCCAATGTAAATTTTCGTTACCCCTGTGTTGCTATGGTTGAATATCTCCGAAAGCTTATAGAGTGCTTCGCTTTTATTCTCAGTTTTTTCATACATACGGTATCCAAATGTTTTTCTTAGAGAGTGACTGGATACATGTGTTTCGTTATTCTCGAACAAAAACTTTAAGCGCTTGTTGATGTAGCTATTTGAAAATGCTTTACCATTGCTCCCAGCAAACAACAATCCAGTACCTTTGTCTGCAAATCGATTGTAAACGCTAATTAGAGAGCTTGGAAAAGGAAATCTTTTACTCTTGCTAGTCTTCTTCTCTCTAAACTCGTAGAACCCCTTAATCATGTCCTCATGCGTTAGTCTCATCAAGTCTGAGATTCTTAGCCCAGTACTTATTGCTGTATAGATATACAAGCCTATTCGCTTATCACTTGGTTTGTGAGACTGAATAAGAAAACTTGCTGTATTGGTTGCTGTATCAAATTCAATTCTATCTGAGCTTGTGATATTGCCCTCATGATTGTTTGAAACTGTATTTTCTGATTTTGCCATAACATCGGGTTTTTGATTGTTGGTTGATGCAAATATATACCTAATACTTGAACTATTCAATCAAAACTTGATCTTTTTAAAGGAGCTTGAATATTCATGGCTGTAATACAGATAGTTAATAGTTCAACTTACTACAAAAGTTGATCTTTTGTTTCCGCACATTATCGTGTGTAGATTGATTCTCAAACAAAAATTAATAGTTGAATGCCCCACCTCCGAGGTGTCTGATCCACATATATTTTTTGTAAATTTATGACCATTCAATTTTCACATGTTAATCAATAGAATTTTTGGAGCTTGGCTCGGGGTTATTCATTGTCCAATTTGGTATACACAAGTACCCAATAGGCAAGTCACAGCTATGTCATCTTCTCTCAATTAAAACCTATCAAATTGCCATTTTCAGACAATAAGAACTAACTGTGCTCTATGTATGTTCTACTCGATTGCAACAACTTTTATGCAAATTGTGAGCGTGTTTTCTATCCTTCCTTAAATGGGAATCCTATCGTTGATTTATCGAATAACGATGTAATTTCCTTTTCCGAATTCATATAGCTGTATTGACCTTTTTGCAACATTTTAGAAAGAATATCTAGTTTTTTTTCTGTCATGTTTGTCTTAATATTCATGAACGAATCGTTTACTCGAACGATATTGATATTTGGGTAAATCAACTTAAGAAGTCTGTAATTAGTATTGGTGCTTGCTGTGTAGATTTCAGTGAAGAAAAATTTAGTAATAGGTATCCAACTAATTATCCTTGGGAGAATCCCATCATGTTTTTCTGAAAACTGACCCGTACCAATATTCAATATTTTAATTTCACTATGGTCGTATTTTCTTGTTATATCGATGGCTGCATATAACGAAGGATTGTTAGCTACAAAGCCTCCGTCTACAGTTTTGATATCACCCCTATTTTCAGTTTTGACTATTACGGGTTCAAAAATAGGATAAGCAGCAGAAGAAGCTAAGATTGCTGTTAAAAGTTTACACCCAAATCCTGGAATAAACGAACCTTTTGAACCATGAGATTGACTGATATTCGACTTAAATATCAGAGGTTCCAGTGTTTCGTGATTTAGAGCAACAATTCCAATATCGCATTTAAGGTTCTCGAATGTTAATTCACCTAGGAGCTCCGTTCCCAATTCTAATAATTTTTGGCTTTTCTTTTTCGCTTTTGATTCCTTCATAATTGATGGAATCAGCTCTAGATAAATCTTCTCTATTTCATCAACTGATTTACCAATAGCTAGTAAACCACATATTATTGAACCAGTACTTGTACCATATATGTAATCGAAATAGTCACCAATGTTTTGGTCTAAATTTTTTTCTAGTTCTTTTAAAACACCAATAGTATAAATGCCTTTTGAACCTCCTCCATCCAGAGTCAATACTTTAATACTCATTCCAAAACTTAATTAACTGGTTTACAAAAGTTGTAGCATCTTCAATATTCCATTGTTGATCTTCTGAACCAAATAATTTGCGTTGCTCATTTTGAACTAAATAATTCGCCATTGACCCATTTATTAAATCACTGTTAAATTGATTAATAATTGAGGCTGCAATAGATCCGTAAGTGCTATTTTGGAAATTTGTGTTTTTAGAATTATATATCAGACATTCTAAAAAATATGATGGAGCCAGTTCTTTTAATATATATCCTTTATCGATCATGGATGCTTTCATATTTTTCAATACTCGAACAGATGGTTTAAAATTACCGTTTGTATTACCATCTTGGTTTTTTATACTTCCATTTTTAAGATGAACCTTCGGGTAATTAATAATAGTCGTGTTGGGGGTTTCATTTTCTGTACTAAATAAAATCCCTTCAATGTAATCATCATTGGTGGAAGAATATGAAATGTATTTTCTGTACGGATTACAGACTACTACATCACAGTCAAGTCGACTTCCGTCTCCTTTGACCAAAATCGCTTTGTTTCCAACTTCCACATTATTGTCACCATAGCAGGATTTTAGTTGCTTGACAACGGTCTCCTTGAAAGCTGCTAAAGTGTATTTTGCGTCTGAATGATTTGTATTAAACTCTTCTTTTTGAGCTGGAGATAATGCAGTTAAATTTTTAGAAAAAAGTGACCTGAACTCAACAATTAAATCAACGTCACTATTGCCATAGATATTTGTATAGTTAGGGTAAGAGCCTTGTAAATATGTTACATAGTTTACGTCATCATTCCAATTCACTTTTTTAATACAACTCTCAACGCTTTTATGTGTTGCAGCAGATGATTGTACTGCTCCTCGATTTGACCATGTATTTAGTTGATTTTCTGGTATTGCCATTTGTGTTATTGTGTTTATTATAGAAAAGATCTTGCTAAAGTTCGTGGGCGATTTCAAAGAGTAATCTTATCAATGCGCCAAGTAAGCAAGCCGAATAAATTTACATATAATTTTATTATGCGCGAGTTGTGAGGTGATATTAAGATCAGGTTTAAATAGGGGGGAGAGTCTTATTTACCTGAGTGATGATGTTCTCTTTGCTGTAGATACTTGTATGTAGATTACTTCCATAATCGGATTGTTTTATTGATTACGGTTGCAACGAGGTACATTTAGACTATTAATATTTGGACTAGTAAAATACGCGAGTTTTAGATCTATTTGTAATGAATCTTAATGCATGGTATGGGTATACTCTAATATTGTACTCTGCATTGAAGATGAAATTTTACTTGTGTGAACACAGAAGTAATTCTAATGAAAAATAAAATACGAGAGTGGGGGTGGTTCAGGATTAGGGAAGCTTTCTCACGATAGATTTTTTTTTGAGATGTTCAATTTTAATATTTGGAAGGGGTGCACCCTTTGTTGGAATGACATTATTTTTTTTCAGAATTCTCTCCAGAGAAAATGATTTTCCAATTCTAAAATTTTCGACAGGAATTTTCTAAGAGGTTGAATTTTGAAAAAAAAGAAGCTACCAATTTAGCAGCTTCAATTTTTAATCAGTTCTTAATTATCTTCTAGTTGCCAACTTCACACGGTGAGCACTCACTTTCTTTTGAGTTGCTTCATTGACGGTTTTTGCAACTCTGCTATCTATATTTTGATTTCCACTAGATGTTACTACAGCTGTGTAATCGGGGTAATCATTTCCTTTACTTTGGTTGTTTCTCCAGTGCATCGCTCTAAGATTAAATATTTCATTTATCTCAGTCTTTGAAGCTGGATAAGCATGATCAATTTCCCAACCATATATATGATCTCTATCGCCGTAGGCATCTCTTTGTATCCATGCTCCACAGCAATCTTTCCTAATAGTGTTCGAATCATTATTCTTATCCGTTTGGGCATTATCCCAAATCGCTTGTTCTTGTTTTTTTGAAAAATCTGTACTCATATTTTCTATTTCATTTTAATATTATTAGTTAATTGTAATCTCATTGTCTTCTGTTGGATATTTTAAAACATAAGCCTCGTTTGTTATTTCTAGATTAATTGCTACTTTTGCACTCTGATTATAAAAAGAAGTGGCTGGCATCTTCTTGTAAGTTTCAAATACATTGAGTTTTACAGTTCATATTCCATGCCAAAAACTAATTCTACCTTCCAATTGACATTTTGTCTAGAATGTTATCATATTTCATCTGTTGGGCTGTCATAGTAAGTTTCATACTGCCAATATTACTTATCATATATTAAGATCTGAATGTCTATTTCAAGACGATTTAAGCCACTCTAATTTAATACTGAGTTAATCTTACCAAGTAGGGCAAATCTATTTACGGTGAATCTCTGAGGCATCCAGTTTTAAATAATGTGCTGGATATTATTCTCATATTTCTTTGTTTCTTTTAGAAAAAAAAGAGCGAAGCAAAGTTCCGTGAGTGATAGCGAACTTTTTATTGTTCTTCCTCTCTTTTCTCTCTTTTCTCTCTTTCCCTTCCTTACGTGTAGGAATTTTTTTAAGGTTAGATAAAAGATAAGGTTAGATATAAAGGGTCGGTTTTATCGACATCCCAAGTTGGCTTTATCTACAGCCGTAAGTCGGTTTTATCTACAATTTTCTGATTTGAGAGCTAAAAACGATTTGAGAAAGGAAATAATCTACAATTCATTTTTTTTTATTAAAAAGAAATATCCTTTTAATGGCTTGTGTATCTAGTGTTTATGTGTTGTGTATCGAAATAGTGATGTAGTTAGTTGGTGATTTTTTAATCTTTAACATGTGATTATGAGCTACTCATTAATGAGTTTAAACATTTTAAAAAAATTGCTTATGAACACAAAAAATCAAGACCAAGAAACATCCCATCCAAAGAGCTGGAAGGAAAGAAAGACAATAAATGGTGAAAGTCACACAAGAGTGACAAGGGAATTGACAGTTCTTAATGAACTTCCAGCTAGTTATACCTTTATTTATTCCATTATTCGTTTATGCCTAGATAATAAAACCTATAAAGCAAAAATTACAATTGACAAATTAATCGAGAAGACAGGTTATAAGAGGGATACGATAATGAGTGCGACAAGAAAATTAGCAGAATTGGGATTCTTTGAAAAGAAATCAGATACAGTATTTCCTGACAATAGAGACACCCCACTAACTTACAATACTTATATTTTCCCTAAGGTTACAAGAAATTACGAGAATCATACTCGACTATTTTTAGAGAATCCCAAACTGGATAGAGACCTCAAAGAATTTATCCTTTTACTTCAGCCCCATATCTATAGAAATAAAGAGGCAATAGGATATTCCAATACCGAAATTGCAGAACGAACTGGAATAGATCGGGGGCTTGTAGGTAAACGAATTAACGCCCTTAAAGATCTTGGATACTGGTTTGATAAGAGTCGTAAGGAACGAATTATTCGCCTTACACGATTACAGCTTAAAGGGGGTGAAGCAATTGCACAAGAGCGAAACGAGTTAAGGAATGAGAATCTTGAATTAAGGAAAGAAATAGTAAAATTGAAGTCTAACAACTAATTCAAATATACGTGTAAAAATATGATTTTTGCAATAGCGTAAAAATTAGAAGATTATTTAATATTTGCAATATCAAACAATAACCTTGGTCAATCAAAGTGACAGGGTTCTCCGATTCTTTTTTAATAACCTCCTAACAAGACCCGAGTCAATCAAGGCGAAAGGGTTCTTCAATTTTTTTATTAATCACCAAACATCACTCGTGCCAAGCAAATTGGCAGGGCTCCTCGATTCCTTTATTTTAAAAATTCTAAATTCTGCATTATGAGAAATTCAAATCCAACACAAAAAGAAACCACTGAAGTATTTACAAAAGAGTTTTCACTATTCCCAGCTGAAGATAAGATTGTTGATCACTGGGAAAATCAAATTGAAATTCAAGAAAACTTAAAACAGTTAATTATTAGTATCTCTGAGAACTCAAATGATAAGGAAATTGCAATTGTAAGCAGCTTTCAATATATGTTATTTGTATGTTCTGATGAATATAAGTTTCAATTCTTAATGCAGCTTAAAAAGGCGCTATCAAATGCGACAAGATGTGTTGAAATAAAGCAATTGTCCGATATTTTCTGGCAGATAACTGAAAGTTTTTCTAAAGAATCAGTCTGTGTCGATGAGGGGGATTTTTGGGAACTAGAAAACCAAATAATAGAGCATTGGGCGAAAAATGAGCCGATCCAAGAAGCGTTATCATTGCTTATAACAAATCATTTGTTATCCGATTATTGGCAAGGAGTTAATATATATCAACATTACGTTGTTGAGAGTTTGAAATATATGTTGCATAGTATTTCTGATGCAGAAATAGCACTATTTATTGAAAAAATTAAAGAAGCGTTAGATGCAAATGAGGAGATCTGTTACACGACTAAAGCAGCTATCCTTTGGGAAGCTACTTCTGAATGAAATATTAATGTGTCTCCAGCATTCTTAAGTATTTTTGCTGGAGGCACATTATAATTCTATGATTGGGTGTGTTATTATTCAATTTTCTCACACCCATCTATATCTCTTGGGCGCATACTTTTCAATAAATAACAACAATTCTGGTTTTTTGGTATAGCAATGTAATTGGATTTACTTTTATCGTCTAATAATTCGTTTTCTTTTATTAAACGAACTTTCCAATTTGGCATATCTAATGGTGGTTCAAAGTTTGAACTTATTTGTTCAAGAGTATTGTCGATTAATAAGAGCATTAACTTTTTAAAATAGACCCTGTATTCATCTCTATTTTTGTAGTTTCCATATATAAAGTATTCGACCTCACGATACTTATCAATTAAGCACCTTTTATTTGCACTTACAACATTCCAGAAAGACCACCAATATCCATAATAATTGTATTCACCATTGTTATCAATAGTTAATAAAGCTCTTCTTAAATTATTATTAACATCTGATTCTTCATGAAAATAATTAGATAATACATCTTTAAAATTCCTTAATAATGGAATATCAAGATTTTTCTTTTTGGAATCATAGTTTACGCAATATAGAGCAAATTCAATTCTTCCCTGAAGAAGATTAGTGTCTTCGGTATCAAATATAACTTTTCTAGAATCGATATTACCTGTAATGATTTGAGCCTTAGTTTTTTCTTCTTCTATTTGTTCCTTGGCAAATGTCGATTTCAATTGTTTTCTTGAAGAAAGGTAAGAGTATATATCTTCACACCCCTCAGATAGTTCATGAATTAATTTAATGACACCATCAAATGTTTGAGGACTACGTATTATTGCTGGGCGTTTACCATTTTTTGTAACATCACCTCTTGAGACAATATTCCTTACAACCCTCATCCAATCATGGAAATTACTTGAATTAAAATCTGAAACCTTTCTTAGATATTCTGTTTGAGCATAAAATAATACTTTTTGCGTATAAGAAGCATTACTTCCTTCTGAAATAATTGAAGAAAATATGGTTTTATCAGGCTTGTGTTGAAAAAGAGGAAGGTCAATATGTATATCTTGATTGTTTTTATATATTGAATAATATAGATCAAAACACTCACAGAGATAATCAAAGCTAGCTTTGCTAAACATATTGGTTTTAACCGAATTCGGATTTTCTTGAAGTTTAGAAATTACAGTAAATCTGTCATCTGTTTTTTCAATTGCCCTTTCAACCATAACGATAGTTGAAATAAACCTAATGAAGGCTTCATCTATATTATATCCTTTTCTGTGAAACCAAAAAAGATCAGTCCAGATTGTATCTATCTTATTGGCAAAAGTCTGAAGGAAATTACTGGAAGTTTCCCATTGGTTATCATGAATGGTTTTTTGAAGACTTGCTTTAAAATTCTCAAACGGTGAAAGTAACTTCCCACGAGCATTCATTTTTATATACAAATCATCTGTCAATCCAATATCTTCAAGATCTACATGATAGAAGCTCACTAGATTATCATCAGATGTGAGTTTATCCCATAAATTATCAACTTCATAAAATTTGGTATGGATATCATCAATCGTTCTAAGCATAGCATCAATTGTAGGATCTTTTTTCCAAGATAAAAAGAACCATGCTGAGTCAATAATTATAGGACTTAGCATTTCAGTATTTCCATCTACAATTACAGGATTCGAAACCAGAGTTCTACAAAAATCTCTTGAACTAATTCTAGTTTCATAGCTGAATTTTTTAAGCTGATTGGCATATTCTTCTTCTGGTATTTCACATCTTCGAGCAGCATACCAATGTAATAAAAATAATGTAGTCAATCTTTGTTGCCCATCTAAGGGTTGAAATGAGCCATTTTCCTTACTCCCATATATAAAATCGAGTTTGATTGGTTTACTCTCATTCAAACAATTATGCAAAGCATTTAAGAAATTATTTCTTATTTCTTTTTTATCTTCTCTTCCCTGAGCATAATCTCTTTGTATTATGGGTATTTCAACACTTTGAGCATTCAATAGTTGCCAAAAACTTAAAACCGTACCTTTATATTTAATTTCGCTCATTTTTATTTAATTGCTTAAAAAACCATTAAGGATTTTATCCAAGTCTATATAGTAATTATCCCTATCGTCTTGTGTCCAAAAAGAAATCTTTGGAGGATAGTCGTTGAAGTATTTCAAAAAAACATTCTTCGTGCAAATAGGTATAAATGTCCCTTCTTTTTCTCGATCAATTATTGTTTTTCTTTTTAAAGGAAAAACTGCATTCTTATAGCCTCTGTTGGTTTCTGAATCTAAAAGAGCAAGATTAGAGATGTCATTTATATCCTCATCTTTAAGATAAAAGTTAAAGTGCTCAATAATATCCTTAAATAAAATTTCAAATTCCTCCTCATCTTTACAATCGCACCCTGAAGCTCTAGATTTTAACAGTATTCCATCGTCAACGCTTTCATCTATAAACATACTTGCATCCTCTAACCACTGTGGTTTGTTTACTGGGATACTATCATTTACAGATGTGATATGTTCAATATCCCACTTCTCATTTTTATATATTTCATATGGAAAGTACGAATTGTCATTTTTGTTATTTAATAATGTTAATATATTATACAGAAGAAGAACTTTTTTCACATTCTTATCTCCATATTGAATATTTTCCAAGGAAACTTTTTTCAAGTCTGTTCTAATCTTGTCATCTAAATAATCTCTAAATTCAGTTTTTGTTTGGTGTATCGACTCGTCATATAATTCTTTAATGGTAATATGATCAACAGCTATTAGGTAGCCAATCTTATGATACAAGTCTCTTTCATTAAACCATTCTGTAAACCTTTGATGATATTTCTTGATTTCGAGCCAGTTCTCTTCTATCTTTTCTTGCGTTCTATTGCTAAATTTTTTATTGAAATATCTAAATGTTGAGTAATTATCAGAATCATCCTTATTATCATTCATTAAATCGAAGATGAATTCAATTCGATTAGTTGAAACTTTAGCTCCATTTAGGAAGTACCAAAATTTATTATTTTGGAGAGAATGTTCAATTAAATCCCATTCTGTAGAAATCTCTAACTGTTTAAGTCTAATTTTATCATTAAAATTTTTAGCAAAATTAGAACTATTTAGAAAAAGAGCTTTTATTAGTTCTGAGTTTGTTAATGGTATCTTACCTATATTGATTCTTGTGAAAATTGCAATAGAATCATCTTCATTACTCTCATACCAGATAACTTTTGCGTTAAATTTAAATTTGGATTCAAATTCATTTCTATTAAAATTTGGTTTATCAAACCAATCACAAATAGTTTTATAAGCAGTAGATATATAATGAAAATCTATATTCTCATCGCTGCTAATATCTTTAACAAGTTGCTTTAAAAATGTGCTGGAATTTGATCTGGTTTCATAATTTAAATCAAATAGCTTAGATCTGCTATCCTCAACATATACAGAATTAAGGTAGTTCAAGATTAAGTATATCGAGGTTAATCTCTGTTGCCCATCAATAACCTCAAATTGCTCGTCATCTCTTTTTTTAACGACTATTGGTTGTAAACAATACCATGTTTTCTCTTCAGAATCCCCAACTTGTTTAGGTTTAAATTCAGATATATCATTTAATAAATCTTCAACTTCTTTTGCACTCCACCTATAACCACGTTGATAAGAAGGAATATAGAAACTATATTCTTGAAGTTCATTTATTGTTTTAAGCTCTAAAATATTTTCCATTTAGATGTAATTGTTTATTAGTGCACTAGCTTCAGTTTCTACTCTACGCATTATTAATTTTCTTTGACGTATAGGTTGAGTTTGTAACTTCCTCTATCTGAGTTGTACGCTTCTCCTGTTTTATTGAATCCATTGCTTTGAAGAATATGGTTCATCTTCTCATTTTCTACTCTCACTGTTGCATAAATAAATGGCTTATAATCTGACAAGATCTTAGTCATAATTTTCCCATTCCCAGGTTTCATAGATACAATCCATCCAAGTTCATATTCAAATTTTCCATTTGAATAATCTGTTTTTGATTTTCTAAATACATTCTCTTTATATGAGTTATAGGGAATCTTAAGAGCACCAACAGCCTCAATATTGCTCATGTTAGGATAGAATATTAAAATTGGATTTTGAGATATTAATCTATCAAATGTATTCTCAACTACTTCTCCAGCTTCAATGACAATCTTTTTAAGCATCGCAATTTCGTCTTTAGAAAACTCCTTAGCCTGTCCAATTCTATATTTATTCATCATTATAATATTCAGTTTATCTCAAGTTTCATACCATACTAAGTAGAGAAACTTGTCAATTTAAGGGACTTCTAAATTAAACAATATTTTTTTTACAACAAGAAGTAATGGTATTGTTTATATTACAATAAATGATAAAGATTGTCGAGTTATTAATGTTAGACCGATCGAATAATCATTTCTGTAATATGCCATGTGATAAAGAATATTGCACCAGCAATTAAAAAACGAAATTGATTTATACCAAGAGTCTTTGCTTTTTTTGAATTATATTTAATAGCATCATATATTCCTTCTGATGCAGCTTGTATATGTTGAGGCGTTTTGGATAATTCTTTGTGTTGTCCTTTTTGAACTTTAAGTAATTCAAAATTCGCAAACAGTGTTGAGCCGATATATCGTAAAAATTGACACCCGCTAAAAAAACTATATCCCCAACATATAACTGCTAAGCCTAATGGAAGTAAGCTCCATTCTAAAAGTAAATTGTCGGTTTTTTGAACCGAAAAAGCGATTGCAGAAGCAGAAACTGCAAGTATAAAATAAGTGTACTTGTCTTGGTGCGTACGAAACTGTTTATATATTTCCTCTTGTTTGTTGTCCATTATAGTTGCTGTTTTTTTTATTTATTCAGGTGAGAGTTCAAAGTATTCCAATTCAAACTCCTTTTTGTCTATATTTTTGAAATTTAATTTTTCTAGAACTTTTATTGAAGAAATATTCTCTTTATGACATATTGCTCCTAGTTTAACGATTTTAGATTTAATATGGTGGATGAAATCCTTAAGGATTAATGTCATGATTCCATGATCCCAGTATTGCTGATCTAGTAGATATTGGATGAACCAAACATTCTCTAAACCATATTCAGATTTTACAATATTAGGCGGCGTTAGTGTAATTTCTCCAATTATTGAGCTTGTACTTATTCTAGTTATAAAGTAAGTGTATCTATCATTTTTACTAAACCCTTTTTCAAAGCCAGTAATGTAAGAGTTAATTTCATCTTTTGAATTAATTCTCATTCCAGAGCAATATTTAAGATTATCATCATTAGATAGTAATAGGAATAAATTTTCAGCGGTTTTATTAGAGACTACTCTTCCTAATGTGTGAATTGTAAATTCGTTATTGCTTAAATGTATTCTTGGAAAGGTTTTCATTGTATGTCTTTTTACTTTTTAGACTGTCTTCGACCGAGAGTGATACTTTGTATTGCCTCCTTATTTATTTCATCAACATTATAGCCTCTTTTTTCTTGAAGCCATTTTTCAATTTCTATTCTGTTAAAATAGATAGGTTTCCCTTTTTTAAAGTGTGGGATAGTTCCAGCTGATGTTAGTTTGTGAATTGTACTTTTGCTAATCCCAGTATATTCAACCAAATCATTAATATTCATAACATCCTTGTAGGGGCGAACAACTTGTTCTGATTGTGGCGCTGAGGTAAATTCTGAATTGCTTTTTATGTCAGTGTCAATAGCCATACTTGATGTTGTAATTACTTGTAGTAGCTCAATTTCATTTTTAAGTAATGGGAGCAATATTTGTTCGACTTCGGGCTCATTAATCTTTTTTCCGTACTCTATTACTTCTAATTCCCCAGTAATTAACAATTCATCCCAGTAGTGTATGTTCTGGAAGTAATTAGCTAGTTGGGTTTCTTTGTCTAGTCCCTTACTTTTAGCCTTGTAGAAGTCGAGTAATGCTTTGCCAATAGAAAGACCTCGCTTGCTGGCGTTATCATCTAATAAGCTTTCTTTATTGCGTTTAATGAAGTTTTGTTTGAAAGTATTAAATGTTTTTTCCTTTGGTAGTAGTGATAATATTGTAAGTGGCAATCTTGCTGGTGCCTCATTAAATAATGTAGCTAAAAGTATGTCTGTGGTCTCAAATTGTATGTTAATATATGTAGAGGTAGTTTCTTGAATATATTGAATGATATCAATTAAGTGATGTTTGAGAATGTATAGAATGAAATGATTCGAGTCCGATACAAATGAATCCTTGTGATTACCATCTAGTCTTTTTATATACTCTCTTAAGTCTTTTGAAAGGGTTTTGAGTTTTTGTAGATTCCTTTTTGTGAAAAATTCAATCTCATCAATCTTATTTGAATTTTCAATTGCATTGTCGATAGCAAGTTTAATTTTTTCATACTCCAATTCTATTAAAATCTGATATGTTTGCGCTTTTTGATCAGGAGCAGGAGGGAACCGCATATCTATTAAGCCTTTTAGTTGTTCTTCAGGCATTGTGCTAAGAACGATCTTTTTCAACTCCTCATCGCTTGTTATCTTATATGTGCCATATTTTTCAGTACATATCTTTAAAGCCTCATCCGATAAAATTGATCCTCCTTTATCAGAGAAGAAAGCAGACTGAACTTTTTCTATGTTTGAGTACTTGATGAGGTGTGGTCTTATAGATCCAGTGATTATCTGAGAGTAGAATTGAAACATGATTAATTTTTATTATTTGGAATTTAGCTTTTCAAAATCATAATCGATTTTTGGTAGCGCAAGTAAACTTAGAAAAAATGATTGAATTGAATATTTATTGAAGGGTAATAAATAAAGCTATTTTGTGGTTTTATATGTAGGGTAATCTGTAGGGAATAATGAAGAAAGCAGTTACTGCAAAATGCCGTAACTGCTTGGTTTTATGGGTGGAAAATATCGGAATCGAACCGATGACCTTTTGACTGCCAGTCAAACGCTCTAGCCAACTGAGCTAATCCCCCAATACGAAGACAAATATATACGAATTTAAATAATTGCAAATTTATTTTTAATAAAAATAAGAGGTATGCATAACTTTTTTGGAAAGTTTACGTAAAAGGATATGAGTGGAAAATTAATGATGAC
>TARA_R110001583_G_scaffold26509_4_pt1 | contig 24067 bp, 20 predicted proteins | sample TARA_R110001583 | Tara Oceans TARA_R110001583 (sample SAMEA4398432) | marine metagenome | biome: Polar Biome; feature: [MES] marine water layer (ENVO:01000295) within the mesopelagic zone...; material: water (ENVO:00002006), including particulate matter (ENVO:01000060) such as...... | reverse complement strand
TTGTTTGAAGGAATGTAGGGGATAAAGGTAAAACTGAATCATCAACGTCTCCTAATCCTAGTGTAATACTAGTTTGTTGGTCAATAGAAGGTGCGTAACCAGTTCCTCTTAAATATGTAAAATCATTTAATGGGACATGGTCTATGACTTGCTTTCCTTCATCTCCAAAGAAAAAAACAGTATTATTTTCAACAGAAAATTTACCTGATAACCTAGCTAGTTCAAGTTGTTTCTTTCTTTTCTTAATTTTCAGTTTATAAGAGAGGTTTAAAGCATCTAGACTTTGTTGAAAGTTAATAACTAAAGCCCCTGTTGCAGAATGCCCACTAGTAATAAGTTCTTGTATTTGACCACTTATATCATAAGCTTGCTTTCCTTTGTCTTCTTCAAAACCTTGAAGGATGTTATCGCTATGGTAATAGTTAAGCAGTTCTTCAGTTTCTTTTACAGTTTCGAAATCCATTACGGTTTCATTAAACCAATTCAAATCTCCTTCATCATAAACCTCACCTCTACCACCTAAATTAGGTGCATAGTCAAAACTTGTAGAATCTTTCTGTTTTGTTGTTCCTCTTGGTGAAGGTAGTGTATCTATAGTGCGAGAATCGTAATATAAACCATCTTGAGAAAGGACATATTGACCTTTCATAGAAATAGGTGGACCAAAAACTAAATCAAATTGAGGTGTATCATCAAACCCAAGTGATTGAGCGCGAAGTGACATTAATCTTTTTAAATCTCTAAGGTAAGGAGTAATTACATTTCCTTTCATTAACTCCAAGAATTCCTTAGAATAACCACCACCACCTGAAGCATCTAACGCATCGTAGTTAATTTGAGGTTCCTCTTCAAGACCTTTTGCTCGTCTATCTAAAAGATTGTCCATTAAGTTTACGTTAGATTTAATTTTATTAATTTCAGCGTAAGCTGCAGTGAGCCCATCTTTAGCATTCTGAATATCAGCATTTCTTTGTGTAGCTTTTAAAGGGTCTTCTTGAAGAGGACCCATAGTTTTGTCTATTTTACTACTTACTGAGGCAAAGACATCGGGAGATGGATTTGACATATTCGTATATGCGGATTTTCCTTGACCTACTAAGGAATCAACCGCAGCTTTAGCTCCCATAACTACAGCAGCAGCAGCTGCTAACATACCTAGTATTCCCATAAAACCTGTTACAGCAGGAACACTTGTGATACCACCTAAATCACCGAAGTTTAAGGTCATCATACCTGTTAAATTATCTACTTCTTTTTGAAGAGCTTGTGCTTTAGCATTTGCTTGGTTCATCGCTCCAGACATAGTCTTCTTTAAGCCTTCTACAGCATTAGAAGGCATGGTTTGAAGTTCGGATGTTGTGAAGGATTCAGTCATTGCTTTATACTCTTATTTAGTTATGAATTAGAAAAATCAACTGTACTTGCTTTTATCGTAATAGTACCTGTAACATTGGTTTCTTGGTTTCCACCTATCTCTTCTTTTAAGTGTTTTCCAGAGTTAAATAAAATGTCCCCAACAAGGGTTTTTAATTCAATATCTCCTGCTACAGCTTCTAATAAAATATTACCTGTTAAAGATTTTAATGTAATATCTTCATTTGCATGGACGTTTAATTGCCCTTCTCTAGCGACGACATTTACAACTCCAGTCTCTGCGACAATATTAATAGAACCAGGCGTAGGAGACATAGTGGCTGCTTTAAGAGCATTTGTAGCTAAAGGTGTAGGTAGAATTGGGTCAGTTTGGTGTGGCGTAGAAATTTTGTTCTCTGTCCCACCTCCGGCGTAGATATGGACACTTCCATTACTATTATTTGTTACTCGAATAGCAACATCTGTATCTGCTCGTTCTACTTCAAGATTAATATCCCCAAGACCACGAGTTCCCATATGAAGAAGATTTGTAGACTGAACGTAAATAGATTTATTTTCTCTTCCATCCTCAACATTCTTAACGATAGAAATATAGTTCATTCTATCATCAATCTGTTCAACTATATCTTTTGCTCGGTCAGCTAAAACAATATCTTCTAAATCTTTATTATCGTGCATAACCAAATGCTTTCCTAATTCAGTAATAGCTAGAATTCCACGGTCTTCTTTATCTCCTCCGTCTTCTGTAGCTGCTCTTTTGTGGTTAAGCCAAATTCTATTATTTGAAGGGTCTTTTAATACGAACTTCTGAGGGACACCGTTATACTTGTAAATCTCGTTTTTATCAGGAATTTTAGAAGTGTGCAACATTTCAGATTTGTCTACTCCTTCCTGATAAACCCAAGCAGAATCAAAAATGCTTCCAAGAAAAATGTAATTACCTCGGTCTGTTTTAGTTATTGCTACAAGAGTACCTTCTCTAGGAATTCCTACAAGACCTGCTCTGTCCGAACCTATCGGGGAGCAGTACATAACAGGGACTTGACCGTCTTTACACTCAACATTAAATGTACCATCTTCAGCAGGATTAACATCCTGACCTAACATTACTGTTCCTTCCAGAATCTCCATTAAATTTGTCCTCCTACTAGATTTTCGAATCCATTTTGTAAACGGAGCTTTGTAGTGTAACCTTTAGTTGCAGAAATATGGTGCTCCATCCCCCATAAATTATACTTACCTGACAACCAGTGATGTGTCCCTATTCGATGGTTAAAGATTTGCAAAAGAATCTTACGCCCGTCTGGACCAAATAACTCGGTTATTGTTGATAATTCAGGGATTCCAGGTACTGTAATAATAACCGAGTGCGACTTAGTACTAACAAAAGCGTACTGTGATGCATGTAACCTTAATAATGCGTTTTCAGCGTCCTCACCTTCAGGGTCATTATCAATATACAATTCTTCATCGTACGTTGGGATGAATACTAATTCATCCTCGGCATCGCTAGTGCTAAATTCATGATTATTGTCTGAAGAGCCAAACCATCGTTTATTCTTTAAATCATTACTCTGTCTCCCTAATCCATAGATAAGAGCTAAAGCTTCCCTTGCAGCCATAGCATTTGGGGAACTAGGGTCTGCTCGTGATATCGTTACATGCAACGTATCAACGTCTTTATTTAACTGAGCAATTTGAACTGAATTGGCTTCTGTTAAGAGAACCTCACCATCTGAGTTTATTACCTCTGCCAAGAATATTTCATAAAGTTTTTTAACTTCCGGGTCATCTGTTTGGTTTGTCCACTTTAATATAAATTCAATAATCTCTCCTTTATCTCCTCCAAAGTGTGCACCTAATTTAGCTAGTAAAGCATATGGACTTAAAACTTTTTTCTCTTGATTAATGGCTGTGCTTCCACCTACTAAAGGTGTAGACATAAGACTTAAATAGTATTCATTATAAAGATTATACTTTAAATCTATAATAACTGGGTCTTGTATTATAGTTGTTAATGCGCCTGTAGCAAATTCAATGTCAACTCCTTTACGTCCAAAAGTAAAAACTAAATCTTTACTTTCAGGTTCAAGAGCTACTTCACCTTCTTCTTCGGTTACAATCTTTGAGGAAGTACAAGCTAACGAATAAACTTTCCGAAAGGATGTTCCCTCATGGTAGTAATCCATTTTCTTTTCATCTTCAGATTTGGCTTGCACAATTTCACCATAACCTTTTACATGCCCAAAGTAACATAAAACATCTAAACCTGATTCTATAATTTCTTTATCCAAAATGGACTCTTTATTAATCTCGGTTACTATGAAATCAAAAAGGTTACCTTGAGGACCTTTGTCGGGACTGCCTTTAGAAACTGTAAACATAGTTTGCAAATCTCCAAGTAACCCTTTATAACCTTTACTTCCTGTAGCTCCTTTTTTTCCGAAAATATACTCACGTAGACTTGTTCCTTGAGGTTTAAGTAGTTTTAAGTAATATGTAGCTTTATCTGCTACCACCGCATCACGCTTTGCTGCGCGTTCTCTTACTTGTTGTTGAGCTAGTTGTCTGTTGTACTCCTGTTTGTACTCATCTCTTGCTTTCTGTCGGTCTGTATTACCTTGGTCTTTCAACTTATCTCGTGCTATAAGAAATCTAAAGTATTCGTTACTAGCAGGACCATCCGAAAACCCCTTCGCAATCTCTGTGTCGCTTGCCTTTGCTAAAATATAGGCAGCGTGTTTGGATTTAAAGTTTATAGGTTCATTGGTGGTATAGTCAGGGTCACCTATAATAGTTCCAATGCCAGCAATAAACCAATACCAATTGATTGGAGAGTTACTGCCATCATGGTACACAGTCCAAGGCTCTTCCGCAAAGTTTGCTGCTGTTAAAGTCTCTTCCACTTCTGGTGTTTGAGTTTCGGCTGCGGATTGGGAGTATTCAGGGTTTAATACAGGTTTACCATCGTTTTCATATATAAAAGCGGGTGGAGTGTTAGCACCTTCTTTAATAGCATCGCCCGGTTCCATTTTTCTCTCTAACATTAAGTTTGAGTTTGGAAGCATATTTCGGGCTATTCTCTGCCAACGTTCTATCTTTTCCTCATGAGATAGATTAATAAGATTAATAGGTTCCTCCCCTGAACTATGCTCCTTTTTTTCAAGTTCAATGCCTGGAGAAGGATATCCTTCAATGCCCACTCCGCCAGATTGAATAGAAGAGTTAAGGTGAGTACCTGCATGCTGTTCTTGGTTAAGCTTTCCTCTAGTCTTCTCATTCTCCGCTATTTGTTGTCTAGCCTGGTTAATAATTCTTTCCTGCTTTTCAATTTCTACTTGACTTTTGTTTATTAAAGCATCGTCGGTAGAGCCTTCTTTTATTTTTTGTAATCTATTAATTTCAGTTTCGGCAGCAGCTATCTTCTCACTTAATTCGTTATTTTTATCCGCAAGTTTTTCTCGTGCGGCATCGAGCTCAGAGGATGAAAGATATTTATTATTGTCTAAATCTGATTCGTCAAGGAGTGCTGTAAAAGATTGTTCTTTTAAACCTTCTTCCCATTTGTTTAAGTATGTATCCATCTCCTGACCTAAGTCTACTACAACAAACGATTTCGAAAAAGAATTTGATAAAAACTTAGATATAAGATTAGATAAATTCCAGTGAATAGATTTTGTAAAATCTACTTCAACTCCTACTTGAGAAGTAGACTTACGTAAAGCTAAAGCATCCAATTCAAAGGTTAATGAATCTTTTAAGTGAAGTTTAAGTACTTTATCACCTTTAGGTGTAAAATCGTATTCAACATCAGTTATAAATGCTTGATGAACAGAAGACCAAGTTTCAGCAGTTTTACCGTAACCCCAACACATGTAAAGAGTAGGCATTCCTACCACATCTCTACCTGCATCATTGTTAAGATTCATTTTTCTAGTTACAAGCTGATGCGTGAATATTCTTGATTCAAAACTATCTCCTCCTTCAGATGAAGGTAAGTTACCTAATACTAAGTCATAATGAAAACCAGATTGTACGGAATCGCTATACGCTCCAATTTTAGCTTCAAATCGAAGTAAGGAATTATTAGGAGTTAACTCAAATATATCAGGGATATGTGTCCTAAGTTCACCATTCTTTAACCCATCATAAAAATCTTCCGCTGCTGTTCTACTAAATGTTACCATTAGATTGACAAGAGCGGAGTTATTTTTATAAGGAGCTGTTATTTCGTTCATATTACACAGGTATCTTCAAATGCATCCCAGCTACCATCTGTTCACTAGGGTCGTGAATATTATTTGCAATAGCGAGTTCCCACCACCGGCTAGGAGTACCGTAGACTTGTAAAGAAATTAAATCTAAGCGACCTTCGTATCCTGCTGGTAATCTTATTATTTTATTCTTGGTCGTACCTATAGTTTTATAATAAGCATCAAAATTAACGTTACCGACAATTATTTGTGTTTTTTTATTTTTAAACTCAGTTTTTTGTCCATATTTTTTTACCCAACTCATTTATCTATACCTCTCTTCTATCATTTGTGATTGCTCGCTATTATTAGGGTGCACAGGGTCCATAGAACCTTGTTTAAAGAAATCTTCCCAACCAGGTAAGCCAAAATTAGCCTCTTCAGGGTTATAAGCTCCAAAACCGACTTTACCATCTTGACGAATTTCTTCTAACTCAAGTGAAAATGTAAGTTGGCGTGGGATTAAAGTATCAGTATCGAAACCAGCATCTGTTTGGTCTACTGAAATACTATAATTAGTACAAATACAAGGGACATTTCGGTACATTGTTCCAAAATTTAAGTAAATTATTGGGGGTCCAAGATTTGGACTATTCACTGCTCCTACAACAAGAGTTCTTATGGCATTAGTTATATAATCAATATATTGAAGTACCTTTTGGTAAACTTCATCTTGATTTATAGGTCCACCTGAGCGTTTACCTGAAAGAAACTCTTGAGACGCAGTTCTTCCTGAGTAACCGGGTCCCCAAGTTGAATCATAAGGTGTTTGTATTTTAATACTTTCATTTGCTGATTCAAATTCTGCACTATAGTCAGCATACGAAATATGTGCTTGACCTGCAATTGTACTGTCTTGCTCGAAATTATATAAACTTTCTTTATAAGCATCAAAATCAGAAGCAACTTCATTTGAAAATTTCTGTAACCAGTCGCTGTTATCCGACCATGTTTCATCTTTCATTTTATTCAACGCTGCAAGAAATATCTCCCTCACTTCAGTTCCAGTTCTTTGCGAGCCTTCAACATCTGCTAAACCAAAAGTCATTATATGAGGTAAAGTATAAGTGAAGTTTAAACTTAAGTTCCTAGCCTCAGCTCCTGTGAAAAGTCTAATAGGTTCATTTCTGTTAAAAATTTTCATAGAAGAGTAATTAGCTTTACGTTTTTCTTCTATCTTAGGATTCTCGAAAAAAGGGATATACAAGAAGTCCATATCATTAGGATATTCTACTTCCATATAACCTTTATTCTCTAACATTTGGTTATACCTTGACTCTGGGACATGGTGTAATATACGGGAAGGGGGAGCTTGAATTACACCTTTGTACTTCCTGTTGAGAATACGTCCTTCTACATCATGGTCGTACGACCAGTTACTACCTCCAAAAAGATTACCTAAAGGGTCTGTAAGAAAATCAGTTACCATGTTTTTTAAATCACCAATAGAATCGAGGAATCCTGTAATAAATTCTCCTATTTCACCATCGATTGGGTATTGCTGATTATCTATACCTTGGTAACCTTTTTTATTCGGTGCACCAGGTGTTAACGCATTAGCGAATCGTTGCCATTTGTTTTCGTTAGGTCTTTTATCTAAACCTAATAAACCTTTAACAGAATTCATAGCCACCGATTTCCACCTAAAACCATAGTCAGCTGCTATACCTGCTGGATTTCCACCCAAAATGTCATCTAATCCAAATCCATCGAATAATCCCATAATATTTACTGGTTTAAGGGTCCAACTATCCCTGGTGTTCCACTCCAAATTCGAGCGTCTTCTATATCTTCGCGTTGTCTATTTGCAATTCGAAGTTCTTCTAAAACCCTTCGTTGCAATTCGCTGGCAAGTATTTGCCCGTTATCAAATACGTCAGCTAAACTAGCATTAGCGTCTGCAGTTTTGTCATCAATACTTGCTACTGATTCAGCAACATCTGCAGTTAAAGGTGCAAGCGGAAGCTCTGGAGCATCCGGCATACTATCATTTCGTTTAGAAAAATCTGCGGATAAATCGCTGATTAAGGACCTGGCGTACACAAAAGTACCAATTGCAGCTGCTGCGGCAACTGCACCAGTTGCATAACCCAGAAATGGAGCCGCTTTTTCCCAAAGGGTCTCATTTGAGCCTTTGGCGATTGTTGCTAATAACCCTACAGTTGTTACGTGATATAACGCATTTACAGCTTTGGAGGCGGCTGCTACTGCACCTATACTCATAAGGACTCCTTTTATAACTCCAAGACTTGTAATCATCCAATCAAAATTATTTTTAAGCCAAACCGGAATAAATTTTACAAGGTCTACTAAATAGCTTCTAATTGCCTTACCATTCTTTTGAGTCCATAAACCAAATCTTTGTACAAGAGGTATAAGCTGTTCCCCAATAGCAACATAAACAGCTTGCGTTATTGTATTCAAAGCTCTCATAGCATCATTTTGTAATACCATCTCCTTCACTGCTGCATTTTGAATTTCTATTTCTTCAGGTGTTAATAAAGCTTGTTCTCCCAAAGCTTCACCCATTCTAGTTAAAGAATGCATTTGATTTTGCGATATTTGAAAAGTTTCAGCAAGGATACTTACAGCAAGAGCATTACTGTATCCATTTTCGGTTATCATCTTGTTTAACAAGTTGGACAGTGCTACTGACATATTTTCTAAAGTAGCAACAACTCCCTCTGCGGAATCGCCCATTAATCCTTGTGTATTAACACCTAACTGCTCTCCCATTATGAAGGACTGTGTTTTTCCGCCGTGGATTCCTTGTAAGACGTCTGCTGTGAGTTGTTCAAACTCAGGACCCAATTTAGCAGTCAACAAACTAAGTGCACCTGTATACGCTTCACCGGCTTGTGCTCCTTGAGCTAAAGCTACTTTTTGCAATGTAGGAATAAGTTCTTGTATGGACTGCACAAGCTTGTCTGAATCTAAACCGTATTTTCTCGCCGTCGCTATAGTCGCACTCATTAATTCAACAGAAGCATTCTTTGATAACCCAGTGACAAGGCTAAGTCTTTTAGCGATACCTGCGTATTGCTTAAACGATTTACCTAAAAGGTTTGTGGTACGTATTAAGTCCGTGGATGCTTTTGTTGAAGGGTCAAGTCCTAATTGTATAGCAGTCTGTATCCCTTCCGTTGCTTCATTATAAGAAAGACCTTGACTTGTTAAATTTGTCATCGTCTTAAAGTTAGCAACCTCCAACATACTTTTACCAAAAGCAGCAGCAGTTTGTGATATTCCAGTGAAAGATTCGAATGCAACTTTTATGCCTTTAGTTAAGAATCCTATTAAAACCATAGTCGCTCTTTTAAGAGCACTTCTAAAGCTAATTAAAGATTTAATATTTGCTACTTGCTCAGCTCGTCTAGCTTTTTGGAAATAATTAAGTTTAGGGTCATTAACGTATCTATCTTGAACATTTTTAAGACTCTCACCAAAGTCAGCCATAAGCCCTATTGTACCTTTAACACCACCTTTAAATCCACCTTTCTTTGCAGTATCTTCAGTAGCTTTATTTTCGTACCCACCTACACCTTTTCCTAACCCTTCAGCAGCTTTTGAAGCATCCGTCATAACATCAGCTGCTTTATCTGTAACCTTAGCTTGGTCAGTAAGGGAAGAATTTAAATTCGATAAATTATTCAGCATTAACGATAATGAATCATTTATCGAATTTACTACATTCGGGTCTATGCCATTGTTATCAGTTGTATCATCTCCGTCAGCCATTAGTAGTTAAGTTTTGTTATATTTGCTTTTCGAACACTATTCAAATCAATACCTTTATGGTAATACATTCTGTATGCAGAATATGCGATATGTTTATCGATATCCTTTATTACGTCATGATTTAAATAAGAACCTTTGGAAGTGATAATACGAGATAATGCTATGGCTAGTTCCATATCAACATACTTAATGCTTATACCTGTAAAAAAAGGATGTCCGCCGTTCATATTGTATTTATCCCTAAACGAGCACACCCTATTCCTTCCATAGTTTATATAGATAATCAACGGGTGTTTGTCTTTATTGTCTCTATTGCAAGAGTCTGAGCCTTCGTAAGGAAAAGAGAGAATTGTTCCAGAAGGGATGCGTCCCCAGAGAGGTGCTATCTTCGAAAAGGTTACTTGAGCAGGTAAATCTGCGTCTCCATCGTTTATAAAGAAACGGTCTTCTCTATCAACAGGGGAAACATACTTAGGGTTAACATCAGCGGGATGAGAACCAACTCCTGATTTTCTGTTAATTTCAGTTTTTCTTTTATTTCCAGGAAGAAATTTATTTAAAGGGTGTGCCATAAATCTATGATATAGTTGTAGTTAATCTACATTATTATATATAAAGTTATGGAGAATCACACCAATACTAAAGAAGCAGAAATGAGTTTTGTATTTTCTACGGAACTCTACGAATTTATGGAAGCAATGGATTACCTTTTATCTAAGGATTTCTTAAACAAATGGAGATACAAGTATTCCTGTAGTTTTATCACATTCTTCCAAGAAAAGGTATTGGAATCTTTAATTAAACGAAAACCAATAAAGAAAGAAACTTTAAAAAATATATTAAAAACTAAGACTAAGTTTAATGGGCATATGATTATCCAATTTTACGAAGATATTGATATTAGTCTTTACTATCCGATAATTCTTTAGATTTCTTCTGTATCTCTTTATATTCGTTTATCCGATGTGTGATTTGAACACCATCGTTAAATGAAGGGCAAATCTCCTTGTATCCACACCAATCGCAAAAAACATTGCGTGAAGCTACAAATTCAGGTTCTTTTTTTTTACGTATCTCCCAAAGCTTTGCTTTTAAACCTTGTAAGAAAATGGCTAATTCAGTAGCCGTGTAAGATACTGCTACTAATTTATCGTAATGAGGGTAGAAGTGAGATACAACAACATCCTTCGCTGGGACATTATATAATTGTGTTGCAGCGTATGCGTACATTTTCATTTGGTCATCCTTGTATAACTCAATCTTAGTTTTAGCTCTTTTCGACGTTTTATAGTCGATAACAAGGATTTTACCTGAAGGGCTACGGACTACGCGGTCAATAATGCCATTTATATTCATATCGAACTCTTTGTCAATACATATTTTAAACTTAGATTCCGTCCCAACTGTCTCTTTCAACGTTGAATTTAGCTTTAAGAAGTTATTACACATCTTTTCGAAGTTCTTTAGTTTCTCAGGGGCAAACTTGTAATTCTCCTTCTCAGCCTTGGCAATCTCGTTCAACTCGGCTAAAGTATCCGCTTCAACACCTATCTCGAACACACGGTGGACAAAGGAGCCATATTCCAAAGCATCTGTGTTTAATTCTCCGTTAAAGACCGGTTTAAGTCTATTATGATAACGTAGCTTGTACTTCAAACCGCATTCACGGTAAGTATTGAGTTTCGAAGATGAAATATTATTTATAAACATGTTAAAATTAAATTCTAAAATTATAAGAGATTACTTAGAGAGTAAATTCCCAAGTAGTAAACTTACAGGTTATAATAGCCAAGAAATGACGGTAAACTCATTATTTAAGTCAGATTCCAAAAAACACATGTCTATCAACATGGAAACAGGGTTATGGCAAGATTTTAAGTCTGGGCGTAAGGGCAATTTCTTCCACTTGGTAGCGGCGTTGGAAAAGGTTCATTATCGTCAAGCAGAGCAACTCATTATAAACAAGTACTTTAGAACAGTTGACCAGATGAGCGATATTATTTCCGACCATTTTTCCTCGGTATCGGAAGAAAAAATCAGTATCATAGAGAAAAAGATTAACTTAGGTTGTAATTTACTTGAACTTGATACCTTTGGTTCTAAGCTCAAAGATACAAAAAATACTATACTAAAAGATAAAGCTACTAAGTTCCTTAAGGAAAGAAAATTATCAGAGTATGCTAATCAAGTATACATCGGTGATAAGAGCTGTAATAAAGACTATGATGGGGATATGGACGTACACCCAGACTTCTTTGGACGATTAATCATACCTTTTATAGATAAAATATCAGGTTGTTACTTCTTCCAAGGTAGAACTCTGTTTAAAGATAACCCTAAATACTTAAATCCTTCGTCAAAGGAAACAGGTGTAAAGGCAAGAAATATTTTATATCCTTTCAAGAATGAAGAGTCAATCGTCTTAGTTGAAGGTGTATTAGACTGTTTAACGCTTCAATCATGTGATATAAATGCAACTTCGTTGCAAGGAGCTGTAATTTCAAGACAACAAGTTAATGTTCTTAAGCAACATGACTTTAAAAGAATCATTATTTCAATGGATAACGATGAAGTTGGCAGAAAAGCTAATGCTAAGATAAAACAACGATTACTTAAAGCAGGATATGCACCAGAACAAATATATTTTACCACCCCCTCCACTACGAAAGATTGGAATGATTTATTAGTAACAACTTCCCCAGAGAATCTGAAAAAGGTTTATTCCGCCGAAACTATCGTTTTTGACGACTTATTAGAGATTTACGCTACGTTAAAAGGGAATTCTTCTGAGTAAATAATTTGGTCTAATAGAGTATACTTCACTTGAATGTGATAAACTCCTCTTCTGTTATCTAAATTATCTTTCACAACGTCAATCCAAGTCGCTGTCGGGAAACTAATTGAAAGTGTGTCCGCTCCATCTATATTTTCAACGTCTGTCCAATCCTTTACAACTTGAAAATTAGGGTTTGCACTATCTTCATTATAGCGTAGAATTTTAAATTGTGCTGAATCCAATAAAGAGTGCCTTACTGTTGATTTTACTTCTTTACCAAGACTTCTGTTTAAAACTGAAATATTAGTGTTAATAAGTAAGTTTTCTGTTCCCCCAAAGTGAACTCTATTTGTTTTTAGGCTATTTTTAACCTTAATTTGCAAAGGTTCAGTGAAATGAAGGAATGAGCTGTCGTGTAAGTCAAACTCATCGATAAACAGTTGCGCAGGGCTTCCTGAAGTCGTTTTAACGGTCCAAACGTCGAAATACGTTGCAACACTTGAGGCTTCGTTAACCTCTGCGACAGGCACTGCAGCGTCTTGTGGGTTCATGAAAGCAGCGCTTTCTTTTAACACTACCGCGTACCTTCCTGTTGTACCATTTACTTTAAAAACAGAACTAGCGCTTTGAGCATTATCTGCAAAAGTACTAGAATCAAAAACTCCTATTGTACTGTCAACAGAGCAGGTAGATATCCCTGAAAAGACCATTGCTACATCTCCACTTACTGAAGAAGCGTCATCAACTAAACCTGTGCTTGACGACTGGAAATAATGAATCGTTTTTTCAGTAGCATCATAATCCAATTTTTTGAATACATGAACAGAGCATACTTGATATACGTCTGTATACTGCCCATTTTCCAATGTGTATAGCTCTAAGTAAGCTTTACTATTGGGTGAAGGTCGATTATACCTTCGAACTACTGAAATTCCATTAAAAGTTGCCATAATACGATTAAGCTTTCGCTCTAATAGTATCTAGCTCTTGTTGTTGTTTTTCGTTCTCTTTTTTCAGTTCTTCGAGAAAAGCATGGCGTTCCGCTCTAGTCATTGTCCTTACATCAGTAAGAGAAAGACGACAATGCTTGATTAAGATGAAAGCTTCATAGTTTAAAGAATCTTCTTCTAATCCTCTAAACTCGCTGAGAAAAAATCCGCACCAAGAGGTAAGGCTAATTCATTCAAGGTTTCACATTCGGTACAATGATACTTAATTTGTGTATCTAAACCCCAATCTTTACCTATAATAGCTTGTTTAATCAATGAAACGTCCCTTGCCGATAATCTTGTTACAAAAGCTCTAATAATATCTTTTGAGTCAATATCCTCAACTCTTTCAATAAATTTCCAACAATTATCTAAAATTAAAGCTGGATTTTCAAGATATGATTCGTCTTTGACGCGAGGTAGGTTTATAAAAACTTTACGTTGTGAATCAGGAAGATAAATTTCTTCAAGCGATGTCGCATCTTCCGGGGCGTAGTTAACATGTAGTTTATTAATTTCAATATCCAAAGCGTTAGGATGTTCGCAACCTTCACAAGTTAATTCAACTTTGTATGAATTACCATAGGAAATCTCCCTTAATTTAAATAAGAGATAAACCTTATCTGCAAGAGTTAATTCCTGTAAATCAATACCTTGGATACATCTCTTCATAAGGTTGTTAATAATATTAAAGTTTTTAGCTTTAGATGATGTCATTAACATCTTTTCCTCTGCATATGCAAAAGGTCGGATAGTAACACAAGTCCCTTCAGGGTAAAATTGGTTCCTAGTAGGAAGTTCAATCTCTACCCAATCTGAGCGGATATTAGCTGTTAAAGCTTCTAAAATATCTTTCTTTGTAGTATCTACAGGTATCGCGTCACCCGTTTGAGGTTGACCAGACTCTTTACCGTATTTCTCTGCGTAAAGTTCTCCAAGAGTTTTTTTGTTATTTTCAGACATATGTTCTATAATAATGGGTGGTTCCCATCCACATTATACATATGAAACTTGTTAAAAAAAATATTTATTGTAATTTAATTACAGATAACAATGAGTTATTAAAAATTTTACATAAAAAATATACCTTTAAAATTCCAAATGCGATGTATGCTATGAAACATACACGAGGTTGGGACGGCACTAAATCGTTTTTTTCAAAGAAAGGGCGTTTTGGGACAGGTTTACTTCCTTCAATTGAAGCTGACCTGAAAAAAGTAGAAGCTAATTATACACTTGAAGAACCTAAATGTGGAGCTACAAAGATTCCTGAAGTTAATTTAAAACCAATGTCTGATGTAGAATTACGAGATTACCAATCAGAAGCTTTGGAAGCTATAGAGGCAAATAACTATCGTGGAGTTATTAAAGCTCCTACTGGCGCAGGTAAAACAATCATTTTAGCAGATGTGGTGAATTCTTTTAAAGATGAGATTGGAGTCGTGTTCTTTACTAAAAAACAGATTCTATTTCAAACTTATGAATCTTTACAGAAGTTAGGGATTGATTGTGGTATAGTCTGTGGAGAGGCTAACGATATTAAACCTATAACCTTATGCACAATTCAATCAATTGACAAGATTCTTGGTACACACGTAAAACATTCCAAATTTCTTATTTTTGATGAGATACACGAGTTTGGTAAAGGAAAACTCTCTGTTAGTTGTTTAAAATCGTTTCCAAATGCTCCTATACGTTTAGGATTCTCTGCTACCCCACCTTCTGAAGATACACACCGGTATGCTGTTGAATCTTTTTTAGGACCTATTATTTACGACATAGAAGCGACAAAATTAATTGAAGATGGTTTTTTAGCTAAACCTTCTATTAAGATTCTCCCTGCGACACCTCCTAAAAATTATATCCAAGACTCTCAGACTGATTACATTTCAACTTATGATGACTTCATTATAAATAACGATAATAGAAATAATCAAATTGCTGAGATTGTTAAGAATGTTAAAAAAGGAAAAGTTTTGATTCTTACTAAAAATCTTGAACACTCTCATCTTTTACACGAATTAATTCCTAACTCACTTCAACTTGAAGGAAAACATTCTCAAGCGCAGCGCGAAAAAACTATTAAGGAGTTTGTCAATGATACTGAAACTTCAGTTCTAATCGGAACAGTAATTCTACAAACAGGTGTTGATATACCTGAAATTACACATTTCATCAATGCAAGAGGGATGAAATCAGAAATAGCTACAATCCAAGCTATTGGACGAGCTTTAAGAGTAACTAAAAGTAAAACAGAGGCAATCATATTTGATTTTTATGATGATACAATTTATCTTTCAAAACACTCAAAAGCAAGAATTAAACACTACAAAGCGAAAGGCTTTGATGTAACAATTTATGAAAAGTAAAACCGAAGAAAAAGCAATGTTAAACCAAATATCAACTCCTGATAAGGAGATGTTAGAGAATTTAACATACAAGCTAAACAATATTAAAAAGAATGGTGTAATTACCGAAGATTCATTAAGGGATATGCAAACAGTTATTTCCGAATTAATGTTAAAAAGAGAGCAGTACTTGTTTAGACTGCTCTCTTTAATTAAACTTGGTTATAAAGAATAACTACTCGTCGTAGATATCTTTTTCCTCTTCATCAACAGGGGATTTAACATCTCCACCTGCGATACCACTGCCGTCGTCACCTATACCACCTAGAAGCTCTTCAATGTCTTTAACAAGGGCTTTGATTTCTTCAGGGTTGGTCATACCTTCACCTTCTGTTCCAACAGCACCTTGTGGCATCTCTTCTTCCATACCTTCTTCAGGCATCCCTTCTTCAGGCATTTCTTCTTCCATACCTGGTTCCATCTCCTGCTCCATTCCTGGTTCCATTTGTTCTTCGCCTGGGACCATAGGAGCTTCTTCAGGAGGAATACCTTGACGCTCTAATTCCGCAGCATCATTATCAGGAACATCATCATCACCCTGCTCTAATCCTGTTGAAAGGTTTCCCATATCATCATCAGGCATTTCATCTTCCATTCCTTGTTCAGGCATCTCATCATCAGGCATCTCCGTCCCATCAGGCATCGTATGAGTAGGCTCTTCTTCAGGCATCTCTTCTTCCATACCTTGTTGTGGCATACCAGCATCACCACCTAAAGCTCCTTTAATACGTAGTAAATCTTGCTTTATCGCATCTAAATTTAGATACTTATGATTCTCATTAATTGATGGTGCAATTTCGTTATCACTTAACAATGACGTTATAAGGTCATTCACAAATAATAAATCAACACCCCCTTTACCTCTAACTTCCTTCGCACATTCTAGTAGAATATCTTTTAAAACACTACTTTCAGTTGAGAGCTTTGACAGTTCTGTTAGAACAGAGTATTGAAGCTTACCAAGTTCCTTTAATGATGGAGTCTCTTTAATATGAGACAATGAAACTCCATACTTTTCGTTTAGAACATTTACAAGAAATGTTTTATATGCTTTTTTACTTTCAAATAAATTCTTAGTAAGTTCATTTAACTTCTTCTTTGTGATAGTTTTTTCGCCTTTTACAGTGAAATAACTTTCAACAAGAGAGGTTACATCCTTCTTACTTAAAAAAGCAAAGTATGGGAATTTAATAACAGTCGCTTCTAGAATATCCTCAAACGGGTCTTCTTCAACGACATGAGTTATTAGTTCAGTAATCAAGTCACTTTCCACCCATGATGAATAAAGAGAATTCTTACTTTCAAATAATTCCCTTTTTAGGAATTCTTGACGACAAACAATGTCAAACAAAGGGCTATCCAAATCTTCCTTAATAAAGAGTTGGTCTTTCCCTTGTAAGTCATCAATTGACATATGTTCAGGTACATCTAAACTCTTAGAGATAGCGTTTGCAAGCTTAATATCATAAATAAGCTCTGCCTTCTCATTGATTTCTCCTTCACTAACTTTAAAAAATTTCTTTAGAAGGTCTTTAACTTCAAATAATTTCATAAAAGGTTCTTTGTTTACAGATGCAGTTTTTACTACACCTTCCTTCAATGAAAGCTTATTTTTTACTTGCTCTAATCTAATACGGGTATCAAATGTTGAGAGAACATTATCGAATGATTTTGATATTGAAGCATTATTACCATCTCTAACATCAGTAATAAATGATTTAATTTGCTCATTAATCATATCATTATGTTGAGTGTCTGATGTAATGTTATCAGTACCTAAAATATTAACGTCTGTAAAACTAATGGATTCCGGACCCATATCGTACTTGACTTTAATAATTTTATCGCTCTCGGTTAGGAACATGGCTTCTTGCTCCATAATATTTGTATCAAAAAGAACTACGTTCTCTCTGATAACTCTACCCAAGTAAACACTACCTTTCAGTAGGTTTAAGTAAGTCTTGTCTCTTGTTTCAAATAAATTTGATATGTTCATAGGTTAAAATCTCTGCTATACGTATATATGTCTGCTTTTTTAGATAAATTAAAAAATTATCTAGGAACCGGTCCTAAGCCTTGCCCTTCGATATCTGACTCCATTCCTGGAGTTGGTTGAGGTGGTAAGGCTGGGTCCATTCCTGGTTCCATGCCGGGTTCCATTCCTGGTTCCATTGGCATACCTTGTTCGGGTGGCATTCCTTCCATACCCGGTTGCATTCCTTGCTCCATTTGCTGTTGTTGCATCTGAGCATCTTGCTCCATTTGCTGTTGTTGCACTTCCATTTGCTCTTGCTGAATTTTATCTCTCTCTTCTTTACGTTTCTTTTCCATTTCGACGATTTCTTCATCGGTTAGGTTAAAGTAAGTTTGATAAATATACTCATCTGAGAATAAATCTAAGCCTTTTACTGCTTGTACAACTCTAATCTTAGCATCATCCAATTCCAAACGACGCTTTTCGTAAATGTCGGAGGGTGGGTTTAATGTTACAGTGAACTCTTTTAAAGATTTAGATGGAAACTGCTTTAGAATTAAATGTCGTTTAAACATTGTAGATAAGCCTGTTTCAATCTCTCTTTGTAGTCTAACAACAGCTCGTGCAAACTTAACATCTAATTGTGATAAGTTTGCTTTACGTTCTGCTGAATTATCTTTCTCTACGATAAAGTCTTTAGGCACTTTAAGAGCTGATAACAGTTTATCTCTAAAGTACTTTACATCCTCTACCTCGCCAAGGTTTTGTGCTCCTGGTAACGTTTCGATTCTTGACGCTTTACTATCTTTTCTTGTAGGTACGAAATAGTCCTCATCTGCTGATAATGGATTAAATCTCTCATCAACTGTATTCGAACGAGGGTCATAAAACTTCTCTTTCTTAAACTTAGCTTTCTGACGTTCAATAAATGCAGCAGCTTTACCAGCAGGCATGTTACCCACATCAATATAAAATACCCTTCTTTCAGGAGCTCGTGATAAACGATAGATAAGCATAGCTTCTTCCATTAACTTTAGTGAATTATAAGCCTGAATACAAGAAGATAGAAGACCTTTACCATATGGGTAAAAAGATGGGTCAGAATTGTGTACTCTAAAATGAATAAGCTGATTCTTTTCTAGAAGAATATGTCTTTTAGGATTAGTGCTTGTTGGCATATCTAGATTCAAAGTTTGCGGAATCTCTTGTATAAAATTCTTTAAGTAACCAAATTCATTCTCAATACGAAGAATATAATTAGGATTAAGAACCTTAAGACGTTGAATACCTAATTCCGGACGTTTAAGGTGGTGAATAGTTTCAATAAAACAATCCCCATACTTTCCAACATTACGAACTATATCCCAAATAATTTTGTCTAATTCAATCTTTTTACAGAGACTTTCTAATTCTTCTTTTAAGAAGTCGTCGCTAGAATCAATAGCTATAATATTTCCGTCTATCGTTCTTTGAGTAGCGTCATCTGCATAAATGTCAATAGCTGCGTTAATCTCTGGGAAAACGTCCATTGCTTCATACTCTTTATACCTTTTCTTTCTGTCCTCCTCGTACTTAGGCATACGAATCATACCGCGAAGCACACTTGGCGCTCCGCCTTCTTTAGTATCGTATATCTCTTCCGCTTTGTAAGTATCACCTCTTAGCGTTTGGTCAGGCATATGGGTAGGTTTTCCTTGCCTTAAAGCAAAGAATTTCGAAATCCATTTACCAAACCTACCTGATGGTTGTGCTTGACCACCTAACGACTGATTTCCCTGTGAGGAGAATTCAGTGTATGTCTCGTTTAAATTATCTTTATTATTTTCGTCGCGGTTCATATAGCCAATCCAAGTTTTCTATTTCCCTATCCTTATTATTTACCTTATGTATGAAGACATTATTCGGATTATTTTTACTTATATTTTCTTTGTCCTTATATTCACCATAACTATGCTCAAGTGGGGTAGAATCTATTAAATCCTTAAATGTATAACAAGCAATCGCAAGGCTCATAACTAAATCGTCATGATACCCTTCTTCTGCTTGAATTTTATTATTGTTGTTCACAATGAATGTTGTTAATTCCTTTACCGTCCGTTCAGAATTTATCTTAATCTTATTTGTTCTTACATACTCTTCTAACGTTGCAAGAATAGCATCTCTATTTTGGTTCGTAACTTGAAGCCCTAATTGGAATTTTTTATCCGGTTGGCTCCAAATGTTTTCATATTCCAGGTCTTCGTATAGAATTCTAATAAACTCAATTCCAATTCCATTACGTTCAGGGACACAATAAGCAGTATTGTAAAGTTCTCCTTCATAAGCTAAAATCTCTGCGTATTCCTTTATGGAAGTCTTATTAGAATAGAACTCTGCTACCTGCTCTCCTGTATATATATCAAGAATTTGAAAGGCTGAAAAGTCTTTATCTACACCTAAACCAACGTCTGCTGCTATCAAGTACTCTTTAAATGCTTCAGGATGCTTCCAAACTCTCATTCTATTATTGTACTTTGTTTCAAAATTATCATTAAAGTTATCTCGAAGTACCTGTAAAGTCTCTCCACCAATAAACGTATCGCCCGTACCTAAGAATTCACATTCATATTCCTGCAACCATCTTTTAGGTCCGATGTTCTTTTTAGTTGCCTTAGCCCATTCTTCAGTATAGTCAGGGTGTTGTTGCCAATAAATATCAATAACGTTAAATGAGTTATCGCCTTTTATGGCATTTTTATAAGTATCGTAATACCAGTTTGCCATTCCGTTCACAGTAGAAAGCACAATGGCTTCACCACCTGTTGAAATTGTAGGGAAGATAGATGCCCAAAAAATTTCCATGTTATCAATAAAAGCTGCTTCATCTACAATCAAAAGTGAAACAGATTCACCACGCCCTGCGGAATCAGAGGATGGAACTGATTTTACTTGACTTTTATTTGAAAATCGAACTACGTGTTTGTTACGTTCGTCTGTTCCTATTTTAAGAAATTCAGGTAACTCATCATACATCCTCCAAACTCTAGAGAGAAAAGCCGTTGACTCACGGTCACCAATAGAAACAACTAGGACAGACTTCTCCGCTTTAAATAAACAGTACCATAAGGAATAGGCTGCACAGATTGTTGTAATACCAGCCTGACGAAACTTTTTGATAAAATTAAACCTCTGTTCTTGGTATTTACCTATAATGTCTTGTTGGAACTTATACAACTCAAATGGAACTAAACCTCTAACAGGATGTACAACTTTAATATATTTATTAATAAAGTAATTTAAATCGTCCGCGCATTTTTGTCTTTCTAAGTCTATTTGACTTTGTAATTCTGCTAACTGTTTCTTGTTCATCTACTTTTATATATATTTTAATTATGAAAAAATACGCTATTATATCTACTCGGGATGAAAATCACCCTGAAAGCCTAGTTAAACTACAAAAATTCTATGTAGAAGCTGGCTTTGAAGTTAAAATTCAAGAAGGTTTTCCTACAATGCTAGGAGCATACAAATCCGCGTTAGATGAAATAAAACCTAACAACAAAGATATTATAGTATTTTCTCACGACGATATCGAAATTCTTACTAATAAAAAAACATTTAACAATATTTTAGAATATAAAACTTTAGATAAAAAAAGTGGTTTTTTAGGTTTAGCAGGTGCTTGTATTTTAACAACCAACGGAGTTTGGTGGGAAAGAAAGGTTTGGGAAGGAGGGTGTTTAAGGGGTGTTGTTCATCATGGTACGCATTCAGGTAAAATGAATACTACATCTTTTGGAACTTATGGTGAAGTAGTTGTTATGGACGGGGTTTTCTTTGCATGTCGTGGACGTTGTGCTAATAATTTAGATTGGTCACATCCTGAGTATTTGGAGCATGGTTGGGATTTTTATGATATACATATAACATCACAAGCATTTCAAAGAGGATTTCGTAATGAAGTAGTACCTATTCAAGTTTTACATCATTCACACGGACTAGGTTCTACTATTGAAAATGGACCTTGGTCGCAAAATAGAGTGTGTTTTACAGAACACTTTAAAGATGTTTTACCTATTGCAATATCGGAGTTGCAAGTAAAGTGACCAAAGTTTTTGTTTATACAACAACAGACTTCCATGATTTAAGACACGATTTAGTTAGTAAGGCGATTGAAGATGTTTCTTCTATTAAAACTATAGATGAATTTATTACATACCTTACAACAATGTCTAAGAAAAAGGCTAACATTAAAACCCCTGGGAGAATCAGCTGGATACGAACTAGGTTAATAATGCTTTTTAAAGAGCTTAAGCCCACACAGGTATACTCCTTTGGTAAATCATACACTGACTTAGTTTGTTGTATGTTATGTAAGAAGCTTAAAATTCCTTTTATCCTTCTTAGTGAGGAGGACATTTTAGTCAGGTTGGACAAAATACCTAATAATAAGCTTCTAGGTAAATCTTTAATAAAAGATATGGTAAGTCACGCTCAAACTACTATTTGTTTTACTGATAAACTTACATCTAGTAATTATCAGGAAGTTTCCAAAGATTGTACTGATTTCATTAAAAGGGTTTGCGATATTACAATAGTCATAACTACTTCTGACGAAAAGCCTAATGACATAGTAAAGTTCGCTCCGTCCCCAGATGACAACTTATCTCCTTCAGTTTTTGTAATAAAAACTCCGTAGCGCCGACAAACAGACGTATTATTATAGCATGAATGATAAAATTAGAATCGGCTCTGCCTCAGTCCCAAAGACTTCAGGCGTGTACTACCCTTTCATGGTGCGTACAAGTAAAAACAATGTTGCTTATGGTATGCTTCGTCCTAATCTACGAGCAAAAAATCCACGAGTAAGCTCTACTCAAATCTTTATGTTTGATACAACCTCAAACCGTATTAATGGTATGGTAAAGGTAGGTTCACTTAAGGATAACAAGTATAACAGTGAATCTTTGACGGATGTGATTAATACTCGCGCTTTCCGTTTGAGTATCACAAAAACTCTAACCTCACTAGGTAAGTCTTATGGGACCCCTACTCAATCTACTGAACTTCGCAAGTCTCACTTTCCTGTAAGCTTTGTAAAGTGCATGACTGAAGGTGTTGGTGTGAATTTCAGCAGAGCGTAACCATGTGGGCGCTCTTCTTCTTTTGGGTTGGTTATGAGTGTTTAACTAGCGATTAAAAGTTTATCCTCTGTAATTTCGGTTATAGAGGATATTTTTTTATGTATTTCTCTTTAGTATAGTAAATATTAATGAGATAACAAAATGCATTCAAACATCGCCCTAGCAAAATCATATTCACAAGTTAAGAAACACGCAGGTGTTGCAACAGGTTCATTCACTGTTGACTTAGGAGATACTTTCGTTGGTTCAACTACAGCCTCTGGAACAATCGATTTAGTAGATTCTTCAGGACAACCTCTGGATTGTAACTTTTGTCACATAGCATTCATGGTTTATACAACTGCTGCTGCTGATGTTAATGCTACTTTCCTTGTTGTTGAACCTTCAGGAACTAGCCGTACAAATAAAACAGATGTTAGAAATTCTTATCATATGGAGAGTGCTGTTGCAAACACTGCTCTAGGAGACGCAAGTGGGATGCCAGGTGTAATAATCTACCCTACAATTGCGAATACGGCTTCTGTTACTAATATGGCAAAAGATGAGCATACATGGCACTTCCCAATTGGCTCAATTCCTCAATTTAAGTATCAAGCCGCGGCTTTAACTGCTATTAAACCAGGCAGTAATATTCACTGCTTCCTAGTGGTTACATACGGTAAAGAATATCCTGAAAATGTTCGAGCAATGCTAGACGGTAATCCAGGAAACTAACTCCTGTAATCAAATTTAAAGGCTAGATTGAATTTTATGTCAATCTAGCCTTATTTTATTTAAAGTCTCTTAGAGGGGGGTTTCTGCAAGCCTGGGTAACTGTTAAAGGTCTAACCTTTGGTTACATCAGATAGTAATCCAAGTTCATACAGTTTAGCTTCTTTTTCTTTCAAAGATACCATTTCTTTCTTAGCTGTACTTAATTGGTTATTATATTTTTTAAGCTTTTTAGACTTAGCACCACGTTTCTCTAATTCATCATCAATTGTGATTTCAAGACGTTGAATCTTTTCATCAAGCATATCATATTGGTATAATAGTTTCTTTAATTGTTTAACACGAGGTTTTGCTTTCTTACTATATGTCATTTCTAACATTGTGTACAAATTATCTGTTAATTCACCGCGAGAAAGGTCTCCTTTGAGAGGAATGTGGTCTGTACCATCCCATTTGGATACAAATAGATGTGGTGGGTGTTCCTCGTTAAAAAGGTTGTGATAAGGGTGGGTTTCATCCAATACTGTTTGTGGAAGCTTTACACAGTGGAACCATTTTGCCATCATCAGAATCTCCTCATTGCTTTCGTAGCTTGATAGGAGCGCATCATCAGTACCGTTACATAGTTTACACTCGCGTAGTACGAGTAGAGGACGTAAGTCACCTTTTGCGATATCTATAAATGCTATAACACGGGTTAAAGCTCTTTGCACCTCTTGA
>TARA_R110001583_G_scaffold58103_3_pt1 | contig 24090 bp, 17 predicted proteins | sample TARA_R110001583 | Tara Oceans TARA_R110001583 (sample SAMEA4398432) | marine metagenome | biome: Polar Biome; feature: [MES] marine water layer (ENVO:01000295) within the mesopelagic zone...; material: water (ENVO:00002006), including particulate matter (ENVO:01000060) such as...... | reverse complement strand
AAAATCCCATCGCTTGGACAATTTTCCTGTAAAGGAATATTGGTGTCCTTTTGTTGTATTATCCAAAACCAGTGAACCGGCTTCCAGGAATCCAATATTCCCAGGTGTTGAGGAATAAATATTCTGCTCGCTGAAATCTGCAAACATGGCACGATTATCTCCCGTTCCAGATAAATTCCCAGTTGGAGGACGCATATTGTAATTATGGTGAACTATTGCATTGACATCTTTTGAATAGATTGTTTCTATAGTAGCCAACCAGCCCTCGCCAAATTTGAAATCTGCAGCCAGATTATTTTTCCATACCTGAGGATAGCTGAAATCATCATCGGTGGAATTAACCTGGAAGGTATAGCCTGGATTAATAACTGAATTGGAGGATTGGTTCCCTAACCACACAAATGGAATACGACCTGTGAAGATGCCTGTTCCACCACGGAGCTGAACAGACTTGTCACCCTTGACATCATAGTTAAACCCAAAACGAGGCGACCAAAGTGCTTTGGAACTTGGCCAGTTGGCAGGATTAATCCGTGCAGAGTTACCATCTTCATTCACCCAACCACCAAAACCGGTTGCTTCTTTCACTGCATCAGTATTCGGGATATCATTGAAATAAATTGGGATATCTACACGTAAACCAAAAGTCAGTTTCAAATTATCATTCACACGGAACTCATCCTGTAAATACAGGGCGAACTGAGCCACATCTACTTCTGACCATAAGAATGGTCTCTGTTGAGAATCAACAACATCTTGGTTTAAATCATAACCATTAGGATTATCGATGAATTCCTGTACACTACCATATTGTCTCCAGGGGTAATAAAAAAGATTAAAGGAGTTCTCAAACTTAAAACGCTCAAAATTCAAGCCAGCAGTAAGGGTATGCCTGTCTTTATAATAGGTTAAATTATCAGTAAACTGAAAAACATCCTGATTCAAAACATTATTGGTCGAAAACATTTCTGAGCCTGAGCTGATAGCTAGGTTACCATTGGCATCAAAAATATCTACAACAGGGAAAGGAGCCGATTTTGGATCTCGCTTGTCACGGAAAGAAGTGTAACCAATCAGTAATTTGTTTGAAAATTTATTATTGAACATGGAGTGCAATTCCCCAACAATTGAGTGGATCTTGTTAAAAATCCTGTAAGATGAATTCTCGAAAGGCAAACGGAAACTGGTTGGACCACGGCCAATAATTGCTTCAGGGTGAGGCAGAATATCTTTCCAGGCATCCAGCATATTGTAACGCAAAGTCATATTATGGTCCTTGTTGATGTTGTAGTTCAACTTAATTAGGAATTTGGTATTATCAGTTTCGTGATTGTAGCCTTGGTAGGCTCCTGGATTATAACCCCAAGTATCACGAAGGTGCGATTGTACGGCTTTAATATCTGTCTCCTCTACACTGGTAACATTTGACCCTTCATTGCTTGGGTTATTTGCAACAAAATTGTGAGCCAATTGGTCACGGGTCTCTTTTTCGGCATTCACAAAGAAGAACAATTTATTCTTAATTATAGGACCTCCCAGGCTGAAACCGAACTGTTTCGTATTAAAGTCCAGATTGGGAGCTTTAGTCCCTTTTACTTTTTTACCAACCATACTTTCGTTACGGAAAAAGTAATAGGTTGTTCCTTTAAATTGGTTGGTTCCTGATTTGGTAACTGCATTGACACCAGCACCTGTAAAACCACCCTCACGAACATCGAAAGGTGCAAGAGAAACCTGAATCTGGTCAATTGCATCAAGGGAAACGGGTTGAGCATCTGCCTGTCCACCTGGTGTAGAAACATCTAAACCAAAGGAGTTATTGAAAATGGAACCATCCAATGAAAAGTTATTGTAAAGGTTATTTCTCCCTCCAAAGCTATTACCATCCGACTCCGGAGTCAGTCGCGTTAAATCCTTTTGACTTCGGGAAATAGTAGGAAGAGCAACAATTTGTTCCCTGCTTAGACTGGTCATGGAACCGGTTCGATCAGAACTTATCACACTATTTCTGTCATATTTCACAAGAACCTCGTCGATCTGTACATTACCTTCAGCCATAATCAAATCAACCTCTGCAGTTTTGTTCAGTTGAAGAAAAATGCCATTTTGAATGGCTTCCTGATAGCCAACAAAGCTAGCCTTAATCTGGTAAGGACCTCCCACTTTCATATTTCGAATATGGTATCGGCCATCCTCTCCTGTGATGGAACCATAAAGTGTCCCAGTTGGTGTGTGTGTGGCAACCACAGTTGTAGCAAAAATAGGATTACCATTGGTGTCAATTATCTTTCCGGTTAGTGAAGAGGTGGTAACACCTTGTGAAAATGCCCCTATTGCCGGAAAAATCATCCCAATAAGGAATGCTAAGCGAAATTTGTGTTTTCTCATTTTAGACATAGTTATAGGGTAAATATTAGGTTTAGTCTCCTAAAATAATGTTTTTAACAGATAAATACGCATTCTAAATAGAATATTTGATAGTCGTATGTTGCTGAATTTAAATCTACTACCATATAGTTAGTTGTTGATAATTAGCTAATATTTTTATTGATTACTAAAGTAATTTGTCTGGAATATATATTAAGAATATATTTTTCATCTGTTTTATCCGTATTCCTTCAGTATTATTGAAAAATTTGATGAATTGTGATTTTCACAAAATAACAGACAACTTCTAATAAATTTTATTTTTTAAGTTTAATATCCTCCCCTTTAAACACTTAACAATTGGGAATAATTATTTTGGTAAGTATTAGACATTTTGTTTGATTAAAACATAAAAAAAGGCTCAAAGATAAAACAAAAAAACCACCTCTCAGTAGAGGTGGTTCAGTATCATATAAAATGACTATATCGACCGTGTTTATTCAATGAATACATTCTTAATGACAACAAACATTAAAAAAACGCTCAACCATTTGTTCATTACCAGCCTTATCTTTCAAATATAGAAAAAGGTTATAATCTCCAACAACAGCCTTATCATCAACCTTAATATCAAGATTTAGCTGAAAGGTTTTCAAACCTAAAATTGTAGGTAAGGCTTTGCCATCTGCATCCAACTTCTGATAAGTTGAAAAAGCATCAGAATACTGATCCGAGGAAATACCACCCTTACTTATAACAATCCTATAGGATTCTAATTCATAATTATCTTGTAAATAAGCATTTACGTTAATACGCCCTCCTCTCAACACTTCAAAATGTGTTTCAAGGCCAGTTAATTCAATCTTTGGTGCAGTTTTGTCTTTTTGTAAAGTTGCATTATCGGCAAATCCAGCAAAAGAGAATATTGAAAGGAAATATGCAGTCAGCATAATTTTCTTAGTCTGATTTTTAGTCAAACGTTTTAAGTGAGTAAAATGTGTCATAGGTTTGTTTAGTGTAAGTTACTGGGAATAAAAATAGAGAAACAGGTATAAGTTAAAAATATGAAGCAGGAAGGATTAGGACATACCTACACTAAAGGGTAGGTAAAACATGTAAACAGCGATGAATATTTGACTAAAGCAGGAATATTAATATGGAATTAATTCGTTAATAGATGTTAATTTGTCACCTTTATAAAAAAGGGAGAAACAACGTTCTCCCTTAATTATGAATAGTTTAGCTATTCCATACTTAATTCTATAACTAAGCTACTACTAATTTCTTCTTGGGCAATTAGGCAATTTCAACATTTTGTAACTACTCTCGAATTTAGATTCAACACAATCAGTTGGATCACAACAAGTATGACAAACACGTTTAAGAGATCTAAATTGCTTTAATTCAACACCAGTAGCCATAAATTCTTCCTTAATTGGCTCTTCCTTCATTAAGTCAGTACTTAAATACTTCTTGTTGTCATCAGCAAATACAGTTACCACAACAGAGTCTGGCCCTAATTCTTCTTGAATTTTTAAGGCACCTAAGAAATTTGCACCTGAAGATATACCAACACCTAAACCTAAAATTGAAGAAAGCTTCTGAGCCATAATAATAGCATCACCATCATCAACACTCACAATCTCATCTAACTTATCAAGCTTAACAATTGAAGGAATAAACTCATCTGAAATGCCTTGAATTCTGTGCTTCCCTACCTTATGTCCTGTTGACATAGTTGGTGAATTCGATGGCTCAAGAGGATGAATTCTTATATTAGGGTTCTGCTCTTTAAGATACTGGCCCACTCCCATTACAGTACCTCCTGTACCAACACCAGCTACAAAAGCATCAGGAGTTAGATTTCTATATTTTAATTGCCACCATAATTCAGGCGCAGTTGTGTTATAATGGGCATCACAGTTATCAGTGTTCGAAAATTGAAGAGGTAGGAATGTATTCTCATCTTCAGCTGCCAATTTATCAGCCATATCGATACTTCCAAGAAAGCCACCTTCTACTTTACTTATTAAACGGATATCAGCTCCATAGCTTCTTATTAAGTTGATACGCTCCTGACTCATCCAGTCTGGCATAAAAATAGTCACGGGGTGTCCCATCGCTCTACCAATACCAGAAAAAGAAATACCTGTATTTCCACTTGTTGCTTCAATAATTCGATCACCAACTTTTAGAGTTCCCAAATTGTAAGCTTTCTGAATAATATGAAAGGCCATACGGTCTTTAATACTTCCAGTCATATTCAGATATTCTGCTTTGGCATAAATTGTTCTTGTAGTGTCTTTATACTCAAATTCAATTGCTAACAATGGCGTGTTTCCTACTAAAGATGACAAGCCATTTATTCTCTTGCAAGCGTCGTTGTTTTCCATATTCTTATTCTAGGGGTTTGGGTCTCGTAATACTACTTATTTAAGGCAAAAACATCCTAAATCTACTTATAAGCCCCCTAGTTAACGAAAATTGGTGAATGCAAATGGAAAAAAATAACATTTATTTTCATGAACGTATTGAAAATCAAAAGCTATTACATTTTAATTAATTTACTGTTTTGCATTATACAAATCGTTTCTCAAAAGCGTGAATTTTACAATCTGGTAATACTAAGATTTTAACATCACACACTAAATAGTCAGGCATTTTAATAATGATAGAAACAAAAAAAGCCACCCCGAAGGATGGCTCATATCTCACAAAAAGATTAATTTCTTACTTGTTCGGGTAGTTCAAATCGAATTCATCATCTCCTAAAACACATTGTCCACTCACATTGGAACATGATTGGAAATCAAATGTTCCTTCCACTTTCAATGGTAGACTCTTCACTTTAATTTGCTGACGCATTTCTGCTGTATTTTCAAAATAGCTTACCTCGCCTTCCCAAATCTCATTGTAGTGTTTATGTGAGTTAATAGGCTTCACTTTTCCAATACGCTCGTAAGATGCGTGATCTTCAAAATCAAATTCAATCAAGATTGGTCCCAATTCTGGATCAAAATCATTTGAATACAAATGCCACGACTTATCGATCTTTGCTTTAAAAACAATATCAATTACATCACCTACTTTAATTTCTTGCTTCGATAATTCAACTTTCCATTTTGATGGGCTTAAGATTTGCCCGAATGATAGGCTACTTACCATCAACAATAAAGTAACGATTAGTGTAAATTTTCTGTTCATATCTTTAATTTTTATTTAAGTTCCACGTTATAAAGAGCCTTTTCACAGACTCTCACTACTTATTATACCCTAAAAATGGGTAAATGGGTGAAAAAACAATATTAAAGAATGTTAATTCTTTTTTAAAATTCTTATTCCAATATGATATGACTAATACAAGTCCTCGTGATATCTAGAATCTTGCTGAAGGTTTTCCAGATATAATAAAGCTTGGGATTCATCCATTTTCCGATTTTCTTGTAATAACTCAACCAGATTTTGCTTTACATCTTTTCCCATAGTAATTGATCCACATATATAGAAATGGGCTCCCTTTTCAAGCCACTCAAAAACCTCTTGGCCTTTCTCTTTCAAACGATTTTGCACGTAGATTTTTTCTTCCTGATCACGAGAAAAAGCTAGATCCAATCGTGTTAATAAACCATCATTTTTAAAAGCATTTATCTCATCTTGATAGAGGTAATCACAGTCTTGCTGCTTTTCACCAAAAATTAACCAGTTTGGGCCACTTGTACCTGCAGCCTTTCGCTCTTTTAGAAACGACATATAGGGAGCTATTCCTGTTCCAGCGCCTATCATTATTATAGGACTATCATCAGAAGGTAGGCGAAATTCGTCGTTTGGAATTATTTGAATTTTAAGCTCTGAGTCTATCTGTAAGCCTTTATTAATATATGATGAACAAGCACCAATTCGCTCTCTATCAAAAGCAGAATAATTAAATTGCTTTACCGTTAAGTGAACCTCATTGGAAGATGATTTAATACTAGAAGAAATAGAATACTCACGACGTTGGATCTTAGTCAGAATTTGAGCTAAACTATTCGCATCAATGGGATATGGGTAATCACAAATCATATCATACACATCTGCTTGCTTTAGATAGTTGTGTAACTTTTCATCATTTTCTAACAATCGTTTCAAGTTTTCGTCAGCACTAATTGACTGATAGGCACTGAGTACATCCTCACTTAGTTTTGTAAGTTCAAATTTTACTGCTAGTAATTCTTCTATACTCTTTTTCTTGTTCTTATAAGCAACCATAATTTCGGGAGTATAATCGAGTTTAATCATGATTTTAACCACTAAAGAGTATGGATTCTTAGGTTTAATAGATACAGAATCACCAGCTTGATAAGTAAAATCTGGATGATCCGTTTGTAGGATAAGATGTTGAATTTCACTACTTGATTTATCACCTGTAATTCGGTACTTATCCTTGACCTTAACTGTGAAAGTTGGCCCAACAGAATTAGATCCAAACTTTAAAGCTAGAATATCACCATTAAGTCTATTTTGGAATTTATTTATTAAGCTAGATGCCCAATTCTCGGCTTTTGAGTTAAAAGCTAAATCGCAGGTAATTAAATCCGAATATCGATTGGCTCCCAATGCCTTTAGCTTCATATCAATATCTCTACCTGTCTGACAGAAATTCTGATAACTTGAATCACCAAGGGCACATACTGAATAATTTAGCTTTGGTAATTTGGGTGCTTTCGATCCGAAAAGGTGCTTATAAAATTGCTGAGCCTGGCCAGGAGGATCACCTTCTCCTCGTGTACTAACAACAATAAAAAGATTGGTCTCGTTCTCTAAATTATTCACGTCATATTCCGACATGCTGTAGACTGAGGGCTCTAATTCGTGAGTTTGGAATTGGACTCTCATTTGTTCAGCAATAAAAGCTGAATTTCCTGTTTTTCCACCATAAAGTATCGTAATGGGAGAAGATAGGCCTTTTACAGATGAGAATGAAAAAGCCTTAGGCTTGTTATTTAATATATATGAAGTCATTTATGAAAATCTTGCGTTTTTAATCTTTCGCAAGATATCCTTAATTATTCGTATTTGGAATCAAACTAAATAAAAACAAACAGATTATTATGAATCACTCAATTTAAATGCAGGGTTATAAATCAAACCAATAATATTACCCCATGGATCAATAAGACTAGCTACCATGAGTTCTCCACCAACGTTTGTAGGCTTTTCATGGACTTCAGCACCCAAATTTATCATCTCACTGAATACGGAATCGATATCTTCTACTCCCCAATACGAGATAGCTCCCTCGCACTTTCCTTCTTTAGCTTTTTCTTCGGGTAAAAGTCCTAACTCATAGCCTCCAATATTAAAACCAATATAGAAAGCTTCGTCAAAGTATGGTTGAGTCCCAAATGCTTTAGAATACCAATCTTTAGCCTTATTAAGATCATTGACCATATAAACTACAGTTCTCAACCCAAGTATATTTTTCTTTTTCATGATTCTGGATCTATTTGTTTTAAATGTTATAACTGTATAATAAATATCAGAACTATAAATCTATAAAATTCAAAAATGCAATCAAACTTTACGATATGATTTGTAGATAAGATATAATCCTAAACCATTCAATTATGACATCAAAATGGTAATTATTATTCAATAATGTTATTCTAATTTCAATTCGCACGATAATTAACAATAAATTATTCCATTATTAAAAATCTCAATATCAAACCAAACTATCACTTCAATACAATAAACATTATTTATAATAATAAAGTCAAATGGAAAATAAATAAACACTTACAAAACACATGTTCTTTTGTATAATAGAACACATCAAACCTTTGTAGTTCTGATTATTACTGGTCAGCTGACTATCTATTTCCAAACTCCATCCACAGATCATATCTACAATTTATTTCATTTTATGGACATTATTTATACTTTCACATCAACTTTATTTAATAGAATGATAGTCACCACAACTCAATAATTTTTATTATCTAAACATTAAATTTAATTAAAGAAATTTATTTTAATCTATTTTAACATACGTTAAATTCTATAAAACAAATAATCATCCGCACGTATTATAAACAGTACATCACAAACGACTATCTAATCATCAACAACAATAATTAAATAAACAAACAACATATTAATTTGTTTTTTATAAAAAACTATGCCTATATTCGATCGAATTTTAATAAACCTATTTTCAAATTTAACCCTAAAATTATTTTTTTATGAAAAGAATTTTGCTTTCAGTAGCATGTTTGGCCCTAATACTAGGTTCATGCCAGAACAATGCTGATGAAGTTAAACCCGACCAACAAGAAATTGCTGTAGACATGAGTGACTTCTATGTTTACACAGCTGAAGAAACCACTGTAAAATCAGGACACGTACATGGTCCTCAATGTGGTAGTATGAAAGTTTTAAACCGCAAACTAAAAGAAAATCCTAGTTTGGAAAATCGTATGTATAACATCGAAAAACATACGAGAAAACTAATTGCAGCTAAAAGCGCTAACGCTACCTCTAAAGGTAAGCCAGGTGGTGGAGGAACTCCAGCTCCTACACCATATCAGGGTAGTATTACAATTCCAGTGGTTGTAAACATTCTTGAGGATGCAAATCACCCAGTTACTCAGGCTCATATTAATTCTCAAATCGATATTTTAAATGAGGACTTTAATGACCTAAATCCATTAACAGGTGGTGTACCAAATGAATTTAATAACGACGTGGCTAATGTTGATATTACATTTGTATTGGCTGGTGTTAATAGAAAAACATCTTCAAAAACATCATGGGGAACCAATGATGCAATGAAACTTTCAAGCCAAGGTGGTATGGATGCAACAGATCCTGCAAATAAACTAAATTTCTGGATTTGTGAAATTGGTGGCGGTATCTTAGGTTACGCTCAATTCCCAGGTGGTGAATTAGCAACTGATGGTGTTGTTATTGGTAGTGATTTCATTGGTGAAAATTCAAGAGGTGGTGAGTATGGCCATGGTAGAACTGCAACTCACGAAGTAGGTCACTGGTTAAACTTACGTCACATTTGGGGCGATGGGAGATGCAAGCAAGATGACTTTGTTTCTGATACTCCAAGTTCTGATGGGCCTAACTATGGTTGCCCTTCTTACCCAACTGTAAACTGTCGCTCTAACGATATGACTATGAATTACATGGATTACGTAAATGATCAGTGTATGTATATGTTTACTAACGGACAGAATGATAGAATTAGATCTATTTTCTCAACAGGTGGATCAAGAGAGACTTTTGTACAATAAAAGTCTATTACCTTATTAAAATTCAGCTAAAGGCGTCATTTATGGCGTCTTTTTTTGTGAGATTTATCGACTTAAGCTAAAAAAGCGGCTTCTCAATTAAGAGAAACCGCCTATAAAAGACTTAGTAATTAAGACTATTTCTTAGCCTCAGTCACTTTAAATTTCATTTTTTCAATTGCTTTTTTAAGAACTTCTTTGTTAGTAGCCTTAGTTTTATAGACAAGAGTTACTTTTTGATTTTCAAAATCAACTTTTAGGTCCTTAACACCTTTTTCGAAAGGCATGCTCTTTTCAATTTTCTTAACACATCCTGGGCAATCCATTTCTACGTTAAAAACAACAGTTTCAACTTTCTTAAGCTCTTGTTTCTGTGCAAAAGTAGCTGATGTAAATAAAATAATTGCAATGGCCATTAAAGCCTTCTTTAGGTTTTGAGTTAATTTCTTCATGTTTATTTGTTTTTTGCTTCAGACTTTCTGTCTACAACAGTTAGTCAATGGTTATTACTAAATGTTTTAATGCGATTTTTACGGTTATTCTCTATCTATGGTTAAACGTACACCCAAATAGAACTTACGTTCCTGAATAGGTCCCCAAATCATTGATGCATCAAAGTTTACTCCATGAGGATTGTCTGCTGCTATAATTGGCTGTTTTTGTGTGTAATTACCTAGATTCTCAACACCAGCATAAACTTCCCAAATTTTAAAACGCTTTGTAATTTGAGCGTTCATCACTGCATAAGCTGGTGACTTCTCTCTTCTCTGATATTCAACCGGATTTCCCGCTGTTGATGGGATACGCATATCACCATTAATCTGAGTCGTAAAATCGAACTGCCAAATATTCATATTTGTTGAGTAAGATAAATTTACCAAGCCTTTATAGCGATTCACATAGGGAACCTTCTGAAATTCATCATTAATATCAGCTTTTACATCAGAGAATCGAATTGCTGTTGTAACATCCAATCGATCTACCGGCTCAAATTTTAATTCTACTTGATAGTTATTCGCAAACGACTGACCATCTAGATTATAAAAATTAACCTGATTAATGTCCTGATCAACATCTACAATGACTTGATTCTGAAACTCTGTTCTATAAAAATCAGCAGATGCAGTAAAGTTCTGTCCAAACAAATTAAAGTATTGTGTTACGCTTAAACCATAGTTCCAAGCCTTCTCTTGTTTAAGGTTTGAATCAATAATAAACGTTCTATTTGAAGCTAATAGGAAACTATTTTCTGCAATAGGATTAGATGTACGTCTTCCACTACCTGCAGCTAAACGAAGCGTAGAACCTTCAGCAAACTGATATCTGAAATGTAAACGAGGTGTAATAAAGCCACCATAAACAGAGTTGTAATCGTATCTCAATCCTGTTTGTAAAGTAATTTCATCAGATGGCAACCATGTATACTCGGCATAAGCTCCAGCAACCTTCTCAGATCTATCAGTCCTTCCAAGACTATTAACTCCTCTAGTCAAATTATCATTAAAATCATCGTAGATAAATGATAAACCAGCAGTATATTTATGAGTCAAATTTCCTATATAAGATTGGAAAAGTAAGTTAGCATATAGATACTTCTGTTTCGCATCATAGTTTCTTAAGCCATAAAACGATTTTTGTTCATGAGATGAGAAATTAGTGATTAGTGCAATACTTCTCTCATCATTTTTAGGAAAGACATAACCTATTTTGGCGAAAGCTTCGTAACGGCGCGTGTCAATATCTATACGATAAGCATTATTGATATCATTTGGCTTATTTTCATCATAACCTTTCTGTCCACCAATTCTCTGCTCATCAATAAACTTAACACCAAATTGAGTGATCCAATTCTTGTTTGGCTTCCAGTTCCATCTGTTTATAAAATTGAACTGACTAACCATTGGGTCATCAAGAAAACTATCCTTATTGTCATCTATTTCCTTTTTGTTATCCTGTCCGTGAGCTAAAATAGATGTAGAAAGTTTATCAGAAAATTTAACGCCTGTTATCATGTTACCTTCAGACATCCCTATACTATTTCCATATGCATTTAGATATAGCTTTGGTGCGTTTTGAGGCTTCTGATACTCAATATTAATTTGTCCTGTAATTGATTCAAAACCATTCACAACCGAACCAACACCTTTTGAAACTTGAATAGATTCCATCCAAGGACCTGGAACATATACCATACCGTATACTGAAGCCAATCCTTTAAAATTAGGGTTATTTTCAGTCATCATCTCAATATACTTTCCTGTAAGTCCTAAAAGCTTAATAGACTTTGCTCCCGTAGCTGCATCAGCATAAGAAACATCAACCGAAGCATTTGTCTCGAAACTTTCAGCCAAATTACAACAAGCTGCTTTACAAAGCTCAGCTCCTGTTATGCTTTGAGATTGTATAGAACTTTCTCTATCGAGGATAGTTCCTGCTCTTCGCTTTGAAACTAGGACCTCATTTAATTCAATGCTTGGTGATAATTCAATAATTAACTCTTTACCATTGAACTTATTCACTTCAATTTCTCTTGTTTCGTAACCAACAAATTGAACAATCAGAATTCTTGATTTTTCTGATGCATCAAGAGTAAAATGCCCGTTAACATCTGTTGCTGTCCCTTTCGTTGTATTCTTCCAAAATACTGACGCTCCAGGTAAAGGCGCTTGTTTTTTATTAGCCAAGACTTCAACAATTTTACCTTCAAATATTCTTCGAGCTTCATCTGTTTTCGCAATTGAAAACAATGGAAGCAGAGAAAGGAATAATATTAATATTCTTTTCATTATACTATTACATTTTGTGTTCCAAGTCAAACCATACCGCTATGGGTATAAGTTCAAACATATACATATGAGTGTGATGAAATTAATTATAGCCTACTTAGCTCCTATATGTAGCCAAGAAATTAAGCTATTCGTGTAACTAAAAGGTAGGTATCAACAACGGTAGCAACACAATAATTCTTGTGTTATTTCAGATGGGTCAATTATCTTTTGAAGATAATTAAATACAAGTTCTTTACTTGAATCATTAAAAGTTTGAACTTGAAAATCGGGACACAAGAATAAATCAAGGCCGGAAATCAATGGTGATTTCACAACTTTTTTTACTAAGGTCTTGGGATAATTCTTAAGATAAATTAATTCCAGAGCACAGCATGGTTCCACCTTGAAATGTGGGTGAGATGCATTCCCATGAAAGTGAATAATATGTGGATGAGAATCAGCCTCACAATCGTGCATTTCATCTCCACAATTATTTAAATCATAAATTAGATGAAAATCATCTTGATGACATGCATTACAAGAAAGCTTCAATAAATTCAAACCACAAAATCCTGTCAGGTAAAAAACCAACAGGAGAATTGAGATTGTATTTCGAAATAGCTTCTTCATTTATAGCAGTCTATAATATCCTTCATTTATGAAAGAGAACACGATTACCGTGATCTATTCTTAAGAACCTCAAAAGTATATTATGGGTGAATCCGATCCACAATTTAATTGTTAATATTTGTTAAGAGGGAAATTATTTAGATAAATAGGTCATTTCACAGCGCAACTTAGTCAAAATGAAGCACACAAAAAGGGAGTCCTATGAAAGACTCCCTCTACAATTCAGAATAAATAAATAAATATTCACCCTAATTGAAACTAATCGTTATTCTCACCAATTGGTCAACATCTGGCAACTCGAATTCATTATCAACTACCATAATGGTTTTTGATTCAGATGGACCTGTGTTAGCTCCAGCTTGACGAGGAGCTTGATTGTTTCCTGCACCTGGATATTCATTCACTTCTGTGCCTGCATCCCAAAGTTTTAGCATATTTGTTACATCACCTGTTTTAGCAACTCCATTATTAAACAATGTGACACCCATATCGTCGAAAGCAACAAATAAATCATTTGATTGAACTAACATACTTGCCAAACTTAAATAATCACCTTCCTGTGCTTCGAAACTAAATTCGTAGTATTCACCTGGAAAAATTGGAGCCCCTGAACTCATTCCATTAGGAATAGAAAATACGCCATGAGGTCTTACACCAGCTTCACCTTCCAGACTTGCATCCAATATAGCTGGATTACCATCTTCAGCCAAAGCCTCTATACCAGAGCCACTATCAGGCTTACCTTCTTCAAATAAAAAGTAGCTTTGAGTCCCAATAGCATAAACGCCTGGTGCAAAAGGAGACACATAGCCGCTCATATCCGCTACATATGCTGCTAAATCACCGTTTGAACCATCTTCAGCTAGTCCTTCCAATCCATTGGCAGCAGCTTCGTTCTCAGTAAATATTGGCATACCACTGTTATGTACGACCCAAACACCTGGAGCCAAAGGAGATTGAAATGAATACATGTCTGAAACATTAGTTAATGTTAGAGTAAACATCGTACCTCCATCATGAGCCAATTCTGCTTTTATAACTTCTGTTAGAGCTGGATAAGTAAATCCATCATTCACATCATTAATCATTTTCACTGTGCCATTTTCAGCAGCACCCGTGTTTGGTCCGGATTGTCGGGGTGCCTGATCGGCTCCTGTTCCCGGCTCCTGATTCACTTCTGTTCCTGCATCCCAAAGAAGTAGTGCAGAACTCACATCACCCACAACAGCATCACCATTGGTATCGTAAAGCGTATAGCCCTCATCACCGAAGCCATAGAATAAATCGTTTGTTTGAACCAACATAGTAGCCAATGAAAGCTTCGCCCCTATTCCTGCGTTAAAACTAAAAGAGTAAGAAGCGCCGGGACCCATCGCATCCGTCGTTCCTGAATTGAAGAAAGGTTTACCTACCTGGATATTTTCAATCTTCACCGTGAAAGTTCCTTTGATGTGGGGATTTACAACTTGGTTGTCATCATCATCGTCAAGACAAGCCGAAAGAAAAATCATGCTTGCAATTGAGGCATAAATAAAATTTTTCATAGTAGTAATTTTTATAAGTTTCAATTATGAATTTAAATTGTCAACACCTTTTTATAAGGTTGTAATTCAAAAGTATAATATCGATCTGCCTTAAAATGTAAGCCACATCACATTTGCTCATTTTCTATTAAAAAAAGCCGCAATATTTAAATTGCAGCTCTTAGTTATTTCCTGTACGATCTTTTAAACTTTTAAGTCAAAGCTTTTCCAAACAATAAATCTGTATTTCTTTACGTGAGTAATCAATGATTTCTTCTTGCTTTAATTCATTAAACAAACGCGTAACGGTTTCACGTTTGGTTCCTATTAGGTCGGCAAAATCTTTTTGTGTGTAGAAATGAGTAACACAAATCATATCACCTCTTTTTACACCTTTCTCTTCAGCGAGGTCCTTTATAAATTCACAAAGTCTTGTTCTGACATCATGAAAAAGAAGCGACTCAAATCGACGTTCCATTTTCTTAATTCTTAACCCAATCAGCTTATATATAGATAGACCAAACTTTTTATTATTACGCATCAACTCATACATGCTCGGCAGGTCCATTGGACAAAGCAGAGTCGGTTCTGTACAAGCCATCGCATAATCGGCTCGTTCATTAGAACCAAGAATAGCTTTCTCACCAAATATCTCACCTTTTCCCAATATAGCCTTTACAACCTCATCGCCATTTTTATTATATGAAACAATTTTGACTTTACCTTTACTTATCATGAAGATACCTTTAGATGTATCTCCTGGGAAATAAATAAAATCACCACTCTTATAGTTTTGAAAATGACCTTTTGAGTACCCTTTTAGTTTATGCGGACATAAAATATGATACAAGTTCACATTCTCCAAACACCATATATTTTCTTTCATCGACAGAATTCATTTTTGAATACATTAAATTTACGGCTTTTTTAACTGAATTCTATAAACAATAATCTTTCCGCTGAAAAATCAAGTCTACCCTAAGCCTGCATGCTTCTAAACGGTTTTTTTGCTAATCATTTTCGACTATCTTTAAACTGATCCTAAAATCAACCTATGAAACAATTCCCCGCATTCATATTATCCTCTCTTTTATTTTTCAGTTTTATTATAATTACTAGTTGTGATTTTAATCAAACCTATATACATCATTCTAAAGAATACAAGGTATTTCCTGATGCGGTAAAGCAAGGAGAATTCTATGCGAAAGCTTTGAGTCCAACTCATATCATCTCTAACTACCCCACTGATAGTACAAAAAATTTAAAAGACACACTACATTGGCGCCTCACAAAAGACATTTCGAATTATCCGAAGTTTGAATCTGACTATCAGATTCTAGACGCTATCTATAATATGTCCTTAGAGCAATTGGAGCTTAATATTAACAGTGATAGCCTTTTTTACACATCTGAAAAAATGGAAGGAATTAGGACTCGAGATATTAGTTATAGTGTCATTTTAGCTTTGGCTATAACCAATCCAGAGATATCCAAGAAAAGTTTAATGCATAAAGTGAATAATGATAAAATAATACAAGATACTGGGACTGGAGGCGGTTGGCCAATAAGTTCAGATCGAATGACATGGTCTATAGCAGCTTGGGAAATTTATCTTACAACAGGTGATAAATTGTGGCTTAAAAAAGCATATCGAATTATTAAAAATACTACCAAAACTGACTTAAATGTTGTTTGGGATTATAATGAACATCTTTTCAAAGGAGAATCTTCTTTTCTCGATCAAAAAGAACAAATTTATCCACAATGGATGGATGCAAAAGATATTTTCAGTTCATTTTCATTAAGCACTCAAGCAATTCATTACAAGAGCTTACTTGTATTATCGAAAATGGGTAAAATCCTAAATCACGATACTCAAAAATACGAACATATATCAGATGCTTTAAAGAAAAGCATCAATGAAAAGCTTTGGTTAAAGGATAAGAAACATTATGCCCAATTCAAATATGATTCCTACTCTTCTAATATTTCTGATAAGACTGATAATTTAGGGCAAAGTCTTTGTGTTCTTTTTGATATTGCAGATGATGAACAGAAAAACCACATTGTAAACAATACCGTTCAATTACCATATGGTATACCTTGTTTTTACCCTCAAACTCCGAATACCTCAGCTTATCACAATAATGGTATCTGCCCATCAGTACAAGCTTATTGGAATTGGGCATCAACAAAAACCAATAATGATGAATCCATTAAACATGGCTTAGCATCTTCAATTAGGTCATCTGCTTTATTTCTTACCAATAAAGAAAATATGCTGGCTGAAACTGATGGTTTTGAGGGTACACCAATAAATTCAAATCGACAGCTTGCAAGTATAGCAGGTTCATTATCGAGCATCTACCGTGTATTATTCGGTTTAAATTTCAAGGAAGATCATCTTCAGATAAGCCCATTTATTCCTAGGGAGTTTAAAGGAGAAGTAAATATCAAAAACTTAAAATATCGTAATTCGACTCTTGACATTAAAGTCTTAGGCTTTGGAAACCAGATTCGTTCATTTAGGATTGACCGTTTTCCTCTAAATGGAAATGAAATATCTGGTTTATTAAAAGGACATCATAAAATTCTTATTAAAATGACAAATAGCTTGTCGTATCGTTCTAAAATTAAGCTTAAACAGAATGCATATTCTCCCCAAACACCTTTTGCTAAACTAATTGATTCAAGCTTAGTTTGGCAACAAAATGAAGATGAAAGAAAATATCGAATTTTTCGTAACGGTGAGATGATTCTTGAGACACATGATACGATTTATAAACTCCCTGCCTCAACAGTAAACAGTAAATATCAAGTTGAATCTATTGATAAAAACAGAAAGAAATCATTCCTAAGTAAACCTGTTAACATTAATCCTAAAGATCAAGTTCAAGTCCTAGAAACGGAATGGTTTACCAACCCAAAGGAATCCTATATAGAGCTTAGTCATAAAAAGAATTTGAACTATATTTTCAAACTGAAAGTAAAAGAAGCAGGTTCTTATTATATCGATTTCACTTACGCCAACGGTAATGGTTCAACTGAAAGTAATAATCAATGTGCTTCACGAAGCCTATGGGTTTCTCACGACTACTTAGGTACAATAGTCTTTCCCCAGCGGGGTAATGATGAATTGACAAAGTGGAGATACTCTAATGCGATTAAAATTAATTTAAAAAAAGGAAGGAATAATTTAAGATTAAAACTAGAGACCTTCAACGAAAATCAGAATATCAAAAACACTGCTGTGCTTATCGATAAGATTAGAATTCGAAAAACTGACTAATTGATAAGGTAAAAAGTAGAATAGGAAAGAATACGAGCGACCTTGTAGCTAAATAGTAGGAAAGAAAAATCCTGATTCATAAGAATCAGGATTTAGTATTTTAAATGTAATATGCTTATCGAATTGTTTTAAGTGCGTCACTTACTGACTGAGAAAGATCTTCAAAAATATCTTCTTCGCTTCCAACTCCATTTACAACATGTATTTTATTTTGCTTGGTGTAATACTCACTTACTTTAGAACTACGTTTCTCATATTGTTCTAGTCGGTGAATAATAATATCGGTATCAGCATCATATGCTCTACGACCAAATGTTTTCCCTCGAGCTGCCAAACGCTTAATAGATTCTAAAGTAGAAACCTCAAGCTCTAAGGCTGTAGTAATCGTAGATTGCATTTTTCTTAACAAGCCATCAAGAATATACGCCTGAACAATAGTACGTGGGAATCCTTTAAAGATAAAACCGTTTGCATCTGGATGCGTTTTAATCTGACGTTCAATCAATTTAATTGCAATCTCATCTGGTACAATATCTCCTTTCTCAATATATCCCTTGGCACTCATACCCATATCAGTACCTTTCTTAATCTCCTGACGCATTAAGTGACCAGTAGAAATATAAACCAAGTTAAATTTCTTAGCCAACATACGACCTTGAGTTCCTTTTCCAGAACCCGGAGGGCCTAAAAGAACCATATTAATCCATGAACGCTCAAGAGTCTGATCAACAACAAAAGTTAATCGTTCAAAAATATCTTCAATATCACCAATACCATTAATTGGATGATAAATTTCTTTCTCTTTATAAAATTCAGCTACTGGAGTCGTTTTAGTTTCATACTCTTCAAGTCGAACATTAATAACATCTTCAGCATCATCCGAACGATTTTCAGTTTCAGCACGTTTCAAAAGACGTCGCTTTAAATTCTCATTAGGAACTTCTAAACTCAACATACAGTCAAGCTTAGTATTCAATTTAAGCAATAATCCTTCAAGAATATAAGATTGAACAGTTGTACGTGGAAATCCATCAAATAAGAAACCATTCACATCGGTATTCGACGTAATTCTTTCCTCGATAATCTGAACGATAATCTCATCAGGAACCAATCCCCCTTTTTTAATGATATCCTTAGCTTGTAGACCAAGTTCTGTATTTTCGGCAATTTCTGCTCGCAAGATATCACCAGTAGAGATGTAAGCTAAATTGTATTTCTCAACCAGCATTTTAGACTGAGTTCCTTTACCAGCGCCCGGAGGGCCGAATAATGCTATATTTAACATGCGTAGATATTAATGATTGTTGTAGTGTTTCAGCTATCAAAATTAGAAAAAAAAGATAAGTCTACATATTTATTTTACCTTTTATCCTAAAATGAAAAAATTGGTATTATTATACTCACCTAATAAGTTCAAAACTAAAGCTCAGAAGAACGATTCAGAAATTACCTGAATAAGTATCTGAAAAAGAAATTCCCCTTTACTAGCTTAACTCCATATCGGAAAGCCCATGAAAAGAGATGTAGCAAACCGATAAAAAAGAAAATAGGATAAATTGGGTTAGTCCAAAAAGTGTGATTAATTATAGAAAAGTAGGAATAACCTATAACTAAAATGATTCCACCTAATAACTCAAATCGCCACACAACAATTAAAGCAAACATCATTAACATGTGCGTATAAAACAGTTTAACCAATTGAGGATTCATGCGAGAAGGGTCATCAATACCAAACTCGATAGCGAACCATGCAAAAAAGAGGAATAGAAACACCCCTAGGAATCGTGCAAGCCAACGAATGATTGAGGTGATTAGTTTATACATTGATTCGAGTTAAAAAAGCATTAATGATATTTTCAAATATAGATTAATAATTAAAGTTTTGAAAATATTAACAGGCCTTATTCTGAATATTTAACTTCACAAAATTGATAAACATTCTAAAGTAAAAGGTTTGTTAAGTGATTGAATGCTACTATTTATTGACTTTCTGCTTTTTTCGCCTTATCTTTTTTATAGATTTCAGAACTATTTAAAATAGCAGCAAACAATCGTATTTTAACTTAAAAATGATGCTTTATGAAAGCAAATTACATTTGTCCACACTGTCGAAGCTTTTTAAACGTTGGCGATAAAATCATTATTGCTGCGCATAATAACAAAAAAGAAAAGGGAATTCTCCTCCTTAGTATGAAATTAGGAGACTATACCGTTTTAAAGCACCCATCTTTCAATATTGAGGTAGGAGAGAAAATTGGTATGTCATGCCCTTCATGTAATGAAAACCTGAAAAAGCAAAAAGTTCATGATAACCTCTTTGGAATTATCATGCAAGATGAAGAAGATAAGGAAATGCAAGTTCTTTTCTCTGGAACCTATGGTGAAAAATGCACCTATCGTATTACAGATAAAGATGTAGAATCGTTTGGAAGTGATGCTGGAAAATATATCGACTTAGATAATCTTATCTCGATGAGTTAAAATCATATATTTAAGACGAATCCTTTGGGATTCGTTTTTTTTATTCTCAATATTTCAATACAGGTAAACTTAACTTGTATCGTATACAAACTAATCTAAATACTATAATAGAAATAACGGTAACAAATAGATTTACTGTAGGATCAACTTGTAGATATTTCAAAAACAAAAATAGTAAACCTCCCAAAATACAAGCAACTGCATAAATTTCCTTTCGGAAGATTAATGGGATATCATTACATAGCGTATCACGAATTACGCCTCCCATTACTGCAGAGAACAAGCCCATAATAATAGCCAGTACAGGATGTATTGATAGTGAAATTGCTTTCTCGATTCCAATTATCGTAAAAACTCCAATTCCAATCGTATCAAAAAGGAATAAGGTGCGTTTTAATTGCATAATCATTCCTTTAAACAGGAAAGTTGCAAATACCCCAAAAGCAATAACAAGCAAATAATTTAAATCTGAAATCCAGGCAACAGGAAAATTACCCAATATTAAATCTCGTAGAGTTCCGCCTCCAATAGCAGTAATAAAACCAGTAAAAAAAGCACCAAACAAATCAAGTTTCTTGTTGGCAGCTGATAAAGTTCCTGAAACAGCGAAAACAAAAGTTCCTATCAAGTCAAGGGAGTAAATTACAGACATAAGCTCCAGCTTTACAATTAAATTATTTTAAAATGAGCCTCCCAATCTAATCGGGAGGCTCTTTGTATTATTCTTTTATACGAGATGAACCGAATAATTACTATCCGTTTAAAATCTTCTTATTTCTCTTCTTGAGCATCAACAACTGCAATTGCAGTCATATTAATCAATTCACGAACAGTACAACCCATTGGCACAACGTGGAAAGGTTTTGCAGCTCCCAAAATAATTGGTCCGATATTTTCCGAATCACCAAGATCTTGCATCAGTTTATAAGCAATATTTCCAGAACTCAAGTTAGGGAAAATAAGTGTGTTCACATCTTTGCCCTTAAGTTTATTGAATGGGAAGTTTGCATCACGCAATTTCTTATCCATTGCAAAATTCAATAGCATTTCACCATCTACAGCCAAATCAGGATGATTCTCGTGTAAATACTCAATTGCATTGTGAACTTTCTGAGGACTACCCTTTTTCACAGCGCCAAAGTTTGAATAAGATAACATTGCCATTGCTGGATCTTGACCAAACTTCTTAACAGCACGAGCAGCACTCAATGTTGTATAAATCAAAGATTCCTCAGTTGGTTCAGAATTTACAGTTGTATCAGCAAAGAATAAAGGGCCTTTTTTAGTCATTACGATATTCATTCCCACAAGGGTTTTCATACCTTTTTCTTTACCAATTACTTTTTCAGCGATATCAAGTGTCTCGAAATAACGAGTCGCATATCCAGAAATAAATGCATCAGCGTCACCAGCTTCAACCATAGTTGCAGCAAAATAATTACGATCAAACATCTTTTCTACCGCTTCTTTATGAACTAAACCTTTACGTCCAAGTTTTGTACAAAGAATATCAGCATAACGCGTTCTTCTTTCACGTTCGTCTTCTGAGCGAATATCAATAATTTCAGCTCCTTCTAGGTCAAGATCATTTTCTTCAACTATACGCTGAATATTTTCGACATTACCCAACAGAATTGGCTGAGCAATACCATCATGCAATGCAATTTGAGCAGCCTTAAGAATATTAAAGTTGTTTGCTTCTGGAAATACAACACGCTTGGGTGCTTTCTTCGCTTTATTGAAGATCGTACGTAGTAACTCATTCTCAGTCCCCAATCGCATCTTCAACTCTTCAGCATAAACATCCCAATCCATATCTGTCTTACGTGCGACTCCAGACTCAACAGCAGCCTTAGCTACAGCTACAGCTACTCGAGATACCAAGCGAGGATCCATTGCCTTAGGAATAATATAATCCTTACCAAAAGTGATATTTGCTTCATTGTATGCAGCATGTACCGACTCTGGAACTGGCTCTTTTGCTAACTCAGCAATAGCGTAAACAGAAGCAATTTTCATTTCCTCATTAATTGCAGTTGCTCTTACGTCAAGCGCACCACGGAAAATATATGGAAAACCTAATACGTTATTAATCTGATTAGGATAGTCTGAACGACCCGTTGCAACAACAATATCGTCACGAACTGCCATAGCTTCGTCGTATCCAATCTCAGGATCTGGGTTAGCCAATGCAAACACAACTGGATTTGGCGCCATTGAAGCTACCATCTCCTTTGACATTGCACCTCCAACAGAAAGACCTAAGAAAACATCACAACCAACTACTGCTTCAGCTAAGGTCGATAAATCTCTTTGAGTAATAAATTGCTTTTTCTGCTTATTCAAATCAGTACGCTTAGCGCTGATAACGCCACGGCTATCACACATCACGACGTTTTCAGGCTTCACACCTAAAGAAATATATAATTTGGTACAAGAAACGGCAGCAGCACCTGCACCATTTACCACGACTTTTACATCTTCAATTTTCTTATTCCCTATTTCAAGAGCATTCAATAAACCTGCAGCAGAAATGATAGCTGTTCCATGCTGATCATCATGCATTACTGGAATATCAAGTTCTGCCTTTAATCTCTCCTCAATCTCAAAACACTCAGGTGCTTTAATATCCTCAAGGTTGATTCCACCAAAAGTAGGTGCAATTGCCTTTACGGTTTGAATAAATTTTTCGACGTCGGTCTCATCTACCTCAATATCGAAGACATCGATATCAGAAAATATTTTAAATAGTAAACCTTTTCCCTCCATAACTGGCTTACCAGCTAATGCGCCTATGTTTCCAAGGCCTAATACTGCAGTACCATTAGAAATAACTGCAACAAGATTTCCTTTACCTGTATAACGATAAGCATCTTCAGGATTTTTCTCAATTTCTAAACATGGCTCTGCTACTCCCGGGCTATAAGCCAAAGAAAGATCACGTTGAGTTCTGTAGGGTTTTGTTGGGATAACCTCAATTTTTCCAGGTCGCCCTTCTGAATGGTAATTTAATGCGTCAGTTAACTTTTGTTTTGACATAAGTCTGTTGTGTGTTGTTTGTTGCCCAATTAATGAGCGTTTTAAGTTTGGAAATATCTTCGATAGCATGTTTGAATTCAGTAAACGAAGGCTTTATGTCTAAAGACCTACTATGAACCAATGTGCTCTCTAATATTTTGCAAATCTAAGTATAAATCAGGAAATAGAACTTCCGTTTCTAGAATGATTTTACTAACTTAATGCTTCCATATTTTGATATTCTCATTATCACTTATTTCAAGATGAAGCATTACATTTATCGATATCGACATAAAGATTATTGATTAATATAATTTGGCTGTTAGAGTCTCCCTATATACATTTGTAATCGTAAACAATTAAAGAATAATAAATCTTAAAATCTAAATACAATGCAATCATTAATCGGAAGAAAAGCTCCAGCATTTGTGGCTAACGCAGTATTAAACGGAAATCAAATTACTGAAGGTTTCTCATTGGAACAATTTGTAGGTGAAAAAGAAGTTGTATTCTTCTTCTACCCTCTTGACTTTACTTTTGTTTGTCCAACAGAGCTTATTGCTTTCCAAGATAAACTTGCTGAATTCGAAAAACGTAACGTTGCAGTTGTTGGATGTTCTGTTGATTCAGAATTCTCTCACTTCGCATGGTTAAACACTGAGAAAAACAAAGGTGGTATTAAAGGTGTGACTTACCCATTGGTAGCTGACCTTTCTAAAACTATTGCTGAGAAT
>TARA_R110001583_G_C5670995_1_pt1 | contig 24111 bp, 21 predicted proteins | sample TARA_R110001583 | Tara Oceans TARA_R110001583 (sample SAMEA4398432) | marine metagenome | biome: Polar Biome; feature: [MES] marine water layer (ENVO:01000295) within the mesopelagic zone...; material: water (ENVO:00002006), including particulate matter (ENVO:01000060) such as...... | reverse complement strand
CTCCGGCTTAGCGTGCTTTATTTTCCGTTTTCTGAGGCGACCCCTGCTTTGCTGCGTTTGAAAGCCCGATAGCGGTGCAACGGGATCGGGCCGGAGATCGGATAGTAAGGGCCGGTGCGCTCGCCGTTGTACTCGACGTACAGCTCTTCATCAAACAGGCCCCAGAGCAACACCACGTAGTCGCCGGCCATATCAGGCTCGACTTCGTACTGCGTGCCGTCAATGCTCAGCCGGGCGTCAATGCCGACTTTGCGCCGCTCCGGCTCGCGAGCGAAACGGCAAAACTGCTCCCAAGTACACATCTCGCGTAAACCATCCTCGGGCAGGTTGGCCAGCCAGTCATCAAGGCGGGAATGCGCTTCCGAGCGATGTCGCTGGTCGTTATAGCGCAGCAGATAGCGGACCAGCCATTCGTTGGCCTGCTTCTCGGTTTCCGGCTTATGAAAGTGATACAGGGTTTCGTGGGCTTCCTTGACGGTACGGAAAGGGCGTTCCACCTTCCCTTTCGAGCGTGCCGTCGTGCGCGTCCCATCCTTGCCCGCCGGGATATGCGTCTCCCAAGGGATGGCCAGCGCCTGCATGACGTTCTGGAAAACCCGGCTCTTGGCGACTGGGCCATTGTCCAGGTAGATCATCTTCGGCCGTCCCTGGAAAGGCGAGCCGGCATCGGTCTTCGGCGCCATGGCGTTGAACAGGAAGCGCAAGGCTGTTTCCGCATCTTCGCCATAGATGCAGTGGTATTCGACGTAAGCCATGCCGCTCCGGTCATCGACCACGCTGAACAACGCCAGTGTCGGCACCCCTTTGGCGGGGTCGACCCACTCCGGTTGGTCGATATGCTTGAGGTCGGATGGCGAGATGTCGAACTGCCAGCAATCGTTGCTGTGCTCCGCCTGGAAACGCACGGCGACCGGCTCCCGTCGCAAGTGTGGCTGATCGAGTTGCCAGAGCGCCAGGTAGCGGTTAACGGTTGGCCGGGTGAGCAGCCCCTTGGGCGCCTTGACCAACCCCTGTGGCGTTTCGACACCGTACTCTTCCAATAGCTCAAGGGCGCGTCGGGTGGAGAGGTGCCGGCCGTTCTTGTTGGTGGTGCGCAACTTGAGTGCGGCTACCAGTTCGCAGTAGTGCTCCAGTTCGGCCGGTTCGAGAACCCGTGGCTTGCCATGGTCGGCGCGGTGAGCGGCGTGGGGTTTCTGAAACCGAGCCAAAGCACGATAGACCGAGGTGCTGGATATCCCGTACAACTCGGCCATGTGAGCGATTTGCGTGGCGCGCTCGGGACTCTTACGCGGCAAACGGTCGAGCCGCTGCCGCAATTGCAGCAGCGAGTCGGCCGGAATCGCTTTATGCCGGCCGTCCATGACGGGCCAACGCGCGATACACCGAGGCGCGCCCGACGCCGAGGCGCCGGGCAATCTCCGTCGCACCCAGCTTCTCCTCGACCCGCAGACGCTGAACTTCGGCGGGGTCGATCGACGGCTTGCGTCCACGGTAGACGCCGCGCACCTTGGCTGCCGCAATGCCTTCCAGCTGACGCTCGCGCCGCAGATTGGTTTCAAATTCCGCGAAGACGCCCAACATGTCCAGGAAAGCTTTACCGGCCGCACTGCGCGTGTCGATCGGTTGCTCGGTCGCCTTCAGGGTGACGCCCCGCTCTTTGAGCGTGTACACGATGTCCTGAAGATCTTTGATGCTGCGGGCGAGGCGGTCGATGCGGGTGACGACCAGAGTGTCACCCGGTCGGATAAAGTCCAGCAGGAGCTGAAGTTCAGTCCGACCGGTCCGCGAACTCCCGGTCACCTTCTCGGCCCGGACCACATCGCAGCCGGCTGCACGCAGCGCCTGTTCCTGGAGCGTGAAGTCCTGATCGCTGGTGGAAACCCGAGCGTAACCGTAGAGCGCCATGAGTGAGCATTCGTCTCGTTAGCCTTTAGAGCCTTGACGATAGCATGCCGAAAATGACAAAACAACCCTATTGAGACACGAAAAGTGTCTCCCTTGCAGCGGCTCGTTTGGGTATACCGATCTGATACAAATCGCAACTGCCTGTCCGGAACCGGCCAAGAGGAGCCGTTCGAGCTAACGAAAATTGTGATCAGCGAACGACAGCTTTCAGATCCATAAACTGCCTTTCAAGGGCAATGGAGCTTTGCCGCTTGGTCAGACAGCGATTGTAGGGCGGGTGCTCGTCGCGCCCCAATGGCTGCCTGGAAGATCGGACCAATGCCGTCCAGGGTGCAGTCATAGTGCCTCCTTGGATCGACACCCGACGTCTAGCCCGCGTAATCGATACTTCACGATGCGGTAACACGACTGAAACCATCAGCCACTAATGTCCTCATTCCGATTTGATTTGCTTTATTGCATGCCGCAGTTGATTCGAAAATCGAATCAGCTACGGCTGGATGGAAGGGGTGCCCATGATTCATCTGAAAGACGTATCCGTCCGTTACCGCGACGATCTGGTGGCCCTCCAGCCGACCTCCCTGCGTTTCGGTCGCGGTGAGTTTACTGTCCTGCTAGGCGCTTCCGGGGCCGGCAAATCCACCCTCCTGCGCTGTCTCAACCTGCTCACCAAGCCAAGCACCGGCCAGATCAATGTGGATGGCATCGGCGCGATCGAGGGAAGTGCTGCCTTGCAGGCCCATCGCCGCCAGACAGGCATGGTTTTCCAGCAGCACCAGCTCATCGAGCGCCATACCGCCCTGGCCAACGTGCTGCTCGGGCGTATCGGCTATCACGCCACCTGGCGCAGCCTCTTTCCGCTGCCACGCGCCGAACGCCAGATCGCGCTCGAATGCCTGAACCGGGTCGGACTTTTGCACAAGGCACTCGCCCGGGTCGACCAACTGAGTGGTGGGCAGCAGCAACGGGTTGGCATCGCCCGGGCTCTGGCCCAGCAGCCGCGCCTGATGCTGGCCGACGAACCGGTGGCCAGCCTTGATCCCGCCAGTTCGCGCCGCGTTCTTTCGCAACTCAAGCAGATTTGCCGCGAAGACGGCATTACGACCGTCGTCAGCCTGCACCAGGTTGAGTTAGCCATGGAATATGCCGACCGGGTGATTGGCCTGGCTCACGGCCGAGTCGTCTTCGATGGCTCGCCCGATACGCTGAACGCCGGTGTGCTTGACATGATCTACGACCAGACGCCGCCCGTGCCTGCACCGCCCGCCGGCACTACCCACCGGCCAAACCATCCATCGCTTGAACTCGCCATCATTGAGGACTGACCCATGAAAAAACTGCTCGCCCTGCTCGGCGCACTGACCATCGCCCTTGGCGCACATGCCGCGCCCAATCCGGATCCGCAAACGCTCAAGGTGGCCCTGCTGCCGGACGAAAATGCCGGCACCGTCATCAAGAACAACCAGCCCTTGAAGGACTACCTGGAAAGCACCCTTGGCAAGAAAGTCGAACTCATCGTCACCACTGATTATTCCTCGATGATCGAAGCCATGCGCTTCGGGCGCATCGATCTGGCCTACTTCGGCCCACTCTCCTACGTTCTGGCGCGCCAGAAAAGCGAGATCGAACCCTTCGTCGCGCTCAAGGCTAAGGGCAGCACCACCTACCAGTCGGTGATCATCGCCAACACCAGCGCCGGGATTACGCGCGTCGAGGACATCAAAGGCCGGAACATGGCGTTCGGCGATAAGGCATCGACGTCGAGCCACCTGATTCCGAAGTCCGTCCTTGCCGAAAAGACGCTGGATGCCGGCCGGGACTATCAGGAACATTTCGTCGGCTCGCATGATGCCGTAGCCATGGCGGTCCAGAACGGACATGCCCAAGCCGGTGGCTTGAGCCGTCCGATCTTCGAGTCCTTGGTTGAGCGCAAGATCATCGATCCGGCCAAGGTCGCCGTACTCGAATATTCAAAGCCCTTCCCGCAGTACCCCTGGACGATGCGCTCCAACCTGAATCCGGAATTGAAAGAGAAGATTCGCGCCGCCTTCCTCAACCTCAAGGATCCTGCCGTTCTCAAGCCCTTCAAGGCAGAAGGCTTTGACGTGATCACCGACAAGCATTACGACGTCGTCCGCAATCTGGGCCCCCTCCTCAAGATCGATCTTTCCAAGTTCCAGTGAGCATGACGACCCGCACCCTTGATCACGATCAGATCATTGATCAACAGCAGCGCGCCTGGAACATCGGCGCCCTGCGACTGGTGGCTATCCTTCTGGTCATCGGCCTATGCACGCACTATGTCGGACTGTTCGACGGCGAGCGACTGGCTGACGGCGGACCGGCCATCCTCCGTCTGCTCAGTGAAATGTTTCCACCGGACTTTCAGAATGCCCGCAGCTGGCTCAAGCCCCTGATCGACACGCTGGCCATGAGCGTGGCTGGTACTGCCCTGGCGGTGGTGCTTTCCGTTCCCCTGGCCTTCCTCGCCGCCCGCAACACGACGCCGCATCCGGCGATCTATCAGGCCGCCCGGGGCACCCTGAATGCCCTCCGCTCGATTCCAGAACTGATCCTCGGCATCATATTCGTTGCCGCGGTCGGCTTTGGCGCGCTGCCTGGCGTGCTGGCTTTGGGCTTGCACTCTGTGGGCATGATCGGCAAGTTCTTTGCCGAAGCCATCGAGCATGCCGACGAAGCTCCCATTGAGGCAGCGCGCGCCGCTGGCGCCACGCCTATCCAGGTTCTCCTTCACGGTGTTGTCCCGCAAGTGCTGCCGCAAATGGCGGACATCTCGATCTATCGCTGGGAATACAACTTCCGTGCCTCAACGGTTATGGGCATGGTGGGTGCAGGCGGCATTGGCTTCGAGCTCATGGGTTCCCTGCGCATCATGCAGTATCAGGAGGTCTCGGCCATCCTGCTCGTCATCCTGCTTATGGTTACGTTGGTTGATACCTTAAGCAGCACGCTCAGAAAACGCTTCAAATGAATGGAGACAATATGAAGCCTAAAGTCGTCCTTACCAGCTGGGTGCATCCGGAAGTCATCAATCGGCTGGCTGAACATTGCGACGTAGTTCCCAATACGACTCGCGAGCGCCTCTCCAGAGAGGAAATCCTGAGTCGCGCCAAGGATGCAGATGCGATCATGACCTTCATGACCGACAGCATCGACGATGCGTTCCTTGCCGCCTGTCCCCGCCTGCGGGTCGTCGGCTGCGCCTTGAAGGGCTATGACAACTACGATGTCGACGCCTGCACCCTGCGTGGTGTCTGGCTCACCAACGTGCCTGACCTGCTGACCATTCCGACCGCGGAACTGACCATCGGCCTGTTGATCGGATTGACCCGTAAGATCCTTCAGGGCGACCGGCTGGTCCGCAGCGGCTCCTTCGATGGCTGGCGGCCGGTACTTTACGGCGCCGGCCTGACCGGCAGAACTCTCGGCATCATTGGCATGGGCGCTGTCGGGCAGGCCATCGCCGCCCGCCTGCAAGGCTATGAACTGAAGCTGCTCTACGCCGATCCCCGCCCCTTGCAGGCCGACGTCGAGGCCCGCCTTGGCCTGCGCCGCGTGGCCGTCGATCAGTTGCTGGCGGAAAGCGACTATGTCGTTCCGATGCTCCCGTATAAGGCGGACACGCTACACCTGATCGACGCCGGCGCGATTGCCAGCATGAAGACCGGGGCGTTCCTCGTCAATGCCTGTCGCGGCTCCGTCGTCGATGAGGCGGCGGTGGCCGATGCACTGGCCCGCGGCAAGCTCGCCGGCTATGCGGCAGATGTCTACGAACTCGAGGAATGGGCTCGGCCGGATCGGCCGACTAACATACCCGGGCATCTGTTGGCGGATTCCGAGCGAACGCTGTTCACCCCCCATATTGGTTCTGCGGTGGACACGGTCCGCCTGGCGATTGAACAGGAGGCAACAACCAACATCCTGCAGGCGCTGGCTGGCCAGCAACCGCAGGGCGCCGTCAATCGCCCGTTAGAAAAGGTCGCGGCCTGAGCACGCTCAATCTCGACCAGGTCGCGAGTTTTCTCGCCATCGCCCGACTGGAAAGCTTCCGCGCAGCGGCGCGGGAGCTGGGGATTTCCCAGGCAGCCATCTCGCAGCAATTGCAGAAGCTGGAGAACATTCTGGGCGCCCGTCTGGTCGAGCGGGATCCCCGGGGCTGTCGCCTGACGGTGGAGGGGCGGACGTTCGAAAGCCATGCCCGGGATCTTCAGCGTCTCGCCAGCCATGCGCTCAATACCTTCCGGGAGCGTCGCCTGGCCATCGGCGCCAGCAGCAATATCGGCATCTACCTGCTCCATCCCTACCTCAAGGCCTATGGCGAACAAAGCGGGGCGAACGTAGACATCCAGATTCACCAAAACCCGGTGGTTGCTGAAAAGCTCGCCAATGGCGAGATCGACGTCGCCCTTATGGAATGGTGGGACGAGCGCCCTGGCTTTGTCTCCCGCATCTGGAGAACCGAGGAAATGGTCGTCATCGTTGCCCCCGACCATCCGTGGGCAGGACTGCCCTGTTTGAGTCGCAGCCAGTTAAGAGAGACGCCGATGCTTGGTGGCGAGCCCGGTACAGGTACCGGACGGCTTCTGGCCGAATATATGGGTGTCGAATTGGCCGCACTGCCAATCGGCGCGCGCCTGGGTTCAACCGATGCCGTCAAGCAATGGGTCAAAGCGGGGATGGGCGTGTCGCTGGCCCTTGCCGGAACAGTCGAAGACGAGACAAGAATGGCGAAGCTGGTCGCCATCCCGCTGGAAGGAAATTCGCCACCGCGCAAGGCCCTCCAGGTGATCTGGCGGGATTCGCTCGGCGAGGAGCATGCTGCGTGTCGATTCGGTACTTGGCTGGCAGGCTCCGCCGCCTGATCACATCGATACAAGTATCCGGGTTGAACTGGCATGCTGACCATGTCTGGGTGTCGCCACCCGTTTCATTGCCGAGTAGATTGGGAAACTGCCTCACTACTGTGTAACCATTTGCTCCATTGCCTGCGCTGGCTGATAAGGAATCCAAAGTTCCTATAGCATTCCATGGTGTGACCAATCTCATAGCAGCAAACGAAACTTGAGCGGTCAAATCCAAATCATCGCTTGGGTGCAGCTTTGACCGAGAACCCAGCCAAGGTTAGTTTGCCGTGACCGGCGCATTATGATCAGGAAGCTGCCATAAAAATTGCAAATGTCATCTGGCGATTTTGGGCACTTAGCCGTCAGGCGACTCTCAACTGTCATTTTGCGGCCCGAGTCGGGCTCTGCCCTTTCGATACGGCGTCCTGGATTTCATTTGCAACTAATCTGAGCCCGCCACCATGGAATGCGAGCCGGCGCCGATGAATGCAAGCTCATTTGCAAATAATGTGAGCACGAGCACCGTTTCATTTGCACTTAATTTGAGCCAGAAAACGCGCTGATTGCGAGCCCGGACGATTTCAAATGCGAGCCACTACAGCTAACGCAGGGCGTCAACTCGGGCCGTGTGAAGGCTCAGGAGGCCGCGAAGGCCGTGGGTGGCAAGGCGGTCTTCCCGATCTTCGCGCCGGGCGAGAACGCCTATCCGGCCGAGTTGGCACCCGTTACTCCGCAGATCTACCGGGAGCACTTGCGGGCCACCAAGGCTCTTGAGGACGTGCAGAATGCCCCCGATGGGGGCAAACTCACCGAGCAGCAAACGGCAGATCTGAAACGCGCGCAGCTTAGTGACAAGCAACTGGCGGCGCTGGAGCAGATGAAGGCGCACACCGATTTCAACGACCTTGCGACGCGCAGCGCGCTCGGCCGGGAAGGGGTTGAGCGCCAAGTGAAAGCCGAGGTCGGCCGTGTGATCCGCGAGGTCGAAGAGAAGCGCGAGCGCACCCAGGAGCAGGAGAAGAAGCACGTCCAGGAACACGAGCAGAAGCCGAGACGCGCGGCGCGGATCGCGTGACCTGGTGCAACTCTCTTACCCTAGACCGCCTCATGCCGAGGCGGTTTTTTTCGCCTGGCGCGGTCACGAGCTCGGCGAGGTCGATATCGCTCCGCAGGGGTAGTTGGAGGGAGATCGATGCTGTCAACGTGGCGCGGCCCCCGACGCCGGCCTGCTGGGGACTTGCGTGTTATATCCAAACGGATATACTTTAATCCATGAAGCTACTTCGATTCCTCGGCGACTCGCTCAAATGCCTGCGGGAGTTTCCCGAGGATGCCCGGCACGATGCCGGCTACCAGCTAGACAAGGTGCAGCGCGGCGAGCAGCCGGACGACTTCAAGCCGATGCCGAGCATTGGCAAGGGCGTCGAGGAACTTCGAGTGTGGGACGACTCGGGCACGTACCGCGTGATCTACACTGCACGCTTGGCCGATGCCGTCTATGTGCTCCATGCTTTTCAGAAGAAGACGCAGGCCACCGGCAAACGCGACGTGGATCTGGCCCGGAAGCGATACACCGACCTGATGAGAGGTGCCGAATGACCAATGCAGAGACTTTCAGCAGCGTGTGGGACGCTGTTGCCGATACCCCCGAGCAAGCCGCCAACCTTCAAGCACGGGCCGAACTGATGCGGCAGATCGCCGCGATCATCAAGGCGGCCGAATGGACGCAGGCCGAGGCGGCCGAGCACTGCGGCGTTACCCAGCCGCGCATCAACGATCTGCTGCGCGGGCGCGTTTCGCGTTTCTCGCTCGATGCTTTGGTGAATATCGCAACGGCCCTCGGCCGGCGCGTGCACCTGGAGCTCGAGGCGGCCTAGCAGGGCGGGCGCAGTGCGCGCCCTCGCCCCTGCCAATGTACGCGCCCGGTGCATGACACAGCTTCCATGTGGCGCAGCGATGCTGCGGGCCCCTTGGTGTCCGCGACCCCCCTTTCGGTAAGCCGCAGATTAAACCAGCGGTCCTTGCCCGGCAGCAGCATGTAGCCCCATCTGTTCCATCTATTGCGATACTTCCCTGGAGTCCGAGTCCGAGTCCGAGTCCGAGGTGAAGGCGGCTCGCCAGACGCTCGGAGGCAGACGCTCGGCCTCTTCGACTATCGCTGTTAGCAGATCTTCGTGCGCGCGTGTCAGGTCCATGCTCCCATCATTCGGTCACTCTCGAAGCAGCCGGCAGATACCGGTACAGCGTGGCGACCGACACGCCCATTACGGCAGCCACGTCCTTCGGCGGCGTATTCGCTTTGAGCAGCTTGCGAGCGGCCGCGATTTTCTCCAGCGTCATCACCCGCTTGCGGCCGCCGACCCTGACGGCATCCTTCGCTTGTCGTATTGCCTACGCGTTCCGGTACAATGTGTGTTAACAAACTAAGTGAACACATTAGAGAACGAAAAGAGCATGCCAAAACCCATTCTTAATGACTTGCAGGCGTGCGACTATCCGACCGAGAACAGCCAGACAGCCCTCTCTCCAGGAAATACCTGCGGACGCCTGCTGCGCGATCGTCGTCAGGAAAAAGGGATGTCCCTAACGTCCCTCGCAGTCAGTCTCGGTATCGCCAAGTCGTATCTCAGCATGCTCGAAAGCGGGCATCGGCATCCTACGGACGAGCAGTTTGAAGCGCTTTCGATTGCATTGGAGATCCCTTCTGATGTTCTAAGAGTCGCTGCCGGCCGTCTCCCGCCCGACGTAGCTAGTATGGTTACGGGCAAAGCCGACGCGATTGTCTCCGCAATCCGACGTGATGATTCCGGTGCGAAAGTTACGTTTTCCCGCGAACTTTCCGAGGGTTTCAAGGGGCGGATTTTCGAAAGAATGGCGGACGCACCGCCTGAAGACGTTGCTCCATTTTTGGACCACCTCCGGGCCGGGAAGAACTCACAGGCGTACCGAGCTCACAGCTACCATACAAAAGTTCCTCCCGAGGCGATAGACCGGCTTGTGCGGCACCACACCAGTGAAGGTCAGATTGTGGCCGATCCGTTCTGCGGAAGCGGAATGACCGGCGTAGCTTCCATCCTTTCTGGACGGGACGCGGTTCTAAGCGACTTGTCTCCTGCCGCGGTACATATTGCTCGGAATTATGTAACACCGTGCGAACCAGTCGCTTTCGAGAAGGCTGCCGCCAGAGTCATGGAGCGGGTACGCCCAACACTCAGCTGGCTCTACGAAACTGGCTCCGCGAGTTCTCGTTCGCGAGTTGAGTACACGGTGTGGAGCGACGTGTTCAAGTGCTCACACTGCGGGGCTGGAATCGTCTACTGGGAAGGAGGGAGGGATCCAGAAACCGGCGCTGTGGCCGATGCCGTCACTTGCCCATCGTGTCGTCGGTCCAGTCAGAAGCGGAATCTCCTATGGATCGGCGAACGCCCCGTCGAGACCAATGCCAAGGGTCCATCCGTACGGGAGGCCCGCCGGCCAACAAGTGGGGAACTAGAGCTCATTCATAGATCTGACGCGAGCGAGATACTGTACTGGATACCTCAAGTTCCGTTCACCGCTTCGCGAGAAATGTGGCGCGCAGGCCACTCGGCGCAAGGGGTTCATTCCGTCGCCGATTTCTATACAAAGCGCAACCTACACGCGCTGGCGGCAATACGACATACGATCCAGGAGGAGAAGGATGAGCGGCTTCGTTCCGCCCTCTTTTTCGCTTTTACCGGGATGGTCAACCGGGCTTCGAAGAGGTATCAGTGGAACGTCAAGAGACCGACCAACGTCATGACGGGAACGCTGTACATCTCCTCGCTCAGGTACGAATGGAACGTAGGAAGCCTGTTTGAAAGGAAGCTTCGGGACGTCGCGCGGTACTTCAGGCACCTCAGTACGCCGGGCGGGCGTGCCGAAGTGGTCCAGAGCTCCGCAACCGATATCGCCCACCTTCCTGACCGGTCCATCGATTACGTTTTCATGGACCCGCCTTTCGGTGCAAACATCTTTTACGCGGACAGCAGTCTGCTGTGGGACGCGTGGCTTGGAGAGCTTACGGACGAGCGCTCTGAGATCGTCGTTAACAAGCACCGCACGTCGCGCGACGGCGGAAAGACCCTGTCCGACTACCAGCGCTTGATGACCGAATCGTTCCGTGAAGTGTCACGGATTCTCAAACCAAGTGCCTACGCGACGCTTCAGTTCAACAATTCGAGCGACGAGGTTTGGTGCGCGATCCAAGATGCCCTCAGCGATGCGGGCCTCGAGGTCCGGCACGCCATTGGCCTCGATAAGATCCATCCGTCGATAAAAGGGGTCAAGGGACTCCAAGCTAAGGAAAACGTCGCTTCCCTGGATGCGCTCATAGAACTTCGCCGCCGGTCCTCGGTGCCGTTGGCGCAAGCCGGGGAGGCGAACGCAGAAGGTAGGATTCGATCTTCCCTGATCGAGTTCGCTCGCTCCCGGGAAGCCCCTTTCACGACCGATGAAGTGTTCGCTTCGCTAGTGCGTTCGTCGCTCGCATGTGGTAACTCCCTCAGCGGCCTCTCAATGCTGGCGGTCAAGGAACTCTGCGGCCGGATCTTCGAGGCGGTCGGAACTAAGTGGCAGCTTCAGGAAAAGGGCAGTCTCGAACCCATTTCCGGATTCGACGAGATCGGCTCCCCGTACGGGTGTGTAATTAAGCGGTACCTTTCATCGGACGCCTACGTAGGCGGCCTTCTTGACCCTTCTCGGCCGGCACCGGACGTCGGCGGAGAACCTCCCAAGGTCGTCTCAGGACAGCGAAACACCGCGCTCTATAACGCTCATAGCTACCATACGAAGGTGCCTCCTGAGGCCATTACGCCGTTCATCCGGCACTTCAGCCGACCCGGGGACGTTGTACTTGACCCTTTTTGCGGGACGGGGATGACTGGCGTTGCCGCGCAGCTTTCGGGCCGTCGGGCGGTACTCGGGGATTTATCCGTGGCTGCGACCCACCTCGCCTACAATCACACCCGCCCTTGCGATCCGACGATGCTGCGGCAGACGTTCGACGAGATCGCCCGTGACCTCGGACCCGAGTTCAGGGAGATTTACAGCTGCACGGACGGAGACGGTCGCGGATACCTCATCTATACACTTTGGGGCCGGGACGCCATTTGCCCCCACTGCAAATCGACTTTTTCGATTTGGGATTCCATAGAGCGCCAGACCGGACGGATGCCGACCAGGCTCAAGTGCCCTACGTGCGGCCAAGAGTCGCCTAAGCACGGGTTGAAATACATTGACAACCGCCCGGTGCTCCTCAGTTATAAGAGGGAGAACGGCGAACGAGTCGAGCGGGCACCTACTCCCGACGACGTAGAACTCATCCGGCAGCAATCCGAAATCGCCCCCGCCTCGTGGTATCCCGAGGTCGAAATCGACACTACGCGGGAAATGTACATCCGGTCGGCGCTTCACCTGCAGGGGGTAAGCCGCATTTCCGATTTTTACATGCCTCGTAATCTTCGCGCGCTTTCCCGCCTATGGGCCAGAATCCAACAGGTGGACGACGACCGGATACGTTCCGCGCTGACGTTCGCATTCACCAATACCGCTTGGCACGGCACCAGGATGCGGCGTTTCAACGCCCGCGGCGGACAACGCCCCCTTACCGGAACCCTGTACATTCCCCAGTTATCCTCCGAAGCGAACGTCCTGGAGGTGATGCGTAACAAGATCCGGCAACTCCGGTCCTATTACGAAGCTCTTGGAGTCCAAGACAGCCCGCTCCCGGCTGTCCGTCTCGGATCGGCGACCAAGCTCACAGGCATCCCCGATGCGAGCATTGATTACGTATTCACCGACCCGCCGTTCGGCTCGAACCTGTTCTATGCGGACTGCAACCTCATTTGGGAATCATGGCTCGGAGGTCTGACCCCGCACCTCGAGGAGGCCGTCGTCAACCGCTCGCGGGGCCCATCGAACGGAGGAAAAAGCGTAGCGGACTACCAGTCACTGATGACGGATTCGATGCGAGAGATCTTTCGAGTACTGAAGCCGGGTGCGTGGGCCACACTCGTCTTCCACAACACCGACCCTGCGATATGGCGTGCAATCCAGTCCGCTGCAGAGAACGCCGGATTCCAGATAGAGGACGCCGGGGCGCTGGACCGCAAGCAGCAAAGCCACAAGGGTTACAAGGGGAGGGAGGAAAAGGAGGACGTAGCCCACTTCGACGTCATCATGTCGATGCGAAAACGGATCTCGCCGTCCGTTCGAGCCCGAGAGAGGACGGAGGATGTCCCTGCGGCGCGAATTGTGGCGGACGCCTTCGAAGCCCTTCCGGAAGATTCCCGCACGGTCCAGCGCGTCCATTCGGAAGCGATTCAGCGTCTGGCACGGGACGGAAGGTCCCTCGACTCCGTCTCGTTCGACGATGTCAGAAGGCATATGCCGCGAAAGCGCGCCGTAATGAAACAAGGGGCAAACTTGGCCCGACCAGATAGTACGAGACTCCCCGAGAAGGACTGATTGAGGCAGAGCCGGAAGTCGGTCAGAGCAGTTTCTGGGCGCCAAACAGGGTGTCGTAAAGGTCGCCGCCGCTTCCGAGTGTCTCCGCCAGCTTCTTGATGCCTTCGTTCATCAAGTGCTCGGCGAGGCGGTATGGCTCCGTTCCGTTTGGGTACATGGCTTCCAGAAGCGAGCGCATGGATCCGTCCGGATCGACGCTGCCCACGTTCCACTTCGTTTCGGCGCCGTCGGCGGTTCCGGCGGCCACACCTTCTTTAATCGCGTAGGCCATTGCAAATTTCGCTGCGTCGAGCTCCGATCCAAAATGCCCTGTCGCCACGAGGTCCGCAAGCGCAGCGGCGTTGGTTTTCGTGACTCCTATCGTCTTCTTGTCAGTTGCCATTGTGTTCAGTCCTTTCTCGGAACAAGCTCCGTGTGCCGTGCTGATATCCGGTTGAGCCTCCATTCCCCCCGCAGATTGCCCTTAAGTTCGTTGCGGGCCAGTGTCGGCGGGAGTTCCTCTTCGTACACCAGCAGAACGATTTGCTTCGCCATCGTCGGAAGTGCCCGGACAATGTTTCTTGTATGGCCGCGGTCGAGGCGGCCGAAGGGTGAGTCGATGATGATGGGACCGCGAAGCGGTGCATTGTTCTGTAACGCCCCCACCAAACTGAGGGCGACGACATGCTCCGCTCCGGCGGAACGCACCGGGATGTCCGATCCGTCCTGGTGAACAATAGTCAGGCCATAGCTGTCGTTGATTCGCAGCCCGGCGTACTCCGGTTCGGTAGTAAGCGCTTTCAAGTGTCGTGTCGCGTCGGCTTCGACCCGCTTGCGCAACCGTTCCCGGTACGCGCCAACCCCTTCGTCGAACAGGTGATGCAGGTCGGATAGGAGCTCCCTGCGACGACGTTCTGCCCCAAAATTCCCGCTGCCGAGCTTGTCTAGCCGCTTTTGAATGCTCTCGGCGTCAGCCTTGTTCTCATTAATCTTGGTGCGCGTCGCCTTCACGCCCTTCTCAAGTACGTCGATCTGCCGGATCGTGCTCTCGAAGTCAGCCTTCGTTTTCCGGAGGGACTCTTCGTCGACGCTCTCGAGTTGTTTGGCGATTTCGTCACGCTCGCCCTTCTTGGCGGCGTAATCCACGGAAGCCTCCTCGAACGAGTCCCACAGGACACGGATCACTTGGGGGTTTCCTGCTTTCCCATGTTGCTCTAGCGCGGCGATCTGCCGTCGAATGGCCGCCAGTTCGCGGTCTTTTTCTGCGCGGCTTTCGTCGGTGAAGATGGGGTTACTGGAGCGGATCCGCTCCAGCGCTTCCGGCGAAACCTGTTGGAGGCAGGCTGGGCACTCCGACCCGGCGCGGTCTTGCAGGCTGCGTAGGACGTCCGCGCGCAGGAGTTCCGTCTGCAGGACCCCCTCGGTCTCGCGGAGCCGCCTGGTCGCGCTTCGGATTGGTTCGTCGAGCATGGCGCACCATGCCGAAGACATCGCCACTTGGAGTTCCGCGGCTTTCGAAGCCCGACGTCCATCAATCTCCTCAATGAGACGGTCGAGGGTATCCTGCTTGTCGAGCAGCGCGGCGATCCGCTCTTTCTTCTTCATCGCCTCTTCTAGGGATGCCTTCTGCGAACGCATTTCATCGAGATCCTTCTCGAGCCTTTCCAGGTCCTCTGTAAGGACGTTCCGCTGTGCATGAAGGTCGGCCAACTGGTTCCCGAATTCGCGCGTTTTAAGATCTCCCTGCGCTGCGGTGGCCTCCCGATGCTCGGACTTTTCCTTGAGGCGGGCAAGGGTGGCACGCGCGGATGTAAGCACCGGGACGCCGAGTATCCGCTCGATCGCCTCGCTGATCCTACGTCCCATGTCCGATTCGCTACTGAGGAGATCCTCGTATTCTTGGAGGAGTTCGCCGTCGAAGAGGAAGAAACGGGCGATCTGTTCGGGCAGAATGCGCTTCAGATCGGTTTCAGCCTGCTGGGGACCGAGGACGCTGCCGTCCCTTTCGAGGTAATAGTCGACCGAGTAATCTTCGTCGCCACCGGGCACTGCAACGCCGGTTCTGGGCCTACATGAACGCGTGAGCTTGTAGTCGTGGTCGCCGTCCCCGAAGACGAGTTGAACCCGGAATCCATACTTCCCCGTAGCGCCTTGCTCCCAGTTCCCTACCTGGTGAAGCGACATCGCCTTCGTCCCTCGTCCAACTACCTTCCCGAAGAACGCGAACCGCACGGCATTCAACAGCGAAGTCTTGCCCCGCATGTTTTCCCCGTATACGACCGTAACGCCGTCCTCGAGCGAAAACTTTGCGGTCTGATGGCCTTTGAAGGGGCCGAAATCCTCGATATGGAGCTCCTTTATCCACAGCATGGCGAAACTCCCGCAACGAGGTGCCGCTCGACTATCTGCTCGGCTCCGCGCGAGAGTTCGCCGTCCGAAGCTCCGCCGTCCGCATGCAGTCGTAGGATCTCGCGAACCAATTCCGCGTCGAGATGCGGGAATTTTTCGTGTCTGAGGCGCTCCACAGTTTCCAACAGCGATTGGAATTGTTCGTCCTTTTTTTGTTCGGCAGTGTTAACCATAGTGTTCCTTGTCGTCCTCGTCCTCGTTGTCTTCGAGGCCGGCGTTGGTAAGTTTCTTCCAGTCTATGTCGTGCTCAATCGCCAAACGTTGAAGGTCGGCGATGCATCCTGGGTTGATGGCTTGGCTTCCGAACTCTATGGCGCGCGCCAGTTCGCCCTCCAGGATGGCCTGCGAGGGCGGTTCGTCTGGATCGAAGAGCGGGGTCACCAGGACGTCGCAAACATGTGAAACGGACTTGGTTCCCGACTTCCGCAGCACCCGTCCGCGCCGCTGGATGAATTCGCGAGGGTTCTTCGAGGAGGCAAGGATGAGCGCGTGCGACACGGCTGGAATATCGACGCCTTCGTCAAGGCAGCGGATCGAGACGATAATGCCGCCGATGGACTCGAACAGGTTGAGGGTGCGGTGCGGATCGCCGACCATCGCCGTATGGTATTCCAGTACGTCCGGCAGGCCGGCTGCCCTCAGTGCATCGCGGACCTCGGCGAGTTGCACCTGATCCTCGCAGTACACGATCCAGTGCTGCCCGCGTTTGTAGGACGCCGAAACGACGGACACTGCCGCAGGAACTTTCTGGCGCGCGCTCTTCACGATCCTGGCACGCCGGATGAGAAGCCTTTTCAGGCGGAGTTCTGCGTCCTCATTAGGCGTAGTCGCGGCGAGAGATCTCGCTGCCAGCCTACGGATTTCACCCGTCAGCGCGTTCCAGTTATCCTGTTCGTCGGCTTCCAGGCTGACGCGTACGACGTTGTACGCATACGGAGTCAGAGCTCCCGCTTCGATCGCGTCGGCGAGCGTAAAAGGGGGAGGGACGACGCCATCGAAGTATTCGAAGACCGCAGCAGTACCCTCGGGATCGCCGAACCGGACGGGCGTCGCACTAAGTCCGAGACGCGGTCCGCTCTCAAGTCGGAGGACTTTGCGGGCCTGGGGCGCACCAAGACGGTGGACTTCGTCGGCTACGAGAAAAAGGTGCTGGCCCCCACGACACATCCTAAGAAACTCGTCGGATGAGGCGGTTTGCACTGTCGCTAATACGGCGCGGAACATTCCGCCGGCGTTCCGCGTCCAGGAACGGAGCCTTTCCTGTTCTCTCCAGTCTGAGTGCCCTCCGCCGCAAACCAGGAGGCGAAGGCCCAGCGAATCGAAAGTCGAACGGAGTTCGGTCGTCCACTGCCGCAGCAAGAGATCACTGGGAACGAGCACCAGGACTACCTCGCCGCGCTGGAACGAGTCTTTTATCGCGCAGAGCGCTGTGAAAGTCTTGCCCGACCCGGTTGCGTGCTCGAATATCCCCCTGCGACCACGGGATTTCCATGCTTCCAGGGCAGCGAGCTGATGGGGCTTGGGAACCCGTCCGCGGGATTTATCTTCGGGCGACCATCCTGCCGCCGCTTCAATTTCTATGCAGATTTCTTCGACTAGCTCCCGCCAGTGGTCGGGGTCCGACGCCGTGATAAGAGCGTCGCGCGCCACATCGGGAAGCGGAACCGTAGTCACTCCCGGAAAACGGTTTTCCCAAAGTCGGACGAAGTAATTTTTCTCGTCGTCGACCCGCGATTTTTCCCGTTCGCCGGCCCAACTCAGATATACGTCGACCGACTCGAGGTTGCCATCGAGAGCGAGTCCCGGCCAGGTCTCGTTCATGGACCCCTTGAATGCGACCGCGTTGCCGTCGCCGTCCTGGAAGATTCCGACCTTGTCGTGGAAGAGCCTTTTGCTCTTTCCGCCCGCGGCGTCACCGACCCATGCGATGCATATGTTCAACACGTCGAGCGCGACGAGCGAGGCAAGCACTTTCGCCGGTTTCAGGCTGCCTGGCGTAGAGAGAAGCCGTTGGAACTCATCCTTCAGCCGTTCGCCTTGGGCGGCATCCTCACGGGCGGAGTATCCTTCAGACATCGCCCCAACATCGTCCGACGAGAGGACGGGTGAACAGATCAGGCGGATCCTTCCGCCATTGTCGACGAAGGCTAGGAGGCTCGGCCAGGCAAGCGCGTAGATGGCACTGCTGAAATATCCTACCGCCCGGTCGTAGCTTCGGGCTGCCGCTAGGCATGGTAAATAGAAGCCCTTGGCAACATCGTCCTCGGGCTTGTGGTATGCCTGCTTCAAACTAAGATCCGTGAGCGTAGGCAAGTGCGCTAATCCCGTAGCAGGCGCTGGCGAGTTAGCTCCATCCGGCGGCCGATTGCTTCGGCCAACCTACGGGGTTTCACAGCGAGTACCGTCTCAACGACGGACCGTCCGCCAGGAGGGCGCAGTCGTCGTTCCTGGGTCGCCAATCTACCGGCGGTAGCGTGGATGATGGTCTCAGCCTTAATTTGGACGTTCCTGGACCAAGCGAAATCCGTGTATAAGCCAGCATCCCACAGAACGAAGACGTCCTCCTCTGCCGAGTAACCGAGTAGGAGCACAATGCGCCCGCCGCCGTTGTCAAATGACCCACGTTGGTCGCGATCCTGCCCGGGGACGATTAACTGGATCTTGTGTTCGCCGAGCGGTCGCCCGCCCGGCGGTCGCGTGGCATTGTACATGTAGACTCGGACCCGTTGCGGAAGCGGCGGAGCTAGGTCCATCTCGAATGGTTTCTCCTCCCAGGACGAGTGGAAGCGGACGATGGAATCACCGAGAGCCGAGACCAGACGGCGGTGCAGTTCGCTTTGGGTGACTCGCTCGGTCAGGTCTTCCACTGCGCGGCCGGCCGAGGCTGCCTGCGCTTCTGCGCTATTCTGCTCTGTCACGGTTATGCCGACCTGTACTGAAAATTGTGAACCGGGGGCGGCCGCGTTGTTGCCGCCCCCGCCCGTTCAGGAAGCCATCTTTCGAAGTAGGTCCTGAGCATACGCCATTGTCCAACGACCATGAAGGCCGGCAGATCCCCATCGCTGGCCATGGCATTGACGGTCCGCTAGGGCAACTTCAGAACTCCCTAGTTTCGCGGATCGAAATGCCTTGGCCATGCATCGGATTTCTTTGCCGTGCCCCTACCCGTTGCATTGTCAGACATCGGATCCTACAGCTTAAAGTGTCGTTTTCAGAAGACGGCTGCACTGAACATCAGAAGCCGACTGCACTACAGCAGCGGAGGGGGTGGATCCATCAGGCAACGACGGGCGGCTGCTGGCCGGATGCGGCACGTCGGCAGCATCGGTTCTCGAATACCCTTCCACGTTCTGCTACCGCCCGACAGCGGTCCTTGCCTCATCACTTGCCCTGGTCGGATGTGTCGATAGTCATCCGCACCCGTTTTGTCACATTAAATCCGAAAATCACCCTTTGTGTGTCTTAGTATAAATTACGGGTTGAGTGTCAATGTTTGACGGCGAAGTCATCCCGCCGCGTGTTGTCACACAATCGAACGTATACGTGACGGGTGAAAAGGTGCTGATCGGCTACATGCGGGTATCGAAGGCGGACGGATCCCAGTCCACCAATTTGCAACGCGATGCGCTCATCGCCGCTGGTGTGAGCCTTGCGCACCTTTACGAGGATCTGGCCTCGGGCAGGCGCGATGATCGCCCAGGGTTGGCTGCTTGCCTGAAGGCGCTTCGTGAAGGGGACACGCTGATCGTGTGGAAGCTCGATCGGCTTGGCCGTGATCTGCGCCACCTGATCAACACCGTGCACGACCTAACTGCGCGTAGCGTGGGCCTGAAGGTCCTGACCGGTCACGGTGCGGCGGTCGACACGACGACTGCCGCCGGCAAGCTTGTGTTCGGTATTTTTGCCGCGCTGGCCGAGTTCGAGCGTGAGTTGATTTCCGAGCGAACAGTCGCTGGACTTATCTCGGCGCGCGCTCGCGGCAGGAAAGGGGGGCGCCCCTTCAAGATGACCGCCGCCAAGCTACGCCTGGCGATGGCCAGCATGGGGCAACCGGAAACCAAGGTGGGCGATCTCTGCGAAGAACTCGGGATTACCCGGCAGACGCTCTACCGGCACGTGTCGCCCAAGGGCGAACTGCGGCCAGACGGCGTAAAGCTGCTCTCCCTCGGTTCAGCCGCATAAATGGAGGCGACCTGGAACGGGGCGCTGTTCAGTGCGGCAACGATCCGATTACCGGTGTCGACCCTGAAGAGACGCTCGCCGCTTCCGAGGCCGCGAGGCAGGTCTCTGAGCGGAGCGGTCGTTCAGAGCGGAGGCTGAACGCGAACTCCTCGGCCACAGTCGACGTTGGGCCTCTGGCCAGACTCGGGCGGCAATGCGGCGGTTTCCTGCCGCTCAGCCGCCGAGCGCGGTCAATGACCGCTTCCCTGTCCGATGAAATAAAGCTTCCGACCCCTTGCAGTCGGTCGATCCACCGAGTCTCAGGAGGCAGCAGTCGGCGTGTTGCGGGCGTTCTTCGAGATGCCGCACGTTTTCAGGGCATCGGCGCGTGACGCAGGCGGCCTTGGCCTTTTTCAGAGGGACTTGAGAGGCCCGTCCCAAAGGCCCCGAGAGTTCATCCCGTGTCTCGGATGTCGGGGCGCCGTGCCAGGCGAAGGGCGGAGAAGCCGCCACGCGGCAGAGAAGAATGCTCCCCCTGTCCGCGAGTCAGACTGGACCGGGTGACCGAGATCAGGAAGCGTGCGGCAGACACCCCGTCATCCCGGCACCCACCTTCTCGCCGGCTTGCGCTGCCGTATCCGGCCGGCGCTCGCTTCCGCTTGCGCGATCAATACCACCGAGCACCCGCTCGCGATCCGGTCACCCAACCTGCGCGGCAGTTGCGGCAGCGGAAAGCCGCACACCGCCCCGCGTGCGGTCGGCCGCATGCGCCGCAGGCCATCTGGTCGATCAACGGTGCCATCCGGCGTTGCTGATCGATGGCGCAGACGACGCGGGGGCCATTGCAGGCGCTCGATGAACGCGCCGACCTGGATCCGTGATCTACGTCGTGATGGGCTGGGTGGCCCTGGCGGCCCTGGTCCCTTTGCTGCAGGCGCTGGGGCCGGCCGGTTTCACCTGGGTCGTGGCCGGCGGACTGTTCTATACGCTCGGCATCGTCTTCTATGCGCTCGACACCCGCCTCACGCATGCGCACGGCGTCTGGCACCTGTTCGTCATCGCCGGCAGCGCCACCCATTACGTTGCGATCCTGCATTACGTGCTGTAGGCGGAGCAACGGCGCGCCCACGAGGGCAAAAACCCGCATGGGGACGGTGGTCTGACCACGATCTCCCATGCGGAATTTCATTACATCAGAACGCCACTTGCAGGCGGGCCGTCAAGGCATCGCCGTCGTCTTCACCGCCGATGGCGCTGTCGGTATTGACGCGAACGTAGTTGACCGAGGCTTTGACCAAGGGGCTCACGTACCAGTTCACACCCAGTGTCCAGCTATCGGCCTTCTCGCCAGTCACAGAGACCGGCGCCGCGTTGGCAACATCAAGCGTGTCGTAACGGGCAAAGACCTCCCAGGCACCGCCGGGTGAGGCGGGCTTGACCTTGTCCCAACCGGCGATGTCGGTTTTGTAGCCTCGGCTCTCGCCGGTGACGATCCAGCCGGCCTGAACGTAGTACCCGTCCGCTTCGATCGTGGTGCCGGCCGGGTCGTCCACATCGATTTCGCCGTCAAAGTACTCGGCCGCGACGTGCACCGGGCCAAACTGGGCCAGCAATTCGAGGTTGTAGTCACGGCGATCTCCTCTGAAGCCGGACATGCGGGCACGCACCCGGCTCACGCCACTGCCGTCTTCACCACCGCGCACACCCAGGCGGGCGTTGTAATCGGCGGAAGAACCGGATCGGTCGGTAATTCCGGCGCCGATGTGAAGCAGGTTTGCGCCATCCATCAGCGGCCTCAGCACCACCCTGCCGGTCACGGCGGTGTCGAGATCGTTGCTGGAATCGATGCCGTTCTTGTAGGCACCGAGGCTGTAGGTGAACAGGTCATTGGCGCCGTGCAGCTTCACCCCCAGGTTGTTACCGGTATCAAAGGCGCTGGAGGGCATGGCGCGCTCCATGGCGGTGATCCATTTCGAACTTGTGGTGTCCTCAAGGCCGAAATCTTCTTTCTGCTGACCGAAGGTCAGCTTGGCCATTTTGCCCCAGCCCTTGTAAGTCGTATGAATCTGGTCGACGGAACCGCCACCCGTGAGGTTGTAAGAAAGGGTATAGCCCCAGTCCAGCGCATGCCCCTTGATCTCGATGCGCGCGCGCCTGAAGAACAGGTCGCTGCCGCTTTCACCGGGAACGGCGTTGATGACGCCGTCGAAATCGTTGTAGTCGAGTTGAGCCCGACCACCAACGGCGAAGGAATACTTGCCGTCGGCCGTCCTGGCTTCAAAGCCGCCCTTGGTTTTGATGACAATATCAGCGCCGTCACTGGTAACGGTGCCGGCTTTGGCCTGGAAAGCGGCCAGCGTGGCCATGGCAGCAAGAAGCAATGTCTTCTTCATCGTATTTCCCTTTGGTTGATAAAACGGTGTTCGCCTGGCGACGTTGCTGTTCGTACGCAGGGCATTCTATGGGCAATGCTCTCAACTTAACGCTCCCTTATAGGACATATGCAAATGTGGCTTGCTTCGGGGCGGTCGTGGGTAGCTTCTGCCTGGCTGGATGCGGCATCGACTGCGGCCCATGGCGGCCAGGGTATCGGGCAATGCCGCCCATGCCTGAGCGATGCCGAGCAGGCACCCGGCGAGGATGGGCTTGAGTGCGCCGAATGCGTAGGTTCGATTCGGGCGGGAGCCGGTCTGGATGGCGTCGTCGGTGCCGCTGCCGCTGAGCAGTGCGCACAGGTTGTCGGCCAGGATCTTGGCGGCGAAGTCCTGCTGCAGGGCGAGGTAGTTCAACCCCGTCGTGGCCTCGAGGCGCAGACGATGCTTGATGCGCTTGAAGGCCTCCTCGACGCGCCAGCGCTGGTGATAGAGCGCGCTGAACTGCGCGGCCGGATACGACTGGGCATCGAGCAGGTTGGTCATCAGGACGCGGATCTGGCCGTTCGGAGCGATGTTGCGGATCAGGCGCACGGTGGTGGCGGTGCGGGCCAGATCGAACGTGCTGGCATCGCGTGCGGTGGGCGGCGACAGTGTGACCACGCGCTCGGCCTCGTTCGAGCGTCGGAAGTCGGCGACGCAACGCCAGCCGCTGGCATCGACGCGCAGACAGAAGGCCATGCCGTGTTGCGCCAGCGTCGCTGCCATGGTGTTGCCGACGTAACCTCGGTCGAGCACGAGCAGATCCTGCGCCGGATCGAGTGCGTCGAGCGCCTCGAACAGCATCTGCCGCTCCGAGCCGTCGGCCGGATGCAGACTGGCGTGCAGCGTGAGTTCGGTGCCCGGCAGAAACAAGGCAAACGCGTAGTGGTCCGCCGTCAGTGCGGCCGTCTTGCGTGTCGACACACGCAGGCGCGACGCATCAGCCGCCACCACGCGGCGGCCATTCCAGCGTGCCGCCTCTATGTGCGGGCGCGCCAGGTGCAGCAGGTGCGCACTGGCCAATTCGAACAGCCGGCCCGAAAACCCCTGGCGGGCCTTGCTGAAGGCCTGTGCGCTGACCTCGCGGATCCGCCCGGGCACCGCATGCAGGCGACCGAAAAAGGCGTCGAGTTCGGCTTGAACGCTCGCGCACATGCCCGAGATCATCATGGCCGCCAGGCGCGGCAGGGTGAGCTTGCGATCGCGGGTGAAGGCCCCAGGCCGAAGACGTACCTGCTCGGCCAGCGCGGGGTCGAGCAGAAAGTCAGCGAACTCGGACAGCAGCGACTCGTGGTCGAGTATTCGAGTTCATATTGCCTATTTATCAATGACTTAACGAACGCCATTTTACCCGTTTCCCATAGGGTTCACAAGGGCTATAAGCTAAAGTTGAGAGCATTGATTCTATGGGGGGGGAATTTCAGAGAGATGACACACCAAGGTGCGAGTCGGATAGCGGGGATCCATCGCGACAAGGTGCGTGGCTGCATTGATATGGGCGCGAGTTGTTTGCGCAAACCTGGGCGGCGTGTACGGCCGGCGACCTGAGGCCGGATGGACTTGTCTCAGTGGGTCGATTCCCGACAAACCAAAGCCTACGGCTGCTGACCTGCGCATTGCCGCCGTTGGTAGCGCACAGCCCCAATGACCGCACTGGCCGAGTCGCTTCCGTACGCAGTCCGGCAGCTTCCGGAGTGGAGAAGCCGCTCCAGTGACAGGTCTTGCCGATTCCTGAGCGGCAGGTGATGGCCGGCAGCAGCCCGTCGTTGCCTGATGGATCCAACCCCTCCGCTGCTATAGTGCAGTCGGCTTCTGACGTTCAGTGCAGCCGTCTTCTGAAAACGACAGACACGCAACGTCCCGAACTTGAAAGGCTGCTGGCCTTTGTGCGC
>TARA_R110001583_G_scaffold14664_10_pt1 | contig 24183 bp, 25 predicted proteins | sample TARA_R110001583 | Tara Oceans TARA_R110001583 (sample SAMEA4398432) | marine metagenome | biome: Polar Biome; feature: [MES] marine water layer (ENVO:01000295) within the mesopelagic zone...; material: water (ENVO:00002006), including particulate matter (ENVO:01000060) such... | reverse complement strand
CAGATTAAAGAAGAATTTGTTTGTTTTTTACCTCAGTTCTTTGTTAGGCAACGTTATTTTCACCGTAATAGTAATTTCGATTATCTCTTTTGTCAATTTCTATTTCGCCTTTGGGTTCAAGAACTCTAGAACACCAAGCTGAAACTTTTTGTCTATTACAGCCAACTGCATTTGCAACTTCAACAGCTGACATAGCTTCGTCTTTTTGTAAGGTTGCAATTAAACCTAAAATTTTCACTTCTACTTCCGCAAGATTTCCTCCATATACTTCAAATTCTTGATGTATGATTTCTTCTAATTTACTGTCATCTTCAAAACAACGTTTCACTTTGGCTGGTGGAAGTTCCTCTTCTTGATATATTCTATTACATTCAAGACATTTGTAGCTTTTTAGTTTTGTATCGGTAAAATAACTATCGAAGTCCGATAAAACAGAATCATACACGAAACGAACTGCCGTATATTCATCTTTATTTTCAGCGTATTTGATATTTAGGTCTAAACAAATGTCATAATCAATAGAATACAAATCATAATGGCCACCATATTTTGAAGCACGTCCTTCTTCTAAAAGGTGAACCAAAAAGTTTTCTTTAAAAACATTAAAATATTTACTACGATTAGGGTCGATTAGTATGTGACTGGCAGGTCGGTCTGGATGTTTATTTTTTTCTGCAACAGCTTTAGCCATTATGGCATTCCAAATATCATTATAAAAACCTGGAATTAATTTTCGTTTTAAAGCTCCAGAATATTGCTTCTGGTAAGTCTTACGAGCAGACCTTATACCATAATTTAATTCTGATAAACCAAACTTGAAATCATTTACTTCAGCTTGTTTCCATGTGTTTTGAAGAATTAAACCTATAGTCCTTGTTACTCCAATTGATTCTCTAGCTATTCTAGCGAAGATTTCAGTTTTATTTCCTTTTAACAAACTATCTAAAGAAACTTCATCCGCATAAATATTTAGCCTCTTTTGTATTAGGTCAGGAATTGCATTTTCTAATTTTTTCAATGTTGGTGATAAACCACCAAGACGTTCTACGTGTTCATTTAAATCTAATGGAATCGGAAATATATCTCGTCCAATTATTATTTTATCTCCAAAATCAAATCTATCCGTAATAACGCCAACTTTAACAAACAGATTAGTTTTCGAACCTAAAAAGCTTTTCAATAATTTTGAAAATTTTGCTTGATAATCTTGATTTAAATCAGAATATTCATCAAGGAAAAGATATACAGAATCGATTTTGGCCTTTTTTAAAATCTCATTGATTTTATTTAAAAACTCTTGAACATTCAAACCTTTAGTTTGAGAGTATGTTTTGGATTTTTCAGAAGATACTTCGTCTTTAATCTTCATCGAAAGTCCTAATGATTCTGGAGAAATACTTAATCCTGCCTCATCAGTTAATATAGAAGCGTTTTTATCAGTAATGTCAGTCGATTTAGATTGAAAAACTGTTTTTCCTTCAATCAATATTTTTTCAATATATTCTAAATCTTCAATTGCTGGATTATTTTTTCGAAAAAGGCCATAGGATTTAGCGTCATATATGGATTCTAATTGTCTGCCTAGAGAATCAATAATTTGGCGAACGAAATGTATTTCAAATAATTCAAAATTATCTTTATCAAAAATATCACCACAATTACTTAAATCAATATAAATTGGAAGTACTTTTCTATCTAAATATTCAGATTTTTCTTTACCTCCTATTGTTTTTAAACATTCAAAATATCCTTTTAGTAAAGCCGTTGTTTTTCCAGTACCTCTTCTTCCTGAAATATAATTATCCTGTTTTTGTAAAATACTGCCGATAGAATTAAAGAAGTCCACGAAATAATTGCTCAAATTTTCCAACTCTACAAAATCATCTAAAGAAAGATAATCAGCTCTCAAAATTGAGTCAAATGCATTTTTAATCTGTGTCTTTTCTTTTATTTCCATAGTTTTTTTCTAATGTTGCCTAACGGCGAGCTAAGAGGAGTTTCAATTCCTTTTAGCGGATGATAACGAAGTTCGCTGTTTCACATTTTGGAGTCAAGTACTTGTTACTGTGTTTTATAAGAAGTTATTAACTGTAAGCTCACTTAGAATACCAAGTCAGTAGTAAAGAGTGTATCTGTGAAATCATCTTCCATTCCCTTTAACGTATCTAGGTCACAAGTCGATAATTCTCTTTTTACAACTAGTGCGCCAAATTTATAAATTTCTTGAAGTATCAAACCCTTCCTCAATTTTAATGTCAGGTTGGTTTACGACATTAAATTGAAAAATATCATCTCTTGAATAATGACCGATTACGTCAAAATCTAATTTGGCAGAAACTATTTCATCTAAATCTAACTCAGCAATTAAAGCACCGGCTTTATCAAATAAAGGTCCGGCAATTACTTTACCCAACGGTGAAACGATTACGCTGCCACCACGACATAAATTCTCTGGTTCATCTTGCACAAGATGCTGGTATTTATCTGGGTACATTGACTTGGTGTAGAACTGATTGCAACCTAAAACAAAGCATCTGCCTTCTAAAGCAATGTGTTTCATGGTAGAGGTCCATTCTTCTCTTGAATCTGCAGTAGGCGCAATGTAAATCTCTACACCTTGCTTGTACATGGCCATTCTCGCCAAAGGCATATAATTTTCCCAGCAAATGAGTCCGCCTAGTTTTCCTATTTTGGTATTGAAGGTCACCAAAGATTCGCCATTATCTTCGCTCCAAATAATACGTTCACTACCTGTAGGTTTTATTTTTCTATGAACACCCAATAGGCCATCGGTAGGGGAAATATAGAGCATGGAACAAAACAGGCTACCGCTATTCGATTGTTTTTCAGTTATCCCTATGACCAAGTAAACATTCTCAGCTTTAGCTAGCTTTTCAAGTCTTTTCAGCGCCGTACTTTCTAAATCTAAACTGTTTTTATAATACTCAGAATATAGGTTTCTACCTTCATCTGTTCTTCTGCCTACTACTGCGCCAAAAGAAAAACCTCTAGGATAACCAGGAATAAATGACTCAGGAAATACAATTAATTCACAACCTTGTTTCGAGTAGGTTCTAACTAGGTCTTCTATTTTTTGAATTGTTTTCTCCTTATCAAAGAAAACGGGACTATCTTGAATTAAGCAGACTTTTAGTTTCATGTTTTGTAATAAGAATTGATATAAGTGAGATAAAAAAGTAGCTATTTCTCTTACCTTATAATTCTATTTATTAAATGATAATGGTGTATGGCGTTTTAAAATATAAAGTCAAATACTCTTGTATGCTGGTTACTGAAAACTTTTAGTAGCTAACTGGTAGTTCAACTCTTATCATATCCCACGCAATGTACATGATAGCTTTTCCTTCTTCTAAATCTTCAAATTGTATAGAGAATTCCTCAACTAATTCTTTACTATGTATCACTGGAGTTTCAACTCTTAAAACATCATGATCTTTATTGTAACTATAGTGGCCCCAATAATCTAAGTCAGAACTAAATATTATTGTCCATTGATCTTGGGTAGGAATAGCAAACATAGAATAGGTTCCCTTTTTAAGTATTTTACCTTCAATTTTTATGTCTTTATAAACCTTTATCTCTGTAGCTTCATTTGCACCAAGACGCCATATTTCGTTGTACTTAACCATGCCACCAAAAACCTCTCGGTTATTCTTTTGAGGCCTGCTGTAATCAACTTTGAGTATTGGAGACTCTCCAAGATTTCTTTCAGGAGCAAATTTTCTGTCGTGAGCAAAATGATCTGGTAAATAGACCCTGTCTAACGGACTTTTATCAAGTCCACGAAATTCTTGCGCTACGGCATTAATAGAGATTAAGCTAAATAGTGCAAATACTGCGATAATTTGTTTCATGCTATTATTTATTGAAGTTAAATCTAGTATTTAAATTTAGGAGTTATAAACGTATTATACGATTAATAGACTCAATATTATGATTACAATGACCCACATATATTACGATTTAGAGTTCTTTTAAAGCTCCGTCTGCCTGAGCCCTATAGTATTTATCATTTTTTATATATAGTCCTTCTGAACTTTTAGAAGGCCAATTTTTATTATAATCCTTCGGATGTTTTACATCTATGGCAATGACTTTTCCTTCAAAATATGTTTTTGGCATCCATTGTATGGTGTGGCCGACAATAATGGATTTGGCATTAAATTTACGAATGCCTTTTTCTACTTCTTCTTGAGACAAATCATCTTTAAAATATCCCCGATACCAACAGATTCCTTTCTTATTAGAGATAATTAATTGTTCTATACTTTCTTCGGGTTTTGGAAAGTAAGAATTGTAATAATTAGCACGATTAATTTGATTGACTTGGTCAATTGTAATGTCATAATCTGCAATATCTGGATGTATACCACCGTGGGCAAACAAATTTCCGTTGATACGCTCTAAGGTATTTTTACTGGCCATCCATCGCCCAATAAATGATTGTTGGTCGTATAGATTGTGATGTTGTTTACCTAAAATGGAAGCAACACCATAATATTTGTGCGAAGCTGAATTATACTTCCCTTGCATGTTATAAAGTTCGTGATTTCCTAAGATAAAATGTACATGACCGCCATGTTTCTTAGCTTCTTGTTCTAGCTTATAAATAAACCAAAGTACATGGGTAGTTGAATAACCGCGATCGACAAAATCACCCACAAGTACTAAATGACCTTTCCCGAATGTCCAATCTAAGTTTTTATTAATGACCTTATTTTGAATTAGAAAATCGCGAAACGTTTTGTACCCACTTTCAATATCAGAGACCGCCAATATCGGTTCGTTATCATCATAGGTACTTTTTGGTATTTCAAACTTTGAAGTCAGTGAGAAATGAAACGTTGTGGAATCTAATGGAAAAAAGCAACTCGCTTTAATTTCTTTAGCGGAGTCATACTTTTTTTCATCCAAATAAAAACCATCGGTTTTATTCCCTTTAATATAATTGACGGCTAACGTACTATCATTTTCATAGAATACATATGGTCCTTCATTATCAAGATTTGTGCTTATTGGGTTTGTACTATACCCTATACTACCATGTAATGATACTACAACGATTGTACCGATAAGTAATATGGAAATAATGGTTGCGAAAATGTGTTTGAAATAGCGAATGATTTGTTTTTTTATTGTGATTTTATTTATACTGTTCGTTTTTTGATGATGGCGAAAGTCTAGAGAAACACATAGGTTTTATAATTTTTGTGATAAGGACTCTATTTTTCGGGGTATAAAACATATAACTCGGTGCGAAGCATTGTTGTCAAGCCCTTACCGTTTTATAAACCTGAAACAGAACCGTTTATCACTATAATTCTATTGCCATTTAGATTCTACTACTTTTGTAGTATGATTTCAATACTTAAGAAGAACAATTGGCTAATCGTTAAAATTTTAGCTCTAATCAGTATACTGATTCCGTTAGGTATAATGGCCTATGAGTTTATCGTTTTAGGTAATGAATCTGTGGTGTTTTTAGAAGATTATCCTGTAGCCGTCGGTGTAATCATCATAATCTACTACACTATTCTTTTGGTGATTGGTATACTTTGGATACTTTCTCAACTATCTTCTTTATTGACATTAAGAAATGAAACGAGAAAGAATGAAATTCAGCATTTACAGAGTCAGGTAAATCCCCATTTCTTCTTTAATATGCTCAACAATATCTATGGATTAGTAGATAAGGATACAGAAAAGACCAAAAAACTTATTTTAAAATTGTCTGAGCTGATGCGCTATAGTATTTATGAAGGAGAAAAAACTACAGTTACCTTAGCAGATGAAGTTGCGTATATTCAGAACTATATAGCGTTACATAAAATTAGGTATCATAAGGCTATAGATATTCAATTTAATACGCAAGTTGAAGAGAATAGCACTATAATGCCCTTATTACTGATTATTCTAGTAGAAAATGCATTTAAACATGGGGTAGAAAATTTAAGAGAAAATGCTTATGTTCATATCAATTTAAAGGCTGATAGTCACAAGTTGGTTTTCGAGATTGAAAATAACTTTGACGAAAAAGAACTTCCAGAAGAAGAGGGGATAGGTCTCAAAAATTTAAAACGACGACTACATTTGGTATACCCCAAAAAATATACACTTAATAGCTCATCAAATAATGGTATTTATAAGGCACAACTTGAATTGCAATTATGACGCGATATTTAATTATAGATGATGAACCCATAGCTCATGATATCATAAAAGAATATTGTGACTTGCTGCCCAACATGAAATTAATGAAGCATTGCTATGATGCTTTAGACGCTTTGGAATACTTAAGAGAGAACACGGTTGATTTGATTTTTTTAGATTTAAATATGCCAAAGCTAAGAGGTTTTGAATTTTTAAAAACACTAACGAATCCGCCAAAAGTAATAGTGACTACAGCCTATCAAGAACATGCGCTTGAAGGTTATGAATTGAATATTGTAGATTATCTTTTGAAACCTTTCAGCTTTGAACGGTTTTTAAAAGCAGTCAATAAATCAATTATTTTTAAACGAGATAACACTAGTGTACATCCCAAACAATCTGGTGATGAACGTATCTTTTTTTACAGCGATAAAAAACATATTCAAGTCTTAATTTCAGATATACTCTATATCGAAGCTGCAGGCAATTATGCTAAAATTGTTTTGAAGGAAGGTAATTTGGTGATACGAGAAAAGCTATCCGATGTTTTAGAAATGCTTTCACCGAATACGTTTATTCAAGTTCACAAATCTTTTATAGTCTCCAAAGTACATATCGATACTATTGAAGGTAATAGAATGTTAATCAATAGTCATAAAGTTCCGATTGGCAAGTTTTATAAAAGTAAGGTTCACTCTAGTCTGAATTTGTAACTCTTATTGCTTAATATGAGTCTAGGTTATGTTAGTGTCAAATATTAAAGCATAATTCCACCAGAAGCTTCAATACGCTGGCCATTAATCCAACGGGCATCTTCAGTGCACAAAAAAGCGACGATACCACCGATATCTTCCGGTTCAATAACACGACCTAAAGCAGTATTCTGACTTATTAAAGCACGTTTCTTATCATTTTCCTTATTCTCACCACCACCAAAATCGGTAGCAACAGCACCAGGAGCAACAACATTTGCTCTAATTTTTCTACCACTTAATTCTTTAGCTAAATATTTAGTAAATACTTCTACAGCCCCTTTCATACTGGCATATGCCGATGAACCAGGTAAAGAGAACCGAGCTAAACCAGAAGAAATATTAATAATTCCGCCACCATCTGATAATAAAGGAGCTGCCTGTTGACTTAAAAAATAGACTCCTTTAATGTGAATGTTCATCATTTCGTCAAAATCATCTTCTGTTGTTTCTAGAAATGGTTTATAAATACCGGTTCCAGCATTATTAACCAAATAATCAAAAGATTTTGAATTGTACGTTTCAGAAAGATAGTTTGACACTTTATCAAAAAATGCTTTAAAAGTTGAACTGTCACTCGTATCTAATTGAAATGCTACAGCTTTTTGACCTAGCTTTTCAATTTCTGCTACTACAGTATCAGCGGCTTCTTTATTGGAGTGATAGGTTAATACTACATCCAATCCTTTTTCAGCAATTCGCAATGCCATATTTTTTCCTAATCCGCGGCTACCACCAGTGATTAAAGCAATTTTATTTGTTGACATATTTGTTTTTATATGGAAGAGTATTTTAGATAAAACTTACGAAGTACTAAAGTATCAAAATCGTAAAGTTCTATCTCTTAGACTACGTTATTATTTTATTAAAATTATGTGACGTTTTATGTTTGCGGGTCACGTCTAAATAGTTCTATTAAGTCGAAAATCAACACACAGAAAACTACCCAAATAAACCCGGCAATAAATCCGCCAGCAACATCTGATGGAAAATGTACTCCTAAATAGATTCGGCTTATTCCGATGCTTAATATCAGTAAAACCAAAACGATTATCAATACGTATTTAATTACCTTTTGAATCTTAAATTTTGTTACAAGAAAAATCAAGAATCCATAAAAAGCCATGGCACTCATAGCATGTCCGCTTGGGTAACTAAGAGTCTCTACAGATACTAAGTGTTCAATACCTGGTCGTGCACGGTCTATAAATCGTTTTAATATCATATTGGAAACTGTGGCCAGAGCGAGCACCAAAGTTGCCTGTGCTACATATTTCCATCGTTTAAAAACGAATAAAGAAACTACCAGAAAAACTCCTAACACAATCAAATAACCATAGGTATCGCCCACATTAGTAACAAACTTAAAGTAAGAAGTTAGTGTAGGTGAGCGGTATGAAATTACGTAGTCTGTAATGGCTGAATCATAGTTAGCAAGAACTTCTGTTTTTAAGGTTTCAGTAAGTTCTATAAATGCATTTATTCCTCCAACAACTACAATCAACGCAATAATAACGGTTATTAAATAAGGTAATGTAGTGTTATATTGATTTAATTTATCCGCTAAAAATTTACGAACAGATTTAATAAATGAAGAAAGAATTTGTCTCATGCTAAGCCGACTGGTTTATAGTGTAAACATAGCTGAAATTGTAAGAAAGTACTATTTCATTTGAATAGATAAATAACTTGTTTGCGTTAATTACTTAAGGTTTACTACCTACTAGATTGGTCTACACATTTGGTAAGCTGGGTTTTGAACCCTTATCTTTATACCACAATAGAATCGTTAGAAATTATGAAATCACCTAGTTGGCAAACGGCCATTGAATTTGAAGATATTACTTATAAAAAATGTGATGGTGTAGCGCGTATCGCATTTAATAGACCGAACGTTCGTAACGCTTTTAGACCTCATACTACAAGCGAATTAATTAAAGCTTTTTATGATGCACAAGAAGATACTTCTATTGGAGTTGTGTTGCTTTCTGCAGAAGGCCCTTCAACTAAAGATGGAATTTGGTCTTTTTGCTCAGGAGGTGACCAAAAGGCTAGAGGGGAAAAGGGATATGTTGGTCAAGATGGGCAGCATAGACTTAATATTCTAGAGGTTCAACGAATGATTCGTTTTATGCCAAAAGTGGTTATTGCAGTTGTACCAGGTTGGGCAGTAGGCGGTGGACACAGTCTTCATGTAGTTTGTGATATGACTTTAGCAAGTAAAGAACATGCTATTTTTAAACAAACCGACGCTGACGTTACTAGTTTTGACGGTGGTTATGGTTCTGCGTATTTAGCAAAAATGGTAGGGCAGAAAAAAGCGCGTGAAATATTCTTTTTAGGAAGAAACTACTCTGCACAAGATGCTTTTGATATGGGAATGGTGAATGCCGTAGTACCACATGATGAATTAGAAGATACCGCTTTTCAGTGGGCACAAGAGGTTTTAGAAAAATCTCCTATTTCAATTAAAATGTTGAAGTTCTCTATGAACCTAACCGACGATGGTATGGTTGGGCAACAGGTTTTTGCTGGTGAAGCTACTCGATTGGCATATATGACCGATGAAGCAAAAGAAGGTAGAAATGCTTTTCTTGAAAAGCGGAAGCCAAAATTCGGTAAGGATAATTGGTTACCATAATTTGGTTATCACTTCGGCTCCACTCAGTGACCTTCATTTAGTATTTGGCCGATAGCTTTTGGCTGTTGGCTTTTTTTATTATAGAATACTTAAACTTAAACTGGGATTTCCCGAAACTAAAAAGAGTCTAACCGTTGAAGGTCAGACTCTTTTACGAGAACACTATATGAAAATGAAAAAATTTAATTCGTTTTTTATAACACTGTAAATGTATATATGATCCTTAGTTTTTAGAAACTTATGTTGCTACCTAAGAGAAATGTGTTGTGAAATTGTGCTAAAGTGTGGTATTGAATTAAAAAGGGTAAAATTTTAACCCTGTTATCGAATAGATGCGATTATTTCTTTTAGTAGCGTATTAAATTGTTCGTCGGTCTGCTCTTTTAACCCCATACGTACTACAACCAAATCTTTAGAAGGTATAATAAACACACGTTGCCCTTGAAAACCATTTGCCGAGTATAACTTATGTGAAATATCTGGGTATTTACCTTCAGCATTCAACCAGAAATGAGCACCGTAGGTTCCATTAGAGTCTTTTGTAGGTTTTGAAACATAATCTGCCCAAGATTCAGAAAATATACGTTCTCCGTTCCAATCTCCTTTATTTAAATACAAAAGTCCGAATTTAGCCCAATCACGCGTAGTAGCCCATCCGTAAGAAGATAATACATAATTTCCTGCTAAATCAGTTTCTAAAAGCGCGGAGTTCATTCCTAGTTTATCAAATAATGATTTATATGGAAAATCAAGATATTCTTGATGGGTTTTGAACTGCTCACGCAGAATACCAGAAAGCAAATTAGTTGTGCCCGATGAATAATTCCAAACTTCTGTTGGTGGAGCAATAACTTCATTATTTCGCTGTGCCAAGGTCATATCTGAGGCTAAGAATAGCATTCGTGTAACATCGGATATTTTAAAATAATTTTCATCCCAAGCCAAACCACTTTGCATACGTAGCAAATGATTAAGTGTAATATTAGACTTTTGACTGTTCGTCCCTATTTCTTCTGAAAAGGGTTCGGAATTTATATCTAGTTTTCCTTGATATTCTAGTATTCCATATAATGTAGCTAAAATACTTTTGGTCATAGACCAACCCAAAATAGGTGTGTCTTCAGAATAACCACGTATATAACGTTCCCCAATTATTTGGTTTTTATGAACTACTAATAACGATCTTATTTTTTCTTGTGGATCTTTAAATGCATTTGAGAATGCTACTTCTAACTTGTCGTAATCCACATTTTCTAACAGTGTAACAATAATTCCATTATTGCCGTAAGGAAAATGTAGGCTGTCTTTATTAATGCTTCGATTAGGAACTATATCGAAATTATGTTTTGAAAACTCTTTGTTGGTTAATACAGCACCTATACCTTCTTTATAAACCGCTTTTCTAGGCATTAGGCCATATACTGTTGCAGTAGCAGATTTGTCATTCTCTGAGACCTCACAATCCGACAAATTAATAAGCGTCATTTCATGATCATTTAAGGTAACATCTACAGGATCTCTATGGGCTATAAAAACATTAGAAGCCATATTTTTAGAGGCAAACCCAGAAATGAGATTTAGCTTAGGATAGTTGAAATATCCAAATAGGATAACTCCAATGAATACAATACCTAGGAGCAATTTAAATTTTCTCATTTTTTAATTTATATGTTTTATTTATCAGTTGGTGATTTTAATCTATTTTATAATTTCTCCCAAGTTTTATCAGAAGTTAACCTAAAACTACCTAAGTGTTTAAATGTACATTCTAAAGGCGATATAAGTGATAAAAAGGTGCTTTCATCTTTTGATTTATATAGATGATATTCTTTTCCTACAATGGGTTCAAAATTGAATTTAGCACTGTACACGAGATTATTGTACTCAAAATTATTCATCATCTCGTTATACGATTTTTGAAGTGCTTCATATTCGGCCTTAAACTGGTTATTGGCACTAATAATGTGCGTATTTTTCCATGAAGTAACATCTGGCGGAGTTATTTTAGGGACAGAGACACCTGTTGCAAAAGGTGATAGTTTCCCATGGTATTCTTGGGTTTCTTCATTAAATACAATATTATCTGGTTTTTTGTCTTTTTTCATAGCATTACAAATTTAAAGAAAAGCCTTCATTTATCATTTGCGAGATTTTAAGGGTATAGGTATCTTCCATACTTATTTACGCAATAAATACAATCATTATAATTCCGATGGGTTTTAAAACTGTTTTTTATATTTCTTTTATATTTCTTTTTATTTCATGTTCTTCAGAAAATCGACCTAAAGAGGTTGTTTTATATGAGAATTATTGTGCTAGTTGTCATATAGCACCCGATATACAAGATTTACCCAAAGACATTTGGGAAAATTTTGTATTGCCTGATATGGCTGCTAGAATGGGGATTATAACTTCAGAGAATCATCCTTATTATAAGTTATCCTTTCGTGAACAAATGGCCGTTATAAAATCAGGCGTTTATCCTAGTAAACCTATTATCAATGAAAAAGATTGGGAACTTTTAAAAAATTATATAATTGAAATGGCTCCTGATAGCTTGGTCAATAATGCAAATGAAACCAGTGGCTCAGTCTTAAATCAATTTAATGCTACACCAGTTATGTTAGATAGTGTTGAAGGTAGTTTATTTACCTTTTTGAAAATAGACTCCATAAATAACCAAATACTAACTGGTAACCGAAAGGGAGAATTATCCTCATATAACTTAGCGACCAAAGAGAATAAATTCATTGGTTATTTTGATCTTGCAATCACAGATGCAAGAATAGTTGGTGACAGTGTTTATGTAACCAATATGGGTATCATGGATCCGAATGAAATTCCTCGAGGAAGATCTATTCTTAGAAATGGAAATAGTACGGCCGTTTTGCAAGATTCATTGCATAGACCTGTACATACTTTATATATTGACCTGGATAAAAATGGCTCTGAAGAAATTATCATAAGTGAATTTGGAAACCTTAGAGGTAAATTGACCTTACTTGAAAAAGATTCTTACGGTTTTTATAAAAATAGAACTTTATTGAATCTACCAGGTGCGATTAGAGTGATACCAAAAGATATGAATAATGATGGTAAAGATGATTTGGTAGTTATGGCCGCCCAAGGTGATGAAGCCGTCTATATTTTATATCAGAAAGATAATTTAGAATTTTCGGTTGAAAAAGTAATTCGATTTAGTCCGGTATATGGATCAAGTTGGTTTGAACTAGTTGATTATAATGGTGATGGGTTTGATGATATAATTACCGTAAATGGGGATAATGCTGATAAATCATTTGTACATAAGCCTTACCATGGTATGCGAATTCATTTAAATGACGGCGAAAATAATTTTAAGGAAACTTATTTTTACCCTTTGAATGGTGCTACTAGACTTATCGCTAAAGATTTCGACCAGGATGGAGATATAGATTTTGCGCTATTGGCAACCTTTCCTGATTATGAGAAACACCCTGAATATAATTTTGTTTATTTGAATAATGTGAACAGTAGTAATTATACTTTTAAACAAGAACTTTTAGCAGATACAAAAATGGCAAGATGGTTTTTGATAGATTCTGCAGATATTGATGGCGATGGTGATGAGGATATTGTCTTAAGTGCACTAACATATTCATTTACGCCTGTACCCAAAGAATTAGAAGAGGCATGGAGTGAAAGTTATACAGACCTTTTAATTTTAGAAAATAAATTACATTAGTAGTTATGATAAAAAGGATAATCATAGTATTCATAAGCTTTACAGTAATTTGCTGTGTAGATAAAAGCTTGGATGAAAAATATGATTGGGTTCCTTTACAAGTAACCGCTACAGCTTATAATTCACTTCCTTATCAAACGTCATATGAACATCCGGCAATAACAGCATGGGGAGATTCCATAAGGCCAGGCTTAAAATGGATCGCCGTATCTCGAGATTTATTAAATAAAGGACTTATTTATAATACAATGGTCAAGATTGATACTTTCGAAGGTATATTTATTGTAAAGGATAAAATGCATTCTAGATGGAAGAACAGAATCGACGTCTATATGGGAGAAGATGTAAAAAAGGCAAAAGAATGGGGCAGAAGAAAAGTGACTATTGAATACGCTGTTTTAAAGGATAGTTTATAAAAATTAATAAATGAGAATTATATTATATTATCTTTTGCTAATCTTACTATTCGTATCATGTACTACTACAAAAACGATTATAGAACACCCTATTACTTTTAATGATGAACGTAAAATACTAACATTAGAATATCTTGAAAATAGATATGGCTTAGAGCAAGATACTCCTCAGATTGTTCCTAAAATGATTGTTTTACATTGGACGGTCATTCCTACTTTTGAAAAATCATTTGAAGCTTTTGACCCTGTGGCACTACCCAATTGGCGCCCAGATATTAAAGATGTGAGTGGTTTAAATGTATCCTCTCAATTTATGGTTGACCGAGATGGTACCATTTATCAACTTTTGCCAGAAACAACAATGGCACGGCATGTTATTGGACTTAATCACTGCGCTATTGGTGTTGAAAACGTAGGAGGAACAGATGATTTACCGCTGACAAAGGCACAATTGAAATCTAATATTTGGCTGATTCGATTTCTTAAAAAAAAGTATAATATTGATTACTTAATTGGCCATTACGAGTATACCCTTTTTGAGAATCATCCTTTGGGGTTAGAGAAAGATGCTGGTTACCGAACCAAAAAGACAGATCCAGGACCTGATTTCATGCTAAATGTACGAAAGGCGGTAAGGGATTTAGATTTTAAAGAATTACCTAAAAATCCATCAGAAAATTAAATTATAATTTAAAAAGAATAATTCATGAAGCAAATAGTGCTTGCCATAGTATGTTCATTCTCAATGATAGGATTGAGCCAATCAACAAATTTAACGACGCAGTTATATGATTCCTACGACAATTATAAAGAAACTACAATAGGAAAAAGACGTATTAAAAGAACGGATATACAACCCTTAATTGATAAATATGCTTCTAACGAAAAGTTCAAAGTAAACACTGTTGGTAAATCTATCGGCGGTAAAGATTTGAGCCTTGTTAGTATTGGTACCGGTACTACAAATGTTTTTCTTTGGTCACAAATGCATGGAGATGAACCGACAGCTACACAAGCAATTTTTGATATTTTAAATTTCTTCGATAGTCCCAATTTTAAAGTTGAAAAAGAAGCAATACTATCTAATTTGACTGTTCACTTTTTACCTATGCTAAATCCTGATGGGGCAGAGCTATATCAACGTAGAAACTTATTAGGAATTGACATCAATAGAGATGCTTTACGATTGCAATCCCCAGAGTCTAAAACCTTAAAAAGAGTGCGTGATAGTCTTGATGCTGATTTCGGATTTAACCTTCATGATCAAAGTACTTATTATAATGCTGAGCGCACCGAGAAACCAGCTACAATATCGTATTTGGCGCCAGCCTATAATTATGAAAAGGATATTAATGAAACTCGTGGTAATGCCATGAAAATTATCGTTTTTATGAACGATATTCTTCAAAAATATGCACCAGGACAAGTGGGTAGATATAATGATGACTTTGAACCAAGAGCTTTCGGTGATAATATTCAAAAATGGGGAACCAGTACAATCCTTATTGAGTCTGGTGGATACCCAGAGGATATCGAAAAACAGCAGATTCGAAAGTTAAATTATACATCCATATTATCGGCTATCTACACGATCGCCAAAAAATCTTACGAAGCTATTTCTATTGAGGAATATGAAAAAATTCCTGAGAACGACAGAAAGTTATTCGACCTTAAAATTACAGATGTCAATTACAATTTAATGGGTGAAAATTACACGCTTGATTTAGGGATAAATCAGATTGAAGTTGACTATCCTGAACATAATTCATTTTGGTACAGCAGTCGTATTTTAGATCAAGGTGATCTATCTACATATTATGGTTATGAAACTTTAGATGCTTCTGCTTATACGATTAAACAGGCGAAAGCATATCCGAAGACTTTAAACACAATAGCAGAAGTAAAAGCTTTAAACTATAAAGACCTATTAAAACAAGGTTATGGCTTTGTTAGGATGGCCTCCATACCGGTTAAGGAGATTAACTCACCCTTCCCATTTCATTTAATCGGACCAAAATATAAAGTGCCAGAACTTTTATTACAACCAGGTATCAATCCTACTTTCTTTTTAGAAAAGCATGGCAAGGTTGAATATGCAGTAATCAATGGTTTTTTGGTTAATTTGAAATCAGAAATAATTCAAGTTCCAAACGGAATGATTTATAAATAATCATATCTAGTTTTAGATTATCAACATAAAAAAAGGGGAAGCATTTGCTTCCCCTTTTTAATTTTAGAATCGAGATTCTTATAAATTATCTTCAGCATCTAAGAGTGCAAAGAATTTATCCAAATTAGGTAGGATAATAATTTTCGTTCTTCTATTCATTGCCATGTTCTCTTTAGAGTCATTCTCTACCAAAGGTAAATAGCTACTTCTACCAGAAGCGATTAATTGAGAAGGATCAACGCCGTATTCTTTTTGTAATTTACGTACAATTGAAGTTGCACGTTTTACGCTTAAATCCCAGTTGTCGCTAACCATTGGTGTATTGATAGTTCTAGAGTCAGTATGACCTTCAACCATAACTTCCATACTTGGCTCAGACTTAATAACTTCAGCCAATTTGGATAAAATTTTATTCGCTTTACTACTTACATTATAGCTTGCAGTGTTGAACAACAATTCATCAGAAATATTAATCATTACTACAGTCTTATCTATACTTACATCGATATCTTCACCTTCATCAGATATAGATTGTTTCAATTTATAAGATACAGCCAAGTTCATTGAATCTTGTAATGTCTTAGCACCGGCTAATTTAGCTGGATCAACATTCTTCAATGTATTTCTCATTTTAGCTTTCGTGTTGTTGCTCATTACTGCAACATCATCAACGCTAGTGAACTGACTATCGTTCATCTCTTTTAATGAATTGATTTTAGAATTGTATTCTTCAACACGAGCTTCAATTTTCGTCATTTGAGATTCTAATTCTTCTTTTTCAACTTGTGTCTTTTGAAGTGAACTCTGTGTTTGAGAGAGGTTATCTTCTAAGGCTACATATTTCTTTTTAGAAACACATGATGTAAGAAGTGCTACTGATAATAAAGTAACTAAGGATAATCTTTTCATTTTATACTTTTTAAATTAATAATAGTGTAATCGGTTTTATATACGGGGCAATTCGATAAACGGACGTTTCAATACCTAAGGAGCAATGATTAGAATTAGGATTGAAGCCCTCAACGAAATGAAAATCAATACGTTATTTGCTCAATTTTTAAACAAAAAAAAAGAAGCGTTTAACGCTTCTTTTTATATTTTGAGTGTGAATTAGTTATTCACAACCACCTGTAAATCCGTTTGCACTAAATTTGGTTTGTACTGCACCTTGTCTAGAACCGGTATTCACTTCAATAGCTAAGTTGTTTTCACCACTACCATCACGTTTAGGACTACAGTATTCAAATAAGTAATAACTGTTTGCTCTTTCAGAAACCTTCTCAGAAATATCTCTAAAGGTTCTTTCTAATTCATCTTTATTTTGGGCAAATACACTTGCTGTTTTACCTATTGCAGTCAATACTTCTGTATCTATTTCTGCACCTAGTCCAATACTAAAGAAAGATATGTTGGCATTTGCTTCTTTTACCTTCTTTAAGGCGGCATCTTCAGTATAACGAGATGCTTGGTCAGTACCATCTGTAAATATTACTACAGAAGCAGCTCCAATTTTTCCGCCAGCAGTTGACGTCTGAACCAAGTCTGAAGCGATATCAGTTGATTTTATAACTGCACCGTATAAATCGGTAGAGGGGTCATTACTAATATCGTCGGTAATACCATCAATTGCAGTTGTCAATTCTACCCTTGATGAAGTTAGTTCATTTAATAGATGTAATTCATCTTCACCATCGAACCAGTAAATGGCCATTTTTACAGATTCTTGCGTAGTGCTTGGCATAACAGCATTAATAAAACTGGTAGATGCCAATTTTAACTCTTCTAAACTGCTACTCAATACACTGTTACTTAAATCTAATACCAATAAGGTATTATTAGAAAAGATCTGTGAGTTGGGTGAAATTCGAGCAGAAGATTCTGACGTTGAAATTGTTTTAAAACAATCATCATTTCTACCTTGTTCATAAATAGTAAACTGATCTGCTGTTAAGCCTGGCACTGGGTTTCCGCTAGTATCCGAAACTCTAAAGAAAACAGATACTTTACCAGGTAAGGTAGTATACTGTTCTTGTATTGATAAAACCAATTCACCTTCTTCTAATCCTAAACAATCATCTACTTCTGTACCTTTTCCTAATCCGTCCCCAATGTTCAAATCCAAGTTTACATCATCATCGGCATTACCACAAGAAACAAGTAGCGTCAGTACAAAAAACACACTGAAGGTTTTTAAAAAATTTTTCATATTCATTAATTATAGGTTCATGTAGCAGAACGGACAAAGTTTATTTAAATTATGGGGAATAATAAAATAAATGTTAAAGATTGTTAAAGCAAATATTTCAGACGTATTAAAATGTTGAAATATGCTATATTTCCATTGGTTGACGGTCTAATTTTAGGATTGATTTTAATTATTAAACAGCTAACTTAGATAAGATAAAAGCAGTATTTAATGACTCACGAATTCAAGAGGATTATAAAAGAATACCAAATCGCTGAAAAAACTAACATAAAATGTGTTTTGGCTACTGTAGTAGATTTAGATGGCTCTTCTTATCGTAGACCTGGTGTTCGTATGCTCATTCGGGAAGATAATATAATGATAGGTGCAGTTAGTGGAGGCTGTGTTGAAAAAGAAGTGTTATTTCAAGCTCAATCCGTTTTTAAGAAAAATATTGCCAAACTAATGACGTATGACGGAAGATATCGATTAGGTTGTGAAGGTATTTTATATCTCTTATTAGAAACATTTAAACCAAATGAATCGGTTATTACTGAATTCAATTCCATAATTCATAACCGTAAACCTTTTATCTTAAGTACTTCTTATCAGAAAGAGTATGGTGACCTTGATGGATATGGTACGTTTATATCCTTAAATAATCAAAGTTTTGCTTTTAATTCTACTACTAAAGAGCAGTCTAAAGCTCTTCATTTTGAACAGCCCATGAAGCCTTGTAAACGGCTTTTAATACTAGGTGGTGAACATGATGCTGTACAATTATCGCATTTCGGATTAACTATGGGGTGGGAGGTTACTGTTGCCGTAACACCAAGAGAAGATAAAACAATCAATGATTTCCCTGGAATAGATGCTTTACTAAATTATGAACCTGAAAATTTCCTAGCAGAGAATATAGATGCTAACACCGCTGTTCTTTTAATGACGCATAGTTTTGTAAAAGATTTAAAATACTTAATGGTTCTAAAGAATACTGAACCAATGTATTTAGGACTCTTAGGACCTGCTAAAAGAAGAGAAAAATTATTAGCTTCTCTATTGGAAGAAGATATGGATATTGACCTAGATTTTCTAGAAAATATTCATGGTCCGGCCGGGTTAAATATTGGTGCAGAAACGCCTCAAGAAATTGCTATTTCAATTCTTGCTGAAATATTAGCCGTTATACGTAAAACGGAGCCAATTATGTTGAGAGACAAGAAGCAAAAAATACACCATTGAAAGAAATAGAAGTACAAATAGCCATCTTGATAATGGCAGCAGGCGGTTCTAAACGCATGAATGGCATTAAACAATTATTGCCTTGGAAAAATTCTAATTTCTTATTGGAAACAATTAAAACGGTTCAAAAAAGTAAGGCAACCACGACTTTTGTTGTTTTAGGCGCAAATGCTGAAAAAATACAGAAAGATTGTAATATAATAGAAAATGGGGTAGAAGTGATTATCAATCCTCATTGGTATTATGGGTTAGGAAGTAGTATAGCTTTTGGCGTACAAGAATTACTTCAAAAAATTCCTCAACCCGATGGTATTCTCATCTGCCTTGCAGACCAACCTCTTTTAACCTCAAGTTATTTTGATTCCATCATTAATCAATTTGAAAAAGAGACCTCGAAAATAATTGCAACAAACTATGGGAAAAGGGTAGGAGTACCTGCATTGTTTCCTAAATTGCTTTATGATGATTTAGTGCATCTAAAAGGCGATCAAGGAGCAAGAGATTTACTGAAAGCTAAATCCATTAATATAGTTTCCTTAGATACACAAAATCAACTTATAGATATCGATACCAAAGAAGAATACCATAAGTTAATTACACAAACCAATATCAATAATGAAAAAAAGTCTGAGCAAAATTAAATCAATAATCTTAAGCGTTATACTATTCTTAACGACACTATCCGTTATAGCGCAAGACATGGGTTTTGAAGAATACAACCCTACTTCTACACTGGTGGTACCCGGTAATGAAATTACAAAGGCTAAATTTCCTTTTATAGATGTTCATAGTCATCAAAGAGATATGTCGGTTGAAGCTTTAAATGGTTTAGTTGCTGATATGGATGTAATGAATGAAGCCATTATGGTTAACCTAAGTGGGGGTTCGGGAGAAAGCCTCAAAGAGAAAGTTGACAATATCAATAAAAGCTACCCTAATAGATTTGCGGTATTTGCCAATGTAGATTTTGAAGGAGCTAAGGATATGGAATGGGGTAAAAAAGCGGCTAAACAATTAGAACAAGATATTAAAAACGGAGCTAAAGGTTTAAAAATTTTTAAAAGTCTCGGACTTAGAAATAAGGATGCGGATGGTAATCGTTTAGCAATCGATGACCCACGGTTAGACCCAATTTGGGCCAAGTGTGGTGAAATGGGCGTACCGGTACTGATACATGCCGCAGATCCAAAATCTTTTTGGGATAAAATGGACTCTGAAAACGAGCGCTGGTTAGAGCTAAAGACGCATCCAAGAAGAAAACGTACCGCTACAGATCCTGCACCATTTGAGCAAATAATACAGGAACAACATAATGTTTTTAAGAAACATCAGAATACAAAATTTATTAATGCCCATATGGGATGGAATGCCAATAACCTTGAAAAATTAGGAGAACTGTTAGATGAAATGCCAAATATGAATGTTGGTATTTCTGCTGTTATTGCAGAATTGGGTAGACAACCTCAGAATGCTAGGGCCTTCTTTATCAAATATCAAGATCGGGTACTTTTTGGAAAGGATAGCTGGAAACCAGAAGAATTCCCTACCTATTTTAGGGTCTTAGAGAGTAATGATGAGTACTTTCCATATTATAAGAAATATCATGCGTTTTGGGCCATGTACGGACTAAACTTGCCTGACGATGTATTGAGAAAATTATATTATCAAAATGCATTGAATATAATACCTGGCTTAGATTCTTCGCTTTTTAAAAACTAGAATTATACTTTTCTTAGTACAACGTTTTCTTCAAAGACCGGAGTGTCTTTTACATCTTGAAAAATACCGCATGATACTTGCTTTTTAGCTAGTGCTGTGGTATTTTTTCTTTTTGTCAATGTCTCAATTTCCTTGTTTAAAAATTGCATGTCAGAATATTTTTTAAATCGAACGTATATATACGCCTCATGTTGTTCCATTAATAATGTATTTACCTAAAGTTAAAAATGAATTTGCTTAATGTGTGACAAATTTGAAGAGCGACATACTAATGGATAAACGAGTTATTTGAAAATGTCAAAAGAAACAGTCTTTACCGATTTAATTCGTAAACATCAGGCTCTGCTGTACAAAGTTACTTCTGTCTATACCGATAACAAACAAGATCAAGAAGATTTATTTCAAGAAGTGGTATACCAACTCTGGAAATATTTTGATTCTTTTAGAGAAGAATCGAAAATAACAACTTGGATGTATCGCGTGGCCATGAATACAGCAATAACGCAATTAAAAAGAAAAAAGAAAAGACCGGAAGCACTTAATATCGTAGACGTATTAATAAAACAAACAGATTCGAAAGATGAAGTATTTGAAGAGCGTCTGCGGTTGCTTTATCAGCATTTACAACATCTAAATACCTTAGATAAAGGTCTTATTTTTCTATTGCTAGAAGGGAAAAGTTATAACGAAATTGCCCAAATTACTGGACTACAACCTAGTAATGTAGGAACGCGAATTTCACGGATAAAGAAAAAACTAAAAACAAACATGACTAAAAATTAAATCATGGAAATAGAAGAATTACAAACGGCTTGGTTACAAATGAGTACTGAATTAGAACAACAGAAAAAATTAACGAACGACATAATATTGAACATGACCAAAGAAAAGTATAGGAACAAATTTAAAACTGTGACAACCTATGAAACTATAGGTGCTTTTATTTGCTTCTGTATTGCATTAATGGTAATTCTTAACCTAGGTAAACTAGATACATGGTATTTACAAATTTGCGGAGTTTTCACACTAGTTTATCTTATAGTACTACCTATTATGGTATTAAAAACATTGAAAAAGATAAAAAATATTGATATATCGAATGGTTCTTATAAAGAGAATTTAGGGGTTTACTTAAAAACGAAGAATAGACTTATGCGACTACAGCAAATAGGTATTGGTGTTGGTTTTATTGGGTTGTTTTTCATTGTTCCTGTAACCTCAAAAATAATATCGAATAAAGATGTGTTTTTGACTAGTTTGAAAACAGAACAGTTTATAGTTTTTGGAATTACGCTAGTTGTATTGGCTTTCTTCTGTAGGTGGGCTTATAATGGATATCAGAAAATTACTCAATCTGCAGAAGTAATAATTAAAGATTTAGAGTAAGAAACTTACTCTGTGAGTTTCTTCTGAATATAATTCAATATTAACATCCAGTTCATTTTTAATAGGAGGGAAGCTGTAGGAACATTATCATCTGCTATGGCTGCAATAATTGACTCATGTTGATTGTCAGATTTGTTGTAGAATGAATCATCATTTGTAAAGGCATGTTCGTAAAAGAATATCCGTGTTTTTAAATCATTCAATATTTGCAATGCCAATTCATTTGCATACCCTTTAGTAAGCAATCTATGAAACTCTAAATCTGCTTGAATTCTAGAAATAGCATCTTGGGCATTTTCAAAGACTTCTTGTTGTTTTCTGAGATTAGAGATGTCGTCTTCGTTAAATTCTGAATTTTCAATAGCCATTACTTCAAGATTGGCTACCAACCCGTATAAATCCTCAGCTTCTTTAACATCTAATTCTGCAATGATAAAGCCTCTGTTAGGTACAGCCTTTATAATATGTGCTTGCTGCAATTGTGTTAGTGCTTCCCGAATAGGGGTAACACTGATGTTTAAATCTCGTGAAAGTGCAGCTAAATTAATGGTTTTGCCTGTTCGAAGGTTTCCCGTTACCATTTCAGATAACAGATAATCACGTACCTGATCTCTTAAATTAATCTTTACTAACATACCTCTAATATAATATATCGTATACGATATTAACTATTATTCTATACTCTTTATTGTAAAATTTCTCTAGAGACTATTGACAGTAACTGTTAATTCTAACTTTTTCAATACTTTATCTAGCTATTTGGCGTTTATATCGTCAACCCCACAAATAATTAAATATGAAAAATATAAAATCTTCAATTAGAAAATTGAGCTTAATATTTACGGTAATTTTTATAGGATATAGCTGTAGTGATGATTCAAATACGGATGAAGAAGTTGTTTTAACCCAATCTGAGTTAAAAGCAGTTTTAGAAACAGATAATATTACGGGTGGTGTAGATGTAGCCCTTTTTGACATGTATGAAAGTGCAGGTGCTTCAGGTAAATCTACAAATAATGAGTGCTATAGCGCTGTATATTCCAATAACGGTTACACGGCTACATTTAATAATTGTGTTTTAAATGGAACTGAAAATGTTAATGGCACTTTAATAGTCACTTATGATACTCAAGGTGTGGAAGGTACTTTTACAGCTAGCTATGTTGACTTTTACGTTGGTGAGTTAAAAATTAATGGTTCTAGATCATACGTCTTCGGCACTAATTCTAACGAGACCTCAGTAACATTTCAGGTAACCAGCGATTTGACTGTAGAAATGGAAGATGGTTCATTGATTTCTGATAATGGAACAAAATCATTTACTATATCCTTCGGTGAATCTACAACCTATAGTATTGAAGGCAGTTGGACAGTGGTTTATGAAGGAAATACATATAACGTAACTGTTAATTCCGCATTATCAAGTGAAATTGGCTGTGCTTATATTTCAACTGGTGATATGAATGTATCTAAAAATGGACTTTCTGTTAATGTGGACTTTGGAGATGGAACGTGTAACGATGTTGCTATATTAACTTACCCTAGTGGTGTTGAAGAAGAAATTATTCTAAGAGATTAAGTTTGAAAGATTACTATTTATAAATAGTGAAGGATAAGATTTTTTTAATCTTATCCTTTTTTGTTTTACTAATAATTGAAAACTGAAAATATAGTTTCCTTTACCCTTTCCAATCTATTTTAAGTTGTACTTAACTTTTGAGGTATAAAAGCCAACATTAAATTTTTAAAGAAAGGCGCCCAAGTTTTATTATTGTAT
>TARA_R110001583_G_scaffold19603_7_pt1 | contig 24287 bp, 16 predicted proteins | sample TARA_R110001583 | Tara Oceans TARA_R110001583 (sample SAMEA4398432) | marine metagenome | biome: Polar Biome; feature: [MES] marine water layer (ENVO:01000295) within the mesopelagic zone...; material: water (ENVO:00002006), including particulate matter (ENVO:01000060) such as...... | reverse complement strand
ATTTGATAATTTAGTTTCTTTCTTGATTTATCATTCAGTTTCATGATGGCTCCTTTAACTTCTGATGGTGATCCTTTTGGAAGCCTGTAGGTTTAAGCCATATCAGTGTAATCGTGCTAAATAAAGTAGTAGTGGGTGCAGAAACTGTTTTGGCTTCTTTTTTATGCATGCCTACGGATAAGGTAAACAGTTTTTCCGATTCGCTATTGCTTACAGTTTTGTATTGAATCGATATATGACTATGTTACTTGAAGATGTTTTGTCAGGTATGAACTCAACTAGCAGAGGAAACTGACACCAATTTACGTTGTTAAAAAATCTTTGTGTAGAAAAACTAACCTTCAGTTTTATGCCTAATATTTTGGCGTAAATTTTCCTAATTGATCCAGCACCACGAAAAATCATGGATATTAACAAGAAATCTTAAAAAACGCTGTAAACCTTCACTATAAAATAAATATCTAATAATACTAAAATGACTTAATAGAAGCTGAATAATTATCAGCAGAATAGAAAGAGACATAGCAAGTACGTCAAAAGATATAATTCAGTCTAATTATTACAAAGCCAACAGTAAGGGAATAACTAAAATTGCCCCGACTATATAATTAAACTTTGAAGTAGTTAACAATACATTCAATCACACCTACCTAGCATTATTAATCGAACAATATATAATCAACAAGTTATCATAGTTAAAGCTTTTTATTAAAAGTAAAACATATCAAAATTATGATACCTTTTACTACACAGAAGAAAATACAATGTAACAACATGGCATTATCTTCTATATATTGCCAATGCGCTTTTAACATTGTTTAATAACTCACAAAGTAGGCGAAAATATGATTCAATTTAAATGTTTAATCCTCCCTGTAGATAAAAATATTCTCAAAATATTAATTACAATGTCAGTTTTTCGGTTGCCCCTACAAAATAACATTTCAGGATAGCTAATACTTTATGAAAATATGTATCGTTGCACATTATGCTTATGGGGCCTTGACAGGTGAAGGGTCTGGACATATTGGTGGAGTAGAGAGGCAAACCGCTCTATTAAGCGAGTGGTTAGTTAATAATGGGCATGATGTTACTGTTGTTACTTGGGATGAAGGAGGAGAAAAAACTCAGCAAGTGAATGGCGTCAAAATAGTAAAACTATGCAAGGTCAGTGATGGTTTGCCTATCTTACGATTTATCACACCACGCTGGACCTCTTTAATCAAGGTACTGAAACAAGTAAATGCTGAACTTTATTATCATAACTGCGCTGAATATGTGACCGGTCAAATCGCATATTGGGCAAAAAATAATAACAAAGCATTTATTTACACAGTTGCAAGTGATGCTGATTGCGAGGCAGATCTTCCGAAATTACAAACTAAAAGAGATCGGCTGCTTTTTTTATATGGCTTAAAAAATGCCAATAATATTATTTGTCAGACTTACAAGCAGTCAAAATTGCTTAAACATAACTATAATCTAAAGTCTAAAGTCATTCCTATGCCAGCAACACCACCTCAAGGTATAGCAGATCCTCAGAAACAATTCTCAGCAAAAAAAATAATATGGGTAGGAAGAATTCAAAAAGTAAAAAGGATTGAATGGTTAGTGGATATAGCAGAAGCTTTACCACATATTACTTTTGAAGTTGTTGGGCCCGATAATCACAACCCAGAATATACTGATGTTATATTACCAAGGGCTCTCGCCCTCAAAAATATCTTTTTCGTAGGCAAAGTTAGTAGACAAAATATGCCTGACATCTACAAAAATGCCACTATATTATTAAATACATCGCACTATGAAGGTTTCCCGAATACGTTTCTAGAGGCATGGAGTTATGGTGTGCCTGTGATTAGTACCGTTGATCCTGACAATGTAATTGAACAGAATAAACTAGGTTTTTCATCCCCTGAAAAATCAAGATTAATAATAGAAATCAATAATTTAATAGAAAACAAAGAAAAGTGGAAACAATACTCAGTAAATAGTTTCAATTATTATGCGCTACATCATGAAATGGAATCAGTACAAAAAAAGTTTGAAAAAGAGTTTTTAGAATTGTCTTATAGCACTAGAATTCAACAGCATTTCAACGAGAAAAGCAATCATTGGGCAGATTATTATACTCACCAAGGTGCTTCTATATCACATTTAGATCTTGAGGTGAGATCGAGTTTTGCCAGCCAATATTTGAGCTCGATATCACTATCTCCAACAGAAACTTTACTCGATATTGGTTGTGGCACAGGTGATGCGACTAGGATATTTCAAAAATTAACAGGATCTACTATTTTTGCTGTCGATTTCGCCGAAGAGATGATTAAACATGCGCAAGAAAAAAATTCTACAAAAATACACTTTCAAGTAGCAGATGCTACTAACTTACCTTTTAGCGATAACTTTTCTTCAGTTGTTGTTTCTTTGGGGACCGTTGAATACATCCCACAATACCATAATGCGTTTGGCGAATTTAACCGAGTACTGAGTAGCAATGGAAAGTTAATATTGTCAGTACCTAACCACCACTCTATTTTTAGAAAACTGCGAATATTAGGTAAAAAGATTGTCAGGCCTATTAAAAGAATCTTAAACGCTCAAAGGAATACCGTTGAGCAGGAATATCACAAGATGTGGAGAAAGAAAGAGTTGTACCACGACTTAAAAATAAATGGTTTTCTAATTCAAAATATTAATTATTTTAGCTATGGTTTTTTAAATCCTAGGTTAGTTGATAAATACACCAATATAGCACTATGCAAAACATTGAATAAACGGCTTAATTCACAAGGTTTTTTAGCTAAATATTTAGCTCATTCCACAATTGTTTTAGCTCATAAAATAAAAGAAAAGAGTCAATAATATGAAAAAAACTAAGGTATTAATTGTCATTAGTAATATGGAGTTTGGAGGGGCACAAAGGCAAATAGTTGAACTGGTCAATAATATAGACAAAAATAAATTTGAATTACATGTCTGCTCTTTATCTAATTATGTCCCTCTTGCAGAGCAATTTAATAGAGGTACTTCATTACATATTATTAATAAGAAATCTAAGTTTGATTTTTCAGTTGTGTTCAAACTCATTAAACTGATTAGAGAACATCGTTTTGATGTCATTCATAGCTACTTGTTTGATGCCGAAATTGCAGCCCGTTTAGCAGGAAAAATGGCCAATACTGGCATTACCGTTATTGGCTCAGAAAGAAATGCAAATTATACGTTAAAGCCGATCCAGAGAAAGGCTTACCTTCTGACTAAAAACTTAGTCTCCAACATAATCGCTAATTCACAGAGCGGTGCTGATTATAACGCCAGTCAAACTCAACAGCCGAAGCATAAATATCATGTTGTTTATAATGGTGTTGACACAATTAGATTTACTATAAGAGACAAAAACAACATAAGAAATACGTTAGGTATTGCACAGAATAAAAAGCTTATCGGTATGTTTGCGAGCTTTAAACAGCAAAAAAATCATCCTTTCCTTATTTCTGCTTTAGAAAAACTTAAAGAAAAAGGTGATAACTTTACACTTTTACTAGTTGGGGAGATGCTGCATGGTGGATTACATGGATCTGATGAATATACTGAAAAAGTAAAACAACAAATTGCTGACTCAAACTTTAGTGAGGATGTTATTTTTCTTGGTAATAAAGATAATATTGAAGAGATCTACCCTGCTTGTGATTTCACAGTATTGCCTTCATTATTTGAAGGAACCCCTAATGTAGTTCTCGAATCAATGGCTTGTGGAGTGCCATGTATCGCAACTAATGTATCAGATAACAACAAGATAATTGAACACAAAAAATCAGGCTATATTGTAGAGTTAGGAGATATAAAAGCATTAACAATGCATATGCATCATCTTTTAAACAACCCTGAACAGCTCCAAATGTTATCCAATAATGCTCGCGCTGTAATGCTTGAAAAATTCTCATCTATCAAATTAGCTGAAAACATGTGTGCAATTTATGCAAGTGCAGTGAATAGGAAATAAATATGAGCAAGAAAAAAATTGGTTTTTTCAAAATGGGAAGCTTTTCTCATACCAATGAAAAAGTTAAAGATCTTTTAATAAAAAATTTTCCAGAATATGAATTAGAGGTCATTGATATCTGGGATGACTTAATCGATATTAAAAACCCTCTACTTTGGTTTTCTTGTGCCAAAGATTATTTAATAGCTGATTTGATCAAAAGACGTACTTTTATAGATAGCGTATACCGTACGGAGTATTTCTTTAATTTAGTAAGAAAAAAAGCACATATTCTTACACAAAAAAAGAATTATACCTTCACCTTTCAAACACAATCATTCTTTGATGTTAGCTTTCCTGGAATACCTAATTTTTTATACACAGACCATACCCATTTAGCTAATTTGTATTACCCAGCGTTTAACATCAAAAAACTTTATCCTAGAAAGTGGATTAACCTTGAAAAGAGTGTATATAAAAACGCTGCAATCAATTTCACAATGAGTACTCACGTATCCCAGTCTATCTATGAACACTATCACTGTGCACAAGACAAAATAAAAAACGTCTATGTGGGCAGTAATTCAGAACCTACAACAATCCATAATGATGCGCGTTACAAAAAGCAAAATATTTTGTTTTTAGGTGTTGCTTGGGAGCGTAAAGGTGGGCCTCAATTGCTTAAAGCATTTAAAATAGTAAGAGAGGTTTTACCCGATGCTACTTTAACAATTGTAGGCTGCTCACCCAAAATAGACGTTGAAAACTGCACTATTATAGGACGAGTGCCATTAAATGAAGTTAATCAATACTACGCACAGGCAAGCATTTTTTGCTTACCAACTAGATTAGAACCATTTGGTATTGTTTTCATTGAAGCCTTCAGTAATAAACTTCCTGTCATTGCTTCTAATATTGGTGCGATTCCAGATTTTGTAAGTGAAGGAAAAAGTGGCTATGCAGTAGATCCAGATGATATCGAGTCACTAGCGGCTTATTTAATCGAATTATTATCTTCACCAACAAAGTGTAAAGAGTTTGGAGAGGCTGGCTTTAACTTAATCAAAGATAGATACACATGGGAAAGTACTGGCAAAAGGTTGCATGAGGAAATCACGCAACATTTAGCAAGTATTAGCTCTTTATAAATGGACAACTCTGCATCAATAAATCTAAGTCTATATTAATTTCATCACCATTTGTTTTATCAATAATATTCTTTACTGTCGTTTCTCCATGAACAATAAATGGTCCTGAATAATTTTTATTAACTGACAAGTAATAGTCGTAAAACTTGAATTGGGTATGAGGAACAAAACCATTGAAGTTGACGTGAATATTGGGGATATTGTAACTATCAGCGATGATAATGCCATGTAATGAGCTTGATGCAATTGCATCACATTCATTAATGTATCGGATAACATTATCAACAGAGTCAGCAACACTAATAACTTTAACATCATCACTGTTTTTGACTTGGGTATTTAACCACTTTTTAAAAAAACTATTTTTTGCTTCTGCGTAATGTGCAATTATACCTAGTTTATATTTTTTGGTTGCTATTACATCAAATAACCGAGGATATAATAACGCAGGGTCACCATAAACTTCAGGGCAAGCTACTCCTGATTTAATTAACTCCTGCCTTGTTAAAGGCCCCCTGACCGCTTTAATAGCTAGAGGAGGCGCTAATACTTTACTACCTTCATTTGCAAATCCAGGCCCCCATACAATAGTATTGCCATCTGCCCAATGTAAAATACTACCTACAACTAAATGGCAAGGTTTGTGAATGATCTTGGGTACTTTATCAAGGCGAATTGCTTTTTTTTGTGAAACTCGCTCAACAAGTACGGGGTTTAAATCATCACCAAAATTCTTCGGTGTAATACCAAGAAATGACAATTTGCTTTTTCTTTGGAACCACTTAACGTAAATTTTGTCCATAATTAAATGTCACAGGCAGTTCAAAAACTGCCTGTATTTCCTTATATTAGTCGATCTTTGTCTCTATCGATTTTACATTAACAATTTCAGCTGCTATTGGTAAAGTAATGTCTGCATTAACGACTGATGAGTCCTCTGAACTTTGATTTTCAACAGCTCCTATGTCAATACCACCTTTGATACGAGTACCATCGTATATATCTTTGCTCAGTTCAGTTCCAAAAACGTCTTTATATTTATCTAAATAGTTTTGGATACTCATACCTGATGCAAGCGCAATTGAAGTACTTGAAATCGCTTCATCCGCTAATAATTCAAAAGAACCACTATTGGGATGTAAACAAGACGTACAATTAACATTTTTCTCTTGTACTGAGAATCCATCATCAGAATAGACTAAATTATTCTTTACTGTATTGTCTGACTGGCTTGACTCAACATATAAGTCCTTACCGAGTTCAGCATTTCGATTAAATAGAATGTTATTACTAAAAATATATTGACCAGACGCAGCCTCCACACCTTTGTCGTAATTAATAATAGTATTATTAATTGCGCCGCCAGTAGACCCTCCTCGGAAGTGTATTGCACTTCCTGGCTCGTATAAACCACCAGCCCAATCAACTTGCCAAGCAGGGTGCTTAATATCTTTTATGACATTACCAATTACCCATGTTTCTAACGAACTATCAGTGGCTGCAACTCCAGTTGCACTATCGTAAATGTAATTATTTACGACCCAAGTATTCATAGCCTTGCTGTGAATAATAATTGCAGCACCTGTTGAGCTGTTATTTTTATGACGAAGAAATCCCCATATTCGATTTCCAATAATAAGTGTTTCGTCCGTCGCTTTAACATCGACCCCGTTTTCTAAATTTTCATAGAAATCATTATCAGCAATATAGGTTCCTTTAGTTCTATCTGCATCTTTTACTGATGCATTACCAATTTGGATAGAGTCACCTCCGACGTTATAGACATTATTTTTTAAAATCCATGCTCGGTCCACATTAGTTGTAACTTTAATGCCGTGATAATCGTTTTCGGTAGTTGCACCTAGCGCAGGATCAGTTTCAATAAAACTTTTGCCATAACTATGTATTTCATTGTTGTATATAATGATGTCATGGAATCTTTGGTCGCTTCTCCCTTTTACACCAATAACAGAAGAAGAACTTGAAGCAACTTCACCGTCACTAGAAAACTTACTGTTTCGGATAACAGCGTGATGTAAATAACTACTATTTTTTGAGCGAAAGCCAAGTTTCTGTCCAATAAACTCTAGGTTTTCCATTATTACGTAGTGCCCTTTTACAACCGTTTCGCCTGTAATAATTGCTTTATCCAATTCAGATGATCCTCTAAACCAAACTGGTTTATCTGGAGTACCATTAGCTGTAAATATAATTTGTCCCCCACCGTTATAAGGCCCGCCATGAATTTCAACATATGAACCAGCTTCATAAGTGATTTCAGGGATAGTAGAGCGGGGCTTATCAGGACTACCAAACGTATTATTAGTGTTTGTTGCATTTGGGTCGCTAGCATCTATATAATATGCAGGAAGACCAAGCTGACTCGCTGCTTCCCAAGATTTAGGTGCAATTCCGTTAATTGGATCAACAGCCTCACCTGTATAATTATCTGGCAACCAAGTTTTCATTGGGTCGGGAACACCATTTGGTATCTGATACGCCCCAACCGAGAAACTCAAACTCACTAATGCTAGGGATATTCTTCGTACCACTAACAAAATATTATTAACACTCATTATTTATACCCTTTTTCAATATTTTTGTAGGTATGCACTAACATGTTGCGCTTATACCTACCTAAACTTACATAAATTTCTAGATCTCATGTAAATACAAAGTATTTACCTTTTAAATCTTCGCTTGGACGAATTAATTCACTAACAAGTCCCTTATTAATTTTTTCTCTTTCTAATCTAACTCTTAACATTAATAGCATCGCAACCCACATTCCGACAGCTCCTTCACGAGGGTAGAATGTCTGGCTCCCAACACCCGCAATTAAAAAAGCAAGTATCAAAGCTAAAGCCATACCACCCGTCACTACATAAATGCGTTCAGAATTGTCTCGATATAAGTTCCAAGAATATTTCAACATCAAAAAATAAAATAGAAAAACCGGAAAGGCACCAATAAAGCCATTGTCCTGTAACCATTGTAAATATACATTGTGCGGATGTGGGAAAGTTTCACCACTGCCATACTCGATCAATATTTTTTGCGTTAGACCGGTATTTTTCATTGCTTCTCGGCCGTAACCCAAAAATGGAGCGTCTTTTATAGACTGCCAAGCAAGGGGCCATGCAAACACACGTCCTGAGGTCACCGACTCAACATCAACTTGTTCATTATCAAAGTCAATACTCTGTGATGTGATCTCATTATCAGGCTCTTCGACCATCCCTTGAGTAAATCGTTCAATTGCCGAAGGCGCTAAAATTAAAATTAAGCCTAGCACCAAAGGAGCAAACCACAAATATTTTCGCCATTTAAATAAACAATACACAATACCCAATATGGCCCATGTTGCGTACCCAGTCCTTCCTCCAGTCATCGCCATTGCTAATAAGATACTGATACAAGTGGGAATTATCACGTAAATGTGAGTTTTATTACTAACAAATTCTTTTAAACAAAATACCATCCAAAATGCACCACTCATCATCATTGACATGTTCACTCGATGGTAACCAACACTACGAGAAATTACTTTTAAAGCTCGTCTTTGCAAGCCCTCTCCACTCATGCCTAATGACCCAAACTTCATTGCTTTGATCACTTGTAATGCTAATAAAATAAACATTAAAGCAAGCATCACCACAGCAAAATTATATTGTTTCCTATTCCTACAACCATCAAAGATAATTAACGCTGGAAATACCCATTTGAAGCAGTTAATAATATACTCATTAATTGCTGCCCCCCCAAGATCATAAGACATCCCAAAATTACGACCTAATTCAATAATGCCCGAGGGATCACTTAAATACCGAATCACACTTAGAATTATAAAAAATGAATAAAGAAACAATAAAAAGTTTAAATGTGGCGGCATCTCCCAAGGTAATCGTTGTTTTTTTCTATTTATAAACCATGACATAACGACATTCATAAACAGAAAATTCCAATGATTTAAGCCAGGTATTCCAGCAATTGACTTTGGCATGTCTGGGTGTTGGAAAACAGCCATAAGTAAAACTAACCAACAAGCCCCCTTAAACCAGTCTTTCCATGCGAAAGCACATAAATATGCAATCAATAATGTTAACAAAGTAATTCTAATCAATTCTATTCTCCAACTTTAACCAACTGAATTTACAGTTTTATTTGTTTACCAGACACTTAAATAATAAAGTCAAAGTAACAAATTTAATCGTTTCTATTACGAATTCACTCTTGAAAAAAAACACCCTATAAAATTTTTCGCTTAACACTTTCAAAAAATTGAAATGATTAACATCTAATGCCTGTTCATTATTGCCAGGTACAGAATATCGGGTTTGACAAAACCAAGAGAAATAAATTTTAATTTAATTAAAAAAGATATTTATTATAATTAATAAAAAATTTTACTAGCGGCTTTTGATATAAAAAATAAAACTCAAGTTTGTTATAAATTGAATAACAAACTTCGTAGCAAATTTTCAGATATGAAGCATTATTCATAACAGGGCTTAAGCAAAGCCAATAAAAGCTGTAGCTATCATTTGAAGTACCTAAACTTCATATATTGATTAATATAATGAATTAAAACGCCAGTCCCCTTCTACTTACTACTTCATTTTAACTGTTACCCAATTGACTGCAATATTCCTATTTTCACTGAATGATGGTTACTGAAAAATGCTATTGTTAAAGTAAATTTAACCTATCAATGCGGTTATTGTTCCAGCATAAAAGTACGCTGCGATTTATATTAACTATCTTCCAGTCATTTAAACGAAGATAAAATTTTAAGTGAGGCAGCATCATAAATGCACCAAAATAGTTAACAAACATTAAAACTTTAAAGGGCTAACAATATCTTAGCCCATTGCCGTTCAACTTCACTCACAGAATAATCTTGGGTTCTTAATAAAGCATTTTTAGAAAATTCATTTAACCTGTCATTTTTTTTGAAAATATCACAAAAAGCAATAGAAAATTTTTCACATGTAAGGTCTTGTATTAAATATCCATTGACGTTATTTATCAACAAATCCCCCAAGTCTCCAACATCAGATGTAATAGCAGGTAATCCAGTCATCATTGCTTGAATTAACGCCTGAGATAAACCTTCAGAGTCTGAAGTTAAAACAAAACATTTAGACTTTTGTAACCAACGATGGACATCATTCTGCCAACCAGCAAAATGAATGTCTTTTTCTATTCCCAGCTCTTTCGCTAAACTTTGTAACAATTCTTTATCTGGTCCATCTCCTACAATAACTGCGTTCAGAGAAGGAATTTCTTCTTTAGCAAGTTTGATTGCTTGCAGGAAACGATCTACCCGCTTAACATCAGATAAACGCCCAATAAGAATGAGGTCATATATTTTTTTTACATTCGGGTCGGGCAAAAATATAGTGTTATCAAAGCCACCAGGTACAATTTCAAATGTAGTATTAACCCCTTTTGCTTTAAAATAAGTAATTGCACTCGTTCCCATTGAAACGACCAAGTCCATTTCATTAATTGCCTTAAGCAGCATTTTTTCAATAAATAAATCAGCTTGCCCAATTTTGTTAAATATTCGGTTCTCGGTTTCAATCCCTCCTTGATTAACTTCCCTAGGCCCGCCCCCACAAATATATACAGATTTTGCACCAATAAGCTTTGCTAATATAACGACAAATAAGCCGTTCACTAGTATATGAAAACCCACTAATACATCAGGTCTTGTTGTTATTGCTAACCATGAAAAATAAATTAAGCGAGCCCCTACCTGACCAAACAACTTGATTAACCACAGTGGAGCATATGCACCTGACACTTTATTCATATCAGGAACAGAAACTGCAGCAACCATTGTCAAATGTGCACATTGAGGTGCATTTGCCATCGGGCGTAAATGTGTGACTAACCAATGGTCAGAATAGAAAGTCCCTGTTGCTAATATTTTTAAAGGATCACTTTTCTTTTTTTTATGAGGTAATAGTTTTAAAATTTGTAACAGCAGAAAGTGAAGGGTTAAAGCTGCTCTTAATAACCATCGATAACAATGCTGAAAAATACTCGCTGTCTTATTTGAATTCATCTTAAATATCCATATTTGGGAAGAATAAAGGTTCCCACTTTATTGAAACACTCGCCTGCTCGGTATTATTTCTATCGTTAATCACTAAGTCGATATATTTAATACCATTAATATATAAGGTTGTAGATTCGGGTTCATCCACATACCAAGTTAATCCATTTAAATCCTCGCCATTATAATCGGTCGTCAAATGGATTTGAGTTTCGCCAGCTACTTTTTTAACATCAAAAGTTAACTCTTCAACAGTACGGTTGTAACCCAGTAAGCGGCGAGTAGTGGCAGTTAATATCTTTTTACTCTTTTGATATTTTGATATTAATTCAAAGGCCTGCCTAGTTTGATCTGCAAACGGTTGTTCAATACTAATTACTTTACCTAAGTGACTATAAAAAATACTGCAACCATTATTCCTGACTAAAGTTGATAATACAGATTCAGTTAATACATGATGAATTCCGCGTGCACTATCGAACATAGAAACACCTCCCCAAGAGGGGTTACAACGTAGAAACTCTAATACTGGGGAACCATCAATTAACGTTGTTTTTCTTAGTACTTTATTCATTTTATGCATTGCATATTTTTGGTTGCCTAACCTTGCAAGCCAACCTTTAATAAACTCTAATAAAATGGTTTTAAAGGAGGTTTTAAAGTGCTTAATATTTAATAAACTGGCATAGCTACGTTTTGTATTTTGCGCGACACAACTGGTGACTCGGCCTTTCCAAATAAAAGGTAATGCATTGCTCTTAATGGTTAAATCTGAGTGATAAGCCTGTTGACCTGGAATAGCACCATAGCCTTTCATAATGTCATTATCTAAATTAGTGGGTGCTTGAGCATGGTCAACCCACACTTCTATTTTGCGCTGACCTTGTCTAATTTCTGACCAATATTTTTCTATTTTCTTTCGAGAATTTACATGGTCTCCAAATGAGTGTAAGCAGTCGATATGACCCGATTGAATAAGCTTCTGTATTTTTTCACGCCCGTCATCATCGGTATTGGTATAAGAAAAATTATGTTCTGGCATTTCAAAATAGATAGTATTCCCTACCTCTAAACCAACCCCTTTACCCAATAATGTTTCTTCATTTGTATTTAAATAACGTGCAGTTTCAAAATAAATTTCTTTATTAGGTGTTTCATCTAAATCACTGCAAATAGCTAACATTGCTTGGTAAGGGTAAGGGTATTTACGCAGCTCTATCATCGTAATCTCACTTAAACTTTAAATAAAGACAAGGCATAAAGAATATCTAACTCTCTCTTTTTACTTGGTATATTAAACCGTTTTAGAGTCATCAAATCATCACCAATAGCGTTCATACCTATTTCAGTTGTTACCGCCAGAGAGTAACCTGACTGGCTCACTTTTTCAGCAGACTTCTTACTATAACTCCCATTTGGATAACAAAAATATTGACAACTAATCCCAAGTTCATTTTCTATTTTATGTTTTGAAGTTTGTAATTGAAACTCCATGATATTTTCACTAACTAATGCAATACGAATATGGTCGACCGTATGGCTACCCACATTAAACTTATTCAGGAGAGAGGCATGATGAAGCTCTTTCCAATTAGCAATTCGAGTCCAATCATCACTTTCTATTATATTAGATAAAGATTTTCCAGAAACACGTTCAATTTCTGAAGACAAAGAGTCTAACAAATCTCGCATATCTTCATCTTTAAGGAAATTTTGCTTAATAATCTCCCTAAAAGACGCATAACTTTTTTTAAGCATTACTCGAGAAGTTAAGTCAAATGAAAAATCATGATTCAATAACTTTATAGGGTATTGATTACCTTTGAGTTGCTGAAGAGCATAATCAAGTCGATCAAACCAGAATGGACTGCATTCATCTATATTTTTCGTTGCAACAAAAATAGTAGGGGTAACTTTATACTTCTCAAAAATAGGTCCCGCATATTCTAAGTTATTCCAATAACCATCATCTAGAGTAAAAACCAAACCATTTTTAACCGGCTGCTCCCTGCCTGACAATATAGAGTGCGCTTGCTCAAGGGAGATGAAAGTATAATATTTAGAGAGGGTATCAACAGTGCGTTCAAGTGATTTAGGATCGAGTTGATCACGTAAAGGTCGCCAAAGTACATGCTCATGGGCGTACATAATTCCATGCATTGAAATTATTGTTATTTTATCCTGATTAATTCGATGTAAAACTTTCCCAACCCCGATAGAGAAGAGTATTTTTAACCCAAAATTTATGACTCTTTTGATTAATTTTTTCATAATTATTTTTTTAATACCTTGCGTAGTATTGTTTTGCGTTGGGATTTTGTTAACAAATATCTTCCATAGAAGATAATTAATATAACTCCTGACAAACAGAAAATAATCAAACTTGATATAGGATGCCCGTCAATATATAAATATTTAGCCACGAGAGCCAAAAGAGTAAAAGGGATAACGGTTAAAAGCGGTATTAAGATAGAGCTATATAGATAAGAGCCAATATTTAGCTTAAGTTTTTTACATGTATAAATTGGCAATACCATGCCTTTTGCGACATTCATTGGCACAACAAGTGCAAGAGCAGCCATTTCTAATGAGAGTCCAAAGCTCAGATAATAGAGGTAAAAAAATAAAAATATAACGAATACAATCACTAGAATATAAGCAGATATTTTTCCATGCTCATTCATTCCCATCAACATTCTTAAGGAGCTATCTTGTGCTGCAGGTAATAAAACCCCCAAGGCCAAAATAATCATCATAGTTTGATTGACATAATCTGGCCCCATCCACCAAAAGATAATTAAATCTCCAAAGATTGCCAGCGTAATAACTAAAGGTAACGTAAATCCAAAACTCAGTTTTGTCGTTGTTATATAGAATGAATTAAGCTCTTCTCTTTGCTCATCCGCTAACATAGAACCAATACTTGGTGTCAGCATCATAGTAAATTTAGACATAAAAGCAGTTATATGCCGAGTTAATGCAGCAGACCTCGCAAACACAGCGAGTATCGATAAACCGAGTGCACTAACGATCATGAGGTTAACCGATTGTAAAACAAAAACAGTAGGTAATGTTGTTAATTTATTTTTGCAGCCAAAACACACTAATTCCCAACATTCCTTTTTACTAACAAGTGAAAGAGCGGGGGAAAAACCTTTGCAATATCTATTGACGACATCGATACGAATAACTTCAAATATAATAGTATTGACTAAATAAGCCTGAGCCACCCCAATAATACCGTAACCAGAAAACAGCATAAAGACCATCAAGCCTACAGATAAAACGCTTTCAACGGCCGTTAAACCATTATGTAAATCCCATCGATGATAACCGGTTAAAATCCCTCTAGAAGCAGAGAAAAGCATAGTTACTGCAAGACTGCTCCCTAAATAGAATATAACATGTTGAATGGAGAGAAGATTATCGCCTAATTGCTCATTAAAATAAGTAGGGAGCGAATAAATAATGACTATTGTTGCAAGCAATATAAATAAGCTAACAAAAATTTGGATTATAATAACGGAACTAACTAAACGGCTTAATGCAGCAAAGTCGCCTTCTGCGCGAAATTTAGCGACATAACGATTAGATCCATTTCCAACCCCTAACCCAGCAAATTTCAAATAACTAATAAATGCCCAACAAAAATCCCAACTCCCTAGCTGAACCGCTCCTAACTGTTGGTCCATAAAACGAGGCATCACAAAACCCGAAATAATCAGTACAAAATGGCTAGACCAACTAACAAAAGTATTCCAGAGCATTCTGTCTTTACCGGTAATATCCTCTGTACTCATTCTAAGTGTGCCGAATAGCCCATTTTTTGGTGGTATAAGCCAGCTATTTTATAATAGTTAGCTAATTCAGTTTCACTTAATTGGCTTTTCCAACGGTCATCAAGTTTAATCTCTTCTGAGTCATCCAAGCGCATTCCATTACCCACAACATGGTGCTCGACTGTTTTAAAATCTAGCCTTTTCTTGGTTGCATCGACCCCTAAGAAATCAAAAAGCGTATCTAGTGTTTTTTCTGTATTATTACAAATATCTTCGTAGTGTACTTGAATCCAATTTTCTTTTGGCATGGTTGCTAACACAGCTTCTGTTTCTTGGTTACAACGGATCCATTCGTTTGCTCCAATTTCGATGCCACGTCCTTGCTCTTGGGTTTTTCCTGCCCCGCCACCACGAAATTTTGGATTTTTAGCATCTGCAAATTCAGAGGGGTTTTTGTAAGCAAGTGAGACACCTCGCCCATCTCGCACCACCCAAATAACCTTTATATCTAGATCTGGGTTTTTAAGTAAGTACTTCAAACGAATACCTATTTTTGAAGAGTCGACCACTGTATCTACTTTAGCTTGCTGTGCTATTGAACGAACATAATCTGCATTTCGTTTTTGTAAAAGAGGAAGTTGTTTACGCCATATTGGAGATAATAATAGTAGCCCATCTCGTATATACTCCATAATAGGGTTACGCACTAAAGGTTTCAGTAATCGTAAAACATAAGGGGATGCCCCTATCCTAATATCCGTACCTGCATCTAAGATGCAAAATTCTTGCCCCCTAGCGGCCATTTTCTCTGCAACGCCTTGCCAAAAACCACACTCACTAACGAGTGTTTTACATGAGCAAAGGTAGCTCCCTCGATCGCCCAAATTAGCAGCTTTTAGCTCGCCGACACTACACAGTTCTGGGTGTGCACCTAGTAACATTGCCGTCATGGTAGAGCCTGAATGACTCGCCGCTGCGAGATAAACTAATTTTTGTTTTTTATCAGTCATATTTATCTTTTTACGATTTAGTGGGGATGATTATTTCTTTAACTAACATGCCAATAAACAATGTATTGGTTACTAAATAGCGTTTCCATAAACGACCGGGCTCTTGCAGGACCCTATACAGCCACTCCATACCCATTTTTTGCCAAGCTAGAGGGGCACGTTTAACTTTACCTGCAAACACATCAAATGATCCACCAACACCGTGCACAACAGGCACTCGCATCACGCTTCCCCATTTGGCCATAAATTGCTCTTTTTTAGGTGAGGTAATGGCAACAAATAAAACATCTGCGTTAGAGGCTGCAATATTCTCAGCCACCTGCTTTTGTTGCTGATCGCTGAAATAACCATTCTGGCGCCCTGCGATAATGACGCCTGGATAATGTTTATTAATTTGACGTTCAATCTCTTCAGAGATTTCCTCACTAGCACCAAGACAAAAAACGCGATAACCTAATTTATCACCACGTTGCAAAATACCATGCATCAGATCAATACCAGTAACACGCTCGGGTAATTTTTTATTCAATATTCTACTTGCTAATACCACAGCACTTCCATCGGCAAGTATCAGGTTAGATGAAGATACATCTTCTCCTAACGCAGGGTTTCTTTTCATGTTCACAACTTTAGCTGCATTTAACATACCTACATGTAAAGATTGCTTAGAAATGATACATTCATTGACCACATCTAGCGCTTGTGACATAACAACTGGGTGAATATTAATACCAAACATTTTAATAGTGGGTTGTTGCACTTTATATCGATTGAAAGGGGTATTTAAAAGTTGATTATTATCGCTCACTTTGCCTCTCCTTAGCATTCATGATGAATATTGCTACAACATATCAATAGTATTTGATATTGTAAATATTAACATAATTTTATACCATTTTTTCCACACTTAAATATAAAACATTAATTTAAATCGGCTTAATTCATAGCAATAGGGAAATAAAATGGAAAAAATAGACTATTTAATAAGCTTAGATTATGAGCTTTTTTTTGGTAAAAACCCAGGCAGCGTTGAAAACTGCATGCTACAACCGACTGAAAAATTAATTAATATTCTAAATAAACACAACAGTAAAGTTTGCTTATTTATAGATGCGGGTTTTCTTGTTAAATTAAGACATTATTCACAAAAATTTCCTGAGCTAGCCAAACAGCATAAACAAATTCAAAAGCAGCTATTAAAACTCTCCTCAGCAGGACATGATATTCAATTACATATTCACCCACATTGGTTTGATAGTACTTATGACCAAACGGGGTGGACTATCAATACCAATCGTTATCGATTGCATGACTTTTCTGCAACGGAAATAGATGAAATAGTACGATCCTATAAAGCTGAACTAGAACTATGTACTGAGCAGCCTATTTTTGCCTATCGAGCTGGAGGATGGTGTTTACAACCTTTTGAAAAAATAAAGAACGCATTATTAAACAATGGAATTTGGTTAGATAGCACTGTATTTAATCAAGGTTACTCATCGGATCCAACCCGCCATTTTGATTTTAAAGAAATGCCTCAATTACCTTATTGGCGGTTTTCAGAGGATCCTCTGCAAGTAAACGATGTAGGGGAATTTGTCGAGTTGCCCATTAGTGCTTACAAAACCTCGCCATTATTCTTTTGGAAATTAGCATTTCACAAAAAGTTCTCAAGCCAGCAATTTAAACCTTTTGGTGATGGGCAAGCAATGGTTGCAAATAATCAATATTATTTTGATAGGTTAACAAAAAGCACCTATGGTCCGGTTATGATTGATGGAGCAAAAGCCGGACAACTACAAAGTGCATTAAATAGACATATTAGAGTGAAAAAAGATAACGCCATTTTCAATATCATGGGACACCCTAAAAGTATTGCTCCTTACTCTTTAGATAAGCTTGACCTATTTTTAAAAAATAATACTCAATTACACTGTAAAACTTTTCAAGATTTACAGCATTTAAAAAAATAATAAGGTAAAGACTCCACATTAAACTATGTCATATTAATTAACTCACCTCAGTTCTGGTTAATGGAATCGTAATACTATTTAAAATCATAACGTTATATTTTTTATTATACAGTGCAGTTAGTTTTGCGTAGTTCAAGGCAAATGATTGAAGCAATAACGGGTTATTGGGAGAACATTTAACGTAGAAATTCGCGGAAATAGCGGTGTTGTATCGCTTTGCTTATCCGGAACTGAGGTTAACTAGTTTAATCAGGTTTATTAAGTGCAGTACAAGGGAGTTGTGGAGAATAAAATATTACGTTTCAAACAACTACAGAGATAACTATTAAAAAGTCCCCCTATAACAAGCGCTATAGGGAGACTTTTAATAAATGCTTATAGTGGATTTAAACCTACTTATTTGAGATTAAGGACCAATGCTTTTGAACTTCGACATCATCTGGCAATAACTCTAAGGCTTTTTTTATCAATGGCTTAGCTTGTTCATACTTACCTGCGTTATATAAAATCCAGCCATAGGTGTCTAATACAGCGCCATTATTAGGCGCAACCTTATAAGCTCTTGCAGCTAAACCTTCGGCCTTAGAATCTCCACTTAGTGAATATAACCAAGCAGCGTTGTTTAAACTGGCCAGTTGATTAGGGGAAATTGAAAGTACTTTTTCATAAGCAGCTATAGCGGCTAAATTATCCCCTTGAGATTGTAATAACATAGCGTTATTTAGGTTAGCATAAACACTATCAGGCGCTTGATTTTTCCATTTATTAAGGAACTCACCTGCTTTTTTGCTATCTTCATTTTTATAAAAATTATATAGCTCAATTGCAATCTCATCCTGCCCATTTTTAGTCCATTCAGCATTTAATAATTGCTCTGCTTTCACTTTATTTTTTTGTGCTAATGCAAGGCGCACTTGTAAAAGAACAACCTGAGGGTTATCGGGTAGCATCGACTCTATTTGCTGCAACACCTTTTCAGCTTCTGTATATTGTCCAGAGAGTGTCTCTATGCTTGCTAACCTCATTAAAAATAATGGTTGCTCTGGCGTTAATTGCAACTGAGCTAAGACTAACTCCCTCGCGACAGGGTAATTCTCAGTTCTAATAGCGATAATGATTCTTTCATTACTTATTTGTTGCTGGAATTCACCCACTTTATCCTTTAACTCAACAGGTAAATCTAAAGCTGTTTTTATTAACTTATCAGCCTCTTCCAGTCGCTTATTTTGATATTGATAATCAGCAAGTACCACTGCAAGAATACTAGGTTTATGCTGACTTGATAAGTAAGAGCCGGTAGATAAGGGATCTTTATTTTGTTGTTTGATGCTCACAACAGCACCATAATAAGCTCGGAGTTGATCTGGGTATAATAAAATTATTTGATCATATTCCTTAAAAGCTGCCACCCATTTTTTTTGAATTTGTTTGCTTTGTGCTAACCCATAATAAGCTTGCACATCATTATTCGATATTTTAATGATCTCATTAAAATGCTTCTCAGCGAGAGAGAACTGCTTACGATATAAATAATAATTCGCAATTAATAGTCGAGTGCCAACCGGATTATCAACATTATTAGCTTCTTTGTTAACAAACTCATCAGCCTTGTCTATTTCTTTCATTTCAATCAATTTCTTTAAATAAGCCGTTTGTAAGGACAAATCTAAATTATTTTTTTCTAAGCTTTCTGCCAATAAACTAAGTACTTGCTGTTGCTGCTCAGGAGTTTTAGCTGTGATGTAAGTACTTTTTAATAATGCTAGCTTAGGTGAGTCTGGAAATAACTTCTCAATACGCGCGATAGTAATATCGACTTTATCAAATTGCTTCTCTGAAATAGCGGCGATAGCGTAAAGAATTAAAGTATCTAAACGACTTTCTTGATCAATAACACCATCAAGAATAGCTAATACGTCATTACTTTGATTTAACTTAAGCTGAGTCATTGCATAAATTTGCGTTAACTGAGGAGAGTTAACTTCAGGGTCGATCATTCCAGATAAGTACTTTTCAGCTCCATTAATATCTCCTTCTGTATATAAAATAACCCCTAGCATGGTTGATGCTTGTTTATTTTGAGCATCAATTTTCAGTATTTTATATAATTCTTTCTTGGCTAGTGCAGTCTGCTTTCTTTTATAATATTCTTGTGCAGAGATGTAATGTTCATTGATAATTGACGCTGTTGGGAACTCATCACTTAATACACGAGAGTACAATAAAGCCTCAGAGCTACGTCCTTGCGAAGTTAATATAATGGTGAGTGCTTTCAAAATACCAATTCGCTGTGGGGTAAAAATATCAGATGAAGGGATCACTGTTAAAGCAAAGGATAAAGTGTTTTCTGCTTCTTCTATTTGACCTTTGCCCATCAATAAGAAACCTTTAAGCATTAACGCCTCAATATTTTTCTCATCAATTTGTAAAGCTTGATCAAGTAATATTAATGCTTCATTTTTATTACTGACAGCGGCAGCAACTTGGGCTGCTCCAATGAACCCCTCTGCTTTAAACGTTGGGATTTGTTGTAACTCGTTAAATATCAATAAAGCCTGCTCATTATTATTTTCTAACAAAAATAATTTAGCTTGTAATAACTTAAACTGATTTTTATCCTGCGATAAATAATCTGAATGCTGTTCGATTATTTTATTTGCGGAAATCGCTTTGCTACTAAGTAGATAGGATTCTAATAACAATAAGTAATAATCAGAGTTCTTTTCGCCCATATAAGCATTCAATATGTCAATTGATTGATTCGATTGACCAATTTTATTATAGATTTTTGCTAAAATAAGGTAGCCATCGATATGGTCAGGGTAAGCAGCAACCGCATTATTAGCAGAATTGATCGCAGCTTTAAACTGATTTTGAGATAAATATGTTGTTCCTTGCAGAGTATATTGCGTTAAATCGGCAACATTCGCTGACTTACCATCTCCTTCACAGCCAATGATTAGTAAAGAGCTAGCTAATACAAATGAAGTGAAAATGCCTATTCTATATTTTTTCATTTTAATCCCTTTTATGAAAGGTAGCTGAAAATATTCTTCAAGTTATTGCATATCATATTTTTTCATTAAGTCGTAAAGTGTTGGGCGCGTGATCCCTAAAGATTTTGCGGCTGCACTTATATTATTATCTGATGCAATTAAAGCTTGTCTTAAAGCACTGACTTCAGCATTTCGCCTAATTTCTTTTAGATTTAATGGTGCAACATCATCATTTTTTAGCCCTAAATCAAGCGCTGATATATATTTTAAGTCACACATAATAGCGGCACGCTTAATTTTGTTTTCCATTTCTCGCACATTACCAGGCCAACTATGATTTTCTATGCCGTTAATCGCATCTTCAGAAAAACCAACTATCTGTAATCTTTGTTTTTTTACATATTTATTAAGTAGGTATTTAGCCAGTAGAATTTTATCTGAACCACGCTCTCTTAAAGGGGGAATATCGATCTGAATTTCAGCAATACGATAATAAAGATCCTCTCTAAACTCCCCGGTTTCGACTAATTTTTCTAAGTCTTTATGAGTAGCACAAATAATACGCGTATCGATATTAATTTGATTTCTTCCGCCTACTCGCTCAATGACGCGCTCTTGTAAGAAACGTAATAATTTAGCTTGTAAATGCAGTGGCATGTCACCAATTTCATCAAGAAATAAAGTGCCTTTATGAGCCATTTCTATTTTACCAACCGTGCTTTTCACCGCTCCGGTAAATGCACCTTTTTCGTATCCAAATAATTCACTCTCAATCAAATTTTCTGGAATCGCTGCGCAATTGATAGCAATCATTTTATGATCTTTACGTAAACTAAGTTGGTGCAAAGAATTAGCAATCACTTCTTTACCTGTACCACTTTCGCCAATCAGCAAACAAGATGCATCAGTAGGGGCTATTTTTTCAATCATAGAACATATTTTAAGCATTTTATTATCACTAGCAATCAACCCATTGAGCATCGATTCCTGCTGGTTATTTAATTGACGATTTTTTTCTTCCAAGTGATAAATGTGAAAAGCACGTTGCACGATCAGATCTAAAGTATCAGCATCTACTGGTTTCGCATAAAAGTCATAGGACCCCAACTTAACCGCTTGCATTGCATGCTCATTACCTTCATTCCCTGTCATGACTATAATTTTCATATATGGGCTAAGGTGTAACGCTTGTTGTAACAACTCAAAACCTTCGGTCACACCATCTTCATCCGGTGGCAATCCTAAATCTTGGATCATTACTTTAGGTTCATGCAAACGAATTGCTGAAATAGCTTCTTTTTGGTTAGCGGCAATCACCACACTATAATCAGCAAAGTGCCACTTTAATTGGGTTTGTAGGCCAATATCATCTTCAACAATTAACAATGTATCAGCTTTGTTATTTTTCAATCTTCTGTCCTTAGTACTTGAAGTCCACTCGAGCGGTATAACGTAATTCGTCATAACTTGAAACATCGTTTGTTATTGATTGATCTTCATAATTAGCTCGTAATGAGAAACTTAAGTGAGGACGAAATAAATACCGACCGCCTAATGTTAAATTAATAACTTCTTTATCGAGAGCTGAAGACACTTCTGATTCACTGTAACCTAACGATATAAATGAGCTTAATTTTTCAGTATTTTGTAAATTAAAGGTAGTAAATGCACCCCAACGTGATTTCTTAGTGTCATTTATAATTTCCGTTTCTTGCTGATAATATAAAGTGTTGCTATTACTTAAACGCTCGCTAATAGTAAATTTATCCTGTAGCTCCACTCTATCTATCCACAACACTTGACTCTCATCATATTCTTGTTCTGCATTATCAGAAACATCACCCCCTAAACCTAAAGATGAGTCACTCAACTCTCTTTGTGCAGTAACGGAAAGATTATGTTTATTAAACTGGTAAGCATAAGATAATTTGAATATTCCACCTTCTTCAGAGCCTTCATCTTGTGTTAAGCGGCTATAACCGAGTTGTGCATAATAAGTTCCGGCTAGTAATTTCCCATCCAATGAAGCGTCAACATTCATTTGGGTATAATTAAACCCTGAGGAATCAAACTCTACTTTGCTGACTTGCGAAGAGAGTTCAAATCGGGTTTTAGCATTTAATGCTTTATACCAGGTCAGACCTAAACCATTACGATTGGTATTCTGCTCTTTATCATCACTAAAACGAGTTGCAACGTAAGTGTAACTTGCTTCAAAACCAGCGCGTTTAGAGTAAGGAATAATCCAAACGGGGTTAACAGTAAAAACATCTCGACTACCGCTATTATCGGGAACATCTACACCTGTTTGGTCAAGTAGATATGAACGCCTGAAATGTCTTAAATTAAGTAATAGATTTTTACTGAATATTTCTTGTGTTAAATTTACGCTGCCCGAAATATCACTTTTATCATCAAGTTCATTCTCACTATAAGTAGCATAATAAACGGTATAATCTAGTGCGGTGAAATTGGTGGCAGTTTGATTAAAGTAACCTACACCAAGATCTGCACGTTGTTCATGGCCAGATTGTGCGTTATTGGCCGATTTACTTATATTATTACTTTGCGTATGTTCTACGCCTAATGAAATATAACGATCGCTGACAGAAGCAGGTAACTCATTAGCAATCGCGACGCCTGACACTAAAGTCATTAAGCTCGTCTCTAACAGTTTAAAGCAGTATTTATTTAATTTCATATGCGCACACTATTGATTATTAAGAACCAACCCTGCTAGTTTATCTTTACCGATCGCATCAATACCCGCTTCTACTTGAGAAGAGTTCGATTGCCCATAACCAATCACTAAAATAGCAGTGTCACAGATTGAAGCTAATATCTGAGTTTCCGCATATAAACCGATTGGTGGTGTATCAATAATGATAAAACGATCTGGATAACGGCTCTTAATTGAGTTAATAAAATTCTGCATATTAAGTGATGAAAAGAGCTCAGCGGCATGAATAATGTTATTGCCCACAGGTATCACTCTTACTCGAGGAATACCTGAAGGGTAAATAATATCAGTAATGGCGTCGGTATCTCTGGCTAACAAATTAGTTAATCCGAGAGTAGGCTCTTTTTTCAGATAAGAGGCAATACGAGGTTTATAAATATTACAATCAATGACTAAGGCTGTTTTTCCTTGATCTAATGCAATACTGGTGGCTAAGTTCATACTGACATGGCTAGTCCCAGACTGTTGAGATATTCCCGTGACCATGCAAACAAAATTATTATGCTCCATCTTATTCAGTAAATTAGTCCGCAATTCACGATAGGCGTTAAGCGTTTTATAGTCATCAATACCAGGATAAATAATTTTACGT
>TARA_R110001583_G_scaffold49594_2_pt1 | contig 24503 bp, 35 predicted proteins | sample TARA_R110001583 | Tara Oceans TARA_R110001583 (sample SAMEA4398432) | marine metagenome | biome: Polar Biome; feature: [MES] marine water layer (ENVO:01000295) within the mesopelagic zone...; material: water (ENVO:00002006), including particulate matter (ENVO:01000060) such as...... | reverse complement strand
GAGTGTATCTCCTAGCGTAATAGTGTTCTCTATAAAATCTCCATGCACACCGGCAACAATGCTGTTGCCATGATTGTGAGATGGGTCTGTGCAAGTCCAACCATTATGTTCTTGATTGTTATTAAAGAATTGCTGTGGAATTAAATTACCAGTAGTTTCTGCAAATAAAGTCAAAGGAAATAATAGGGGTATTAAATATCTCATTTTCTTACAGGCTCGTAAATCCATATTTCATTAGCTCCGTAGACTTTCATCTCACCTAATGTAACTGAGTGTGTGGTAGCACAGCTTGATAATATTAAACTAAATAGCATTGCTCTAATCATTCCAAGTCATAGATGGTTTGTTATTATCAATTTGTGAATTATTTTTTTCTCTCATGTTTAATATCTTCATAGCCTCTTCACCAATATAGCTTTTACCCTCATGCAAAAGTGGGCAGGGTGTTCCTGATATTCTTAGCGCATTTTTAACCATAGGCATTTCTTCACAAAGCAATGCGATTGAGGCGATTGATAAACCCATTTGTTTGAGGAGCTTAGCAGTTTTCCTAACAGAACACTCCTTGTCCTCGACATAAGTTCCAATAGCAATACCTAATGATATTGTACTGGTTGACCCTGTGATAGGAATTAGGCAACTATCCTGACCATATGAAGACAGTGATGGCGCATTAGCTGTATTAACAGCAGTTTTTGTATTAGCATTTGTTGTGTTACTAGTCGTACTATTGCTAGAACTACCTGATTGATAGGTCGTTGTTTCTTCTTGAGAATACCCACCTGATATACTTGTGTTCGTGCCACTTTGGTTAGTTTGGTTTAGGTCAGTAGCACCATTTGAAGTTGTGTCTGCTCTAGCCTCTAAAGATAACAACAGGCACATGATAAAAATTATTCCAATGCCTTTCAAAATAAATTTCCAGTCCATAATAAAAATCTCCTATGAACTCTTTGAGCTAATGGACGATCCCATGTAAAGTCCGATAATTGATATCACTACGTTTTTGTGCATCTCTAAAAATGGTATACCATGAACTTCTTTCCATACAGTATTAGTTTGCTCTGTGCTAAATAAAAACCAATCTGAGCCAGTGGTAACCTCAGTTTGTATATATATTGGCACTTGAAAGATACCAGCGATCATTGGCAATAATATAATTGAGAATATACAGGTCAATGCAATTATTCTTCGAGTCATACTAAAGAAGTTTGGATTTCCCATCTGTCTTATTTTATCTCTAGATTTTTCTACAAAGTCTGCTCTTTGCATTAACATCTTCTGTTGCTCTTGTTGTGCTTTGGCTCTAGCTCCAAAAATAGCTAGAATCCCACCCATTAGCGAACTACCTAAAAGATTTAAAATTTCAAAACTCATGAATTCCACCATGTCAAAAATCCAATAGCAATAGTTCCAAGAAATGCTAATGTTTTGAATACGCCTCTACCTTGAGCTACTATTTGTTTTAGTTCAATGATATCTCTTGTATTTAGATCAACTGATTTTTTAAGACCAATAATCTCACGCATTAATATTTCATTTGTTACTTTCATAATCAAAGTCTATCTGATTTAAAGGCATAAAAAAAGAGTCATATTACTGTGACTCTTCATAAATAAACTTAGATTATCAACCAAATAAAGGACATAACGGGTTTGACTAATAACCCAATATGTATTAATGTTAATAAAAAACGAGAGGTTATATATGAAAAAACCGAGTATAGGCGATTTAATTGAGCATACTGAACCATGTTTTGCTAGAACCAAGACTGGTAAAGTGGTTCAATTACTTTCAGATCAGTTTGTATATAAAACATTAAGTTCTACTGAAGATGAAAAACATTTTTATCCAAAAGATGGACATGGTATGTGCATGTATTCTGAAGACTGGAAAACTATAAAATAAACATTTCCTTGTTGGTGGTAGCAAAATAATTTGTTACCACTTAAAGGAATATTTAAAGGAGTAAATTATGGACATTGATAAAATCATAAATGAGTGCAGGAACAGGTGTATCTTATATAAGGGTGGTAAACTACCAAAAGAAAATTATAGCGAAAAAGATTATCAATCTGATTCTGCTGTAGCTGATTATTATACAAACTTAAAAAAACTAGAGAAAAAAAATGTCTGATAGCCCATTTGATGATGATGTAATTAACAAACCCACTCACTATAATCAAGGCAAGATTGAGGTGAGTGATTTTATTATAGATCAGAAGATGAATTTCCTAGAGGGTAACATAGTCAAATATGTTTCTAGGTATAAAACAAAGAATGGTTTGGAAGATTTAAAAAAGTGTAAATGGTATTTGAATAAACTAATAAAGGTAATAGAAAATGAGTGAAACACAAACGAAAGAAGAAATGAAAAATATACTTGATATATTTGAATATATTTTGACTGATTATGGTTTTGATAAAAAAGATATTGAAGAAACCAGTTATCATAGAAAATTTAAAAGATTATTAAGAAATTACAATGTTGATAATATTGAAAAAGCCATTTTAGATTGTGAATATTATTTAGACCCTGAATTTTTAAGAAAAAAGAAAATAAATTTTGAAAACGATATAGTAATAGTTGATAACTATCTTGATAAAATAGGTGGTACTTTATATAACAGAAAATTTAGAGATGAGGATTAAAATGAAATCACAAAATGAACAAATACTAATTGACTTGCTCAAAGGTAAAAAGATAAATCCTTTAATGGCTCTATCTAAATATAATTGTTTTAGATTAGCCAGTAGAATCAATGACCTAAGGTCAGATGGTTATAATATCGAAACAAGAATGATAAATAACTCTGATGGTAAGAAGTTTGCTGAGTATTATTTGGAAGAAAAAAGCAAATAACCTATATTGGTAAGAATTTTAAAGAAAAAGGTCAAATTCGAGCTATTATAGAGCCTCTGAGCAACTAAATGAAATGCCATATAAAGATACTCTATCAGCGTTCCAAGTTAGATCATTACTGTCCATTCTCATGATTGCTTGGGCATTTGTATAATTAATAGTGTTCTCATCAATTAACGCTGTTTTTAAAGGTGGTTCTATCTCTACTGTAGCTTGACCAGATCCATTAGAGGTGCAGTCTGCTGTAACCATATGTAGTTTTTGAGTAGCTCCCGAACTAAATTGAATATAATCACCAACTTTAAATATGACTGTACTAACAGTAGCGCCTTGAATTGCTATAGAATATGCTCCAACCGAGTGTGCGCCATTAACATTAGGAGAAGATTCTAACCCACCTCTGATCGTTTTAGCATCAGGGTCGCCAAGTTTAAATGTTCCTAATCTACCATGTAACTGCATAAAGAATACTTGCCATGCAACAGCATCTTCTCTTTTCATAGGTGGTAATTTAACTGTAGTAGACCACTGAGAACCACCAAAATCTACTGCTTGACTACCATAAGTAAAAGGAGAAGTAGCAACTGCTACAGTTCTTTTAATAGTCCATTCACTAGTCGTAAAATTACTAGGACTCGTAGGCATTGTTAAAGGATAGCTAGGTTGAGTCATTATGCACCAAACGCCCTAGAAAATGCACCACCACGAGTTCTTGCCTCTGCTACAGCAGTTACAGTTTCTTGTTTTATTTGTGGCATGAGTGACATTACTTCTGCTCTCACTGTTGATACGATTCCTGTACTAAAATTTAAGTTTTGATTTATTGTAACACCTTGACCACCCATTTGGTTATTTGGAATGATATGTCCACCACCAGTAGGCATAAACATCTCTGCTCCTCTTTCTCCTACCATAACTGGAACATTAGGAGCTACATAGCCACCTGTTGCCATTCCAGCTAAACTACCAGTAACCTCAGTTATATTGTGTCCATCTACCACTGATGGAGTTGAAGTTGCTCCACCAAATAAATTAGCACCAAGAACAGATGTGGCAACATTGGCTATTACACCACCTATGCTAAGACTTCCACCACCAGTTAATCCTGATAATGATTCTTTTAAACTTCTTATCATAGGCTCAATTATTAAGATTTGAGCAATGGTTGCTATTATTTCAGAGGCTACATCTCTAAATATAGTTTTCATTGCATCACCAAAGTTTTCACCCTCTATAACTGATTTACCAAATGCTTTAGAAATATCTTCTCCTGCATCATCAAAAGTTTTACCAACTTCATCTGTTATGTCTTTGATTTGATTCTCTGTAGCAATAATAATTTGGAACTCTTCATTAGTTTTTGCTACTGTTTTTCCTACTGAATCCATTATTGTTAAATAATTACTAAAAGTTTCAAAGGCATTTTGCAACTCTCCATCTTGTAGAACTAATGCTTTTGTACTTTTTTTATACTGTTCTTCTGCTTTTTTATCAAACTCTTGTACTTTTTCTATTGCACCTGATAATTCACTATATGCTAGAATTAAACCAGTTAATGCTAGTGCAAGTGCATTTGCTCTTGTAATTAAGTTAAATATTGCAACTCCAACTGCACCTGTCAATAAAGCTCCTAATATCTTTAGTGCTTTGGTAAGTTCTTCAATATTTTCCACAATAAATGTTAAAGCATCACCTAAATCTTTACCTATACTTCTTCCGAAATCTTCTATTACTTTCGATGAATCCTCTAAAGATTTATTCATTTCTTTAAGGTTTTCTTTTAATACAACTGTGAATTCATCTGATATTGCTTTTCTAAACTGAAACATTTTATCTTCTAGCATTGATAAAGTACCTGTTAAAGTATTAGCTAAATCATTGGTTACATTTCCAAACTCGCCACCTTTACCAAATTTTTCTTTAAATGCCTTTATGGTTTGACTAGCTGAAACTTCTGCTCCTGCTGAGAAATCGAGCATTGATCTAACGCCTCGTTCTCTGAATACGTCTGCTGATGCAATACCACCAGCAAATGATCTTTGTATTTGTTCTGCTGTCTGAGTAAAGTCTAGTCCAGTTGCACCTGCAACATTACCTGTGATTTCTAATATTTCTGCTAGTTCTTCTGCATCTTTAGCTACAACAGCTAAGTTTCCTGATGCTTGTTGTATATCATTTAGAGTAAAAGGAACACGACCTGCAAATTTGACCATTACATCAAACGCTTTAGCACCCTCTTGAGCTGTGCCAAATAATGCTTTTAACCTAACTTGTAAATCTTCAATCTGTCGACCAACATCTACAACTTTTTTAATCTGAATAGCACCAAATGCACCAGCTAATAAACCACCAAAAATAATAACTCTCTTGCCTACTCTATCAAGAGTGCCACCTAATTCATTAAAGGATTTACTCATCTTTCCTGAAGATGATTTGATTTGATTGTTAGCTTTATTTAAACCCTTTTTAAGGTCGCCTAAATCTGCCTCAATCTTTACTACTAGTCTGTCTAATTCTGTTGCCATATATTAATAATCAGGATATCTTTCCTTTAGTTTTTCTAGTTCTGCCTTAGTCATAGGTTCAGATTTCTTACCTGTATTATATTCTTTAAAACCATTAATGGCTATAGTGATTTCTTTAATTGACATACTCCATACCTCTGAGGGTGGCAAGTGCATCATTCCGATAAGAATTTCTAGCCACCGATCAACAGGTAAATACTCATCTGTGACTAACTTTTTTTTTCTGTAGAAGATTCTTGAGGAGATTCAGAGGCGTTTAAACCAAGAGCAATTAACTCTCCTGTTAGTTTTATACCCTCAATAATTCCTATTTGATCTACAATACCTTTGATATCGTTATCTTTAACATCATTACCACCTGCTCTTATTGCAAGAGTTAGTATACTTATACATTCAGTTAAAGTTAGATCACCACCTGCTAATCTATTCCCTAATTTAAGAAGAGAACAACCTAGCGCATTCTCAATTCTTATCATAGTGTCCAATGACATACGAGCTTTATAGCTTACATCATTTGGAAAGTTTAGTAGTTTTTCTGCCTTTATTGGATTTATGCTCATTTACCTTTACCTCGATTTTAATTGTTTCATCTCTATCACCCACATTATCCAAAGATAATACAGGTGATGTTTTTCCATCAATAGTTACTTCAAGAGTGTTTTCATATCCTTTAAAAAAAGGTATTTCAATTTCATTGCCATTGACAAGGCAAGTATATTCCTTTTCATTAATAGATATTTTTTGTTCAATCCACATATTATACAGTCGCTATTGTTACTGCACCAGCAGATTCAAAACTCATAGAATATTGAACTGCATCATTATAAGTACCACTATATTCAACAGCAGTTACTTGGAAACTTCCAGTAAATGTATTGTAATCAGGCACTAAGAATTGAAAATTACTAAATGTTGTTGCTGAAAATGCTGTTAAAACAGATTGTTCAGATGCTCCATCTGTAAATACTCCACTTCCTGAAATAGAAAATGATTTAATTCCTGCATTTGCTAGAAGAGTTCTTACCCTTGCCGAATCTTTATTTGTTACATCAATAGTTTCAGAATTGATAGATATACTTGTATCTCTTAGACCTGCTACAGTTGTAAAAGTTTCAGGTGAACCAGCGTTACCAATTTTGACTAATAATGCACTACCTTTTTGTACTGCCATTTATATTACCTCTTAAATTAACTATCAAATATAGTGAAATCTATATTCACTATACCATGTCTTGTTATCCCATCAACTTCTGTTAATGTGACTGTGTTCACAACATAGCTCATAATACTACTTGCACCACTTACGCTTATTGTAGCATTATTCAATAGATTGTAAATTCTTTCCATTATTTCCTTGATCTCTTTCTGTCCACGATATTGTGACCATACATCAATATCAACATTATAAATATTACCATCAAGGGTTTTTGTGCCAACATCTCTGATTGTTTCAAGACCAATAATCACATAAGGATATGCTGTATCTTGAGGAGCTATGCTGTCAAATATCTTATTATTACCGACTAGACTATCCAAATTGCTATCTCCTGATAACAGAGAAAATATAGCTGATTGTAGATCGAATGAATGATATCCCATTATCTAACCTTCGCTGGTGCAACCTTAATTGGTTTAAATTGTTTATCTATAGAAACTTGCTTGGCAATTTTATTAGCAAATATTCTTGCTTTATTGTATGCAATAGACTCATCTCCCATAAATGGTCGATCTAACACAAGTTCTAATCTTGCTGAATAGTCCATATTAGACATAACTGTAGCAGTAGGTTGATTACCTGCTGTTGCAAGTCTAGTTGTAATAGAATTAATTAATCTTCCAGTATCTATAGCTGGTGGATTTCCTGATGATGATGCAACATGAGTTTTCTTGCCTCTTGGGTATTCTCTACCATCTTTAGGTGTTTGTTGCATACCTCTCATAATGTCATTTCTAAAATTAGTTGCTACTCTGTTTACATGGCGTGAGGCATTTAACTGATAAAGTTTCTCAGCGTTTTTTACATTCTTCTCTATGTTAGAAAACATAGAAATAGTTATACCTTGTTTAGCCATTATGTAGCTACTCCCTCAGTTGTTATTATTTCTTGATATCTTTCTTTGCCCTCATCAATTATTTGTATGCTGGTGATATCAAATGCTTTAGACCTATAATATAACCTATATTTGGGTGTTAATGCTGAATAGTACCTGATTGTAAACTTAAATCCTTGTGTTGCTCTTAATTGATCTCCAAATAGACCTTCTGAGCCTGATAATGGCTCTACTTTAGACCATACTGTTGTTTGTGTTGAATAGGTTGATGATTGACCACCACCTGCATCTATAGAGCCACCGAGAGTTTGCAAAGCGACTCTATTTCTAAACTCGCCTAAATACATTATCTCATTCCACCATAGTGCGAAGTGCCTCTGTATGGATTAGTTGATAGTTGTCTTACTACAAAAGGCTCTAACAATGATGTTGCTGAATAAGGAGTTTTAATTGCTTTCTCATCATCTCCTCTTCTTTCAAATAAATAACTTCCATATATTAGACATGCTTGTTTTATTTGCATAGGAACAGCAGTATTATCGCCATAACCAGCAGTATATTTAATTTCAATACCATTGACTGGTCTTAATCCAGTTGGGTAGGATGCTCCAGTCTGTAAAGTAAATTTGCTAGGTTGACTGGCATTATCTAGTCGATAGTTAGAAGTAGCCCAAGTTGTAGCGCTGTCATCATCTGCATAATATTTAACATGATTAATAGCTGATACTGGTGATTTAGGTAATATAATATTTCTTCTTGAAAAGTCTTGATCTATACCTAAGTAAGAACCCTCTTGTATTCTTACATCAACATCATAAATACTATCTATAAACAACTCATAAGTTGTCGTGCATAAAGTTCTATTAGTATATTCTTTCGCCCATGAATCTACTGTCTGTTTAATAATATTTAAAACTACATCATCATCTGATGAATCTACTTTTAAATATGCTTTTAATTCAGCTAAAGTTATTGCTGAATCTGTTTGAGCTGTATGTACTTTTAAACCTGCCACTTAATCTCTCTTAACTTGGTTTGGGGTTGTTATCTTTAACTGATTTAATATGTGTATACCATGAGCCTGTTTTAGCAGAATCTCCAAACTTTCCTGCTTCTATATCTTTAAAGAGCATATCAAGTTGCTCCCCTAATCTTCCATAAACAGTTTTAGTGTTCTGATTTGTGTCTTCATCTAAATAACCTGCTGTTCTATACGTAGCATATCTTTTTGCTTCATTAGCAGTCTGTCTTTCTGCTCTTGCATTAGCTGACTCAACAGACTCATCTTGTTCTGTTGTATTTCCACTAGCATCTGTTATTAAATCTTTAGCCATATTAACTCCTTACAACTCCATAAACTGTTAAACAAACTTTATTAGCACCACCACCACCAAATGTTAATTTAAAACCATTCATTGTGTTACCAGCAGCATCATCATAATAAAAACCACCATGTACTGACCTTGCATAGTTTGAATGGTCTTTTCCTACAAAATCACAAGTAACCATTGGTCTAACATTACCCTCTGAATCTGAACTATCACTATCCCAACGACCACCTCTACCAAGTTGCATATACATAAATCCTGAAAAAGGAGCATTATCACCACCTTTTAAATCATCAAATATTCTTGGACTAGTTTCATTGTTAGATGCTAATTGTCTGTCTGTTGCATTACTATCTATTCCATTTAGAGCAATTCTATAACCACCACCTGTTAATGCACTTCCATCATCTAGCCATTGGAAATTTACATCTCCATCTCCAGCAAGTGAAATAGCGTGTACTAAAACTAAATAATTATCATAACTTGAACTAAATCCTGTATATGAATAACTTGCATAAGGACTTGCAGCATTATATTGATTTACTGCTGTAACAACTGCTAATCCACCACCACCACCACCAGCAGATGCCCATTTAACACCTGTAGCCTCTGATGAATCTGCTGTCAAAACATGATCGTTTGTACCTACAGCTAATGCTTGTGGATTACCACTACCATCTCCAATTAAAATCTTTCCTTTAGTAGATAGATCAACTGCTGTAAGTGCGCCTGTTCCATTACCAATTACAACCCCATTTGCTGTTATTGTGGTTGCTCCAGTACCACCACCTGCAACAGGTAGTGTTCCAAAAGATAAAGTTCCTGATCCATTTGTTGTTAAAGTTTGATTAGCACTTCCATCAGCACTAGGTAAAACCCATATTTTATCTGCGCTTAGTGCCGGTGCTTCAAATCCTACATAATTAGCACCCTCATAAAATCTTAATTCGTTATTAGAGCCACCAATAGATAGATTTCCTGATGTTGTTAAAGCGCCACCATCTGCAATGCTTAGAGCATCATCACCATCTGTAAACTCAATTAAAGCAGTCCTAATAGAATCTGATTTAAAATACTCAACAGTATCATTAGCTTGATCTAACGCCATAATAGTTATGTTGGCATCATTATCTTCATTTCTTATATAGAGAATGTTAGCTGAACTGTCGTACCACAGTTGATTCGCAAATGTTGTACTTGGTGCAGATGTTCCACTTGATGTACTTGCTAATGCTTTGAGTGCGAGATTTAAGTCAGACCTCGTGTTGGGAAATGTCTGATTGGCTATATCAAAATCGTGTTGGCTCATCTATCTGTAAACTCCATAATTGTTATTATCATCTCATATTCACTAACTGCTTTCAAGATATCCATAACCTTTAGCTTGATAGTCAAAAGTTTTATTAACTACACTTCCAGTGCCACTTCCTTGATAGAAAGTTATTGTAAATCCTGATGCTGATTTATTTGTTATTACATAATGTTGGTTTTGATCTAAGTCACCAACTGTTATACCCAGTGCTTGTACTGACTTAAATGCTGGAGAATAAGTGATTGCTTTACCACCACCTGCTGTTCCACTGGCTATATCTCCTTGACCATAAACTCTATCAGGCATATCTACTGTTGCAGATAAGGTATGGATAGCTGGTGCAGAAGTACCACTGGTTGTAGTTAGTTTTGCTCTTAATTTTATATATCTTGTTTTATAATCTCCTAATATATAATTTCTATAATCAGTATAAGTTGAATTATCATTGCTAGTTGATATTAACATTTCGACATTTACATCATCAAATTCATTATAATTACCATCAAATAATCCCTCTCTTGCATCAAAATTTCCACTAAAACTATCAAAAAAAGTTGTTGGGTCAAATCTATTAAACCCAAGATTTACTGTTACTCTTGAAGTAAATATATTACCTGTATCTATTACTGGGAAATCATAAGTTCCCTCTACATTATTTGCTGTGTTACCACCATCATCAAAATTTCCTGATTGAGAATCAAAGTTTCCACTAGCATCATCAAATAATTCTCCTGTTAGTAATTGTAAAAAATTAACTCCATCTCTCGTAAACACTTCTACATCTGACTTAGTACCAGCAGTAAAGTTTGGAGATTGAGTAGAGGTTTCAACAACATTAAAATTATAATCAATTTGATTCATTATAATTTTTGATTTAGTAGAGTTTAAACTTGATATTCCTAGTACATCTACTGCTTTTATCATATAAGTTCCAGTTTTTGCTGGTAAAACTATGGTAGACGCTGGTTTAGATACTTTCTCAGCTAGTATTTGACCCTCTTGAAAAGTTGCATCTACTACATTCGGTGAATGTCTAATAACATAATGACTTAAATCTAAGTCTGATACTGGAGTCCAAGATAACTCTGCCTGACTATTTATGATATTAGCAGAAAAATTAGTAACATCTGAGGGTGGTGCAGTTTTACCAACTACAGTATGTTGAATTGTTGTATATGATGAGTAAACATTAAAAGCGTTTACTGATCTTGCTCTAATATTATAAATAGCACCATCTTGAGCATTAACTAGCTCAAATATATTGCCACGAGATTTTCCTAAATTAATAAATTGACCACTAGCGTCATTAGTGTTCTGTGCCTCTACTTCAAACTCGTTTGTTGTACCCTGATTACTAGCACAAGTAACTATTAATACTGCTATGGGAGTTTCTGCATAGGCTCTTAATTCATCTATTGCTGTTATACTAGGTGGAGAAACATCTGTTGCTCTTGGTAAAGTAGTATTATCAAGATTAAATTCTTTCTCTTCTGCACTCCAATTATAAACAGCAGGTGAGGTTTCTTTTAATGATAAAGTAATACCAACATCTTCAGCACCTAAAACAAAAGACCAATCTGCTACTTCAAAAACTTTATTAGTAAAACCAAGCCTAGTATTGGTAACATTAACAGTATCTCCAACTTGCAGAGTAAATCCTTTCATGTTTACTTTTGTATTAAGTGTTATCTGTTGCCTGTTTTTGAAAAGAACTATCTTAGCCAATCTTTGAGCCATAGTGCTTGACTTAGTAAATGGTAAGTCTATATCTGCATAAATAGTTTCACCATCATCTTCTACAAAAGTTGTAGATGTAACCATAGGATAATCTGTAGGTTGCCAGTTAGTTTCATCAGATGTAAATAAACCTTTTACTGTATTAAAAGTATCTTTCCTAGATTGTTTTGTACCTAAATCTATATTTCCTAACATATCATTTTCTGTTAAAGTAATAGTTGGAGATACATACTGACCACCTTTTATGATAAATTTTCCATTAGAATAAGAAAGAGAACCTACAAAAGAAGTTAGCATATTGTCAATAATTTCCATAGGAGATATATCTGCATAAACTACCCCATGACATTCATATCTTTTTTCAGTTCCACCAGCAGATAAATTTACATTTTCATCACATAAATTAGCCAGTGTAGTAAATGAAGTTGTGTCTATGTTAGAAGTATTTACTCCTAATCCAATTACTGTATCAGTGAAGTAATCGTATAAACATAATGCTGGATTTGCAGAAAAAGCAGTTGAGCCAGTTCTAAAATCTAATAATTTCTTACCTTTTATTTCAGCACTAATGTTGGGCAATCCATTTGGAAAGGCATCACCATCATAACTAAGTCTTGCATATATATAAGCAATCCCTGCCAATCTATGATCTGTAGTCCATTTTTCTGTTTCATGAACTAAGTCTGCATCTGCTAATTGGTCATTTTCTCCTTTATGTAATTTTAATCTAACTGTTTTTTTACTCTGTCCATATATTGAATCTGTTGAATATGAGCTTGGAGATGTAACATTAAATCTAGCAATCCCATTAGCATCATTCTCACTAGATGATATTGTTAGTTTTTCATCATTAAAATAGATATGACTAAATTCTTGTATTTCGTGACTGGCTACTTGCACAACTAAATGAAGATATTTATTGTTGTCTGAAACTTCCATAAACAAGATACCACCTGATTTTTTACTGTTTCCATAAACCATATCTCTTGCCATAATAGGTTGTTTTATCATTAATGATCTATTAGATGTTTGTGCTGAATATGACCTTTGTTGTAAAGATGAGTTTCTTGCTCTAGGTGCAACAGTTAATTGTGCGCTAATAACCACACCTGCTGTTACGATTGCAACACTACTCCATCCTACACCACCTGCTGTTGTATACATTTCAGGTGCAAAATAGGCTATAGTTACTGCTATTGCTATTTTAGCAAGGGTTTTTAAATCACTTCCCATTTATCCATGCCTCTTTTTTATATTTTTTATATACATTCGTTACTCTATAATCTCTTACTCTTAACCATGATATGTAATCAAGACCTAGTTCTCCAGCAAAGTATTTTTTACCCCAAGACCAAACTTTTTTAAAAGCAGTTTCTTCAGTTACAGAGTCTATAACCCAACATTTATCTCCTGAGTTCCAAAAATGATCTAATATTATTCCATATTTTTGAAAATACTTTTCATGTTCTTGGTTTAAAAATATCCAGTTAGTAAATGCAACTATTTTATCATTTTCTCTATGTATCTTGTATTGTTTATATTCAAAAGACTTGGCAACATGATTTATTAGTAGTTTATTGCTTAACTGTTTATATTTATTAAAACCTTTATAAAACTTTACTACTTCTTCAATTTCTGTTGCCATAATTATACTGTTTTAGTAGGTGGCTCTACACCTGCACCCCATGCAACAGATTTATCTTGCAAACTTGTAACAAATTCACAACCTTTATCGTTTGGAAATAACTCTTGTTGGTCTTGATCTGTAAATCTTCTATCGACAGGTCTTTCTAAAGCAATTAATTTATTTTCAATGCTAAACTTTAATGTGGATATTTCAGCTCCCTCATTTAGAACCATTGAATCAATAAAACCCTCAAATATTTTATAAGGAGTATCTACAATAGCATCAGCGTTACTGGTTGTTGTAAGTAATCCAAAGTAAACTTCAACTATCATTCCATTTGCATCTTCTGTTAGACCTGCTGATAATAATGATGTGTCTGTGCTGTTTAAAGATATTGATATTCCTACTGCTCTTGTATCTGATACTTCACTTATAGGAGATATGCTTAAAATATGACCTGATGCCAAATATGTATCACCATCAATAATTAAATTATTATAAGTTGAGTTAAGTAATACAGTTCCACTGGTAAAATTCATTTTAATAGCATAGAAAGGTCTTAGCTGTGAGCTATTTAACTGTGCGAGAAAAGTTGAGCCAATGGAACGAGCCATGATCTATTTCTTCTTAGAAGTTTTCTTTTTAGTTGTTTTTGTAGCTTTTTTTTCTTTTGAAACTACTTTTTTAGATTCAGGTTCAGAAATTTTTACTTCAATAGCAAAACCACTATCAAGAAATGACTTAGCTATATCTTTCTGCCATTGCTCTTTGCAGTTTACAATTTCATCAACTTGGTATTCTTTGGTTGCATTTCCACTTGCATTAATACTACCTGAAACATTTTGTGTTATTTTTATTTGCATAATTACCTCTATTCAAATTTAATTATCTAAAGTGAGAGGCTAGGGAAACGAGCTACCTAATAAGGTATAAACCTAACCTCTCACCAAATTGCAACCTAAGTTGCTACTATGTATTAACAGTGTAAGCGTCTGTTGCATCTACTGGGTCACCTTGAACGCCAGTAATACTCATAGGAGTACCATTACTGTGACTCCCCGTAGCATCTATTCTCACTCTTACATATCTTGATGCTCCAATATATCCAATAGTTTGGATTTGTGGAGTTTCGCCATTAGCATCTAATGTTAAAAATATACCATTAGAGTCAACGCCTTTTCCTGTTGTGTTCAGGTTTGAAGTTACAGCAGAGAATGAGCTGTTATCACTTGATTCTTCTAAATAGAAATCAAATTTAACAGAGCCACTCAAAGTATCTCCCTCAATGCCTGTACTAACAGATAAGACACAAGATTTAAAACCTTGTAAGTCTACACCTGTTCCATTTGTATCAGCAGTTATGACAGCAGGAGCTACCACAACTACAGTGTTTGTATTATTTGCTAAATCACGCATTTGTTGTTCTCCTGTTATGCACTAACATTTTGTAGTCTAATTGCCTCAGCGTTTACCACAGCACCACCAACTCTTCTACGAGCTAGATATCTAGTGTTGCCAACATTAGCCTGAGAATAAGGGTCACGCATGATTGACATGCTAACTCTATCCACTAATGTATATGCTCTAGCGAAATCACCAAAAGCAATAGGTTTTGCACCTGCTCCAACATCAGGCATATCTTTCGCTAAAACGTAAGTATACCCAGCTATTGTAGATGGTGCGCCTGAAACTAAGTTTAATCCAACATGGAAAACTTTTTGTCCAGCAGTATCTTCTAATTGTAGAACTTTAGCAAAAGTGCCTCTGTTCATAACAAATTGAGAGTTTTTCAAATAGTCAGATTTGATCGCATAGATCAAGTCATAAAGACCATCTGCTTTAAGTGCAGTACCAGCACCAGTGTTAGTTGTTCCAACACCTTGTGATGCGTCAGTAATTCCAAAAGGTTTACCAATACCATCACCTGATACGATTGCAGTTCCCTCTGCCACAGCAAATTGCTCTGCAAACTCTACAGCCATCTCACTTTCCATATTAAAAGCAGAATCTTCTAGCATTGCTTGAGAAATATCAACTAAAGCATATAACTCATGTGCATCTATTGACATTAAGCCAGTAGTGTAACCCGAAGTTTCAGTTCTAGTTGCTGTTTCGGCAACGAAAGTTGCAGAGAATTGACCAGTTCTTTTAGGAACTTCAATCCCTCTCTTATCGGTACTTCTAACTTTAACAAGTGATCTCATAGGTGAGAACTCAGTCACAGACTTAATAAGTTCATTAACATATTCTGTCGGACAGTAGTAACCACCTAAAGAATCATCAGATTCATAAAGTGCCTTTTGCTCTAAGTCAGGTTTATTACCAGTTCTTAAATACTCACCAAATGCTTTCATTTCAACATCAACTTCTTTAGTAGATTTACCTAATTCAGGTCTCGCTAAAGTAGTTTCTAGTTTTTCTAGTTTTGCAGTCGCATCTTCAAGCGCTTTCTTGTTTAACTCAATATCTTGCTTTTGCTCAACTGCACCAGCAACATCATCAGCTAACTTGTCCACTTTTTCTTGAAGTAATGGGTCTGCAACGCCATTTTTCTTGATTTCATCAATGTTCTTTTGGTTTTCACCTTTGAAATCTTCAAAGGATTTACCTAGAGCATTAATTACATCTTTTATTTCTTCAGACATAAATACCTCTTTATGTTTTAATTATATTAATTAAATGCTCTACACTATCCACTACATCTCGCAGTTGTCTATTAAAAGACTTGTATAATATTGGCGCACTTTCTTTCGCAAGAGAAACAGACATTCCACCTACATCTCGCAGGTATTTCTCTATTTCTGTTGGATTCATTTCAGCTAGTTTGACCTTAGTCACTTTAGCTTTTGGATTCATTGGAAATGTTACCAATGATATTTCCATTAAGTCGACTGACTTAATAATTCTTCTTTTCTCTTTAGGGTCATATTTATAACCATCGGGTTTCAACCTATAGCCTATTGACATAGAATCTAATGCACCCATTTTCATGAGTTCAAAGACTTCCTTGCCTTTCTGAGTACCCATTGCCAGTCTACCTTTAATCTTCAGTCCTTTGCTATCTTCTTCTAACGAATCAATAACTCCAATAGGCTCATCTGATTTATGTTGGTAGAGTAGTTTAACTCCTTTTGGTGATCTCTCTGATATAGATTCTAAAAATGCTCCTCTTCTAATAACATCATTACCTAAGTCTTTGTTATTAAATACTGATGCGTAACCCTCAAACGAGCCATCATCATCTTGATCTATTTCCTTGAACTCACAAGGCAGATTAGCGTTGTCAAAGTCATTTTCAATATATTCTGTTTCCATAGTCACCTGTCAAGTAAAATTTAATTCATTTTAACCCGAAACAAGGTGGTTATACAATACTAATAAAAAAAAAGAGCCATATTGCTATGACTCTCTCTTTTGTTTAACAGATATTAAATACTTCTTCTTTCATAATTTTCCTCGTTGTTTTGTTTCTCATAGTTTGCTTGATAACTATTTAACCTCGCTTAAAAATTTATTAAATGTGTCCACTTTTACATAGCCAACAACAAACCTTTCATTAGAATCTAAAACTTCTAATATAGTTTCTGTGCTATCAACTTCTGACCAATTCATATGGTCAGCCGAGCCATTTTCTAATATAGCTGTTGTCCAAAGAACCTCACAGCCACCACTCATACCTTTTTCTACAATATAAGCATTTCCTGAAAAGTCTTTTACTGTAAATATTTCATATTTGTTTTCCATTTATCTATCCTCATTTATTATTGTTGTCGTCCCATAGTCTCTCTAAAATTGACAAAACCTCTTTAGACTTTGAGCTATCATCACCACAAGCTAAATCTACAGCTTGTTGTATATATCTCTCACTCCACATAATCGGTGTGCCATTTGATTTTTTTGGTATATTCATTCCTTTTCTCTCTTTCATTTTTTTATATCCTCGTTGTTTATTTTAAATATTTTTTCTTAGGAATTTGATTCATGTCTTCATCAAAATCAGTTATAACACCCCAATACTTGATACCTACACCATTTTTTTTCATATAACCATTTTCGATTAACCATAATTTAAATATATCAAATGTAGGCACACGTTTTTTATATGCTTGGTGTTTTGCTTTTTCATAAAACTCTTGTACTTTATTCATAATTTCCTCGTTGTTTATTAATATTTATAAGCTGTTTTATTAGCTTATGTAACCATTATAACCCATACTGGGTATCAGTAAAGCATATTTATGGAAAAAGATGCACATTTTGAGGTATTTTGTGCTAATATCCGAGTATTATGAGAAAATTTGAAGAAGTATTTGAAGAAATGAATGAAATCTTGGACAAAGATCAGATCACTGTTGGAGATTATAATACCTTTATGGATATACCTATATCTAGCAAGTACACTAAAGATCAGCAGAAACAATTAGCTTGGTTGATAGAGGGTATGCAAATAAGAACTTCTCAGATCAAGTCAAAAGACAGGAGTTTTCTAAGGTTTGGCTAAATTCTAGTCAAAACCTCTTTTTCATAAAATTCTATGAAATCCTCGCTACAATATTTTCTAAGACCCTTTTGATGATATAAAGAAAAGTTCTCTGCAAACCATTCTTTTGAGTTTGATGAAGAGTATCTAGTTGGGAATAACTTTGTTGTACTTGTTGATCTTAACAGCTTAATATCTTTTCTAACTGCCTCGTTATAATACTCATCTAATAAATCTTCAATATTTTCTCCAACCCCAGTACCACTTAACCTAAGTTGTTGATGGACATGATGACCCATCTCATGATAAACAGTTGCTCTATTGCTATCCAACATTATATCTTTATTCAGATCATCAGTTATCTTAGTTTTACTCGTTAACTTTCTATTTTTAAATCCATAGGATTCAGCAGTCCACATTTGAGTAGTTCCTTTTTTAATATCTAATCTCTTAACTATATCTACATCAATGTATTCTAATTTTTCAGGAGTCCTACGAGTTCCTCGTTTAGTCAACTTGGTTTTTCCTAAAGCAAAATCTAGTCTTTTCTCCTCAAGATCGCCTAGTCTAAACTTAATCTTTGTATTAAAATAATTTTTATTAAAATATAAAATACCATCTCCCATCATTGCTATTGCTTTCGATCTACCTGTACCCATTGTTCCTTGTAGTCTTGGTAGATTGTGTAAATCAGCTAACTGATTAGACTCTTTTAAAAGAATACTTATTTGTGTTAGTTCTTCTTCGTTCCAGTCATCATAATATGCTTTACCTTTATTTAGATCACCCCTATATTGACTTGACATATATTTTCTAGGTGTTTTTAATCCCTCTGTTGATAATGCTTTTATCTCTTCTTTCAGTTCTTTTTTGGTTTTATTAACAACAATAGCTGAACCCTGAATAGGATTAGCCAATGATGTTTCATTAATCTTAGCAGGTGGTATGACTACAGGTTTAACTTTAGGTTTTCTAGGCTTTTTAGCTGTAGTATCTCCCTCTATCACATCATCATCTTGATCATAGTACAATGTGAAACATCTGCATTGAATAACATTACTTGCGCCACCAGCAGGATCGCCAGTGTAACTCATAAACCTTTCTGTTGTAGCTCCACCAGCAGTGGGAGTTAGAACCATAAACATTTCATCAATACCTATTGCTGGTTTAGAATTCATATCTCTGTGCCACCCTCTAGTCCTCTCATCTACAGCACTAGCCCATTTTTTAACAGGTTTCTTTAGGTTCATTCTTTTAGCTATAGTATTATTGGCATAATTCATTGCTTGATGGGTTTCAGTTCTAGCAATAACTCTTGCTCTTTTCCTTGAAAAGGCAGATGACTTTTCTAATCTTTTTGCAGTATCTTCTGTTCCTAAACCATCATTTAGTGAGCTTACGATACTCCTCTCTATCATTATTTTAGTGGTTTGAGTAACCTGAGTGACATTCTCAGCAATAACTGGATTGTATAATTCTAAATCCTCTTTATCTGTTGCTTTGATTTCCCTCATTCTTTGAGTCATCTGTTTAGAGTTCTCAAATACTTGCTTGGCATTTTTATCAAATGCTTTATGTAGCTTAGTAGCTAATCCAAAATAAAAAGAGTCGCCTATCATTTCATATTTAGCATATCTTCTAACAGCTAACTTTCTTTGACTTATAAATAACTTATCTAGGGTTCTTGTGAAATTTCCACTTAACTTAGCATATAATCTCAATGACTCTCTGTAATACTTTCGTTTATCTATTTTTACTTTAGCCATTCTAAAGTTTCCTCTAAGAGTTCAGTCTGAGTACCAAAAGTTTCTGTAAACCATAAAGGACTCTGATGATATGATTCTTTTGATGTTCTGTGGTGATAAGGACAGAGTGGAATAACCTCGAAATTAGAGGCTCTCTTACCCATTGTACCTTTTTTAATATGATGTAATTCTGCTGGTGTATCATAATAACCGAGTTTTCGACAAGCGATACAACATAATTCTGCAACTTTTTGCATATGTTTCTTCTCTGCCAATGTTTTGGACTTCATTATTATAACTTTCTTAAAGTTCTAAACCTGTGTCCGACTATTGTATCTGTTGGCTCATCTCCACGATAAACCTTAATTAAACAAGCTGGGTTATCTTCTGTGGCATTTAAAGTAAAACTTGTTTTGGGAACAGATAATTTACCTGATCTGACAATTCTTGTTATTTTCCCTTTGGCTCTGCCACCTGATGAGTCCCAAGAAACCATATCACCTACTTTTAAAGCATCTGCCTCTGCTTTACCCTCTCTTTCTCTCATTATTTGGTTTCTTTTTGACTTAGACCAAGCAAATCCTGAATCACCACCCCAAAGCATCCATGCTATTTTACCAGCACTAGGATATCCATCTGTGCCTGAGTTAAATCCTCTGCCTTGCTTGTCTACTTCATGTCTACTAAAGAAACTATACATTCTTAAAACAGTATCAGGTGATAAACTTTCTTTTCTTACTAATTGATTGGCTCTAGCAACTCCGACAGCAGTGCCACCACGATTGAACTCTTTTCTCATTGCTAATCCTCTTTTCGCATTTGAAGACATAGCATCAGTTGGTGTTGTATTAATATCACTTAATGCTTTTCCATCTGCCAGTAATGACTCATATTCTTCGTGAGTTTTACATGGCATATAAACCTTTTGACCATTTTCTGTATGTGAATGTATGCCAACACAACCAATCTCTTCTGCTCGTTCTTCTGCCTCTTCTTCTGTGGTAAAAGTATCTACATCTACTGATGCCTTAGTTCCATAGGCTAAATCATAAAGTTTCTCATTATCATCATCTTCCAGTGGGGTTGCATCATCTTTTTCACCTATTGGAAATAGGTTAGATGGTATATATAACTCATCTGCGCCATCAATAGATGGTAGTCCTAGTTTTTCCCTAGCCTCGTTTCTAGTGATAATACCTGCTGTTACTGCCTGACTTACATTCAAATAGACTTGTTTGGTCTTTTCTGCCATAGCAGGAATACTATCTAAGTCGTATTTGATATAAATATCCTCATTGTATAGAGGTGTTAAGAACTCATTTAAATCAGACTCTACTCTTGTAAGTAAAGGTATAATGGTTTCTTCATACATACCTAGCTTCGCTGTTTCCATATTGCTGTATGTATTAGCCTCAGGAATACCCAACATCTGAGCTGGAACACCAAACGCCAGTGCTATCTCTCTCGCAGATAGGTTTAACAATTCTAAGAAGTCCATGTCTTTAGGGTTTAGTCCTAATTGCTTATATTCAAAGTTGCCCTCTAGCAACATTGGTCTGCCTGAGTTATGAGAGCCTTGAAATCTAAATTCTAAGTCCTCTAAAAGTCTTGCTCGTTGGTCATCTGTCAGTGATGCACTAGCTCCAGTTTCATCTGTTGGCTCAAACTTCAACATACCACTTGGCGTACAACCATTCTTTAGTAACGCTACATTGTGCAGTCCAGCTAAGTTATGCTGGTCTACGTTGTAGGCACTAGCCATTAAAGGCGATAAACCATAATAATCATCTAATGGAGACCATAGCTTAATTTGTTTTACTTGTGATTGACCTGTTGTTTGATCTACTGGATATGAGTTAGTAACCATTCCATTGATAATATAATCGTATTGAGCAGGTATGATACTGGTACTTGCCTTAATTTCCATACGATCAGGTCTTAATAGATATAATTCTTTAGGTGGCGTAAAGGTTTCAGAATCTCTAAGTAAATAAGAGTTTCCTGATATTAATAGATAAGAATATAAAGATGCAAAGTATTCGACTCCACTTTGTAAAGGATTAGGTCTTTGTAATAAAGATAACAACTCATGCGATTCTAACTTTTCTTCTCCTTGATATACACATAATTTGACAGCACTTGCTGAGTCTGATATTAGCCTCACACATCTGTGAACTATTGCATTGTCTTGATATCCCTCTTTAGCATAGGATTTATAAGTTTTGTTAGACTTGCCTGAATAGGCATCTAACTTATTTATCATTATTTTTGGAGCATTTTTTCTACTCATTTTTTCTTTTTTAAAAATATCAAATAATCCCATGTAGTCCTCAACTAATTCTAAATACTGCTTTACCAGTATTTTGTAAAGATGTTATCGCCCAAACTAAGGCATCAATTCTATCATCATGTTGTGATTTTACACTAATCCCTGTGAATTGGCACATCTGTTCTTCTAATTCTTTGAATACGTGCATATGATGTACTCTACCTTGCTCATAAAGTGCTGATATAGGTTCTGCTCTTACCATCTTGCCTCTACTTGCTCTAACGCTTGTATAGGGTACTGTTTCATCTTGTGTGCGCAAAAGTCTTTCAATTAAATCACCACCATTATTAACCTCTGCTACAATTCTGTCACATTCAAATCGCTTATACAAATCAATAGCTGTCTTAACCCATATGTCAGGGCTAGATATCTGACTTGAATCATTAAGAATATAAAAGTGATTGTTTTCATCTCTACCTGCAACTATTATTCCAGTTTCATCACTTCTGTCTTTGTTGCTAGTTACAGCAGGGTCAATGGCAACTACTATTCTTTGTAGTGTCGGGTGGGTGTTTAGCCTTGCCTGTTCGATATCTTTATAATTAAATAATGCTCCCTCTATGTCCTCAAGAATCTCACCATAGATTTCTTGCTTTCCGATACGAGTACCCTCATATCTGTCTTTAAACATTTGAACAGTTGACTGCGCTAAGTTGTCTACATTCTCAAAGGTAGAGCCTCTAATCACCTCGACATCATCTCTTTTTGCAAGTTCTCTTATGAGTGGTATAGGTCTTGGTGTAGTGGTTATTATGCACTTAGGGTTATCTCCTATTCTAAGCGCCATTATTAAGTTATCAAACGCCTCTCTGTAATTCCAAGATGCTAACTCATCACACCATGCCCTTGATATGTTTAGTCCTCTGAGCCGATCATAGGACTCAGCAGGTACACCAACAATCGTTGAGCCATTGTAAAAGGTTATGGTGCTGTCTGACTTGTTATAGCCTTTATCTGATAAGAGTTCGGGTGGAATAATCTTTATTAGTCCAGACTCACCTGCAAATACTACTCTTTTTAAATCACCATAGGTTGGCGCTACTACTGCTGTAGTTACACCAGCATTTAGTAAACAATACTCGATTAGATCATAAGCGCCACTTAGTGTTTTGCCAAATCCTCTTCCTGCAATTATTAGATGTATATTGTACTTAGGGTTTTGTGAGATAATCTGCTTATCTCTTGCTTTATCCCACCATTCAGTGAGTAAGTTTATCGCTATCTGATTCTGAGAGCCTACGATCTCGAATTCTTTGTGCCAGTTCTTTGAACCTCTCGTTTTCTTCTGTAGCATCTTTAACCTCTATGGTCTGTGTTTCTTTCCAGTGAGCTTGAGTCTTTAGCCAAAATATACTCGCTGTTACTGCCTCTCTGCCCTCACCAGTAGCCATCCTAAATAGATTTTGAGCAACCTTAGTATTAGCCTCTGCTTTTCCTAAATTAAGCTCCTGTTGATAGTATTTATAAAGGGTGGGTTTACTGATTTTGAGTACAGAACATATCTGATCGTGGGTTATACCTAAACCCGATAACATAGTTACCATATCTGACTTTTCTGAATCTTTGTTTACTATTTTAGGCATATATCCTTTTTATACAGTAAATAAAAAAAAAGAGCAACCACTTGGCTACTCTTCTTTTGGTTTGGATAGATAAATATTTATTGTGGATATATCTCTTTAAGAGTATCTTCAACTAATGCCATTCTTCTTAATATTTCAAACTGTTCATCTGTCATATTTCTAGCATCTTCATTATCTTCTCTTTTATCGTACTTGCCATTATTCCAGTCGATTAGATCAGACCAATCAAAAATATTTTCATCTTTAGGTTTTATAACATCAGATATAAAATCTGATATTTCATCAGTCATTGTATATTGCATACTCCAACACTGTCCATATATCTCACTTGATGGCACACCAAGTGTTCTTTTTTTAACCCAAAAGTCGTTGTTGTTTACTGTTTCCATAATTTTCCTCGTTTCTCGTTATATTTAAGAGTTTTTATCAACTCCATATATACATATTAACATATACCCATAATGGGTCAACATATATTTACAATTATTTGCAATTATTTACATTAGTATTTGCTAATATATAAACCCTGTATCTTCATAACACCTAGTTTCAGGGTTGAATTTAAGCGTACACTCACCAATAGAGCCTTGTATGGTATCTTCTCTTACCTTGCATACTCTTACTTGTGTCACATGATTCTCAAAATCCCTTGTAACAATAGTGATTGTATCTCCTTTATTGTTAAACATTGCGCCACCACTAATATCATAGGCACTCTTTACTTCAAACTTACCTTCTGTATTTCTGATCTGCTTGGTTGGGTGCGCCACAAGGAATGTTATCGTGTTGGTTTCCCTGTTAAATCTTTTGATCTTACTAATCAACATGCTGATATGCTCATCTTCTCTTAGGGTTCTCATGGGACTCAGCTCGTTATAAGGGTCTATTAACAGTCCATCAATGCTGTAGTTATCTACACAAAA
>TARA_R110001583_G_scaffold193798_1_pt1 | contig 24526 bp, 18 predicted proteins | sample TARA_R110001583 | Tara Oceans TARA_R110001583 (sample SAMEA4398432) | marine metagenome | biome: Polar Biome; feature: [MES] marine water layer (ENVO:01000295) within the mesopelagic zone...; material: water (ENVO:00002006), including particulate matter (ENVO:01000060) such... | reverse complement strand
ATTGAAAAACTGCTGCCGGAAAATATAGAGCTGGCGGTTATTTAATTGGTAGGTGGGGTTGTTTGAGCGCTTACGTTTATTCATAAAAGATCCTTAATAGTGGAAATGCTTGAACTTACCAACGTTGCTTTAGAGTTAACTGTCGGTATGCCTTTTTCATGATCGCTTGGGTTGGTTATGGTCAGATCGTCCAGTTCTACCAAAAATTGATTCGTATATCATTTCAAGCGTTGTACTTTTTATCTGAATTCAGAACGCCATAAACGTCCTGAATCGCATTTTTCAGTACCCACTTGGGCAGCCCAGTTTCCTCCTTCAGAACCCGGTATGCTTCTTTGCGAGATTGACTATGATCAGCATAGCGATCATCAGTGAAAAATCTGATCGCTGCCGCTTGCGCTTCGTAACCTCTAATCATTTTTTGTTGCTTCTGGTAGGTCTGAGATTCCTCAACCACTTTGCGGACTAGGTTTGGAAATCGATATTCAAGATACCCAACTGAAACATTAGATAACCTAGCCAGTTTCTTGAGACTGGGTGGAAACGACTGTTCAGCTACAAGTTTTAACAACTTCTGATACTCCTCCTTATGATTTCTTCTCACCTTCTTTTTGGGTTTAAACTGATTTGGTAGTTCTTTATCTGCAGTTTCTTCATGAAAAAGAGGATTCATACCATAATTTTCTGACAGCAAATCGTATAGAGTTACGTTTAGAACATATGCCAATCGCCGCAACGTCGGCAGACTCCAGAAATTTCCTTTCCCCCTCTCCAGATACTCAGTCATCCGATCTTCTGATCCATATAACAAAAACCCTTGCTTAACCCTGCCTAAAATGTAGTTGTCAATAATCTCCCGATTGAAATGTTTAAATACTAGAGGCTCAGACTTACTATGTTTCTCTCGCGCAGTCGTGGTAAAAATTTCATATATATCGCTCGACTGACATCCCCAAGATGGCTGTATATCGGCGGCGGATAGTGGCTTCTGTCTGCTCGCGAGAGATTGTCCACATTTAGAACACCAGCCGATATGAAGCTCTGCCTTCATTGAGAATTGACCAGTACCACATTTGGGGCAGTTCGCTACTAATGGCGTTTTGTGCAATGGGCAATGAGTTATGGCAATCATATGCCAGAGCTGTTTAATATACCGAGTTGAGCCAATTTCAGACATCTCTAAAAAACATTCAGGACACCATCTAAAACCAGTAATTTCACAACTGACTCGAAAGACCTTGGCTTCTAAAAAATCTAATGTCGAACAGAAAAGATCTTGCCCCGTGAGCTCCGATAAAATTGTACGTAATTTTTTTGAGGTTCCGTTTACTCGCGAAATATCTTCAATGCCTGCTCTGCCACCTGGCCACCCTCTAGACTTACTCCGACTGAATTCAGGTATTGAATCAATGGCTTTCAGAAGAGCTCCGACTGAAATACCATGCTCATATGCGAGCCGAAAAACATATGACGGCAGTGATTCTATTTCTGAAGTACCCTGTCCCAGTAATGGTATCGGAAATAATCGATTCATGTACGCGCCTCACATCCGGTTTTCAGGCTCAAAACGTTTCGCCTTTCGTTGAAAGGGTTTGGTAACAGTTTTACGTGTTTTCTTCGTTGCTACTATTGGGGCTTTAGGCCTAACAGCTGATCTCAACGCATCGCAAGGCGTCAATCCCAATATGGTTTCACCTGTAAGGATCTCGTCCGCTATTGAGTACAGCTGCATGGGAGATTTCATAGTTTCCTGAAGAAGCGCTAAGTCGATTTTTTTTTGATGGGCTGCCGCCACTGCGGAGGCATGATATAGCCAAGCTCGTACAAGCCCGATACAACCAAATGTTCCGCGATACAAGAGCTCAGTACAGTGCATTAAGCTAGGTAATGATTCATCGAGATCTAGCACTGCGTCATAGTGTGCCAGTATCCACTGAAACTCAGCCAGATCGGCTTCGGTTTGGTGATAACGCGAGAGGTGTACGCCATATTTGCGCCCCTCCAAGTGTGAAGATCGGTTAATGGCCTCTAGTATCGGATAGGTACCTGCAATTATTAATACAACGTTAGCCTTCTTGGCCATGGACTTCAGGGCATCCATTACACCCACAGCAGCCATAGCTTGGCTGCTGACATAACGCATATGCTGCGCCTCATCTATGATCAGGAAGCGCGTCCTCCTTTGTATTAGAGCTCGGATCAGAGCCCGGTTTAGCGTTTTTTCTCTGGCTCGCTCAATACGAGAGTCGACTATCGCATCCCCCCAGCCATCTGCACAACCTGACGAATAGAACGGGTGGCGTACCATTTCTAACGCCTGCAGGATAAACGACCGGAAGCTGAATTTTGCATGGGCATCGTCATTTACAAGCTCAATTGAGACAATTGGCTGCTCATCGCCCTGCCCATGCCCGACACCGCAAACGACATCCCCTAATTGGCGTAGTAATTCAGTTTTACCAGCTCGGGTTGGACCAACGATAGAGATAACCTCACCTGGCATGGCCGTCGTCATTAGCACAAAGAGTTCTGCAAAGGCCGTTTTCCAGTTGCGATGTAGAATTTTAAAATTCAGGTTGGAAACCCGTGCAATGTCGATATTGTTCAACTCATCCATTATCATGCCCCCCACTTTTGAATGTTGATAGGGCGTAGTTTGGCACCGATTGCATGACTGAATATGTTTTCAGCAACCGCTGGTTCGTCCTCTAGAATAGTGACGTCTAGCATTGGTGTTGTTTTGGTCTGCTTTTTAAATTCGTCTAACTCTCTGATTTTTTTCGCAAGTTCCAAATCATGTTGGTGGCCAATTTTGGCCCGGAGATTTGATGCTTCATGCTTAATCATTCCTTCTACGAGCTGATGTGCAGCACATTTAGCTGAGTAGGCGTTGATCTCAGAGCTATAACAAGGTTCCCACTGGTCTTCTATCTTGGCAAATATCAGGTTAGGATTTTCAGGATCAATTCTTACATCGACTTTTTTTGCCCTGCCATTAAGTTTTTTCAGAGCTGGGGTGTAATACCAGATGTTCTTAATATTAATCCCCTTCTGATAACTGAAGCTGTATCTTTTATCCTCCACAGCCGTAACAGTAATAAACTCCGAGTCGTAGCTTATTTGCTTCGCATAGAATGGGTATCGCTCACTCCCATCAGAAAATTCAAATTCAATTGAATTGCTCCCCGTTCCTCTGCATTTGTTCTCGCGCCATTCACAAAATGTCCAAAGTTCCTCGTAAAAGTCTATGGGTTGCAGGATAGCCGCTTTCCTAGGTGCCTTATTCCCATCCACCGAACGGACCTCTTTGTAATCAGCCATATTACCTGGACGCTGGCACAACCACTGTTTCAAAAACTCACCGAAAAATCCCTCCACCTCTCCACCAAACTCAGGATAGCTAGCTGGTCGCATACTCAGTATCAAACCATAGTGAGCCATAAAGGATGCCATATAAACGGATTTAAAATCCGCGCCTCTGTCCACGATAATTTCCCGAGGTAATCTCCCATGCCTGCGAACACAGTCGCGTAAGACTTTGGATACTGATCGGCGCGATGGCGAACAGAATGAGATACATAAACCAAGAATTTTTGATGTAGCCAAATCTACTAGAGCGGTCACCCATGGACGCTCAACATAAACCTCACCAGATCTGGAGAATACGATGAGAAAAATATCAGCGAGATAGTGATCTACAGCGGCTCGTTGCCATGGAATAGTTGTCTTTAAACTCCGCATTTGAGGATCCGTTGGTGCAGTCATGGCGTTACGCTTGCGCTTACCTCCACGCGCCTCACCAATTATTTCCCTAGGTATCTGATCTAGCCGGGTACTAAAAGTCTGCCGGGAAACCGGGTTAAACTGCGGATGCGTCATTAACGCCAGATCTTTATATCGCAAATAACCGCGATAAATCGATATTCCTTGCTCCTGAGCAAATGAGTGCAGCAGGTAATCCATAAGCAGTTCATCTACGACTGCAGGAATTTTCCGATTGCGATTCCCGCGTAGATGAATCATCGGAATCAGCGCCTGAAATTCACTCAGGTCACGTTCAAGACCCAGCTTAACTTGAGTTTTCCAGCGGCGAATACTACGCGTGGTATATTCTGATTGGAGTTTTTTTAGCCTTTTTAACGCATGCTCAGCACTCTTCAATGTTGGTATCAATTGCAGATCACCGCTCTCGGCTAGACCGTCCCAATACACTCGCTGCTTGTTACTGAGTTCAATGGCATGCTCTAACAGGTCTCGATTCAACGAAACAAGACAGCTTGTAGAATTGGCTAATCGATGCTTCTTGAGGTCCGCCACCAAGATACCTTTATCAATAGCATGTATCAGAGGCGTCAGATCTTTGAGTTTTAATTTCACTCTCAGGTCATTTAGTGTGATCGCACAGGCATTTCGCAAAAGCTTTTTTGCGCTATTTCGATCCAGCACCACAGGGGACTCTTGATCTCTGGCCTGTAGTATCAGATCCAGATTTTCAACTAGAAATCTGTCCTCATGATCATACACATATACAACATGCTCTAAGCCCAATTCAGCGAACGCCTTGCGTGCAGGGAGAAAAAGTACATCGCCGGATTCAGAACGCGTCCAGTCAGCAGGATTCTTTGTGAGATAGTTTTCCACATCGCAGGCACCTTTCACCTCCACAACCCTAGCGACATTACGCGTCAGAATGACCGCATCTGGCGTGTAGCTTCCTCTTCGCCAATTACCATTCTTTTGGGTTCGTTCTATCTGTATTGGATCAGGTTGATCTAGTGCACAAATAACATCATCGTCAAACTCACACAGAGTGAGGAATGCTCTCTCAGGAGAACGGCTCTCGGTTGAGTAGGTTTTGCCATGCAACTTTCGACTGGGTACGAAAGAGACAACGTTGGTTCGGGCATGGACCCCGACCATTCTGGATGGGTTAATCCAGCTTTGGCGGATATATTCGATCGCCGTAGCTGACAAATTGCGGTCGCGCAGATAATCATGAAGGTCACTTTCAGTACGCATAGGTATCCCCCTTGCCGAGGCCGGATGCGCGTTTCTCTGGGCGCAACAAAGCCTCGAACATGATTTCGTGAAGTTGAGGACTTGACGGTCGGGGATTTGGGAGGGATACTTTGACTACCACATCGAAGGTAACCCTTCACAAATAAGCCGAAAGCAAGCCATTGTTTTCGGTTTTTTTGTTTCTAGATCATGGATTTAGCTCCTCTATTGGTTAGCCTGCTACCGGTTTGCCCCGCCAAGGCGCAGGGCGGTGGTCATAATCGCCAGTTCTTCACCGCTCAAAGAACCAAGCCGCTGTCTGAGTTCCCACAAAAAGACATACTCCTCTAGGCTGACGCTTTCCGGGACACGGAAAACGCGCTTAGATGGGCCAATGGTGGATGTCAGGGAATGGGCTTCTTCAGGGGAAAGTTCGAGTGATTCGATCAGCTTGTGCATAACCGCTTTTGAAGGTGGTCCCTTCTTGCCGCCTTCCATAGCAGAGATATAGCAAGGCTGAACACCAATACGTTCTGCCAGCTCTCGCTGCTGGAGTTTTCGGCTACGCCGTAATTGTGAGAGAACACTACCAAATGGTGTCATGAATTTACTCAATCCAGTAACAATATAAAAACACTATTGGATTAAGTCTAATTAGTAAAGAATTCTTTTATTTTCAATGGTTTACACAACCAATATTAGGTGTTGTAAAAGTTTAAATTAATAACTCTTAATGAATGCCAACTTGTCTTTTGCATTATCTCCTTTTCCGAAATGGCCAAATTATGCTTACAATTTTCGGCCACTTTATGCTTGCATAACCATTTAAAAATATGAGCACGTGCGACTCAGCAGCCTATCCCTTAAAATCACTAATCCTTTTCTACAATTCACAAGATACTACTCAAAAATAAACGTCGTGGTATCCTCGTCCTACAGGCGATCCAAGACGTTTCTATATAAAACAGTCATATAGAGTGAAAATTTGAAAGCACTGAACAAGTTCTTCAGTTGCAAATTGTGTGATTTTTGAGCGAATGCTAATTAGTACTGCTCAATAGAGGAAATGGAGTTTCGAAGTAATGACGCCACCCAACCAAACCAGTAATTTCGGCTTTTTAGCAGAACACGATCCTCTCTTTGTAGAACTAGCCACTTCTGCAGAACGTGCGTTTGCTAGCGACCCTAACACCACCCTCATTAAATTACGTCAATTAGGCGAAGCCTTAGCACAGCATATTGCAGTATTGGTCGGAATATCCCTCGATGAACAAACCACACAAGCCGATCTCCTATACAAGATTAACCGCGAGCTAAAACTTGAGCCTGTGGTACGAGAGCTATTCCACACCCTAAGAATTGAAGGCAACAAAGCTACACATCAATTTAAAACTCACCACAAAGAAGCCATCAATGGCTTAGTTGTGGCTCGTAAACTCGCCATTTGGTTTCATCAGTCTTTTGGTAAAACTGGCACACAGTTCAAGGCGGGGCCTTTTATTCCGCCTGCAGATCCAAGCGAACAACTGCGCAAGCTGCAAACCGAAATCACCAAACTCAAAAATGAACTGCAGCAAGCGAATATCGATCTTGGCTCTAGTCAGCAATTAAATGAGTTAATCGCCAATGAGAAAGACGAATACGAAGCCCTTGCTCATGCGATGGATGAAGAATCTCGTGCGTTGGCACAGCAAGCGAACACCCATGAAAAAGCACTAAACAAACAACAGCAAGAATATGAAGCCAAAATCAAAGCGCTTCAGATGCAACTTGCTGAACAAGACGAAAAAGCTCAAGCCTCGCAACGACAACAGATCAACCGCAATACACAAGCGGCAACTCAACATATTGTTCTAGACGAAGCCTTAACACGTATTTTGATCGACCAACAATTAATTGAAGCTGGTTGGTATGCTGACAGCGAAGAACTCACCTTTAGAAATGGTACAAGGCCGGAAAAAGGAAAAAACATCGCCATTGCGGAATGGCCAACAGAACATAAAGGTCAGAAAGGTAGAGCGGATTACGTACTTTTTGCAGGCCTAACCCCCATCGCCGTCATCGAAGCTAAAAAAGAAAATACCAATGTGGCAGGTAAAATTCCTCAGGCTGAACGCTACAGCAAAGGATTAAGCGTCACTCTACCCTTAATTGGCGCTTGGGAAACGGCAGGCCAAACCATCGCTTGGCCCGATGAAGAAGACAGCCACTACAAAGTACCCTTCGTCTATTCATGCAATGGCCGCCCTTATATTCCACAACTGGCTGAGCAATCAGGCACTTGGTTTCGTGATGTACGCTCTCCAGCCAACACCAAACGAGCACTCCCTAGTTTTCATACACCCAATGGCTTACTTGATCTTCTCAAGCGCAGTAAAAAAGACGCACTGCAAGCACTAAACGCCGAACCTTTTGGCTATTTAAAAGTGCGCGAGTATCAACAAAAAGCCATTCTTGCAGTAGAAAACACCTTAGCCAACGATGCGCGCACCGCCTTACTGGCAATGGCTACCGGCACGGGGAAGACACGCACCATCATCGGATTAATGTATCGTTTTTTAAAAGCCGAGCGCTTTAAACGCATTTTATTTTTGGTTGATCGAACCGCCCTAGGCGAACAAGCCATGGATGCTTTTAACGAAGCACCGCTGGAACAAAACCAAACATTATCCAAAATCTACAATGTGGCAGAACTCGGAGATATGACCGCCGAAGCAGAAACTCGCGTTCAGGTGGCCACCGTTCAAGCTATGGTCAAACGCATCTTTATGAGCGATAACCCGCCGCCGCTTGATCAGTTCGATTGCATCATTATTGACGAAGCCCACCGGGGTTACACTCTGGATCAAGAAATGACCGAAGGCGAGCTCGCTACCCGTGACGCCAGCCAATATTTATCCAGTTATCGCCGAGTCTTAGATTACTTTGATGCCGTCAAAATAGGCTTAACCGCAACGCCGGCAAAACACACCAGCGATATATTCGGCAAACCGGTATATACCTACTCATATCGTGAAGCCGTCGCCGATGACTGGCTAATCGACCATGAGCCACCCATTCGCTACGAAACCCTACTTACCCAAAACGGCATCACCTTTAACAAGGGGGAGCAGGTTCATGCAATCAACACCCAAACCGGCGAAGTGCAAACAGCAGAGCTAGATGATGAGCTAAATTTCGAAGTGGACGCCTTTAACCGTCGAGTTATTAACGAAAACTTCAACCGCGTTATCTGTCAGCAATTAGTTCAAGAACTTGATCCCTTTGGCGATGAAAAAACATTAATTTTCTGCGCCACAGACTTGCATGCAGATATGGTGAAACGCCTGTTAGATGACGCCTTTAAAGACCTATACAACGGTGAATACAACCAAGCGGCGGTGTCTAAAATTACCGGCCAAAGCGATAAAGTTGCACAGCTTATTCGCCAGTACAAAAACGAACGTTATCCCAGCATCGCCATCACCGTTGACCTGCTCACCACCGGCATTGATGTCCCAAAAATTTGTAACCTGGTATTTATGCGACGAGTAAAATCACGCATTTTGTACGAACAAATGATTGGCCGTGCCACACGCCGCTGCGATGAGATCGGCAAAACCGTATTTCGCATCTATGACCCGGTAGATATCTACGCAGCATTAGCTGACGTCAATACCATGAAGCCACTGGTGAAAGATCCCAACATCACCCTAGAGCAGCTGGTTAACGAAATCATCGACCCAGAGCTGCTAGAACGTGCACTGAATGCACCCGGCGAAACACCAGAACAAAATCATGCTGATGTAGTACTCAGCCAACTTAGCCAAAAAGTAATGCGCGTATTACGCAAAGCCGAGAAAAAATCTGAAAATAAACCCGCATTAAAACAAAAACTCGATGAGCTACAGGATTTGTGGGGCGTAGAACCCAAAAGCCTGCACAGGCACTTACACCAGTTAGGCCCTAAACAAGCCGCCGCCTTTATTACTCAACACAGTGGTTTGCTAAATCAATTAGCAGAAGTAAACAACTTACTGGGGAGCGAACGCCAACCAGTGATATCAGAGCACCACGACGAAATCCGTGAGCGCACTCAAAGTTATGGCACGCATCAAAAACCAGAAGACTATCTGGACAGCTTTAATCACTTCATTAAACAACAGCTAAACCAAAGTGCCGCGCTAACAGTCGTGGTAAACAAACCGCGCGATCTCACCCGCGAACAACTGAAAGAGATCAAGCTGCTGCTCGACAGTGCTGGCTACTCCGAGGCCAAACTGCAAAGCGCCGTGCGTAATCAAACCAATCAGGACATCGCCGCCAGCATCATTGGCCACATTCGACGTGCAGCACTTGGTGAGGCACTGATACCATTTGAGCAGCGAGTCGCTCAGGCGATGCAACGCATCTACCAAAGCCACAACTGGTTGCCTGCACAGCGTAAATGGCTAGAACGCTTAGCGAAACAACTCATCCACGAAGTGATTATCGACCATGAGTTTGTAAATAATCGCTTTGGCGAACACGGCGGAGCCAAGCAGTTTGATAAGACGCTGAATGGACAGTTAGATGCTGTATTGGATGAACTGGCTGAGGCGATATGGCCTGCCATTGGCTAATGCTCATTTCATATGATCTGTAACACGCTTAGACAATGCAACTAATGCAGCTTCCAAATCCTTATCCACAATACCCGATACATACTGTGGTTTGACCAACTGAGAGGACCTAAATAAATCATGCTGGCGTAACAGTTCCCACATTTTCTCGAACAATGCTCGGTCGGGAAATCGGCCCTTTTTAAACCAGCCACGATAAGTCTCTGATTTTGACTCTTCTTCGTGGCCTGGCTCGGCCAACTCCTCCGCCAGATACTCACAGAAAGGTCGAAAATCCAAACTACAAGACTTCAATACAGCCTTCAACTCATCCATTTCTTCCTTAGATGCGCGCGGAGGCATATCCGAACTTACCGACATAAAGCATCGGCTTCTTTCATAGATTCGAACAACCATTTCTGGTGACGCTCTTCAGATAACAGGCTCCAGGTTAAATCAATATCCTCCACAGCCTTAGTCACGATACAGCTACAGGTTTCTTCTCTTATTAAATACCTGTTCCGTTCAACAACCCGGGGGTCACCATTAATGCACAAGTTCATGAGCCGATATTCAGCTAACGCTGGTAAACGAGCTTCATTAACAATCTCACTTGCAGCATAACCACCCAGCATACTGCTTAATGCGACCAAGCCAGCGGATAAATATTTAATATGTTTGTACTTCTTTCCGTAGAAACTCGCACTGCACTTAGCACAACGACTGGTTACATGCTCACCTTGAGCAAAGTTGTTTTCTTCTGCACACGATGGACAAACGATCGTTAAGCTTTTCTTTTTCTGATCCGACATCAACTTCCCTATTTATATTCTGATTGTCCCAAGTTGTCCCCAACCGTTGCCACATGATCAAAACATGCAACTGACACAGCCTTATTCTGGAGATAACTGTATGACACTAAATGTTTGCACCGGCAAAAATACCGGCGACCCGTTAAAAACTTACACCTGTTATAACGAAGCTCAACAGGCTGCTGATTATGCTATGAAAACCTATAAAAACGCCATGGTCCCGTATCAGTGTGATCGCTGTGATTACTGGCACCTTTGCCCAGAAGAGCGTCACACCCCAAGCGAAACCTGCAGTTACTGCACCAGCAGTGCCGGAAAGCCCAAGCAGTTATACGCAACGTATGAAGCGGCAAAAAAGCGTGCTGACTGTCTCTTGCAGGAAAAGAGAATCAAGCTCTACGTCTACGAGTGCCGACATCAGCAAGGCTGGCACCTAACCAAATCATGTGGCTGGTGAGGTGGATATGAATAAGCACATTGTATTTGTATCCGTTGATTGGGAGCGTCCACAGGATGGGCGCTCAAACCTTGGAGCTGCATCGATAATTGCGTCACTTAAGGTTGCAGGTATTCCTTATACACTGATTGAAGATGCCGTTAATGCAAACGACTTTGACTACGACAAGTTAGAAGCACGAGTGCTAGCAGCCATTCACGAACTTGAAGTGCTGGGCAAGGAATGCCTAGTCGGCATCGGCGCTTATATCTGGAATGAGCCAGTGACTCAGAAGCTGACCGAGATGATCCATAACACGACCTCAGCGCCAGTCGTACTGGGCGGCCCGCAGATATCCTATGCCGAGGTTGGAGCACTCGAAGCGCATTACCCCTACGCCAATATTTTCGTGCGAGGTAACGGCGAGCAAGCCATGGTCGCATTAGCCAAAGGCGAAACCCCTGAACAATTGGGTATTCACTTTGCAGGTGGAACAGACCAAGGGAAAAAATCAGAAACTGCACTTGAAGAGCTAGCCTCGCCTTGGCTGACCGAGGTGATGAAACCCGGTAAGTCGGTCCGCTGGGAGACCATGCGGGGCTGTCCGTTCCGCTGTTCTTTTTGTCAGCACAGAGAATCAGGCGACCGTTTCAAACTCTATGAGCAACAACTCGATTACGAGCGTATCGCCAAAGAAGCTCGGCTATTTGCCCGCGCAGGCGTCGAGCGAATCTCCATACTCGACCCGATTTTTCATCTGGACACCAAACGTACAGTAGATCTGCTAACCCTGTTCAAAGAAGTCGGTTTGACTGCACAGCTCGCTTTGCAATGCCGCTTTGAGTCGGTAAAGGATGAGTTTATTGACGCATTAGAAGGTCTTAACGTCGTGCTCGAATTTGGTCTGCAAACCACCAACTTGGCGGAAGGCGAAGCCATTGGGCGGCCAAACCGACTCGACATGGCTGAGCGAGTGATCGAAAAACTCAAAGCTCGCAATATCCCCTTTGAAGTCTCTCTGATCTACGGCCTGCCGAAGCAAACGCTCGCCAGCTTCCGTGAATCAATCAGTTGGTGCTGGCGTCAGCAGGTGCCCGTCATCCGCGCCTGGCCGCTGATGATTTTGCGCGGTACGCCATTGGAAAAACAGCGCGAAGAGTTCGGGCTGGTGGAATCTGAAAACGGAGCCATCCCCCATGTGATCGCCAGCAACAGCTTTACCCGTGAGGAGTACTGTGAGATGGAAAGGCTTGCTGACGCAACGAACGATTCAGAAACCACTCACCTCAAAGATTTACTTAAAGATGCACCTAAAAATGTATCTAAGGAGCAGAGTAATGCCGTTTTTTATCGTGCTTGAAGGACTGGATGGCGTAGGAAAAAGCACACTCGCCCGACGCCTTGCAGAAAGCGAAGAATATCAACTGATGACCACGCCCGGAGCAGAACTTCTGCCCATACGGGCAGAAATCGTCAACGGACTTGGCAGCAGTCAAACAGCAAAAGCACTTTTTTACGCCGCGACAGTTCAGGCCGAAGGCGAAAAGGTGCGTGCATTTAACAAAAATGGGCGAGCCGTCATTATGGATCGTTACCGCGCATCAACCATTGCCTACGCGCAGCAACGGGGTGTCACGCTCGACCTGACATCTATACTGTGTCAGGCCTATCAACCGCACCTAAGTATATTACTGACCCTTGATGAGGATGAACGACAGCAAAGATTACACTCTCGTGGCACCACGGCTGAAGATATCGAAACCCTAAATCCTGACTTCAGAACCGGTGTACTGACAAGGCTCCAATCCTTGTGTGATATCGAGCTTGATCTGACTGAAGCAAATGAGGAAGAAGCGGTGTCATTGCTTAAACAGTGCATTAATAACCATCTGCTACTTGAACCAGATAAGCCGTTATAGTTTGGTATGAAGAACGCCTAAATGCTCCACTGTGCTCTTAATTACTCCAACATGTATAGAAAATGAAGTTTTCTATACATGTTGTGGGTAATATGTATAGAATTCGGAGAAATCTATACATGCAGTATCACGGATGAAATGCATCAAGGACTATATAAATGAGTGGATACCCAGTCACCGAACTTCCCTTACCCGATCTCAATACTCTCGAAACCCGAGCAGTACTAAAGAAAACCGCCGAGGCACACCGTTATCTGGCGGAGCTGAAAGGGGTTGCAGCAAGCATTCCTAATGAGGCCATCCTTATCAATACACTCGGCTTACAGGAAGCAAAGGATAGCTCCGAGATTGAGAATATCGTGACAACTCACGATGAACTCTATAAAGCGAATCTGAATGTCGAAGCCACGCTTTCTGTTTCGGCGAAAGAAGTACAAGACTACGCATACGCGCTTCGTAAAGGCTTTATGGCAGTGCGAGAGACAAAACTGATCCGCCTGAATGATGTGCTTAACGTACAACAAGAGCTAGAACGCAATAAAGCAGGCTTGCGCCGATTGCCGGGGACAGATCTGAAAAACCTTAATACAGGTGAGGTTATCTATACACCGCCACAAAGGTTCGACGACGTTGAACGACTGATGGCGAACCTAGTGGTGTATATCAACGACGACAGCCTATGTGATGCTGACCCACTGGTTAAAATGGCAATCATTCATCACCAATTTGAGAGCATCCATCCGTTTTACGACGGTAATGGCCGTACTGGTCGGATACTGAACCTCCTTTATTTAGTCGCTAAAGACTTGCTCAACCTGCCTGTGTTATACCTCAGCCGCCACTTTATTCGTGATAAAGGCGAATACTACGCTCAGTTGCAGAGCGTACGGGATACGGGAAAATGGGAGCCGTGGCTCCTGTATATCCTAGATGCACTGGTAATGACCTCTCAGCACACGATTCAGCTAATCACAGCCATCAAGTCAATCATGCGTGATTACAAACATCGGATGCGTTCAGAACTGCCAAAGCTCTATCGACAAGAGCTTCTGAACAACCTGTTTAACCACCCCTACACAAAGATCGAATTTGTGATCGAAGATCTTCAGGTATCAAGAATCACCGCAGCCCGCTATCTTGATCAGCTGGTTGAACACGGTTTTTTAGTTAAAGAAAAAATTGGACGCAGTAACTACTACATCAATCAACCGCTAGTCGCCTTACTGACTGAAGCGCCACACGTAAACTGACACCGAGCACACCATGACCCACAACGACATCGTACAAAAACTCTGGAACCTGTGTGACGTACTACGTGACGACGGCATCAACTATTCCGACTACGTCACCGAGCTGGTACTGCTGTTATTTATAAAAATGGTGCACGAAAACACCGAAGCCGGCACATTAAAAAAACACCCCTTACCCGAAGGCTGCCGCTGGACAGATATTAACGACAAGTCTGGTATTAACTTATTAAACGACTACAAACTTATTCTGCTGAGCCTTTCTACCGGCAAAGATGCCGACGGCAAACTGGTTCACGAAGACCCACTTATCAGCGCCATCTACGCCGACGCCCAAACCCGTCTGCGTGAGCCACGCCATCTTGAGCAAATGATAAAAACCCTCGACCAGATCGATTGGTTTAGCGCCGCCAAAGACGGCCTCGGCGACTTGTACGAAGGTTTATTGGAAAAGAACGCCTCTGAGACCAAATCCGGTGCGGGCCAATATTTCACCCCACGCGCACTCATCAACAGCATGGTACGCTGCATGCAGCCGCAAATTGGTGAAGTGATCCAAGACCCAGCGGCGGGTACGGCAGGATTTTTAGTCGCGGCTGATCAATACATGCGTGAGCAAACCGACGACTACATGGACCTCAGCAGCAAAGAAGCCGCCTTCCAAAAGCACAAAGCCTTTGTTGGCATCGAACTGGTGCCCAACACCCGCCGCTTATCCTTAATGAACTGTCTACTACATGGCATGGAGGGTGACGACGAAGGCGTTGTGCATTTGGGCAACGCCCTAGGCGATGCCGGTAAAGCCCTGCCCAAAGCCGATATTATTTTGGCCAACCCACCTTTTGGCACCAGCAAAGGCGGCGAAGCATCCAACACACGCGACGACCTCACCTACAAAACCAGCAACAAACAACTGGCGTTTTTGCAGCATATTTACCGCAATTTAAAACCCGGTGGCCGTGCAGCGGTGGTATTACCCGATAACGTATTATTTGAAGCCGGTGTCGGCATCGACGTACGCCGCGACTTAATGAACAAGTGCAACCTGCATACTATTTTGCGCCTACCTACTGGCATTTTTTACGCCCAAGGGGTAAAAACCAACGTACTGTTTTTCACCAAGGGCAGCGCCAAAGATCCTAAACAAGAAGAAAACTGCACCAAAGACGTTTGGGTCTACGACCTGCGCACCAACATGCCCAACTTTGGTAAACGCACCCCGTTTGGTGACAGCCACCTAACCCCCTTTGAAAAAGTCTTTGGTAAAAAAGCCGATGGCACCAGCAAACGCGCCGAAGGTGAATACAGCTTTGGCGCCGAAGAAATTTCCGTCGATAAAGAAGCCGTCGCTGAAAATAAAAATGTAGACGACAAATTATTACACAGCCGCTGGCGCGTATTTAAACGCGACTGGATACGCGATACCAAAGGCGACTCGCTAGACATCAGTTGGTTAAAAGACAAAGACAGCGTCGATGCTGCAAACTTGCCCGAGCCAGACGTCTTAGCACGGGAAGCGAAAGAAGAGTTAGAGGCAGCGCTGAGTGAGCTGGATGGGTTGTTGCTGGCGTTGGGAGGGGATATTTGATGAATGACGTTGAAATCCCAGATCAATGGATCCAAGCAAAGTTACCTGATATATCGAACTTAAATATGGGTCAGTCTCCATCAAGTTCAGATGTAAATATATCTGGCGATGGAATTGCCTTTTTTCAGGGTAAAGCTGAGTTTGGAAAGCTTTACCCTACAGTCAAAAAATATTGTTCTGCCCCTAGAAAAACCGCAGAAAAAAACGACATTCTTCTCTCAGTCCGCGCGCCCGTAGGTCCTACAAATCTAGCAAATCAAATGACTGCCATTGGTCGAGGCTTAGCTGCGATTAGGGCAGACGAAAATAACGTTAATTTCAAGTTTCTCTTATACTATTTCAGAAAGATCGAACCCTGGATGAGCGAGCAAGGTACTGGGACAACATTCAAAGCTATTTCGGGCCAATTTTTGAAAGAACTGGATTGTATTGTACCCCCCCTAGCCGAACAAAAAATTATCGCCGATAAACTCGACACCCTGTTGGCACAGGTGGGAACCACCAAAGCCCGCCTCGACCGCATCCCAAAAATCCTAAAAACCTTCCGCCAAGCCGTCCTCGCCGCAGCGGTGAGTGGGAAGCTGACGGAGGAGTGGCGTGAGAGGCATGAAATATCAAGATCAGGATGGTTATCTACAAAATTTTCATCGATTTGTAGAGAAATCACTGTTGGGTATGTTGGTAAAATGGCGGATCGCTACGAAAGTAGTGGAATCCCGTTCTTGCGTTCACAAAACGTAAGGGCATTTCAATATTCAGATGTTAATTTGCTATACATATCTAAGGATTTTCATAAAAAAATATACAAGTCTAGGTTGGAGCCTGGTGACTTAGCTATTGTTCGCTCTGGCGCTCCAGGCACGACGTGTGTTATCCCCGCAAGTTTAGGTATCGCTAATTGTTCAGATTTGGTTATTGCACGACCAAATGAAAAGCTGATTAGTGACTTCGGGTGCATATTTATGAATTCGGAAATTGCCCAGAAAAACGTTTCAGAGAATCAGGTCGGTGTTGCTCAGCAACACTTCAATGTCGGATCAATGAAAAAGATGCCAATTGATCTCCCATCGAACAAAGAACAAACCGAAATCGTCCGCCGCGTCGAAGAACTCTTCGCCTTCGCCGACAGCATCGAACAAAAAAACAATGCCGCTTTGGAGCGAGTCAACAACCTCACTCAATCTATTTTAGCCAAAGCTTTTCGCGGCGAACTGACCGCCGACTGGCGCGCTGCCAACCCGGAGTTAATCAGCGGCGAAAATAGCGCCGAAGCCTTGCTGGCAAAGATACAGGCCGAGCGGGAGGCGATAAAGAAGCAGCCAAAACCAAAACGCAACGCTGTAAAAAAAAAGACAGGTAGCCGCATGAGTAAACAGATCATCAAAATCGTTGACGCGTTAAAAGAAGCCAAGAAGCCGTTAAATGGCCAAGAATTGCTAGCGGCGTCTGGCTACCCAAGCGACAGCAATATTGATCAATTGGAACAGTTCTTTTTGGATATTCGCGAGGCATTAGTAACCGAAAAGGCCATTGTTAAGATCAAACGTGATGACGACGGTCAGGACTGGTTTGCTTTAGCTGAACCTGTAGCCGATGAATAGTGTGGAGCGCTAAGGAAAGCTTATGAAAGTCGATAAATTACATATTCGCTCTCGCTTTAAAAATCTTGAAGACGTGAAGGTGGACTTTGACGAACACCACCTGATGACAATAGTGGTTGGCCGCAATGGCTCGGGGAAATCTAACGTTCTAGAAGCCTTGGTGGCGATATTTCGTAATCTTGATTTGGGCGAAGCGCCGCCTTTTTCTTACGAGCTGAACTATCAACTTGGTGAAGAAAACTGGGTTAAGTGGTATGAGATAAAAGTTGATGCAGACCCAAACCGCGGCACATTAGCTAAGCAATACCAGATTTCAGTTAGAGACAAGCATAGCAGCGAGACCAGTTTTAAATCTATCCCCTTTTCTAAAGTGAAACGTGATAAAAAAACCAAGCAAGCTGAATATCTTCCCAACTTTCTGTTTGCCTACTATTCCGGTCCATCGGACAGATTAGAAAAGTACTTTCGAAGGCATCGAGATGAATATTATAGAGAGCTGCTCTATAGTAAGCTCGACATTAGGGCTGACATTCGTTCGTTATTCTATGCCAAGCCTCTTCATAGTCAATTTGTCTTAATGGCGTTTTTTCTGAGTCCGGAGCTTCAAAAAGAGCGAGCTTTCTTGCAGAAGGAACTCGGCATAGAGAGTCTTGACTCAATACATTTTGTGTTAAGGCGCCCGGCATGGGAGCGAAATAAAGAAGATAGATTCTGGGGAGCTGATGGCGTTGTTCGCGACTTCATAGAGCTGCTTTATCCTCATGCCTTAGCTCCTGTGAAGGTAACCCGAAATGAAGAGACTAGTCTGACAGGTAAGAACAAGAAAAACGATTTCATTCATATTTTCCTGCCATCAGTTGAAACCCTTCATGAACTAGCCAAGCAGCTTACACCGAGTATTTTTTTCAAGATGCTCGAAAGCACAGTGCTATCTGAAATCATCTCTGAAGTTCATATTCGGGTTAAGGTTACTTACGCTCCAGAACCCATCACTTTTCAGGAGCTCAGTGAAGGCGAGCAGCAGCTCCTCACCGTATTGGGCCTGCTCAAATTCACTGGCGGTAAAGATTCCTTGTTTTTACTCGACGAACCTGACACCCATCTCAACCCATCATGGGCAGTGAAGTACCTTAAATTCCTTCGTGAATTCGTTCCTAACCATGAAACTAGCCATTTGTTGATGGTAACGCATCATCCGTTGGCAATTGCGGAGTTGGAAAAACAGCAAGTTCAGGTTATGTGGCGGGATTCTAACTTTCGGGTTCATGCACAGGAACCAGAGGAAAGCCCCAGGGGCATGGGCTATGGTGGAATACTGACTAGCGATATGTTTGGCCTACGAACCACACTGGACAACTCTACCGAACGCCTACTCCGATTACGTCGTCGTTTCACGGAAAAACTAGAGTTATCGTCCATTCAGGCTGGACGCCTAAAAAGAATTGATAAAGCCATAGAGGGTCTTGGCTTCACGACAGCTCATTGGGATGAAGAGTATGCACAGTATTTGCGTATGCGTAGAGAGGTAGAGCAAGAATCTGAAGCAATTAACGCCACCCCTGAGGTTAAACGTGTTCGAATGGAGCGAGCCAAAGCGATCGTTCAACGCATGCTGGCTGCAGAACAGGAAGAAAACAACAAATGAGGCATTTGGACATTGATTTCGGACGGCTCGATCTACCTGAAAGTTGGCAAGAAAAAGCAAAAGAGCTGTCAGATTCACTTATAGCCGCAGAAGGCGAAAAACAACGAGCGGAAATCATTGATAAGAATCAAGCTCACTGGAAAGACGTAAAGCCGAAATTGGCATTATTATTCAACTATAAATGCTGGTATACAGAGGCTCCACAGCAAGGAACAGATGTCGATGTAGATCATTTTCGGCCCAAAAAGCGTTTACAAGAAACACTATCGTCAGTAACGCCTCATGATGGATATTGGTGGTTGGCATTCTGTCTTCAAAACTATCGCTACAGCTGCATTGTAGCGAACCGTCGACGAACCGATATAGAAACTGGAAAGACCGGTGGTAAAGCCGATCACTTTCCACTATGCGACGAAAGCATGCGAGCCAATACACCAAGCTGCGACTTGGAGGAAGAACAACCAGTACTACTCGACCCATTAAAAGCGACCGACGTGCTGCTGTTGCAATTCAAGCCTGATGGTGAAGCCATGCCCCGGTTTGCGGAAGAAAGCCATGCTCGTAAGTTTATGCGCGCAGACCGATCGATTGAATTTTACAATCTTAATCATTCAGAATTTGTACGTTGCCGAATTGAGCTACGAGACCAAATTGACAAGGACGTTAGAGCAGCAAAAAGGTACTTTAACAAATTGGAAACCGGCGATGCAGACAACGATCTCGCTTATGAACAGGCAGTTTGCCGATTGCGAAGAATGAGAAGTAAGGAAGCACCTTTTTCGAGTTTTTGTATCGCATATTTGGATGGATTCAGGCACCAGCCGGAATATGATGGCGTGCTTGATGCTGTCTATCTATAGGCTTTTAATCGTACGAAAAACAGTGAAATTTTATCTATTATCTTTAATAGTCCTGCTGGCGGAGTATGAAAAGCACTAAAGTTATCTCCCAGTGCAAAAATACAACAGGCTTTATCCGGATGTTTATTGGCGCCAAAGCGGCCGTGATTGCCAGTCAGCAGGAAAACCCATTTGGCGGACATCAATGCTGTGAGTTTCGATAAGGCCCTTGATGCGCGTTTTCCAGTTATGGTCAGGTGCAATAACATTCATTAGGTACAACGTCATGGTCAGGGTGTTGTATAGCTTTTTCAAATGCGGGTCGGCTTCGGGTAACCGATGAAAGCTTTGCAATAAATCCCCAGAGCCTTGGTTTGCCAGCTTCATCTTCTTAGTAATTTGGCGGTTCCAGAGTCGGGCATGATGAGCGGCTATGTTTCGCACCAACGAAAGGTGTTCACAATAAGACGTCATGACGGTTTCATGAAGGCCGTATACCTTGCTGATTGCCATCCGATCCTGCGCTGCATTTATGTTAGAAAACCATTTAGATAGCTGCCCTATGGTCATAAGCTCGACTACTGCCCAGATCGGCGGAAGTTCTTCTTGGTATTTGCGATCAAGATGCCTGATAAAGTCTTCACGACTGTCACGAACCTCATTCCTTAGCTTTTTGATACCGGCCTGGTAACGCCCTGTGTGACCGAATATCGCCGGATTCAGGTGCGGATGCGGTGTGTTATGACGATGGCTAAGATGATACGCCAGCTGGGTACGCAGGGAGACTTCTATGCGCTCGATGGCATCCATGAGGAGTAGCCTGAGTTCTCTGTCAAAAATATAGATGTTCAGTACGTCGTCAAAGGTGACGCCAGACTGAAACTTGTGCGTGGCGTGATCCTGCTCCTGCTCAAATGGCGAGTAGTAGGCGGAAAACCGATAGTAGTTCAGTTGCGAGAGATAAAACTCAGCTTTTGCTACGCCAGGAATGATGAGGCCGTGGCCCTTAAGTATCTGAACTTGCTCAGCAAATGTTTTGGGCGCTTTCGTGAAGGGGGCTTTTTTCGCTCCCCCATAAACAAGTAACCCCTCGCAGGGCGCTGATCTTACGGGTAGCGGGAGGGGTGTTGTTAAGGCAGAGAGTAGTCACAAACGTCGGCGTTGCAACACTTTTTTCAGCCGAAAACGACCGGCGCAGCGTCAAAAAATAGCTATAACTCATTGTTTTAAAAGTTATTAATCAATCCTTGATTAGAGTAACTCGGTATCCAGACCTGCTCTTTTCAATCTTTCGACTAAGTTACGCATTTTGCTGAATTCAGTACCGAAACTGGGCTTAAGACCGACGCCTTCGCAAAACTCTTTGGAAGTTACACTCCTGAGCTGATCGGCATACTTGATCATCTGCAGGTGCATCTCTGCGGTGTATTGGTTGCGTGGCGCATCAGCAAGAGCCTTGCGAATTTGTTCATAGATTACAGATTCATTCATTGCACACCTCTATATAAATTATCTAATTTTGATAATTTATATAGACAACCAAGCTTAAGCAAGCAGACTTTACATATCTGAGCCGTTAGGCTCAGATCCGAATCACGCTAAAGCCCTCACTCTATGCCGAACCATCCGCCTGTTCACAGACATCCTTTGCCGTCAGCGGATGGTCGGAGCCCCGGATTACCTGTCGTACTTTCCGCAGTATCGCCATGTGGTCTTTACGGTTATTGTGCTTCACATCCAGATACCCATCGGGCAAGGTACAGAACATGCCATGATCAAGCACACCGGGAGTCTGTGATGCTTCACCAGCCAGAAATGGATATAGCTGCAACCCAAGTAAAAAGTAGCGACAAAATACGGTTAACCGAGGCGCTAATGTAGCTAGCCTCGGTTTATCCTATTAACACTTAAACTCCACCCTATCCCGCCCTAGCTCTTTCGCACGATACAACTGCTCATCCGCTTCTTGCAGTAACTCGGCAACATCAAGGTCCCTTTCTTTACCTTCACTGCTAGCGATACCAATACTAATAGTGAGCGGTACTCGTTCACCTTGTACCACCATGGCTTCGCTACGAAAATTAGTCAGTATTTTTTCAGCGATATACTTAGCAGCTTTGATGGATGTGTCGGGTAGCACGACCACAAACTCTTCGCCGCCATAACGGAATACACGATCTTGCGGGCGCTTTACACACGCCTGAATACGCTCGCTGGCTTGTCGTAAGCATTCATCACCAAAAATATGGCCGTACTTATCATTGAGCTGCTTAAAATGATCTAGATCTAAAATCAATAACGACAAAGTAATCGCTTTACGATCCGCTAACCTTTGCTGCTCATTCAAACACTCATCCAAATAACGACGGTTATGTAGTCCGGTTAAGGCATCGGTAGTGCTAACTTTTCTAAGTAACGAGTTAGCATTTTCTAACTCTTGGGTACGCATTTTTACAAGTTGATCGAGACGAATATTTTGCGCCAATTGCGCATCTAATAACTGGTCTTTCGCATTCGCTGATTCAGCTTGCGCTTTTGCCAACAAGTCACGATCCATGGCGATACGCATCGATAGTGCAAACGCAAATAGCAACACCTCCACTAAGGTCGCAATCATCATGGCATTATCGACGAGTGTACTGGCTGGAATAATATTGAGACGGGATAAAATAACCGCTGAAGACGCTAACACTAAGCTAAATGAGGCATAAAAAATGGCTTTGGCCGGAGGGTAGCGATCTTTTAAACGTACTAATACGATGATGCCATTAATAACAAAAGTAACTAGCGACATGACTAAGGTAATCACAGTTACGATAGCAAATGGAAAGAAAAATGAGGCGGCGGCGACGACAATACATAACATCACGAATATGGCTTGCATTAAACCTAAGCGCGGATACGTGTCAGAAATATTCAGTAAACGGGTAACGAACATAGCACCGATCATATTGGTGATATTCAGCGTCACGGGCAAGCTGACGCTGTTCCAGTATATGGCATTCGGCCATAGCCACTGAAATGCTTGGCCGTTAATACTGGCGTGCACTATGGTCAATATTAAAGTAAATAAACCGAAGTATAAGAAACCATAATCGCGAACGGATGCAAAAATGAGAACGTGATAAAGCCCTATTAAAACTAACGCGCCAAAATAGAAACCGGTCAGTGTCGAATCTTTGTCAATATGCTCAACCAGTGCTTGGCGCTTCCATACCAGCAGCGGAATCTGTAATGAGGTTTCCGACTGAATACGCATAACAACATCTAGATGCCCAGAAGAAATATCGTTTAATGGTATTAAAAACGTTCGATGCAGCATTGGACGTTGCGAGAATGGTAAAGTATCGCCTAAGCGCCATTCACGTAAAACCTGACCATCACGCAGTAGATAGACGTCAATATGATTCAATAGTGGATTACTGATTTCAATCACGCTGTCAGCAAAGTCATCGCGGTTGCCTTCTAATCCCATATGAATCCAGTAGGCTTGCTCTCCATAACCAAACTGCAGGGGATTCGCTTGCGCGGCTTGCCAATCGGCCAATGGCGGCAATTGATCTAAGGTCAATACAGCACTGGGATCGGCTAGGTAACTCAACGCCGATACTGGGAAGTCTTTATTCAGGTCGGCCGACAGGCGCAAAGCATCCGCCCGAGTGAACGATGTCATTAGCAATAGTGTGAACAATAGAAATACAGCACCGAGTGCTGATGCCCGACAACGGAAAAGCTTCACGCTTCCGATAACCCCCAATTGGCCCAAACAGTGGCACAAACTAACATTAGCGGATTGTTTGGCGCTATCCGACCATTTGATCGCAGAAGTTAGACCCACACCACATTAATATTGTTACATTTGGTCAGCACTAATAGAGAGATACGATGCTCGATGCTGCGTAGGCAACATTCCTGTCCAACGTTTAAACGCGGCACGGAAGCTGGCTATATCTTGATAGCCACAACGCATCGCTATGTCGTTAACGGTCAAGTCACCTTGCTGTAGTAAACGCAACGCGAGCTGAAGACTGTGTTCTTCTTGCAGACATTTAAAACTGTGATTAGCCAGTTCAAGCTTGCGCCGCAAAGTACGCGCCGATACCTTCAGTGCCTGCGCGGCTTGCTCTAGAGTTACCCGCGTATCGTCATGACGAGCAAATAACTCCCTCACCTGCCATACGATATCGCCCTGCAGCACCCGCGCTAAGCGCTCTGCCTCAATACGACACACATGAAGGACTTGTTTGCGTGCCACCGGATTAGCGAGCGGCAATGGCCGTTTTAACGTGTCGAGTTTTATCGTTAATCGCGTTTTAGGCGCTGAAAAGTGCACTGGACACTGAAGTAATAAACGATACTGATCAGCATAAGTTGGCGCTGGAAACGCGAAATCGACCGCCTCGAAATGAATGTCTTCGCTTAATAAGTCACGAATCTGCGTCTGTAGACTTGCCGCCAATACCTCATAAGCAAAACGCAAACTCAGGGGAAACTCTTGAGCATCGTGCGTAGAGACTTCGATATGACACAGCTCACCCACCACATTGGTTGCTAAGTTGAAGCGACTGCGTACCAATGATCGCATTTCATTCGCAGTTGCCAGCGCTTGGCCTAGAGTGCGACTCGTCAGCAAGGCCCCCGATAACATACCCCAGCGCGATAAATTGAGCGCGGCACCAAAGGTAAGACCCAAATCCTCCTGCGGAGCTAAGCGATAGATGTTGCGATAGATAATATCGAACTGGCGCAACGACACTCGAGTGTCAGGATCAAACACTTGGGCTTCTGTTAAGCCGACCCCCAACAACCACTGCCGAGCGCTAATATCTTGTGTTTGCATGAATTCATGAATCAAAAACAA
>TARA_R110001583_G_scaffold51130_3_pt1 | contig 24558 bp, 19 predicted proteins | sample TARA_R110001583 | Tara Oceans TARA_R110001583 (sample SAMEA4398432) | marine metagenome | biome: Polar Biome; feature: [MES] marine water layer (ENVO:01000295) within the mesopelagic zone...; material: water (ENVO:00002006), including particulate matter (ENVO:01000060) such as...... | reverse complement strand
AAGATATACAGGACCAAAATCAAAGATTGCTCGTAAATTTGGCGAGGCAATTTTCGGAGACGATAAGTCTTTCGAAAAGAAAAATTACCCTCCAGGGCAACACGGAAATAACAGAAGAAGAGGTAAAAAATCTGAATATTCTGTTCAATTGATGGAGAAGCAAAAAGCTAAATATACTTATGGTATTTTAGAAAAGCAATTCAGAAACTTATTCCAAACAGCAAAAAGAAAAGAAGGTGTTGCTGGTGAAATTTTACTTCAACTTTGTGAATCACGTTTAGATAATGTAGTTTATAGAATGGGAATATCTCCTACTAGAAGCGGTGCTAGACAATTAGTATCTCACAGACATATAACAGTTAATGGCGAATTGGTAAACATACCATCGTATTCATTAAAAGCTGGTGATGTAGTTGGTGTTAGAGAAAAATCAAAATCACTTCAAAGTATACAAGATTCATTAACTGCAAGTAGTGCCGTTTATGAGTGGATTTCTTGGAATAATGAAAAGAAGGAAGGTACTTATGTTTCTATTCCTGAAAGATTACAGATTCCAGAAAATATCAAAGAACAATTAATCGTGGAGTTATACTCTAAATAAACAACACTGATCCAATTATGGCATTATTTAATTTTCAGAAACCCGATAAAGTAATAATGATCGATTCCTCTGATTTCGAAGGGAAGTTTGAATTTCGCCCTTTGGAACCTGGTTATGGATTAACTGTTGGGAATGCATTAAGACGTGTATTACTTTCTTCATTGGAAGGTCATGCTATAACGTCTGTAAGGATAGATAAAGTAGAGCATGAATTCTCTGTAATTTCTGGCGTTGTAGAAGATGTAACAGAGATTATATTGAACTTGAAACAAGTTCGTTTCAAAAAGCAAATTGAAGACTCTGAAGCTGAAGTTGTTTCTATTTCAGTAAGCGGTAAAAATCAATTAACTGCTGGTGACTTTCAGAAATTCATTTCTGGATATCAAGTATTGAATCCTGATTTAGTGATTTGTAATATGGATGCTAAAGTTAGCATCAATATGGAAATTACTATTGAAAAAGGAAGAGGTTATGTGCCTGCGGAAGAGAATAAAAAGTCTGGAGCTCCATTAGGAACAATAGCAATCGATTCTATATTTACTCCTATTAAAAATGTAAAATATAGTATTGAAAACTTTCGTGTAGAGCAAAAGACCGATTACGAAAAATTGGTTTTTGAGATTTCTTCAGATGGTTCAATTCATCCTAAAGATGCTTTAACTGAAGCGGCTAAAGTTCTTATTCATCACTTTATGCTTTTCTCTGATGAGCGTATTACTTTAGAGGCTGATGAAATAGCTCAAACTGAGACTTACGATGAGGAGTCTTTGCACATGAGACAATTATTGAAAACTAAATTAGTAGATATGGACCTTTCTGTTCGTGCTCTAAACTGTTTAAAAGCAGCTGAAGTTGATACTTTAGGTGATTTAGTTTCTTTTAATAAGAATGACTTAATGAAGTTTAGAAACTTCGGTAAAAAATCTTTAACGGAATTAGAAGAACTTGTTATTAACAAGGGATTGAGTTTCGGAATGGATTTATCAAAATATAAATTAGATAAGGATTAAATAATCATATTTTGCTCCTCGTTCTAACGGGTTTGGTAGCAAGATGATAAAACTTTAAAATGAGACACGGTAAAAAAATTAATCATTTAGGTAGAAAAACTGCACATAGAAAGGCAATGTTGGCCAATATGGCATGTTCTTTAATTGAGCACAAACGAATCAACACTACTGTTGCTAAAGCAAAAGCTTTGAAGCAATTTATTGAGCCATTGATTACAAAATCAAAAGCTGAAAATAATGTAAGTGCTGAAAAGGGAACGCACAATAGACGTATAGTTTTTAGAAATCTACGTGATAAATATGCAGTAACCGAATTATTCAGTGTAGTGTCTGAAAAGATTGCTGATAGACCAGGAGGTTATACTAGAATTATTAAATTGGGTAATCGTTTAGGGGATAATGCTGATATGGCAATGATAGAATTGGTTGATTTCAACGAATTGTACAATGCTGGTAAGCAGCCAAAGAAAAAATCTACAAGACGTAGTAGAAGATCTGGTGGTAGTGAAGCTGAATCTGTTTCTGAAGTAAAAGAAACTAAAGTGTCAGAAGAATCTAAGCCTGAAGCTGAAGCACAAACTGATAATGAAGTAAAGGCAGATGATTCTAAGGAATAAATTGTCAATAAATAATTATAATGTAAAAGGATAAGCTTTCTAGCTTATCCTTTTTTTATGTTTTTTTGTGAACGAATAAATTTTAGAATAGAATGAAATATCAAGCAAAGAGAAGAGCATTAATTTTACTTGCCGATGGAACAATTTTTCATGGTAAATCAGTAGGCGACAAAGAAGGGACTGCTTTTGGTGAAGTTTGTTTTAATACTGGTATGACAGGTTATCAAGAGATATTCACCGATCCATCATATTTTGGACAAATAATGGTAACTACTAATGCACATATAGGTAATTATGGTGTTAACAAAGAGGAAGTTGAATCTGAGTCAATCAAAATTTCAGGTTTGGTTTGTAGAAATTTTAGTTACGAATATTCTAGACCAGTAGCAGATGGCAGTTTGCAAGATTTCTTGAATGAGAATGAACTTTTTGCGATTTCTGATGTTGATACAAGGGCATTGGTAGGTTATATTAGGGATAATGGGGCTATGAACGCGGTTATATCTACTGATGTTGATAACATAGATGATTTAAAGAAACAACTAAGTGAGGTACCTAGTATGGAAGGGCTTGAATTGGCTTCTAAGGTTTCAACTAAAGAAGCTTATTATATAGGAGATGAAAATGCCACCTATAAAATAGCAGCACTAGATATCGGAATAAAAAAGAATATTCTACGTAACCTTATAAAACGTGGAGCTTATGTTAAGGTATTTCCTTACAATACAAGTTTTGAGGAGATGTCTTCGTGGAATCCAGATGCATACTTTATTTCTAACGGACCTGGTGACCCTGAGCCATTATTAGATGCAATTGCTGCCGCAAAGAAAATTATTCAAACAGATAAACCATTATTTGGAATTTGTTTAGGTCATCAAGTATTAGCATTGGCTAATGGTGTATCCACTTATAAAATGCATAATGGTCACAGGGGTATTAATCATCCGATATTGAATCTATTAACGGGCAAAGGAGAAATAACTTCTCAAAATCATGGATTTGCTATAAATAGGGAGGAAACTGAGGCTAATGACAATTTAGAGATTACTCATGTTCATCTTAATGATAAAACCGTAGCTGGTATTCGTATGAAGAATAAAGATGTGTTTTCTGTTCAATATCATCCAGAGGCTAGTCCTGGGCCACATGATGCCGATTATCTTTTCGACGATTTTTTTAAATTAATTGAGAAAAGTTCAAAACATAACGAAATAGTTTAAATAAACATTAATTAATAGGCAATTGTAGAGGTGAAACAAACTTGGTAAAACCTTGGTTTTGTATCTTTACTTTTAATTTATCAACGAATAAAAATAATATATGAGTATCATATTAAACGTTCACGCAAGGCAAATATTAGATTCAAGAGGAAATCCAACAGTTGAAGTAGATGTAGTGACTGAAAATGGAGTGATGGGTAGAGCAGCGGTTCCTTCGGGAGCTTCCACTGGTGAACATGAAGCGGTTGAACTTCGAGACGGAGGAAAAGCGTACATGGGTAAAGGCGTAAGCAAGGCTGTCGATAACGTAAACAGTATTATTGCAGAAGAGATTTTAGGAATGAATGTATTTGACCAAAATCTTTTGGATCAAACTATGATTGATTTAGATGGTACTCCTAATAAATCTAAATTGGGTGCTAATGCTATTCTTGGAGTTTCTTTAGCTGCTGCAAAAGCTGCTGCAAATGAATTAGGCCTTTCTTTATTTAGATATATTGGTGGTGTTAGTGCAAATACACTTCCGGTACCAATGATGAATATTATTAATGGAGGTTCACATTCGGATGCTCCGATTGCTTTTCAAGAATTTATGGTTATGCCTGTTAAGGCTAAAAGCTTTTCCCATGCAATGCAAATGGGGACTGAAATCTTCCATAATCTTAAAAAAGTATTACATGATCGTGGTCTTAGTACGGCGGTAGGTGATGAAGGTGGATTTGCTCCTAACTTAGCAGGTGGTACTGAAGATGCTTTAGATACTATTGCCGTTGCAGTTAAAAATGCGGGTTATACTTTGGGTGATGATGTAATGATTGCTTTAGATTGTGCAGCAGCAGAATTTTTTGTTGATGGAAAATATGATTATACTAAATTTGAGGGTGCAAGCGGTGTAATTAGATCATCGGAAGAACAAGCTCAATACTTAGCAGATTTAAGTGCTAAATATCCAATTATATCTATTGAAGATGGAATGGATGAGAATGATTGGGACGGATGGAAATCATTAACTGATAAAATTGGAGATAAAGTTCAATTGGTAGGGGATGATTTATTTGTTACTAATGTTGAGCGTTTAGCTACAGGAATTGAAAGAGGTATTGCAAATTCAATTTTGATTAAGGTAAATCAAATAGGGACCTTGACTGAAACTATAGCAGCAGTGAACATGGCTAAAAATGCTGGGTATACTTCAGTTATGTCTCATCGTTCGGGAGAAACAGAAGATAATACGATTGCAGATTTAGCAGTTGCATTAAACACTGGTCAGATAAAGACCGGTTCTGCTTCAAGATCAGATAGAATGGCAAAATATAATCAACTACTTCGTATTGAAGAGGAATTGGGGAGTACAGCATATTATCCTCAAGAAAAAGCCTTTAAAATAAAGTAATTTGCATAATATTTACATGATTTAAGCCTTTCCTTTTGGAAAGGCTTTTTTTTTTGGCGCAATCCAAAACTTTAACTATCTTTTGAGAATAATCCAATAATAACCCCCCTTTGTTAGCGTATGAATAACTTTCTTTTTGTTTCAGCGGAGAATGATGCCATCCCTGATTGTAAGGCTGGTGGAATGGGTGATGTAGTTAGAGATGTGCCAAGGGAAATTTCAAAACGTGGTGATAGAGCTCATGTAGTTGTACCTGCATATTCTAGATTGCATAAAAATGGAATATTTAAAACTAAATTAGAGTTTAGTCTCAGAGGTATGCCTTACACGGCAGAATTATATGAAGTTATACCTAAAAAGGTAGATGCTAATATCACTCATTATGTTATTCATCATCCTGAGATTCTTGAAGGTGGAATTGCGCATATATATCATGACGATCCAACAGAACCTTTCTTTAATGATTTTATAAAATTTATAATTTTCTGTACAGCTACAGCCGAAGCTATAAAAATAGGTGCTTTTGGAGATTTAGATATTGTCCATATGCATGATTGGCATGCTGCGGCACTATTATTCATAAAGAAGTATCATCCAAATTACCAAGACTTGAAGAAGATGCGGTATGTGTATAGTATTCATAATTTAGCAATTCAAGGTATTCGACCATTTTATAATAATCACGCTTCTGTTAATAATTGGTTTCCTGAAGTGCAGTTAGATCATAAAGCCTTAATGGATTATCGTTATCAAGATTGTATAAACTTAATGGCTGTCGGTATTAGATTAGCAGATGCTGTTCATACAGTATCCCCTTCTTATAAAGAAGATGTTCTTTTACCGAGTAGAAGACCTGAGTTTATTGGAGGAGAAAGTTTAGAAATCGATTTGCAAAAAGCTGATAATGAAGGTAGGCTTTTTGGTATTCTCAACGCTAGTAATTATGGTAACATTAGAGTCGCTGAAAAAGGTTTATTGTATAGAAATACTGTAAAGGCTTTATTCAGATGGCTTCAAGATACTTCAAAAAAATATAAAGCAGATTTTCTAGCTCATACTGGTGAGAAAATTATGCAGTATGTGGGTAATAGGCCCAAATTTATAGTGTCTAGTGTGGCAAGATTAACTGAACAAAAATTTTATTTTTTAAAGCGTTCGCCCGAAGCTTTTGAGAAAATGCTTGCTCGTTTAAATGAAATTGAAGGTATTTTTATGCTTTTAGGAACGGGTGATCCAGATTACGAAGATTTTTTTCGCGATATGAGTTATAAGCATAAGAATTTTGTTTTCACCAATGGACAGTCTGAAGATTTGATAGATTCAATGTATTTGGAGACAGATTTGTATTTTATGCCAAGTTTATTTGAGCCTTGTGGAATAAGTCAAATGTTAGCCATGAGAAATGGCAACCCATGTTTAGTTCATCACACAGGCGGGCTAAAAGATACTGTGGATCATATGAAGACTGGGTTTGCGTTTAAAGGGGATACCTACGATGAGCAAATAAGTAATATGGTAAAGAGTTTTGATGAAGCCTTAACCATATGGGAAAAGGATAAACCTACTTGGAAAAAGATTCAAGCAAATGCTAAAAAGGCCCGTTTTACTTGGGATAAATCTTTAGATGAATACTATAAATCATTATATCTGTTGTAAGTGATGTAGTTGATAGATGTTATTGTTAATTTTAGCCCAAACAGAATTTTGAAATTGTTAAAACAAACCTGTTTTGTTAACTTTACGAGAAGTATTAAAAAGTAAAAATTAAAAATGTCAGATAAAGCTATTTTAGAATATAATGGTGTAAAATATGAGTTTCCTGTAATAAAGGGAACCGAAGATGAACTTGCAATTGATATAAAATCTTTGCGTTCAGTTACCAAAGGAATTATTACTATAGATCCAGGTTTTAAAAATACTGGTTCTTGTGAAAGTGCCATTACTTTCTTGGACGGTGAGAAAGGAATTTTACGATACCGAGGATATTCTATTGAGGAGTTGGCTGAAAAAGCAGATTTCTTAGAAGTAGCTTATTTATTGATTTTTGGGAATTTGCCAAATGATACTGAACTTGCAAAATTTCATAAAGACATTAAAGATGAGTCTCATGTAGATGAAGAGATGAAAAAGATTTTGGATGGTTTTCCAAAGTCAGCACATCCAATGGGCGTATTATCTTCTTTAACAAGTGCATTAATAGCATTTAACCCATCAACAGTAGATGTTAGTTCTGATGAGGCTATGTACCATGCAATTGTGCGTATTCTAGCAAAATTTCCAGTTCTAGTAGCTTGGACTTTGCGTAAAAAGAAAGGTCTTCCTTTAGATTATGGCGATGATAGTTTAGGATATGTAGAGAACATTCATAAAATGATGTTTAAGCGTCCTAATCAAGATTATAAAAAGAATAAAGTTGTTATAGATGCTTTAGATAAACTGTTGATTTTACATGCTGACCACGAACAAAACTGTTCTACAAGTACAGTACGTATTGTTGGTTCTTCTCATGCTGGTTTATTTGCTTCATTATCTGCAGGGATTTCTGCACTTTGGGGTCCACTTCATGGTGGTGCAAACCAAGCTGTATTAGAGATGTTAGAAGCTATCGAAGCTGATGGAGGTGATACGAAGAAGTACATGGCAAAAGCTAAGGATAAATCTGATCCGTTCAGGTTAATGGGCTTTGGTCATAGAGTTTATAAAAACTTTGATCCACGTGCTAAAATAATTAAAAAAGCTGCTGATGAAGTGTTAGCAGATTTGGGAATAGATGATCCAATTTTAGAAATTGCAAAAGGATTAGAAAAAGAAGCACTTGAAGATCAGTATTTTGTAGATAGAAAACTATACCCAAATGTTGATTTTTATTCAGGTATTATTTATAGAGCTTTAGGTATACCAACAGAAATGTTTACGGTTATGTTCGCTTTAGGAAGATTGCCAGGATGGATTGCACAGTGGAGAGAAATGAGATTGAACGGCGAACCTATTGGTAGACCAAGACAAGTTTATATTGGAGAAAAATTAAGATCTTTTGTCGAACTTGACAAGAGGTAGATTGCTACCGATAATAAAAAAAACAAAAAGCTCTTTTAATTTTTAAAGGGGCTTTTTTTTATGCCATTTTTTAAATCATATATACAAAGCCATATGTTACAATTAAATATTAATGATGAGATTTCACGTTTAAAGGCGGTTGTTTTGGGTATAGCTAGAAGTTCTGGTCCAACACCAACAATTGAAGAAGCCTATGATCCAAAGTCTTTAGAACATATTAAGGCGGGTACTTACCCTATTGAAAGTGATATGATCGCTGAAATGGAAGCATTTAGAGAGGTTTTTGAGAAATATGATGTTAAGGTCTTTAGACCTGAAGTTCTGGAGAACTGTAATCAAATATTTACAAGAGATATTGCTTTTGTAATTGAGGATAAATTAATTAAGGCAAATATACTACCTGATCGTGAACAGGAAGTAGAGGCAATTTTACATGTACTCGATAAAATTGACGATGATAATATTCTACAGCCACCGGCAAATGTACACGTAGAGGGTGGAGATGTTATGCCATGGAACGATTATATTTTTGTGGGAACTTATACCGCACCAGATTATTCTTCTTATATAACTGCGCGAACAAATAAAGCAGCAGTAGAGTATTTAAAAAAACAATTTCCACATAAGACGGTTAAGTCTTTTGAACTAAGAAAATCTAATACCGTTGCTCAGGATAACGCTTTACATTTAGACTGTTGTTTTCAACCTTTAGGTAAAGGAAAAGCCATCTTGCACAAGAACGGATTTTTGGTAGAAGAAGAATATCAATGGTTGGTAGATTTTTTCGGGAAGGAAAATGTTTTTGAAATTGATGCCCAAGAAATGTATCATATGTTCAGTAATGTATTTTCTATTTCCCCAGATGTTGTTGTTTCTGAACGTAATTTTACGCGACTTAATAATTGGTTGCGCGAGCAAGGTTTTACTGTAGAAGAAATTCCGTACGCAGAGATATCTAAACAGGAGGGACTATTACGCTGTAGTACTTTACCGCTCATAAGAGCATAGTTTAAAAATAAATAAAAAGAGAAATTTAATTGTCACCCCTATATGCAAATAACAAATACAATACTCATGATTCGTCCGGTGTCGTTTAGAATGAACGAACAGACCGCTGTCAATAACTACTTTATGGAAGATATTGATATGAAGAATCAAGAAATTAATCAAAAAGCTCAAGAAGAGTTTGATGCCTTTGTATCCACCTTAAAAAATAAAGGAGTTAATGTTATTGTTGTTGAAGATACAAAGGAGCCTGATACTCCGGACAGTATTTTTCCAAATAACTGGATATCATTTCACTCGAACGGAACGGTAGGTGTCTACCCTATGTTTGCCGAAAATAGAAGAAATGAACGTAGGGAAGATATATTCGATACTTTAGAACAGAACGGTTTCAAAATTAATGATGTCATTGATTATACTTCTGCTGAAGGTGAAGGGCTGTTTCTTGAAGGCACAGGGAGTATTTTAATAGATAGGGTGAACAAAAAAGCATATTGTGCGCTATCTCAACGTGCAGATGAAGATTTATTTATTGAGTTTTGTGAAGATTTTGATTTCTTTCCAGTAATTTTCACGGCTAACCAATCTGTTGATGGTAAAAGGTTGCCTATTTATCATACCAACGTAATGATGGCTTTGGCTGAAAATTTTGTAGTGATCTGTACAGATTCCATTGATGATAAGAAAGAAAGGAAGAATGTTCTAGACCATCTTAAGAACGATGGTAAGGAAATAATATCGATTACTGAAAAGCAAATGCATCATTTCGCAGGTAATATGTTACAGGTTTTAGGTAGTGAAGGCCATAAGTATATGGTGATGAGTACGGCAGCTTATAATAGCCTGACACCTCAACAGATTTCACAAATAGAGAAACATTGTCCAATTCTTCATAGTTCTCTCCATACTATAGAAACATGTGGTGGTGGAAGTGCAAGATGTATGATGGCAGAGGTGTTTCTTCCAAAAGTCTAGATTGAAAAGTGCATCTTAAAGGAGTAAATAATTTTATTGGATTAAAATAAGTGTAAAGCTTTCTTTATCTTCATAAGCCGTTGATTTTGATAACGGTATTTTAATGAACTAGAATGAAGCTTAAAACTTGGTATATTTTTTTCATAATTAGTGGTATAACTGTATGGCTTGCTTTAGCTAACATACCTGAAGTGTCGGAATATAAACTAGCCGAAAATAAGAAATCCGAAGTAAAGGAATCTGAAGAGGCTTATGACAGAATGATGGATGTTCTTACCCATCAGCGATGTATGAATTGTCATCCTAACGATAATATTCCTAAACAAGGCAATGACCGACATCCCCATTATTTTGGTATGAAAAGGGGTGAAAACGACAAGGGATTTCAGGCAACAAATTGTAATACGTGTCATAAATCTGAAAATAATAAATATTCAGGTGTACCGGGCGCGCCTCATTGGGCTTTAGCACCAGCTTCAATGGGTTGGGAAGGACTCACTAGAGTTCAAATTGCTGAACGACTTTTAGATAAAAGTGCAAATGGAGGTAGAAGTTTTGATGAGCTTGTGAAGCATATGACTGAAGATGATTTGGTGCTGTGGGCGTGGACACCCGGTGTAGATGCAAATGGAAAAAAGCGCGAGCTTCCACCGGTATCAAAAGAAGAATTCAAAAAAGCTGTGGAATATTGGTTCGATAACGGAGCGGTTATTCCAGCTAAATAATTTATACTTTATGGAAATTTCCTTTACGGTCAACGATGTTTTACAAACGGTTAATGTAGAAGATGAGAATACGCCTTTGCTTTGGGTTATAAGGGATATTCTTGATCTAAAAGGTACAAAGTTTGGCTGTGGTAAAGCTGCATGCGGCGCATGCACGTTACATGTAGATGGTGAAGCAGTTCGTTCTTGTTCTTATGCAGTAAAATTTGCTCAAGATAAAAAGGTGACTACTATTGAAGGGTTGGGTAATCGTGAAAATCCTCACCCGGTTCAATTGGCCTGGGTTGAAGAAGTAGTACCACAATGTGGGTATTGTCAACCTGGTTTTATGATGGCGACTGCTGCTCTTCTTAATAAAGTGTCCAACCCGACCGATGAAGATATCGATAATAATATCATAAATGTTTGTAGGTGTGGCACGTACTATCGAATGCGTAAAGCAATCCATAGAGCAGCAAAATTACAGGAGGAAAATGAGTCTAACTTATCAAAAAATATATAATTAATGGATGATAAGGGAAGGACTTCAAAGAGAGTTTCTAGACGTAAATTTTTGGTTAAAGGTGGTTTAGGCACCGTGGGTGTTTTAGCAATCGGAACTTATATTTTCAGAAATAGTATTCGTAGAGAGATATTGGGAACAGTTAACAGTTTAGAGCTACCCTATACCGACAACACCGATAAGCCAATGATTTGGTTTGAAGTGACTTCTCAAAATAATATTCTGCTATATTCTCCTAAAGTAGAAATGGGCCAGGGTACTTTTACTGGTTTAGCTCAAATGGCCGCTGATGAGCTTTCTATTTCAATGAATCAGATTCAGGTAGTGCATGCAGCATCGTCAACAGGAAATGTTGATAGTTTTGCTACAGGTGGCAGTACCTCTATATCGGGTCTGTGGCAACCACTTAGGGAGCTTGCAGCAATGTTACGTGAAATGCTTTTGGCAGAAGCTTCTCGTAAAATGGATGTTTCTATAAAACAACTTACTATTGAAGATGGTGTCATTTCAGGTAATGGAAAATCATTGACATATGCACAAACAACAGAGGGAGTTGATGAGTGGGAAGTGCCAGAAAAACCTTTATTAAAAGATTTAAAAGAATACAAATTTGTTGGAAAACCCATTGCAAGAGTAGATTTAGCAGCTAAAGTCTATGGCGACCCCATTTTTGGAATGGATGCACATATGCCAGATATGTTATATGGTGCAGTAGTGAGACCTAATAAAATAGGATCAATTTTTGTAAGTGCCGAAACCAAGGCTGCCGAAAATATGCCTGGCGTTGTAAAAATTATTGTTGAGGAAGATTTTGTAGGGGTAGTCGCTAATACAATGCTTGAAGCGGATAATGCGAAAGAAGCCATTATCGTTACTTGGGACAGTTTAGAAGATATAAATACGGAGGTAATCGTTAAGATGATGACCGTAGGTAATGGAAAGTCTACTATCATTCAAAAAAATGGAGATGCAATTAATAATGAAAAAGTTATAAGTACTATAGAGTTTAGAACACCAATAGGGGCACACGCACAAATTGAACCTAATGGCGTTGTCGCTTTTGTGGACGAAGATAGTGCAACTATAAAAATATCTACACAAGTTGTTGGTATCACTAGAAAAGAAGTAGCTAAGCGTTTAGGTTTAGATATTGAAAAAGTAAATGTGATACCTACTTATTTAGGTGGAGGATTCGGGCGAAGATTACATACACCACATGCAGTGCAGGCTGCAGTAATGTCTAAAGCGGTAGGGAAACCGGTAAAATATTTTTTTACAAGAAAAGAAGAATTTCAGCATGATATGTTTCGGCCGCCAACACATCATGTAATTAAGGGAAATCTTGGTACTGATGGATTATTAGAAGGATTAGAGCATGACTTTGTAAGTGGAGATGTTGGTAATAATTCTGCACTCATTCCCGGATTTCTACCTCCAATAATAGGGGCAGATATTGGTGCTATAAGAGGTGGTTTTATACAATATACTAAGGTCCCGAATTATAGGGCTGTTTATTGGCATGTAGATTTACCTTTCGCTACCAGTTGGTGGCGAAGTCTGGGCCTATTGGCTAATACCTTTGCTATGGAAAGTTTCATTGATGAAATGGCTCTGAAGGCAAATAAAAATGCGGTTGATTTTAGAATTCAGCAGATCGGTGATGATGCCATTGGTGTTCGCTTAAAAAATGTGATAAAAGCTGCTGCTGAAAAAGCAAATTATTCAGAAGAAATTGTTGATGGTCGTGCCATGGGGTTTGCGGCTTCCATAGATGCAAATACACCATGTGCCCAAGTAGCTGAGGTTTCTATTGTTGATAATGAGATTGTAGTACACAAAGTAACTGTTTCTTTAGATCCGGGTTTAGCCGTTAATCCTGATCAAATACGAGCACAATGCGAAGGTTGTGTAATCATGGGGATGAGTGCAGTGCTTTATGAACAAATGTATGTGGAAAATGGTGAATTAATGCCGACAATATATGGTCCTTATCAAATGGCACTGATGAAAAATGCACCTAAAGAAATAGATGTGGTTTTGCTCCAAGGTAAAGATACGCCTGGTGCAGTAGGCGAACCTCCTTTAGGGCCAATTGGCGCAGCAATAGCAAATGCCGTTAGGCGACTAACAGGAGAAAGGTTAACAGAACTACCTCTAAAAATTCCTAAAGCTGTTTAGAGCGGTCTTGTTATAATACTAGTTATTGGTTGGCTATGTTTTTAATCATACCACCAAAAATGAAGTAATGGAAAGGAACAATACTATACCAATATAGTCTGCCTCTTAAACCACGAGGTCTGAATGTGGCAGTTTGATGTAATATGTTGTTTTCGTCTATTCTAAACTCTAACCACGCCTCACCTGGTAACTTCATTTCCGCAAATAATAGTAAGCGTTTGGCTTTTTTATCAGCCAAGAGTACTCGCCAGAAGTCAAGGGAGTCTCCTGCATATATGCGATCAGGATGTGTTCGACCACGTCTAAGTCCGACACCACCAGAAAGCTTATCTAAAAACCCCCTAATTTTCCAAAGCCAATTTCCGTAATACCAACCAGTTTCTCCACCAATACTCCAAATTCGTTCAAGTACTTCATCAGGATTATTAATCTTTAGTTGTTTAGCATCTTTTAACACTCCAAATTTAGGTACTTGTATGTGCTTTTCTATATTCTCATTAAACCTGCCACTTATCATACTGTCTTTCCAACTGCTGATAACTAAATTCTGTTCTATTTTTTTGAAGGCCATATCTATAGCCTCTATGTAAGTATGTGGTTTAATATTTAGAATTTCTTGTAGTCTTTTATCTTTGGCAATTACCTCTATTTTCATGCTGTCTACCAAATTCAAAGCTAACTTATAAGAGGTTGAGGTTACAAAATATAGCCAATACGAAGACAATTTAGGCGTCATGATTGGTACGGTTATAATCCAATTTTTGAAACCTCTAGCTTCAGCATATTTATGAAGCATTTCTTTATAGGTAAAAACATCTGGTCCTGCAATATCAAAAGAATCATTATAGGTTTTTTCATTGCCTAATACTCCTGTTAGAAAGGAAATTACATCGCGAATAGCAATGGGTTGCGTTTTGGTCAATACCCATTTAGGGGTAATCATAAAAGGAAGTTTTTCGCATAAGTCGCGAATTATTTCAAATGAAGAACTTCCCGAACCTACTATAATCCCAGCTCTTAAAACTGTTAGGTTAAAATTACCTTCATAGAGAATATCCTCAACATTTTTCCGAGATCTTAGGTGTTTCGATAAAACTGCATCATTTACGATTCCGCTTAAATAAATAACCTGTTGAATATTAGTGTTGGCTACAATTTTATTAAAATTACGTGCCGTTGTAGCCTCCAGTTCATCAAAATCATGAGTGGAGGTGCTCATGGAGTGTATTAAAAAATAGGCGGCATCAATATCTTTTGGTAGAATGTTCTCTTTTGGTTCTTTTAAAAAATCAATTTCAATCACCTCAATTTGTGCTCTTGTCTCCTTGTCTACGGATAATCTGGTTTCATCACGAACAGCACATACCACACTATGGCCCATTTCCATTAGAAGTGGCAAAAGTCGCATGCCAATATAGCCATTAGCACCAGTAAGTAATATTTTCATAAATCTTCTATAGAGGTTGGGGCATTATCCGCCTTATAGCCAATTATTTTCTTAAAGAATTTCTGCACTGCTTTGGTGTCCGATTCTACCTTTATAAAGTGGTGATCCCGATAAATGGAATAGACAGAAGCTTCGCCTTTATAAAGAGATAGTTTGTAATAAGGGATTACCAATGCAAATGTTTCTAAGAGCGAGCGAAATCGAATAATGATTCCTTTTGGTCGTAATTCAACATTGCAGGTATTCCTATTATTATCTAAAATCAGTAAATTCCGTATCTCAACACTAGTTTCGGTAATGATTAGTTTTGGGGAGCCAATACCATCCAACTCCCAACGTTCTTTTAACGTAAACGGCTTGCCTACTTGCTCATCAACCTTTCGGGTAATTTCTTTATTGTTATAAGATACGTTAAACAGCATGTTCGCTTTATTGGGTAGTTTTTATTAAAGTTAACCAAAAGACGAATGAATGCCGAATCTGTTTACCTTAAAAGCCTAAAAAATGATTAGTTTTGCAGGCTTAATTAAACGTTTTGATGAATATTCAAGAGGTACTATCACAGAAAGTAAAAGAAGCAGTACAATCTATCTATGGCAAAGAATTGCCATCGGTTGAATTTCAACCTACCCGAAAAGATTTTGAAGGAGATATTACCATTGTAGTATTCCCCATGTTGCGTGTTGTAAAAGGGAATCCTGTTCAAATAGGGGAGCAGATAGGCGCTTATTTACAAGAGCATGTAGAAGAGGTTTCTGGCTATAATGTCATTAAAGGCTTCTTAAATATCATCATTGATGATGTATTTTATTTGAATTTTTTCAATGCCATTAAAGAAACGCTTCATTTTGGATTTATAGAAGAATCAAAAGATGCTGTAATGGTAGAATATTCTTCGCCAAATACTAATAAACCACTTCACTTAGGGCACATTCGTAATAACCTCTTAGGATATTCCGTAGCTGAAATATTGAAAGCATCAGGTAAAAAAGTATATAAGACACAAATTATCAATGATCGTGGTATACATATTTGTAAAAGTATGGTGGCATGGCAAAAGTTCGGAAACGGAGAAACACCTGCTTCTACAGGATTGAAAGGTGATAAATTAGTGGGTAATTATTATGTGGCTTTTGATAAAGCATATAAAGAACAAATAGCACAATTAGTAGCTGAAGGTATTGACCAAAAAGTAGCTGAAAAAGAAACACCCATTTTACAGGAAGCGCAAGAAATGCTTTTAAAATGGGAAGCTGGCGAACCGGAAACCGTGGAACTTTGGAAAACCATGAACGGTTGGGTCTACAAAGGTTTTGAAGTGACGTATAAGAATTTAGGGGTTGATTTTGATACCTTGTATTATGAAAGTGATACCTACTTGTTAGGAAAAGATGTTGTTGCGGAAGGTCTTAAGCAAGGTGTTTTCTTTAAAAAGGAAGATGGCAGTGTTTGGATAGATTTGACCGAGGACGGATTAGATGAAAAAATAGTACTTCGTTCTGATGGTACGGCAGTCTATATGACCCAAGATATCGGGACAGCTATACAACGTGTTAAGGACCACCCAGACGTAAACGGTATGGTATATACTGTAGGTAATGAACAAGATTACCATTTTAAGGTACTTTTCTTAATACTTAAAAAACTTGGATTCTCTTGGTCTAATAAATTACACCATCTAAGTTATGGTATGGTCGATTTACCAAGTGGTAAAATGAAGAGTAGGGAAGGTACTGTGGTTGATGCCGATGATTTAATGGCCGATATGACCCAAACCGCTACAACCATTTCTGAAGAGTTAGGAAAACTTGAAGATTATAACGAGGAAGAAAAACAGTCACTTTATAAAATGATTGGTTTAGGAGCTTTAAAATACTACATTTTAAAAGTAGATCCTAAAAAACGAATTCTGTTTGACCCTGAAGAATCAGTAGATTTTCAGGGGAATACGGGTCCGTTTATTCAATATACGTACGCTAGAATTCAGTCTATTTTAAGAAAAGCTGAAAGTATGGGTATTGCTATTTCTAATAATGCTAATAACGTTGAGCTTCATTTAAAAGAAAAAGAGCTTATAAAGCAGCTTCAGTTATTTCCAGATACAATACAATTAGCAGCAGACAATTATAGTCCGGCGTTGATTGCCAATTACACGTATGATTTGGTAAAGGAATTCAATTCTTTTTATCAACAGGTATCTATACTTGGTGAGACTAATGAAGAGAAGCGAATGCTTCGTGTGCAATTATCAAATAAAGTAGCTGAGGTAATTCAAGATGCATTTAAGTTATTGGGTATTGAGGTTCCTGAGCGTATGTAATTCTAGAAACTTATCCTAAAACTAGCATTTGGTGTAAAGCCTAATGATACACGTTCAACAGTTTCTATACTATTATCATCTTGCAGTCTGTAATAGGTATTTAAGGTGTTTTTTCTATTGGTGAAATTTAGAATTGAAGCACCTAATGTCCCTTTCAATTTATCGCTAAATTTAATGGTGTAGGTTGCCGAAACATCTGCTCTAATATATTCAGGTAATCTGTTACTATTTGAACTTTCGTAATTTATCTCATTAGGGAATACGCTATTGTTTACAGGCTCACTGTCGTTTGGTTGCGTATAAGGCTTGCCAGATTTATAATTGAGTCCGAAACCTAGTTTTAAATTTCCGATAGTATAATTTCCAGCTAGTGTGATGGAATGTCTTATATCTAAATTATTTGGAAAAGATGCTGGTATTAAGGCATCGAAAGTATAATCATTTTTATTATAGGTGTAGCTCAGCCAAGCACTATAATCATTGTTTTTCGTATTGATTAAAAATTCTAATCCTTTTACGGCATAAGAACCTATTTCGCCATCAAATTGATTCTGATTTTGAAATCCTTGGGTATACACATTAATACCATCTACTTTTTTGTAAAATCCTTCTACACCCAAATAGAATGTATCGGTGTCGTAGTTAAAACCGATAGAGCCCTGTTTGCTTTTGGTGATTGGTAATGCATCACCATCAGATAAAATCCAACGCCTTTTTTCAATGCCAAGAAAATTTTGTTCTAAGTCAATTATTTGATTGGTAGCCTGACTTTTAAACTCTCCTAGAAGTTGTGTCTTGAAATTAGAAAATAACTCATAGGATAGATTAATGCGTGGTTCAAAAATATACTCTTTAAAAGTATTTACATTTTCAAAATAATTTAAACGCCCCCCTAATATGGCATAGAATTTTGAATTTTCAGAAGTGTATTTAAGTTCAGTAAACAAGGCATGTTTACGAATAACTCCTTTTATGTTGCTGGCAAATGGCGGTTGGTTAATGTTGGTTCTATTTTCGATTCCAGTTTCGGTTAATTCGTATCCGTTTATCCAATCAAGGCTTTCTATTGCTTTATAATTGGTAATCAATTTAATGCTAGATTCTTTTACAAGGTTGTTCTGATTTAATTCTTGCGATTCATTGTTGGTTACCGTAACTGCATCTAAGCCATATTGGGTATAATAAAAATGTAAATCTGTAGTGAAAATATCTGTCCATTCACTTTTAAATTGTGCCCCAATTGAACTATTGTCTTGATTTAAATTACTTCGATTTGGAGTGCTATTGCCTTCAATGTTTTCTAAGTAATTTAAATTATTACTCATATTAATCAAACTTACCAGAAGTTGGTGATAAGGATTTATTTCATAGATAAGCTTTGCTGTAAAGTCATAAAAATAGAACTCACTTTCTTGGTCTACTTCACTATCCTGAAATGCTTTATCTGAGAAAGTAGTATAGGTAGGTGTGTTTAAAAAGTCGGTATAAGACCTTCGAGCAGAAATTTGTATTGCCATATTTTCTTGTATGGGAATATGTCCAAAAATATCTCCAGATATTAAATTAAATCCAGCGCTACCCTTAATTTTTAAGGGAATGTTATTTGAAGTTTGCATAGCTATAGTGCCACTCAATCCGTCTCCGTAAAGCGCAGAAGTTCCATTTTTTATGACGTTGACATTGTTTGTTACATACGGATTGAAGGCAGATATTAGGCCGAAAAAATGGCCTGTTTGGTACATTTTAATTCCATCCCATAAAATTAGATTTTGGTCATTTGTGCCACCTCTAATATTAATATCCGATACGGTTTCATCAACACTCTTTATGCCAGGAAGTGCTTGAACGGTTTGCAGTACATCTGGTTCGCTAACTCCAGGTAATATTCCGAATTTTTCAATGTTAAGCTCAATACTAGCATCTTTTAATTGATTAAGACCAGTAGTAAGAAATTGGGATACAACCACTTCATCTAATTCTTGATAGCTTAAGGCCATGGCTATTTTTTTACAATCGGCAGTATTTGCAAATTCTTTGGCTTCGATGAACAAGGGTTTATAACCAATATGTTTAAAATGAACCAGTGAATTTTTCGGCACATTTTCAAAATTAAATTCACCATTGGTATTTGTGATGCTTGCTAAATTTGATTCAAATATTTCAACAGTTGCACCTGGTATGGTATTTTCTTCGAAATTATCAAGTACATAACCGCAAATTGAAATTGTTGAAGTGTTTGTTAAGGAATAATATCGGTTATTTAATTTAACGATAGTTAAGGCTGTTGTAGTTCGTATATGCTCTAGAGTAGGTTCAAGAGTATCATAATTGGGTTTTGTTAAGCGAATGGAAGAAACATCTTTATCAGCGTAAGAGAACTTAACATTGTACTCAGTTTCGAGTTGTACTAGTAAATCTGTCAATAATATGGAATTGTCAGTTTTATTCTGAGCAAGACAAGTTAGGCCGCATAGCAGCAAAGAAATCAAAAAAAATAAATTGTTAAGGTGCTTTTTCGTCATAGAACAGCACTTTATTCCCATCTAAGTTAAACTTAATTTGTAAAGGAACACTTATGCTTTTAAGGGCGAGTTCAAGATTTTCATTACTGAAGGATCCAGAGAATAATTGAGTGGTATTAATATTTTCTGTGGTTATCTCAATGTTATATTGACGTTGTAATTCATCTAATACATAGTTTAAGGGAATACTTTTAAAAGAACTTTCGTTCGATAGCCATGAAGGTTTCCCGTTAATGGCTGCTTTTAACATGGAGCTTTTTCCATTTAGCATTAACAATGAGTTTCCGGCTGGTAATTTTGTTTCTTCTCCATCAATTGTTACACTTACTAAACCTTCGAAGCAAGTAACCTCAAAATAGTCTCTTCTAGTTTCTACATTAAATAGGGTTCCTAATACAGTTACTAGGCCTTGGTCTGTAGCTACGGTAAATTTCTTTCCTTTAGCTACTTTAAAATAGGCTTCGCCTTTAAGATCAACATTTCTATTAGTGTCCCATTTATTTTTACTAAAAGCTAATTCTGACTCAGCGTTCAGAATAACTTCAGAGGTGTCAGGTAACGAAATAGTTTTATTCTCAGCAAAGTCTGTACTGAACGATTCGCTCAAAGTGCTTAAGTAAAAGAATGAACCCGTAAGTAAAACTGCTATGATGGCGGCAACACGTAAAAATTTCTTAAATGGAGATAGTATAAAAACTTTAGTTTCTTTTTCTGTTTTATGTTCGTCAATAGTTTCCCATGCTTTATCCATATCAAATTCAGGTGATTCTAACTGTGAAGAAGACTCCTTAATTTGTTGATATGTTTCATATGCTTCAGATTTTTTGAATTCCGCCAATTCAGCTTCGGTCAATTCATCATTAAGCCATTTTGCTAAGTAATTGTCCTGCATATTTTTAGCTTTATATAGTATTAACAACTAGGATTGAAAAAACCCTACTTCTATTCTTTTTATTATTTACTTTCCAACAACCAACAACCAACAACCAACAACCAACAACCATCATATTCCATCAATTTGCTCCCGTAGGCTTTTGAGTGCTAAATGCATTCTTTTTTCTATTGCTTTTACACTTACGCCCTCCATTTCTGCGATTTCAGCATATTTTTTTCCATCAATTCTATTCAGTAAAAAGGTAGTGCGTTGGTTTTCTGGCAGACTGTTCAGGGCATTATCCAGCTTTTTCTTGAATTGGCTTTCTTCCATAAGAAACTCCGGAGTTTCATTGGTGGTCTTCAACGAACTATCGGCATATTTCAAGCGTACTTTTTCTGCCTTTATAACATTCAAGTATACATTATTGGCTACGGTATATAAATAAGATTTTGCTTTCCCAGGAGCAACCTTAGAACAATTCTCCCAAAGCTTTACAAAAGCTTCCTGTACAGCATCATTGGCTTTTTCTTCGTTACCGAATTTGTAATAAATGTAATTGAAGATCGTTTTAGACGTTTCATTAAAAACCCTTTTATAGACCTGCTCTTCACATACATTTAAATGTTCTTCTGCTTTCAATGGATTGCTTTTTATCAAAGATATTTTAAAAAAAATAAAAATGAAGGTAGGGTATTTTTAAAGTCGGTTGTTTTAGAAACATAATAACAAACAATACCAAGTCATTATGAAAAAGATTTATAATTACGCAATGTACGTTAGCCTACTAACAATTGCACTAAGTTTTACTGCTTGCCAAGATGAGTTCGAAGAAATAAATACGGGAGAGGAACCTACGGCAATCACTGCCAATTCTTCTACGGCAGATTTAATTCAACGAACAAGCTCTAATGATGGTTCATGTGATAATATAGTAGATGGTACAAGTTGCTTTGAAATAAACTTTCCATATACCGTTGAGGTTAATGGACTTGTACTTACCATTGAATCTGAGGATGATCTTGACCAAATTGAAGAGATATTTGACAGTATAGAGGATGATGAAAACTTGTTGGATATTATATTTCCAATTACAGTTACAGCGGGAGATTTCTCTGAAATTACCATAAACGGATTAGAAGATTTACGTGAACTGGCGGCTGAATGTAAAGAAGGTGGCGATGATGACGATATAGAATGCATCGATTTTGTCTACCCAATAACCCTGTTCACCTTTAATGTGAATTTAGAGCAAACTAGCTCTGTTGTGGTAGAAAGTGATCGCGATTTAAGATTGTTCTTTAAAGATTTGGGTGATGATAATTTAATCAGTTTTGATTTTCCTATTTCATTAAAATTATATGATGAAACTATTATATCTGTTGCGAATAATGAAGAATTGGCGACTGCTATCGAGAATGCAAAAGATATGTGCGATGAAGACGACGATGATGATTATAATGATGATGATTTCGATGAGGATGAATTTAAAAATGAATTAATTGAATGTGTTTGGTTCGTTACAGAATTTAAAAGAAATGATGTTGACCAGACCCCACAATATGTAAACTATATTTTAAACTTTAAAGAAGATGGTACGGTGGTAACAGGTTTTACAGGAGCCACTACTGTTGAAGGTACTTGGAGCACTACAGTAGGTGATGACGGAGCAAAACTTACCATGGAATTTGAGGCCTCTACCGATTTTAACCTAGAATGGAATGTTTATGATCTAGGTGATGATAAAATTAAACTGTACAACAATGATAGTAACCGAATTGTTATGAAACAATTTTGTGAACAAGATTTGCCAGAGGTAACAGTTGAAAGCATCACAGAAACATTGAGAGATTGTACTTGGGTAATTAAAACAGTTAAGAACAACGGAGATCAAATTGATAGATTGGTGGGTAACGAGTTTGAATTTCAAGCTGATGGAGTTATCACATTATCTAATGATAATACTGTATCTGAAGGTACGTGGGCAATAACAACCAATACACAAGGTAGGTTTGTAGTTGCCATTACCATGGGTGATGAAGGTGCGGTAAGTTTTGAGTGGTTGTTGACAGACCTAAAAGAAAGAATCATTAAGTTCAATATTGAAGAAACTTTTTATGAATTGGTAATCGTCAAAAAATGTATCGATGATGATGAAGAGGAAGAAGATATCACATTCGTAAAAAATAAATTTAATGATACCGAATGGGATGTGGCTTATTTCGCTGAAAACAATGATGAGTCTACAGACCTTTTTGCAGATGTAAAATTGTATTTGGACAATGATGGAAGTTTAGAAGTAAGAAACCTAAATGGTGAAATTTATAGTAATGGTAGCTGGTTTGTATATAGAAATGCCTTTAGTGGTAAATTAGAAATGATCATTTCTTTTGAAACCGGTAGTAATTACCTGCCATTGGCAAACGATTACCAGATTCTGGAGATAGATGATATGAGATTAGAGCTTAAACATGAAAACGAAACTGGTTTATACGACCACTTAGTTTTAGAAAAATAATAAAAGTAAAGCATCCAGAAATATACCGTTAACAGTAAAGAGTTGGGCCTCGTTGGCGGTATTGATGGAGGTTTTAACCCAGGAGTTTATGAAAATGTAATTCCTTTTTTGCCCCACAAGTAACTTTAGAGCATCCATTTTTTAATGGGTGCTCTTTTGTTTTGTATATTTTAGGGTTCTTGCAACAGAATTAGCATTGATATTATTAAATTTGTACCCCCTTAAAAAAGAAAAGAATGTTCGATAATTTAAGCGATAAGCTAGATAAAGCTCTACATGTACTAAAAGGTCATGGTCAGATCACAGAAATTAATGTTGCCGAAACTACCAAAGAAGTACGGCGAGCCTTATTAGATGCGGATGTTAACTTTAAAATAGCTAAAGAGTTTACCAATAGGGTAAAAGAAAAGGCATTGGGGCAAAACGTATTAACGACTTTACAGCCAGGTCAGTTAATGGTTAAGATCGTAAAGGATGAACTTACCCAATTAATGGGAGGTGAATCTGAAGGAATCAACCTTTCTGGTAACCCTTCGATTATATTGATGTCAGGTTTACAAGGTTCTGGTAAAACTACCTTTTCGGGTAAGCTTGCAAATTTCCTAAAAACTAAAAAATCTAAAAATCCACTATTGGTCGCTTGTGATGTTTATCGTCCTGCGGCTATAGATCAGTTACATGTTGTTGGTGACCAAATTGGAGTTCCAGTATATTCTGATCGTGATAATACTGACCCAGTTTCTATTGCCAAAGCAGGTGTTGCCAAAGCAAAAGCAGAAGGTTATAATGTTGTTATTATTGATACTGCTGGTCGTTTAGCGGTCGATGATAAAATGATGGCAGAGATATCTGACATTCATAAAGAGATACAACCGCAAGAAACGTTATTCGTTGTCGATTCAATGACCGGTCAAGATGCTGTTAATACGGCTAAGGCTTTCAATGATATCTTGAATTTTGACGGTGTTATCTTAACCAAATTAGATGGTGATACACGCGGTGGTGCAGCAATATCCATCAAGTCTGTTGTAGATAAGCCAATTAAGTTCATTGGTACCGGTGAAAAGATGGAGGCGATAGATATATTCTATCCTTCACGTATGGCTGACCGTATTTTGGGCATGGGTGATGTTATTTCCCTTGTTGAAAGAGCTCAAGAGCAGTTTGATGAAGAGGAGGCTAGAAAGATTCAAAAGAAAATTGCCAAAAATAAATTCGGATTCGATGATTTCCTGAGCCAGATTCAGCAAATTAAGAAAATGGGTAATATGAAAGACCTTATGGGGATGATACCTGGTGCCGGTAAAGCCTTAAAGGGATTGGATATTGATGACGATGCCTTTAAGCATATTGAGGCTATCATTTATTCTATGACTCCAGATGAACGTTCAACACCCTCAAAATTAAATGCGAGTAGAAAAAAGAGAATTGCTAAAGGTGCAGGTAGAGAAGTACAAGAGATAAATCAGTTATTGAAGCAATTCGACCAAATGAGCAAAATGATGAAGATGATGCAAGGCGGTGGCGGTAAGAAAATGATGCAGATGATGGGTGCTATGAAAGGAATGAAATAATAAGCGAACAACACAAATTT
>TARA_R110001583_G_scaffold10061_5_pt1 | contig 24598 bp, 29 predicted proteins | sample TARA_R110001583 | Tara Oceans TARA_R110001583 (sample SAMEA4398432) | marine metagenome | biome: Polar Biome; feature: [MES] marine water layer (ENVO:01000295) within the mesopelagic zone...; material: water (ENVO:00002006), including particulate matter (ENVO:01000060) such as...... | reverse complement strand
CTGTGTCTTCTGCGCATGTTATTCTATTGAATTCATAAGCTAATAACTCAAACACAGTCTCCAAACTAAAAAGAGATGACTTTAAAAAGTCTCCAAAGCTTGGGAATTGATCCATTGCACAGGCCAAACTGTTTTGCCTGTCTTGTAATGGCGAGTTTAAAGTACCATATTCTAGAGCTACCGATGGAGCGAGGTACTTGACAAGGAATTCTTCCCATGTTGGAGGTTCATATGCTTGTAGATCATCATCAACATCATTGATATTGCCTATAATTGCAAATGGATTGAAGATAAAGCCTTTTGGATTCTTTAGAAATATGGGTTTGTCTCCGTTGATAAGCAAACCAGAGTCTTTTTTTGAATTATATATCTGACGATAACGACAACCGATCGGTTTAACGCTTATCGCCTTTATTCTATAAGGGGCATCCGGATCTGTATTATCAAACTTTATTTTTATTTTGTCAACCTTTTTATTAGTGAAAGGAAGGGAAGACTCAAAGGAGTTAACCCGATATCCCTTTCCTCTTATTAATTGGAATAGTTGTTTTCTAAATGTCTTGAGGTCTCGACGTAAGGAGTCCAAGTCACTTGAGAACACAGGCTTCTTGTATTCGTCTGAGACTTTATACAGATAACCTTTTGCCTTCAACAGATGCACTTCGTAGAACTTTTGATGAATTTTGATTCCAGCTCTTGCTCGGAGCATCATGGCATAAAATTTTGTTGCATCTAGAACAATCTCTTCCTGACCAGCCTGTATTCCTTCCGAGGTCTCTGGTGCTTCGTCTGCTGGCAAAAGTTCAAAATATCTTTTTTGTACTGATAGTTTTACTTTTATTTGACCAGTGTCTGGGATGACCGCCCATTCTATCCTCGTAAACGTCCGTAAAGGCAGTTCTATGGGGTTTTCTTTAATGTCTAGTAGCTCATCCACCGGACCAACGAAATAGCCGTTTATTTGCGTCTTATCGTTGTCTTTGGCTAATGTTTTGAGACCATAGTGCAGAACAGTTTCTCTTACTGTGTCTTCGTTACCAGTTATCTCATGTTCTTCAATATATTTTTTTATATCTCCGCCATATTGATTGGCGACCTTTTGCACAGAACCATCTTGCGGTTCCATGACTATGACATATTCGCATGTCTTTTCGTTGTAATACGAACCTTTATGATAAACGATATTGGGCTCAATATATGCTGGGTTTGGTTTGCAATCTGGACATATTGGTGGAATATCCATATCTTCTAAATCTTTGCAAAGTTCGAACTCGCCGGGTTCTCCATAAGAGTCTGTTGATATAATTATCACGTCCTCTACTTCAGGTTCTGTAAGCTCTTCAAACTCTTCAGAAGATGTGGATATTGCTGTTGCTTCGCCGGTATAATAATGGTCAACCTTCGTTTTAAACTTAAATGGGCTAGACCACATCGCATCACCCTTTCCAGCATTGTTATCAAATGGTAGTTCCTTGTCTGCATCTCCCACGATATTGACGATGAAACTGAAGTGTTTCCAGCTATCTGGTTTGTTGTTTTCTAACTGATACTCTAAACTTTCCTTTAATTTCCTCAAGGTATCCTGCGAGGAATTGCTTGTTTTTACCGATGTTATGTATCGATCCGAACCAGAATAATAGAGTAAGTCAACTTTGGGAACATTGCCTTCAAATGCTTCCCAAGTTGTTTTTCGATAAAATATAATTCTATACCCATCCAAATTCTCCATTGGTTGAGAATCGGGTTGCAGATATTGATTTGCGGTTCCTTCCCGCTCATCAAAAGGGGTAGGGGTGCGTATGAGAGTAATCCTGAGATACCCAAGCGGAGATGTATTCTTGCCTATATCTAAATAATGTGTATATCTTCTCATGTCTTATTCCTATGTTGTGAATACGTGTCCACTGTTTATATATACTGAACCAACAGGTTCTAGATAATTAACTTTTAAAGCAGTTAAATTCTGTTGGTCTGCTATCATTGTGAAGCTTCTTATCCCTTCAAATGTTGCCTGAGCAGTATGTAATGCAGCTACCGGTAGTATGGGAGCTGTTAGTCCTGCTAGAGTGCCATTACAAATTGCTAAGTCTTTAGTGTTTGACTGAACCATTCCCAATACTTTACCAATAAAACTTTGTAGTTCGTTCAAATACTCTATCAAGTTTTCCCCTTTGACTAGAGGTTGTAATATTCGGTTTGATTGTAGGACCATGCTATCATCAGTGTAATTTCCGGCTATAAATTGTATTGGCGGAACCTTTCCTATTTCTTTTCCAAGAGAGTTCTTCTCTGATTCTCCTCCAGCATTCTTTGCTTTTCCGGTTACTAGCTTAATGCCCTCTCGAGCTACCAATCTTACATGATCGGCCTTTGCTACAAGAGCCGACTTTTTATCAGTTGTCATGAAATCGCCCCAGACTCCTTCAGCTATACCAAAGGATGTGTCGACATCTCCTTTTTGAGTTATATAAATACGAGCAGCATCTTCAAAAAAGTTTGGATCTAATTTTTTATCATTATCTGGTGGTTCTCCATCAATACCAGCTCCTCGTCCAACAACTAGGTCTATTGAACTAGCTTGTGTTGAGCCTTGTCCGGCTTTTCCGGAAAGAGGTGAGGCTGATCTATCTCCGCCCAAAACTATCCAAGAATTTTTGTTGGATATAAAAGTCTCTCTTTCTGTGTTATTGAAATTCGGAACGGGCTCCAGCTGTTGGGCTCCGGATGCTCCTTTAGATTTCAATATTTCTCTTTCATTTTTTAAGTTACTTGAGTTTGGTGATTTATCTACTTTATATGTTGTCATAATGATACCTTAAATTAAGAAAAACTTTTGTCCGGACAGGTGTCTGTACTTTGTTGATTACTCAAGAGGTTATTATACCCTTCTACGAACTGACTGTCTGATGTTAGTTCTTCGCCGCTTGTGCTACCGGGCAAAGAAGTCCATGTCTTACTAAGAGATCTTCCAATTTTATTCAGGTCAGCAGGCGTCCCGCTTTTCAGGTCCCTCATTAAATCTCTACCAGTTTTTGCCTTATAATCCCTCTTCGCTAGTGCCCAAGCAGCTTTGTCTTGACTTGCTGGTGTAAAGTCCGTTAGACCTTCTTGGGTCGCTATGGAATCCCATGTTTTTTCGATAAACTGATATCTCCCAGCAGCTGATGATCTTCGTCCTGTATTATAACCTCTTGTTATCTTTTCTGCTTTTCTTGGATGATCAGAGAAATCAGTGATTTCGATTGATTGATCTCCTCCGTACCTAATGTTATATTTTCCACGAGATTCATTATACGCTATCATATCGAGTAAAGCTCTGCCCTCTACAGGGACTTCACAATTGGAAGCTGGGTTTTCTATTGTCTTTGGGACCCCACCTCTGCTGGATGTGACACCAGATGTTTGGCCCGGATGTTTTGATGATCCCGGAGCGCACGAACCAGAAGTGCCCTTGTCGCTGTATGTGCTACTTGGTGAGGTCGTCTTGGCACCATCTTGCCTATTGGTAAAGGCATCCCAAGATTCGTGTTTTCGCTCTAGTGTTTCGACAATCCACCATATATTACCTCGCAGTTCACACTTAACAACTGTTCCGATAGCGGGACTAGAAAAGAAACCACCAAGCATTCCTTTTTCGCGCACAGCCCTAGTTCCCAAGATTGATCTTAGAGACAAGAATTCCTGTTTATCCTGGGCAGACAAAGGGTCTACTTTGCCTCTGTGTGGATTGTCATCTGCATCTTCAGAGGAGTCGACAAACCTTATGTGAAAGCTATGCACCTTCATTTCATTACTCAAATCATCTTTTATTATTCTAGTTGCCTTACCACCATACTCACTAGAATCATCAGACAATATTATACCGGTAGCTTGTCTAATGTCTTTATATAAACGCACATCATCATTTACATCCTGACTGTCTGCTGTCAATTGTTCCCACCTTTGATCTACCGTATCCAAAAAAGTTGTGGGTTCTCTAAAACGGTTCTTAATCGCCATCTTCTTTCTCCTTGTCTATCATAGAGAAGATATTCTCCATGTCAGCTTCGGACAAGCCATCAGTGGTTTTCTCCTCTTTTTGAACAAGCGAGGCAACCTTAACCATTTGTTCGTTGGAGCGTTGTAATACTTCAACATATTTAGCCAAAGTCATGCCGATATCTCGGTGTCGAGATTCGTCCTTTGAAAGGTATGTAATAGCATCATTGAGAAGGTCTCGTGTGACTTCACGATCCTTTTCTATGTTCTCAAGTGCTTTACTTATTATGTCATCTAATTTTTTACTCATACAATAAATAGAAATGTTTAAATTTTACCGTTGTCCCAATCAGTCCTAAATAGTCGATACTTCTTTCTCATCTTATTAAGTTGGGAAACAATCTGTTTTGTTGATAGCCCCGTCAACTCTCGGAGATACAAATAAACAGCCTTTTTGTTGAATATTTCGATGTCTTCAATTGAATTGAGCAAGATCTTGACGGCGTCATACACTTTCTTTTCGTTCTCGGACATTTGTTTTGAATCCCAACTTTCGATCTCATTCCACAATTGTTCCCAAAACTCTTTTTGCTCTTGTTTATAGTGATATTCATCTTCGTACATCATGACCTTATCATATACCTCTTTGGCAACGAGATCAAAGTCAACCTCTCTTCTCGCTCTTTTCGTATTCTTCTTTACTTGGTGAATAAACCAGTTCTTGGTAATCACCGAGAAATATGAAAACGCCTTAGAGCCTCTATTCGGGTCGTATTTTGCTAAGATGGTAGTCAGCCATACCTTGCAGTCATCCCTTAGTTCATCGATGTTTGGGAGGGTTGTAAACCGAAATGTATAGACTATCTTATCCACCATCTCACTAAAGGCTGGTTGGATGAGCTTTTCATATAATTTGGATCTCCTTTCGAAGGTTGTATGTTCTAGACAGTATTCAACTATTGCGTCTTCGTGTACCTGCGTAAAGTACATCCTTTTCGATGCCTTCTTCCGTTTCTTCTTCATCATGATTGTTGTCCTTTTGGTTTGATGTTTCCTCCATCCCTTCCTCTGTTGGTTCTAATACAAGAACCGCTGTTTGATAATCTTCTAATAATTCTATTGTTGCTTGGGTGTGCTCAATTAAGCCGGTGAGCTCTTGATCTCCATAAAACTGTTCGAGTCTATGAATTGCTTTAAGGTGACCCACATGTATTTCTACTATTCGGGCGATATCATCGATATTTTGGCTTATCCAAGTAAGCCTACCCAGTATGTCTCGCACATACCAAAACCCGAAAATATTGATACCTACGGACGCTACAAGAGCTATTATAAGAGCGATATTAACCGTCATATGTATTATCCTTTGCTTCTTTTGAAGCTTGTTTGAGAATCTCTCGATTCTCTTCAATTGCTTGACTTACCCTTTGAGCTGATTGGGTTTCTTTGTTTTGAACATAGGTCATCTGAGGTATGCGATGAATAGTGTCTTTTTCTCCGCATATTTCGCAGAGATTACATTCTTCACTCATACCATGGACGACCTTGAACTCTTGGTCACAGTAATCGCATGCATAGACATACCTAGGCATTACTCTTTTCCTGTTAAGATTACTGGTGTCTTTTTGGCTTTCACAACCGGCGGGTTCTTCACGAGAAGAGTTCCGTCGTCCATGACTTCCAACTCAAAGTCTTTAAGAACAGGGACAATATCCGTTTGTTCCATGAGGGATTTTTGCAGCGCCATCATAATGGCTCCCATTGCTTGATCAGATAATTTCATTTTTAACTCCTTTTTTAAATAAATTTTCTTAAATTTCTGTGGAAGCAAGATTTTAATCCCACTTTTATATCGACTTTAGGGTACCAACCTAATTCTTTCAACTCTGTTATATTTGCTTTTGAGTGTTTTATATCTCCTTTTCTACTTGGAGATGTACACCACTCCACATTGTGATATTCCTCAATACACCCTCTTATATCGTTAAGAGAAGTAGAATTTCCAGATCCAACATCGAATATTTTTCCATTAAAATTGCTTTCTTGATCCATACAAAAAATATTTGCTGAGATTATGTCTTCTAAGTGTATAAAGTCTCTTGTTTGAGTACCATCTCCATCTATTCTTAAAGATCTTCCTTTTCTTAACATTTCTATCCATGAGCTCACAACTGTTGAATAGGAACCGGCGTAAGGTTGTTTTTTCGAATACACATTAAAATATCTAAGACTTACAGTATCAAGACCATATATTTCAGAATATAATTTACATTCCATTTCCGACATCATTTTGTGCAATCCGTATGGAGATTTTGGTTTCCCCTTATTAACTGCTGCTGAAGAACTGAATATAACTCTTCTTACTCCGCTGTTCTTTGACCATTCCAAAACCTTTGATGTAACAAGAACATTTTGCCTCAGACTATGTGTAGGACTTATCATTGAATATTCTACTTTTGGATATGCAGCCATGTGAAACACATAATCATATTTTCCATCAGGAAGACAATATAATATATCATCGCCATCTTTTAGGTCTATACCATGAACATCATATCCGTTATTGAGTAAAAAACTAAATAAACAATTTCCAATATATCCTTTATGCCCTGTTACCATTATTTTCATAAAATTCCTTTTTCTTCTAATCTGGTAAAGCAGGATTCCCAATCACTAAATTCTACCCCTTTATCATCAATGTAGCAGGTTGCTCTTGGCTTTTCTGCTGTTACTTTGTTCACAAATTTGGACATGTCATACTTCTCAAGCCATTCCCAGACCAGAGTTGTTCCTGTTTTTCCATTGATTAATCCGCGATCAGGTTTTGCTTTGCAAGTATAAACAATAATTGTATATTTTTTAGCTAGTTTTTTCAAAGACTCATACGCACTATCAACTGGAACGTCGTAGATTGATCCATCATAATATCCCTTTGAGCACTTATGTATAACTCCATCAAAGTCAATTCCAAGGTTAATCTTCTCATCTGGGTAACTATGTTCTCTTATTTTTCCTCCTTTCCAATTTAATTTTTCCAATTCTTCAGGAGAGTTTTCTCCAATTGGTGGGCATACATTACCAGAACCATGAGTCAACTCATATTGCAATAACAAGGTTAAACACTCTGCTGTGTGGTAATAATTCACACCCAATACCACTTGAGTAAGACCCTTTATTTCTGCATCGATGGGTTTAGCTGTTATCATGCAAATTTCCATTCCATTATCAGATGCCCACTGCAAGGCTTTAATAACATCTTTAGATTTACCAGATGAAGAAATTCCATACACAAGAGATTTCTTCATTTGAGATTTTGTTCTTGTTGATGTTCTTTGTTGCAGCCACGCCACCATCCATTGATCAAAATTAGTATCATTTATTAACGATGTAGCTACAATGCAACTTCCCGGACACATTGCGTTTTTTGTACCATTAGAGAGCCTGGTCATATCAACAGCAGTGTGATCCGCAACACCCATGTTGCCACCGTGACCTAAAACATAGATGTCGTCACACTTATTGTACTTTAGTTGGAGGGATTTCCATTCATCTCCATGAACTATCTCTGTAAATCTTTCTCCAATATTTTCAAAATTTAACATTATTAATACTCCTTTTGTTATATTCTAATATTGCAATAGTATCCATCCCTAAACATTTTATGGCACAATTTTCATACTTTCTTATTTGATTTTCAATATCATTCGGTATATGAACAGCTGTTTTTGATTGTGGAATAAGATCCATTATCTTATTAATATAGCACAAAAATTGATCGTTGTCAAATTTAGCTGGTACGTTTAATGATAAAGACAGATCATATGGACCTATGAGATAATAATCAAAATTAAATTTTAATATCTCTTCTAAGTTGTCGACTGCTGTTTTTGTTTCTATTTGGGGTATTATAATTGGCTGTTCTTGTATAAGTTGTTTCTCACCCCAAAAGTTTTGTCTCACAAGCCCTAACCCTCTCTTACCTTTTGGAGAATAATAACAACAATCAAGTATCTTTTGGCACTGCTCTTTTGTTTCTATTGTAGAAAATATAAGACCATCCACACCAGCATCAAGACAATAACGAATCATTGTTTTTGAAACTTCTGTTAGCCTTACCAAACACTTCTTATTCAGTGCTTTTACCACTTGAATACACGAATAAAGAGTCTCCAAACCATAGCAACCATGCTCAGTATCTAAAACAACGCCATCATATTCATGGCACATAATTTCAGAAACTAGTGGCGAAGGAATTTGTTGCCAAGTTAAAATCATTAAAATTCTCCTTTTATCTTATCGTAGTTATTCCGCCTGGTCGACTCAGGTAGACTATTTAAAATTGAAGATATTTTCTTTGTTTCATTGTTCACTATAGCACTTCCTTAGCCAATCAAGCTGCCATGGTGCATCAACTTCCATTTTAACACTTTCTCTAAAGGGTAGAATGTTGTATCCCAACCATGGAAACGGATTTGCGCCTTGCTTGGATATTACCATGTCTCTTCTACAAATAAAAAACGACCCATTGTTAAACCAAACATCACCTGCTGCGTTCTTGTCATTTGAATTTTGTATACCTTCAGAATCAACGATTGTCTTTAGTCTATCATCAGCAGTTATTCTAAATGCTCTATAAGGGTTGAACATATTAAATTTTGACACAGACTGTATCGAATCAATTTCGTCATCAACGATCATTTTGCGTAAACAAGCATCAATCCAATGACCTTTTGCAGATATTGTGTTTCCTAGAAGAAACACGATTAAATCAATTTTTCTATTTCCTATCTTTTCTACTTCATGAATAGCATGAATCATTGTGTCATGATGAGAAGCAGAGTCTCCTGATAGGCTTTCAGGTCTTTCAATCACTTGAAAATTATTTGTCGAACTATAGGATTTTATAAGTTCACAGTCTGTCGAACAAAAAACTTTTTCAATAATGCTAGAATTATTAGCATTGTCTATAGAGTGTAAGAATAAAGGCTTGTCTTGAATTGGTAAAATATTCTTATTAGTAACTGACTTGCTTCCTTTTCTCGCTGTTTGTATTGCAACTATCATGATATATAATTTTCCTTAAGAATGTTTTCCAATTGTGAATCCACCTTTATGTTAAAATCTTGCATCATTTGCTTTAAAAGCAGCAACTCTAATATGCTATCGTGCCAAGTGGATGGAGTTCCATCGTTATGTTTTTTTGGTTTAAACGGCTCTGGGGTATTGTCTTTTCTAAAGATGTTAGTGCCGCCATGATAAAAAGTCATATTTTTTATCTCAATTGAACGTGGTTGGTAAAGCAAAATCTCAAATAAGGCTACTGTTCCTACCCTAGGCACTACACTTATTTGGAGTTTATTTTTTATAAAATTATGTTTGGTTAGCAGTTTAGTTAACACATTATAAACATCATAATTATAATATGGGTCTATGTTCAATCCGGAATCAATAAATCTCTTTTTGTAGCTCTTTATTACATTTGAGTACTGGTGATCTAGAAGTGGCCCATGTGGAAAACTGACTGGGCCCATCAATCTTACAACTTTTGGTTTTATTTTTACATCTTTCCAAAACCCCTTCAAGTTGCGAAAGTACTGAGCTTCACAGCTAGTCGACAAATATATGATATCAATTCTATTTCCAAATGTTTTGATCTCATTTTTAAAAATTTTATCTGCGTATTCAATAGCGGTGTTAAAACTTATTACAATGTCATGATTGTTCGAATTGCTTTTTTCTTCTGTGTTTGGTGGCGAGGGACCAGTCAGCAGTACAGACTTATCTTTAATATCTAACAAGTCTTGTAATGTGGGGTTATTCCGAAAAACCATTTTTCTCAATTTTTTAATTCCTTCTTTCATTTTTCTCCTTTGTGGCTAATAGCCAATCTTCCTCTGTATCAATGTCTAAATTCTCCGGTGATCCCAGTGGATAAAAATAAGGGTTTCGACCTATCCTGCTACCAGTTGAAATTATAACTTCCGGATAAAACATATAAAATGCCGAATTTTCTTCGTAAAATTTAGGCAAGTCTTGTGTTTGTTCCATTTTTAACGGGTTATGATTTACAGGGCAAAAACCATACTCTTCTTTTCTCCAAAACCTCGCTTGGTGGAGATTACAAGATACAACCGAATCGTACCTTTCCAACAAGCGATAGGCATTGTTAATAGTCTTCTCCTTTAAAAAAGGACTAGTAACGTGAATCTGTGCTATTGGTTCACTTATGTTGTATTTTTTGATAAAGTTTGCTATTAAATCACAAACAGGTGTCTTATGTCCACATAGTGCATCTAATCTTTCATATGCAGAAACGTGATTTAGAGTAGGATCTATTTCACATTCATCTATAATCTCTTGACTATCAGTGTCAACATAAACTTTATAATTCTTGTATTTTCTCAAAACATGTTTATATAAAGGAACACCCTTGAACAATCTAAAGTTTTTTCTAGGTACTCTTTGTGAAACTTCTTTTATAGGAATAAATACTATCATTCTATCTCCTTTATATGAGAGGCAAACCATTCATTCTCAATATCAAAAAATCTTGATATTTTGTCGACATTCAAATAATACACATCATTATCACTTCTTTCATTCAATATGTTCTTTTTCTTGAAAAGATCAACATAAAACTTTTTGATACTTAAAGAATCATTTAAATTGTAATTTCCTAGTTTTAATGTGTTTATTTTTTTGTAATGAGGAGACATCTCTCTCCACATTTCATCCATTTTATATTTTGCAAGTGCTCCATTTTTGTTGTATACACTATCACCAGAAATACCATTATCATAAACCATTTTGTGACTACAAATAACATTTTTTAAAAAAGGTATTTCTTGAATATTAAACATATGACAAGCATCTATATCTACCCGATGTTTTGTATACATAGGAAAAAACCAATTTAAAAGGCTGTGGTGTACTATTTTAAAGCCTGCGTGAGTAAAAGGAATACAAGACCTTTCTCTGCTTCTTAAGTATTCTATATCATGAGCATAAGGTGAATGAAGTGTTTTCCCTGGATAATAAGTTAAAACAGCTGGATTCCATTCTAAATCTTGCAGAATTTGTTGCACTGGATCTAGAACTGTTCTATTTGATAATATGTAGTCGTGATCGATAAAACCATAATAATCATATTTCTTTGGTACTAATTCCACTAATGTGTTCCTAGTTTCTGACCATATTGTGTTTGGACAATAAGCTAAGGCTTCATCGTTTTGTTTATCATGGGTTACAAAATAAAAATCACTATCAGAGCTGGTAAATAATTCTTTGTGTTTTTTGTTTGGTTTGTGCGGCGTGACTTGAAGTATACAAAATCTCTTTTTCATAATTCTCTCTCCCACCTCTCGATCATCTCATCTATCATAGAGCTGAAAGTATATTCTGGTTCCCATCCTAAGATATTTTTAGCTTTCGATGGATCACCTTTTAGATATTTCAATTCTTCTGGTCTCATATATTTTGGGTTTTGTACAATATATTTTCTATAATCTAGGTCCAGCTTGCTAAAAACAGTTTCACACAAATCTCTAACAGAATGTGTTTCACCTGTTGCAACTATGAACTCTTCTGGTGTACTATGACTTATGATCATATGCATAGCTTTAACATAATCTTTGGAATGACCCCAGTCTCTATAGGAGTCCATATTACCAAGCTCTAGTTTATTTTCTAAGCCTTTTTTAATAGCTACAGCCCCTTTTACCACTTTGTTTGTAACAAAATTTGTACCTCTCCTTGGAGATTCGTGGTTAAATAAAATTCCATTACATGCATGTAATTTATAAGCATGTCTATAGTGCCTCACAAGGTTATAGCCCATAACCTTGGAACACCCATAGGGACTAACAGGGTTCATTGGAGTTGTTAGTCTTTGAACACCATCTGTATCGACAGAATTTCCAAACATCTCAGAAGATGATGCTTGATAAAATTTAGCATTGGGGCAAATCGTTCTATAAACCTCTAGCATGTTTAATACACCTAGAGCATTTGTCTGTATTGTAAATGATGGCATATCAAAACTAACCCTAACATGACTCATAGCGCCTAGATTGTAAATTTCATCAGGCATCACATCAGACACAACCCTTACCAATGAAGGGTAATCTAAAAGATCTCCATAATAAGAATTTATACTATTATCAGTACCATTCTTAACAAGTCTGTGGTTTTGGTTTTCAGCTACTGAATGTCTTCTTACAATCCCGTGAACTTCATATCCAAGAGACAAGAGATATTCAGATAGATAACTTCCATCTTGTCCGTTAATTCCAGTTATTAATGCTTTCTTCACTTAAAAATCTCCATTTTTGTTAAATCTGGCCAATCTGTGACTGTCCATTTTTTAGGGGTTGTATTGATAGCTGTTTCTAGTTTTTTTAGACCAAGAGCTGCTATTTCTGGTGTCATATAATAGTGATACCCTACAGTATCAATATCCTGTTCTCTCCATGGTATGTTTGGTAATCTTCCATCATAAGACATCTTTTTTAATATTATAGCATCTTTTTTTCTGTTTGTCAAGATAATTCCCCCTCTACCTAAAGATAAATGTTTTTTATATTGAAAACTAATACACATAAAAGTATTGGGTATATAAGAGTCTTTTTTCCACAACACAGCTGCATCTATAATTCCTGTTCCTCCTAAAAAATAAAAATCAGTCCAATCTTCATCTCTCCAACTAAAAGTAATATCCAACTTAGTGGCTAAGAAAGGTACTGATAGGTATGTTCTCTTAGGTATTGTGTAATATTGTATTTTTTGTTGTCTTAAGCAAAGCTCAATAGCATGTGTACAACAATCTACTGCTACTGCGTAAGGAGCGCCGTAAAAACTAGCTATTTTGTTTTCAAACTCTTCAACAACTTTAAAATCACTTTTACTCATCGTCACCTCTGAGAAATGTTTTATCTTTTTCAGGTCCGAAATATGGACCATTTTTAAATTCATACAAGATAGTGTCGTCTTCCAATATTTCTAGAGAATGTCCTCCATTGTATATTACAACACAATCCCCATCATTTAGCGTAACAGAATGTATCTTTGTATTGTCTAAATCGTAAAAGGTACCTTGAGCCTTGCCGTTCAATATCACCCATGCTTCTTGGGTTATTGTAACTCTCTTATCACAAGCTAAGTGTTTGTGAGGCTTAAAATAATCTCCAGATGACGCTTTCTTAACACCTACTTGTAAAAACTCTTCGTCTGGTGTTAGGTTTTTTCTTCCGCTGGTTATTTCATGTTTCTTTATCATAGTGAATATTAATTTTTCTGGTTCTATTTGAGAAAATACATTTAACATTTTTTACACTCCAAGTTTAACATTATATGAACGCCATTTTTGTTTCTATGTGGGATATATGCAGCAGAATAATCATCATACCCCTTTGGAAAAAAACTCTCCCATGAATATTTCTTACATTCTTTGAAACTGTTTTGTTCTAATATTTTTGTCAAGAGACTGTAGTCGTAAGCCATTTTTTTATACACAAAACCACTAGAGCCATTATTGCCCACATAATGCCATTTTCCAAATATTGGCCCTAAAACACCAGTGGTATCCAATTCTTTATTGTTCTTGTAGTAGATTTCTACTTGTTTTTCAAAATCTACTACTGAGATTCTTAATATTCCATCTTTTTTTAAGACACGGTTCCATTCTTTAAGAAGATCTATTACTTCTTTTTTATCATAATACCCTATAACACCACAATTGTAAATCTCATCAACACTATTATCTTCAAACATTGACAAATCATCAACTTTTGATACATAGTCGATATGTGGGTGTTTATCTATATCTATGTGTATATAATTAGGAAGATATCTCTTGCCGCTTCCTAAATGTAATTTAATTTTACTATCCATCAATTATAGTACCTTCTATTCTGAATGTGTCCTCTTCATAATCTTTACCACCTCTAACCCCTTCAGTAAAAACAATAAACTCATTGTCCTCAACAATCCTAAGAGCATGAATTTCGTTTGATGGGGTCGTTATAAAATCACCTTGTTCTAGAAGTACACAAATCGGTTTTTTATCAGAGTCTAAAGGTTTGTACCAGTATTCCAAGGAGCCTTTTGTAATCAACATGTGTTGAGTTGTGCATTTATGATAATGATTACCCCTTATCGCTCCTTTGTTTGATTTAATTACTGCTATGTGTTCTATAGTGTCTTTATAAAAGAGATCCACTATCTCACCCCGTGAATCTACATGTTTTTCTAATGGTGGGATAGGTTCTCCCCAAATATTTTTTTTATTCATTTTTTTACCTCTATTCATAAAAATTTATATATTTTATTTTTGAATTAATCTTTCTCATTTTTTGCTTAATTGGTTCTGAAAGGTTCCAAGATAATATCAAAGCACATACCTTATCATAAGAAGCTATAATTTCATCACCACAGATATTAATATTAGACAAAGGAGTTCTTTTTCCTTGCTTGAGCTCTGATATATCTGTTACATGATCAATTATTGAGTTGCTTAAGTTTAAAAAATTTAAAAGAGTATTGCCTTTGGCAGCAGCTCCAACAGCTACTATATTATATCCATTTTTTTTATATTCTAATATGTCTGATACAAAGTCTATTTTTCTTTGAACTATTTTTTTGTTTAATTCATCATAAGTGTGTTTTAAGAACAAATGCTTTTCTTTATCTAGATAATTTTGTAAGTCACAATGAGATAAATTATCTTTATGTTTTGCTCTTCTAGAAAACACCCTTAAAGACCCACCATGATAATCCACAACTTCAGCTTTTATAATTTCAAAATTACAATTTTCCAAAAGCTTGATTAATGAAGTGACTGTAAAATAACTTACATGTTCATGATATACTTGATCAATCTTACCAGAGTCAACAGAATTCTTCCAATAAGGTACTTCAAATACAAAATGTCCACCTTCTTTAAGTAGCTCCCCAACACCCTCAGTAAAGGAAACTGGGTCATCCGAGTGGTTGTAAACGTTATTTGCTACAACTACATCATACTTATCATAATTGCTTACAATATCCACTGCTTGTTTTTTATTAAAAACGCACCATTCCGTCGTGATACCATTTTTGTTAGCAATGTCACACATTGACCTAGATGCATCAATACCTAGAATATAACTACCTAATTGTGTTTTAAATTGACTAAGCAAATATCCATCGTTAGATCCAATTTCACAAATCTTACAATCTTTGTTTAGACTTAACATGCTTATTGTAGATTTGCAAAAACTATCCCAATGGTTTCTAGATGTATTAGAATTAGAAGATGTGTAGGAATAATCAAACAAATTGTACCGTTCTGTTGAGTCTGTTATACATTCAGTTTGCACATGCTTACAACTATCACATATAACACAAGATAAATTATAGACTGGTAACACATTGTGTTGTTCATCTTTATTAATAAAAGTATCAGCAAAAGGATGGGATCCTAGATCTAAAATTTTTATTAAATTCTTAGAATTACATATTAAGCAGTTTTCTCTTTTCATTTTCTTAGAGCCTCTTTGAGAGTCATTTTCTTAAAACACTTTAATGTTGTTATTGGGCTACAATTAATAACCTCAATATTATTATGAGCTGCTCTGTAGGCAAATTTATTCCATGTTGGCATGTGAAAGGATAACCCAGCTGGGACGTTATACTCATCTCCCTTCTGTTGATAATCATCGAACCAATAGTTTGGGTTCTTATCGGGTGTCTTTTCCATCACTAGACCTCCAGGACCATCTCTTTTGCTGCCATCTACAAATTCAACATAATTACAATCAACACCAAGAAGTATAATCTTCTTATAACCCAGACAGACAGCAACAGAGCATGCATTTGCACCACTGTTTCCGTTGTCATGAAAGTTAGAGAAGTCACTCACGGAATTATTCATCTTGTTCGTTGATCCGTACTCCAATAAATTAATATGTTGGAAATTTGGTTTATTGCTAATATCACGAATATAAAAATATTTCTTAATTTTTCCGGAGTCGATTAACTCAACAAATTTTTCTCGGTGATTGGCTGTAACTCTATAATCGAAGCACCCGTGGTAAGTTGGCCACCAATTCATTCTATAATATGCTCTGTATGCTGAATTTAGTCCGAAGGTATCATAACCTTCTAAATCATCAAAGTTTACATCAGCTAACGAAGGTCCGTTGCCCATTATTATTAATGTTTTACTCATGCGACCTCCAGAACATGTTTACTCTGTTTTTTAAATAATTCAAATTAATATCATAATCAGTATCAAACCATTCTTCATCTCTGTGCTGGACATTATCATTCAACATCAAATCGCACCCTAATAGTTTGGCTTCTATCACTATCCTAGGGCAAGTGTCTCCACCTAGTGGTCGAAAGATCAGACCTTTCGAACAAGACATCTTGATAAGTAACTCATGATATGGTAAGTCTTTAACTAATTCATAATTTAAATTATTTAACTTAGCGTATTCTACGCATCCTTTCGTGTCCTTTATCCACGAAGAGGAATTTAATATTAGATATTTATCATTTTTTTCATTATCTCGGATACTGCCAATAAAGCGTAAGTCTCCGATTCTAAAAATAGAACTCAGAATAACGGTGTTTTCTTTCTTTATTGTCCTGATTTTGTTTAAAAAGATGTTTCTTTGTTTTTCACTCATAAACCATGTCTTCTTGGCATATCCATAAAAAGCAAGATTTATCTTACCTACCATGTCTTCAGTACAATTACAATCTTTGTTTTCAATCATTTTATGTTTCTCAATAGATCTGTATTTACAGAATTTATAATCGTATTCTATAATCGAATAATTCAATTTTTTGCATATTTTCAATTTTAAACCATTGTCTAAGTTTGCAAAATTGCAAAAAAACCAATACTTGTCAACGTTGTTATTGATAAATTCTTCGCTAACCATATGGCTATTTACCTTAATAATATCTTTCACTCTTTCTTCAATAATGGATTCTGTTGTGATTTCAGCTCCACCAGCATATTGCTCTTCAAACATATCAGCCACAAAAATAAACTTCTTCACTAAATTAAGTCTCCAAGCAAACTATCAATCTCTTCTTCTAATTGTTTTTGTTCCTTTTCATTATAAAAATTATTGCAAAATAATTCATACAACTTCTCATCACTAAACCGCTCATTCACAATCTCTCGCAACTCCTTCGCAGTCTCTCGACAGCTATCAATATCCTTTAGCGTTCTTCTAAGGGTCATTTTGTAACTTCCTTGGTCAGCAAACGCCCACTTGGAGTCTTTCTCGATGACACCATCCCATACAGCTTGAGGTTGTACAGGTTGCATCGTGTATTCAACGCCTTGAAAATAGTCTTTCCCACTATCATGAAGAAAGTCAAGCTGCCCAGACCATCCGATTGTAACAACCGGCAATCCTTCTCGAGCTGCTTCAAACATTGGAAGGCCAAAACCCTCTCCATGAGAGATGTTCACCAAAGCGGCTATTTTAGGGTTTCTATAGAGCCCAGTCATTTGACCGGGGGTTAGGTCTCCGTGAAGTAAATAGACCTTGCATTTGCGCTCTGGGTAGTTTGAAAGCATATTCTTGAGAGTATTATCTGTTGCTTCAAAGTCTATTAAACAGTTTGACCGAATATTCGTTTTAACAACGAGGCCAACATCTTGGTCAATGAACTCCTCAACAAACCATTTGACGGTGTTTTCAAAGTTCTTTCTTGGTCCCATTTGGGATACAACAAGGAAGTTATTATCAAATTCTAGTTCGAATTCATTGATGTCTTCTGGTTCATGTCTTGGTGTATTTTCCCATACAACTTCAACGGGAGTTTCGCAGCGATAGGGAGATTCCTCTCCTGTCTCGGTATTCTTCGCAATTGCAACGGTATCTACTAATGATGTTTTTGCATGGTTTGATACGACTAACACCTTGTCCATATCGTTACACTTGGGCAACCATTGAGGTGAGCACTTGTTTGTCTCTATACCAGCTGTATATCCGATATTGATAGGACAGATCTTCTCAAACTCATTTGGTATCGTAATCTGTAGGGAGATGTCGGGTTGCAGTTGTTTTTGTTGGAGTAACACTTGGGTCTCAGTGATTCTTGAATCTACCCAAGAACGAAATTCATCTTCTTGCCAAATCCATCCGGTTTTTCCCCATGCAATTGGGTGAATGTAAATATCAAATAAGTCTTCTCGACTTCTCAATGCTCTCAAGGCAAACCGTGACTGTTCTCCATATCCACTTTGGGATAGAACTGGTCCTTTTATAAATATCTTCTTCTTCATTACGCAACCTCCTTAAAGCGAATAATATTGATAACGTCTCGGCTGTTCTTCTTTTCATAAACCGAATCCATTGTCTCAACCCATTGTTTTTCAAAGGTAAGGAAATTATATTTATCTATAACATGCTGTCGACCATCAATTCCAAGCTGTTTTCTGTTTTCTTGACCCATTTTATAAATCTTACTTAAAGCAGAGTGAAACTGTTTTTTATCTATTCTGTCTTCGTAGATATATGGGACTTGCTGTGATCCAATAATAGCTTTTGAAGTTGGATAAATTGGTATTCCAAACTCTTTGTCACCATCAGTCACTTGTTCCTGCAAGCCACCCGTCATGTTAACAATGATTGGTGTTGCACAAGAAAGAGATTCTAAAGTTGCTAAACCAAAACCTTCGGCGTCTGATATATTGACAGTACAATCAACCATGTTATACATTGCTGCTAGGTCTTCCGGCGGTATCTTTTGAGTTGATAACATAACTTGCCTATTGTTCATTCCCAAATGATTAATAATGTGCTCAAGGTCTTGACCATGAGGATCTTTCGGTTCTGTGTGCATAATAAGTTGAGCTTTATCGTGAAGATCATTTTTATCAAGCCATTCTTTAAACCACCAAATAAGAGTTCCAGATTGCTTTCTTCTTGCGTTTCGGTTGTTCCAAAAGAAAATAACCTTTTCCCGATCTTCAAGGGCCAAGGAGTTTTCTCTTAACTTCTTGATCTCTTCATCAGTAAAAGGTTTAAATATATCGGGATGAACCGCATGCGGTATGTATGTTCTGTCTACTTCGGGAGCGGCACCTTTAACAATATCATCAGTAACTTTAGAAATAGTGGCAACATGATCGTTAGAGAGATAAAACCCCCGGTTAAACATAGGAATAGGGAAATTGTCCCAAACGTGGTAGTAAACCATTGCACAAAGTGGACGTATTTCATTTTCTATCTCCCATAGCCACCCGTAGAAACGGGGGTCTGTCATGAACCAGAGAATGTCAGGTTTCTCTGTTTTTAAGATAGAGCGTATCATATCTTGAGTACCGTAACCATCGACCGGGACAATCTTCCAGTCTTCCCCATATGGTTCAACTTGAACCGGATTATAATTTTTATGTTTTATTGCACCACCTAAACTTATAATCTCATATCTTCCCGTTTTGAGAAGAGCTTCACACATATACTTTGTTTGAGTTCCAACACCCGATGGGGAAAGCGGATGATCACTTAAAGTCAATACTTTTATTTTTGACAAATGTTACCTCTTATTGTTTTATATATATTATAACACGGTACTTTACGTTTGTCAAGTATTTTTGTATCTTTTTTTATTTTTTTATCTCGGACATTGCTCGGTGTTCTTAAATTCACAATAAAAGCAGGATTGTCTGTTCTTGAAATGAACGCCACTATTGATGGTTCTCACACCTTTAACTAAGAGATCAGTTGCGTTTTTTACCTTGCGTGGACCAGAGGTTACACGGAAGATCTCAACGTGATCTTTTTTTGCAGTTCTTTTCAAAAGAGCAAAATGTGTCTCGACTAGTGACGGATCAACCTTGTGTTTTAAACAAAAGAATTTTTTATACAAGGTTAATTGATACGTTATGTATTTGTCGGATCGCTTTTTTGCATCCCAACCCCATGAACAAGTTTTCCAATCGATGATATGATATACTCCGTCTGATGTTTTGAGGACTAAATCAATATATCCTTTGAACTTATAGTGAAGGTCTTCTAATTCTTTTATTGGCAACATAAGATTCTCTTCAACAGAGAAAACTTCATAATTGTTAAAGTATTTTACAACCTCGGGTATAATCTTCGGAGAGATTCTCTTTGCGGATTCTAGCATGTCATCTATCATCTTTTGGTTAAGATCAACTTCTTTTGCCATCAACTCCATGACCTCTTTTTGAAAAGCAGCTTCAAAGAAATCATCGTGTTCTTCTTCTTCTATCTTTTCCTCAATCATATTTTCGCATAATAAATGCAAAGCTCTACCAAAAGCTGTATATTCATTTCCTGCAAAGTTTTTTATTCGATCTCGATATACTAATTTGTGTTTCCATGAGCATTCAGCCCACATTTTAAGTTCTGAGTATGATATATGCATTAGTCCTCCATGTTGTGTAAGTTATACATCTTTGAATATAGTATAGGACAAACTTTCTTGAGGTCTCTTGGGTCTCCCATGAAATACTCTTCAAATCCTCTTGCGAAGTATTCACGAAGTGATGTAGCTGCATATGGTGATGGGAATATTCCCGGAATCATTTGCCACAAAGCATTATAGGTCACATCCTTGTACAAAAAATCATCAATAATTTCATTGTACGTTGGATCTACCCCAAAATGAATTGGTATATTATATCTCATCTCTTGTCGGGATAAGATACTTTTCAAAGCAACACGTTTTGATAGAAATTCATTTTCAAGAATACCGTCTCCATAAATTACCTCTTGAAATCCTTTTTCATTTGAGTGAGCTATCTCATGAATAAGATCATCAATCATATCCATTTCTGAATCTTGTTCATTTGTCATATAGATTGCTCCATCCTCATAGATGGCATTTACCTCTCTGTCTACAAGCATTTTAAAATGTCCGACATAAATAATATCGATTGAGGTCATTAAATGTTCGGGGAGACGAACGGAAATATATCTTATAACAAAATCAACATCGATTTCTTCAGTCATTTTATCTTTTATGAATATATCTATATTTTTCATTTTGTAATGATCCTTCATTTTCTTTGCTTCTTCTATGGAGTTCTCAAGCCAACTCATTATTTTTCTCCTTACTATAGTGGTAGTATAACACACTAGTCATTGTTTGTCAAATCTTTTCGTTACCTCGAACATTCTCCAGCGAGATAAACTATAGAATCTTTGATGCCAATGTCGCTATTCTGGAACGTTCACCCTTTGTGAAGGTAACGTGTCCTGCTAAGTCATACTCTTTAAAGCGTTCTACAGCGTACGTCAAGCCGTTAGAAGTCTCATTGGTGTATAGGTTGTCTATTTGTTCGATATCACCCGTTAAGACCACCTTAGTGTTCTCTCCAACGCGAGTTATGATAGTCTTCACTTCATGTGCTGTTAGATTCTGGGCTTCATCGATAATCATGAAGGCGTTATTGATAGACCGTCCTCGAATATATGTTAATGCTTCGATCTCGATCTTTCCTTGTTCGATAAATGCTTCTAACATTACCTTATCTCCAATCATTGTTTGAAGGTTATCTTGTATTGGCATAAGCCATGGTAACATTTTTTCTTTCATGTCTCCGGGCAAGAAACCAATATCCTTCCCCATTGGTTGAACTGGTCTTGAGACAACAATCTTGTTGTACTTCTTATTTCCTAGTCCTACGGTTTGCTCCATCCCAGCAGCAATTGCCATAAGGGTTTTCCCTGAACCTGCTCGTCCAATCAAAGAGACCAGATGAATATTATCATCAAACAAGAGGTCGTATGCAAACGATTGTTCCTTATTCCTTGGCAAGACTCCCCATGAGAGTTCCTTTTTATGGTCGTTCACACGCTGAATAGGTGTTGCTTCATTGATATACTTAGCAAGAGCCGTCTTCTTCTCATTAGATGACGAGATAAGCATTAGGAACTGATTGGGATATAATATTATCTTATATTCTTCTTGAACCTGTTTATCGAAGATTATACTTTCCTCAGCATAAAATTGATCAACTAACTCATCATCAACAACTATCTCAGAGAGACCCATAAATATTTTATCAGCGTCTTCGACAACTTGAGAGGTTATATAATCTTCGGCTGGAACGCCAACAGAATCCGAGATAACTCGGAAGTTGATGTCTCGAGATAACATAACCGTTTTTCGATTTGGGTATTGTTCTTTAACATATAGAGCGGTTGCTATGATTTGATGATCAGGAACATCTGTTGAAAGTCCTTCGGGAAGAGGGCATCTTCCTTCTTCGACTTTTAGGATTCCTTTTCCCTTTTCAATCCGAATGCCTTTCGAAAGACAACCTTTTGCTCGGAATTCATCAAGAGTCTTAATGATTCTTCGGGCATTGAACCCAACAGAATCTTGACGCTTTTTGTGTTTGTCGATCTCCTCTAAAACCTTGAAGGCAATGAAGATATCAGCATTGCCAAACTTGAAGACGCATGTTGCATCCGAGAGAAAGACCGATGTATCGATCACCAAGTTTCTTTTAGCCATGTTTTTTCCTTTTGAATGTTTGCTCTACCAAAGGGGTGAGCTTCTTAACTAGTTTTTGTTCTAAGGTTTTTTCTTTTGGTCGATTCATTTCTTGTTCGATTAGTCGTATCAAGGTTTGAACCGTCTTTCTTTTCTTGGATTCTTCGAGAGATCCAATGTCATCTCTCTCCATGGCAAGATTGAAAAGCTTTTGCAAGAACCCGGGGGTCATCGCTTCGTACTTTCTCAAATTTAATATTTTATTCACAAAGGGGGTGTTTTCTTTTAATTTACCCTCATATTGTTTAAATGGATTGTCTTCTGCAATATCAAAATTTTCCTTGACTGATTGGGCTGCTTTATAAAAATTACCAAAGTTTGTCTTGGTTATAGCTGGGTCTTCTTGGTATATCTGATCAAAAATATCTTCTGCTTGGTTGATTGCTGTTCTTAAATTTACTATAAATTTATCTATTTGTGCATTTACATTTGGCACTAAGTTTTTGATTGCAATTTGAGTCTTGCCGGGGATGTTGGTTATGTCTTCAGCCTTAACAGTAATGACTATATCTTTTTTCTTCTTCAAAGCAGCGCTTATAAACTGTTTTTTTATCTCAGCCCTTACATCGTCATCCTTAAAATCCATATACTTATTAATATTGTCCATCATATTGTCTATATTAGCTGCTTCTTCTTTTTCGTATACCGCTTTTGCTAGTTTATCTAAAGGTGTGCCTGCTCCAGGAGGTCTTGCTCTCCATGCTTTGATAGCCGTTAGCGGGTCTTTTATAAAACCGAGAATTCCGGCCATAGAACCAAACGCCTTAAACACTGTTTCACTTTCAATATCACTACCAAGTCCCATTTCGCCAATAGCAGCTACTAATTTTTCTTTAGTTACTCCCTGTTCGGAACTGTTCGTTATGTTTTTTATTTGCCTCGCAACATACAAGAACATTGTCAAGAAAGGTTGTCTTATCTTGGAAGATTCTGTTGGAAAGTCATTCGGGGGTATACCTGCAAGGTTCCACTTTGCAATACCGGCGAACAAGTCTTTGTCGTAAGAATCTGGATAATCTCCAACCATATCTGCTGACCATGATGTTAAATCAGTGGGAGAGCTATCACTCTTAAAAGCACTATGATCCTGAGCATAAGTCTTGATGTACTCTAAACCTGTCTTTATAGCTTTAAATTTATTTTCTAGTTTTGTCTTATCATCGCTATCAGCCATGGTACCTAGCTTTACTAATAGTTTATCGATATTGGCTATCAAAAGTGATGAAGATGAAACATAACCCGCTTTCATCGAGTTTATCGCATCTTCTATGTTACCAGCAACTTGACCTTTAGGATCTCGTCCCTTAAAAGCATCTAAAATGCCTTCGTCTATATTCTCTTTTTTTGACATATGTGTCCCTCTGTTTGCTTACCCTAAATAGAAAAAAAGCAGGCTTTTTGCCTGCTTGTTGTTTAATTAAATTCTCCGTTCGGATCAAATTGTGTCATGCTTGTTAGATATTTTAACATCTGTTTCAATTCAGGGTTCTCGGAACATTGCTGTCCCATCATTGCAATCACTTGCACTTGTTTCATGTTGAGACCTTTTTCACCAAGCTTTCTTGCGGCTTCGAAGCATTGAGCAAAAAGTGCTTTAGTCTCATCATCTGCATCTCTAAGTATATTGGTAACTTCCATTATCTGGTCTGATATTGTTTCATCCATCTTTTTTCTCCTTTACATTATTAACTAGCCATGAGGAAGATTGTGGCTTGCTATTTCCACCGATACACCACATTAATTCTATGCCAATATGGTCACATAAGGCCATTTCCGGTGTATTTGTTTTTTTTCGGTCTCCGCCATTAGCGAAAGCGCTTGGCTTACATCGAGATAGTGCTTCACAAACAGTACCGTCAGAATCATCGACAGAGGTGACAATCGAAACTCCCTTGATATTCCCCATGATCTCTGCTCGTTCACCCCATGGCATAAAAACATAACCTTTCTTCTTCTCGAGCCATTCGTCAGAATTGATTATAACTAATACGTCTCCATAACGAGCAGCATCTCTTATCATTCTTACATGTCCAATATGCACGGGATCAAAACCACCGGACACAGCAATAACAGGTTTATTCAT
>TARA_R110001583_G_scaffold8952_1_pt1 | contig 24615 bp, 18 predicted proteins | sample TARA_R110001583 | Tara Oceans TARA_R110001583 (sample SAMEA4398432) | marine metagenome | biome: Polar Biome; feature: [MES] marine water layer (ENVO:01000295) within the mesopelagic zone...; material: water (ENVO:00002006), including particulate matter (ENVO:01000060) such as...... | reverse complement strand
GCTCATTATAAAACGGCGATAAGCTGGTCAATGTGCGTTTTTTTGAGCATAGTGTAATGGTTTGCTTCAATTTGTTCGATCACGGGCTCAATGGTAGAAAAAGCCTCATTATTTTCAATAAATGAATAATCGTCACCGGTGGCTTTGATAATCTTAATAGGCGCTTTTAATTGGCGCTCTTTAAGCTCATTAAATGAATAGCTAAACTCAAAGGTCATAGTAACGATATGAATAATGCGCATCACTAAACCTGTTTCTAGTTGGCCATTTAATGCACAGATAAAGTTGATAAACTTTTCCTGCGTATCAACAACTGACAGACACTCTGCCAGTGAATTGCCTTTTATTGTGCCCATAAATACAGAATACAATATGATTATAAATTTTTTGTTGGTGAATAATGCTTGGTTATCTTCAATCGCGTTATGTTCATCTTCGACTTTAGGCGAGCCGGGCGCAATCAAATATAAACTTTCAACCACATTACCTGCTTGCTCTAGCTGATAACAGGCTTCAAATGCAACACGTGCTCCAAAAGAATAGCCCCATAATGTATAAGGGCCTTCACTTTGATTTTGTTTTATCATAGCGACATCTTTTGCAGCCATTTCGCTTATTGTTTGATAAGGTGTTTCACCGGCATTAATACCATGTGCTTGCACGCCAAAAAAGGCGCGATTATTCCCTGTTTTTTCTGCCAACAAGCGTAAATTCATGCAGTAGCCACCCAAACCAGGCCAGCAATAAATCGGCTTTCCCTGTCCTTTAGTATGAAAAGGAATTAATCGAGATATGGCAGCTTTATCTTGGTTATTAATAGCTTGTGCTAATTTTTTAATCGTTGGGGAGGAAAATATGATTTGTAAGGGGATATCACAAGATAAGGTGGTATTAATATTATTAATGATGCTCACCGCGAGCAGAGAATTACCGCCTAGTTCAAAGAAATCATCTTCCACTGAAATAACTTTTCTATTTAGTGCTTTTTTCCAAAGGGTTAACACTGATCGTTCTATATCGTTACTCGGCTCGATATGTTCAGCGTCAACATTATCCGACTCGAGGCTAAGTAAGGCTTTTATATCGATCTTACCATTGGCAGTTAATGGCATTTCATTAATAACTTCGATCTTGTTAGGCATCATATAAGAGGGTAAAAATTTAGCGAGATCATCTTTAATTATTTCTGATGGTCCTTGCATATGTACTAAATCTTCATCCATACCATCACTGCTAATTTGGCTATCACTAATGAGTCCGCCAATAAAAAAATATGAAGATTTGGCATCTTTATCAAGAATCTGATTAATGCGTTTAGCAGAGGGTAAGTTATGTCCTGTTTTTGAACTATAACCTGAAGACATAAATCCAATATTAAAATCATTCATTTGTAATGACTGTAATTTACGACCTAAATTAAGGTAGCTTAACCAGTCTTCACCTGAGGTGTCTACAACGGTGATACCAAAAGAAGACCTTTCATACACGGATTGATTAATCGCGATCACATGTTTTTTTAACACGATTTCATTGGAGATAAAGGTTAAATCACCATTTTCATATAAATATTTACCCGCTTTTAAATCAGAGACTTGTCCCGGGTGAGCTTGTACATACAAACTAACATTGTCTTGCATGATCCCTTCTTTACCAGAGGTGATATCAAAACTGCCGAGATAATAATCATTTGCCGCAACCTCAAGTTTTTCGATGGTACTAGGTTGGTAATCAGCAGTTTTAATACTTAAACCATAACGCGGTAAAATGTTTTCGAATAGACCAACCATATGGCCGGCTTCCATTTCTAATACTTCTAAAATGTTATTCTTATAGATAGGCTCAATGGCCGATTTTTTACCAATAAAATGAACTTTACATTGTACAGTGTCAGTCTCTTCTTTTTTGGCAATTAATACGAGGTGATGCTCTACTGGGTGGTAATAATAATACCCTGGTGCAAGGTGAGCAATGCCACTTAACTCAATATACATTTGAGTTGCATACAAAGCCCCAGGTGAAGCGTATCCATATTTTGGTAATAATCTTTTCTCTGAAGCGTATTGCCCAAAGTACCTAAGAATTTTTCCAAAATTATCGTAACTCAAATCACTTAAATCAATGTAATGATCGTAGCTTATTTTACTATTAAGTAATTCAAGAATATTCACTTTACTAATTTTATCGCCTTCGAAGAATCGATAGCTCTTACGCGCAAAAACAAGCTTTCGTTGCGCATCGGTGGCTATTTTACCTGCTAAGTTAACGATTAATTTATCGATATTCTCAGCATCTTGACGGCAGCCAAGGTTGGTTAATTGCATCTTTACTTGGCTACGGCTTTGTTTTGATTGATGGTGAGCATCATGGTTGCCTTGGTCCATCAAGGCTGCTTCTCTCGGGTTTAGTTCAATCATTGAAATAAGCTTCTGATAACCGGTATAGGCATCTTGCTTAAGGAATACTGCCGCGTTATTTACCCAAGAATGGGTTTCTATTAATGCTTTAATTTCATCTAGTTCAACGCGGTAACCTCTGAGTTTAACTTGGTTATCAACGCGACCTGAATACTGCACGGTGCCATTGTCATTCCAATAGGCTAAATCGCCAGTTTTATATAGCCTTACAGCAGTTTTATTATTATCAAAATAATGGGTAATAAAGCGCTCTGCTGTTAAATCATCTCTGTGTAAGTAACCTCGGGCTAAGCCAACACCTGCGACATGGAGCTCACCTATTTCACCGTTCGCAACCGGTTGGTTGTCGCTATCTAAAATATAATATTGTGTATTTTGTATCGCCGCACCAATAGAAACAGTCTCACTACCATGCTTAATGCTTTTAATATCCACTAAATGCGTTGAACTATTAATAGTACATTCCGTTGGGCCGTATAAATTAATAATATGACAGTGTGGTAGTTGTTCTGATAGTTCGACTGCAAGGTGGTTTGATAACGCTTCACCGCCACTAAATATTTTCCTTAGGGTGAAACAGTGAGAAAATTTTTCAACATTGAGTAAGGCAAGCAATAAAGTCGGTACGCCTTGTAACATGGATACGCCATGACCAATGATAGTATCAACTAACTTTTCAGGGTTTTTATAGATACCGGGTTCGCCCATAATGACTTTGGCGCCGCAACAATTTGCTAATATTTCCCATTGCGCCGCATCAAAACTCATCGGTGTTTTCTGTAGTACGACACTTTTGTCGTCTAATGCAAATTGCGTTGATAACCAATCCATCTGATTAATGATACTTTTGTGTTCAATCATCACCCCTTTGGGTTTGCCTGTACTGCCTGAGGTATAAATAACATAGGCTAAATTATTCGCCGAAGCATGCTGAGTCAGCATCGCGTATTGAGGTGTCGCGTTCGCTTGATAATAATCATCAACCTGTGAAAATGTAATAATTTTTACGTCTTCTAAAATCAAGCTAGCCAAGCGCTCTGCTAATTCATCTTGCACAACGACAATTTTACACTGACTATTCTCAAGCATGTATTTAAGACGTTCTTCAGGGTATTCCGGTGACAGCGGTAAATATGCACTACCTGATTGTAAAATACCCCATACACCCACCATTAACTCTAATGACGACTCAACAAACAATCCAATACAGTCATCTAAATTAGCCCCTTGTTGCTGTAAATATAAAGCAAGGGCAAGGCTTTTCTCACCAAGCTTTTCATAAGAAATATTTTTATTTTTAAAAGAAACTGCTGTATTTGATCCATTGTGACTTATTTGCTGCATGAATAAGTCAACAATAGTATGGTTATTCTGTAGAAGTGGTTTTGATTGAATCACGTATTCAAATTCCAATATGATGAATGGGCTAATAATTGCTCATATTGGTATACGATTAAATTACTGGTATAGATCAGCAATTTTAAAATTTTATAATAAATATAGCGCTTAATATAATTTAGAAAAATTTTAAGTCTTTAAATCGTATCAGGCTACTTAGCTAGATAATATTAAGCAGAAACTTTTTCTAAGCCGGTATGAGGGCGGTAGCGCCCCATTAAATTATCAATCTTCTTTTATGTTTCTGTTGCTTCTGAAATAGTTAAAGCATCCTCTATTTCAACGCCTAAATACTCAATAGTACTTTCTAGTTTTGAATGACCAAGCAACAATTGTATTGGCTTAAGTCTAATCCTAATTTTCTTACCCATTGTTTAACTATCCCGGAATAATAGTGGTAGCTTATATGGTGACCGAGTTTACGTGGGCTCGGGAATAAATAGTCCGAGGGCGTTAATCTTTGGTCATGTATCCAAAGATTTAAACATTGCTGTGTTTTAGGAGTAATTTCAAATTGAACTTCTTGATGTGTTTTTTTTGCTCAATGATGGCCCTAGATTGAATTAATGAACCAGAATATATATCACGGACTCTGAGCTGAATTAAATCACTAGATCGTAATTTGCTATCAATAGCTAAATTAAATATGACTAGCTGCTCCAACTTATTTTCTAGTTCGAGGCGAATTCTAATTCTCCAAATATCTTCTAATTTAAATGCTTTTTTTTGACCAACTCGTTTACCTTTATTCCAAGCTTTCATCATATTCCCCTATCATTTATTGAACATGATAAGTTTAGTTAATAGAAAAGCGCTTAATGAAAGGTCCAAGTATGAAAACCATCAGCATGTTAATAGCATTATCTCTTTTACCTTTGAACGTATTTGCTACAAATGAAACGAATCAATCCTTTAGCAAAGCTAAAAAACTATTAGAGACAGACGTCTATCAGAATAACCGAATTACACTTTACTGTGGAGCTACATTTGATTCTCAGAAAAATATTACTCCCCCAGAGGGTTTTTATACCGACAAACATATTAAACGTTCAAAACGTGTTGAATGGGAACATGTTGTGCCTGCTGAAAACTTCGGTAGAACCTTTGCTGAATGGCGAGGAGGTGGCGCACAATGTGTATCAAGTAAAGGGAAGGCATATAAAGGGAGAAAATGTGCGAATAAAGTAAATGAGGAATATAGATACATGCAAGCTGATATGCATAATTTATTTCCTGCTATTGGTGCCAATGGAATTATTAGACCCTACACAATTTCAAATAAACCCTAAATCGAAACTGCCCCCTTTACGACTTCTATGTGCATAACACACTCTTTGATGAGCAGGTGAAGATAATTTTTTGGCGACTTTGCTGCGACCACTATGTTCAGAGCAGCAGAAACTTTAAGCCACAGAGGTAACGTCTTATCGCAATTTAAATCCACAGTGATGACATTGTGCTGGTTTTATACTGTGATCACTTAATTACCTTTTTACTGAATTTACCCCGATTAGAAAGCCATTAGGTAAAAATATATTTTTTAACTGAACCTTAAGCTGTCCTCTCACGTATTAGTTCTTATAAATGTCAAAAATTGGAACTTGATAATGCTATTTAGTGAGAGTGAAGAGTCAAGAGTTATCGAAATGGCTTGGGAAGATAGAACCCCATTTGAAGCGATTGAATATCAGTTTGGTCTGAATGAGCAAGAGGTAATAACACTAATGTTTCAAAAGATGAAATCAAGTAGTTTCAAATTGTGGCGTATCAGGGTGAACGGTCGAAAAACTAAGCATACAAAACTTAGATCGCCTGAAGTCATCAGGGCTTTTTGTCCAACTCAGTATAAGAATAGATAGTGTTGCGGTACAAACAATGCTTCAAGATCATCAATTACTAAATCTATGACGATAAATACAATAAACGTCATTTTCACTTCAAATTTATATGAGGGCTATAGTTATGTTGGAAAGCTTCACCGCGGAGACACTTGCCAGAATTCAATTTGCATTCACCGTCTCCTTCCATATTATATTCCCAGCTTTTTCGATCGGACTAGCCAGTTATTTAGCCGTATTGAATGGCTTGTGGTTAAAAACTAATGATAAAACCTACCTTTTCTTATTTAACTATTGGAAGAAAATTTTCGCAGTTGCCTTTGGGATGGGGGTCGTTTCCGGCATTGTAATGTCCTATCAGTTTGGCACTAACTGGTCTGTATTTTCAGACAAAACTGGGCCAATACTTGGGCCACTTATGGCCTATGAAGTACTCTCTGCCTTCTTCTTAGAGGCGGGATTTTTAGGCATCGCTTTATTTGGACGTGAGCGAGTGGGTAATAAATTACACATGTTTGCAGTCTGTATGGTCGCCTTTGGTACTTTAATGTCAGCCACTTGGATTTTATCCGTTAATTCGTGGATGCAAACACCTGTTGGCTATAGCATTAATGAGGTAGGTCAATTTATTCCAGAAGATTGGTGGCAGATTGTCTTCAACCCTTCGTTTCCTTACCGTTTAGTACACATGGTAGTTGCAGCCTTCCTGACAACGGCGCTAGTGGTTGGTGCTGTCGGCGCTTTACACCTGCTAAGAAAAAAGGCTGATGTTGCTGCGCGTCGTATGTTTTCAATGGCGATGGGCATGTTAATGGTTGCCGCCCCCTTACAAATAGTTGTAGGAGACTTTCATGGTTTAAACACTTTAGAACATCAACCAGTGAAAGTGATGGCGATGGAAGGACACTATGACAGCCACCCAGAGGGTGCTCCGCTGATCTTATTTGGTATTCCTAACCCAGAAGAAAAAAGAATTGATTACGCAATTCAGATACCCAAAGTTTCTAGTTTAATCTTAAAGCATGACTTAAATGCCCCGCTTGCAGGCTTAGATACTATTCCAGATGAAGACGAACCACCTGTTGCAATTGTTTTCTGGAGCTTCCGTATTATGATTTCGCTTGGCTTTGCGATGTTAGGTTTGGCGGTATGGAGTTTTTGGAGACGTGTTCGTGGCAAGCTTTATGATGACGATTGGTTAAAGCGGGCTGCAATTGTTATGGGCCCCATGGGATTTGTTGCCGTACTAGCCGGTTGGGTTACTACTGAAGTCGGTCGCCAACCTTTTACCGTCTACGGATTATTGCGAACCTCCGATAGCCTGGCACCAATTGATGCACCTGCGGTGGCAGTCTCCCTAATCGCATTTATCATCGTTTATTTCTTTGTCTTTGGAGCAGGTACTTACTATATATTAAGGCTGATGAATAAACTGCCAACGACACCAGACATTAACATGAATGACGGTCCTATCAGGACTGCACAAAAACAAGTTATTGAAACCACTAATGCAGACCACAAGTCAGGTGACCAAGGAGAAAATCGTGGAATTTGAATTATCATTTATCTGGGCCATCATTATCACGTTCGCCGTACTCTGTTATGTCATTTTAGATGGCTTTGATCTGGGCATCGGTATTTTGTTTCCATCAGCTAAATCAGAACAAGACAAGTCCGTTATGATGAACACTATCGCTCCTGTTTGGGACGGTAACGAAACTTGGCTAGTAATGGCGGGAGGAGGTTTGTTTGCTGTTTTTCCTCTTGCCTATGCCGTTATTATGCCAGCCTTATATATGCCTATTATACTAATGCTGTTAGCACTGATTTTCCGGGGGGTTGCCTTTGAATATCGCTGGCGAACCGTTCGTTGGAAGCCTGTTTGGGACTTTTCTTTCTTCGCAGGTTCGGTGGTAGCAGCCTTTACTCAAGGTATTTCCCTCGGTGCGTTAGTACAAGGTATTGAAGTGGCAAACCGAGCCTACGCGGGCGGTTGGTGGGATTGGCTGACTCCGTTTTCATTATTCACTGGATGTGCCGTTGTCATTGGCTATGGATTACTCGGCTCTACTTGGTTAATTATGAAAACAGAAGGTGAACTACAAACTAGAATGCGTGGTTATGCAAAATGGTTAGGCATTGCGACCCTAGGCTTTATAGGCATTGTTAGTATTGTTACACCCTTCCAAGACCCCGCTTATTTCCAACGTTGGTTCACGTTGCCGGGTAGCATTTTTAGTGTGTTGGTTCCCGTTTTGTTAGCGCTGTGTACTTGGTTACTGTTTATGGGATTGAAGCAAAACAAAGAAGCACAACCATTTATCGCGTCACTTGGCTTATTTGTCCTCAGTTTCATCGGTATTCTAATCAGTTTTTATCCTAATATTGTACCGCCAAGTTTAACAATTGCTGAAGCGGCTGCACCTGATTCAAGTTTAAAGTTCGCGCTAATGGGGACGATAGTTTTAGTGCCACTTATTTTAATCTATACCGCTTATGCCTATTGGGTATTCCGAGGCAAAGTAAAACCTGAGGATGGCTATCACTAATGGCTTGGAAAAAATATAAAAAATTAGCTTGGTTCGTTGGCATTTGGCTTGCTGGAGTTTTAGCACTGGGCATTGTGGCGATGCTGATAAAGTCAGTAATCCTTTAACGGTTTTGTGTATTGGATCTGACTAAAGCTTGCATGCTGTTAAATTAAAGCGAGTATGTGATTTTTATTAGCTGAGTCGCTTTGATGATAGAGCACCTGATAAAATTATTGATAATAATGATTTTAGAATCAGACAGAGTACCTATTTTTATATTTTTTCTTGTCTAATCTTTAACAATAGAAAATTTAATGTGTATTAGTAAAGATATAGACTAATACACTATTGGGCTTCAAAAGTGATCCCTTCATATTTGTCAACTCTAATATAGCAATCAATTAATACTTGTATAGGTATTATCAATTTAGCAACGCCTCAACCAATTGTGCGATAACCTGCTGATGAAAAATTCAAATACCTATGTAGGTTATCGCTATCCGGCTCAAATCATCAGCCACACCGTTTAGCTTTATCATCGTTTCGCGCTCATCTTTCGTGATATTTAAGATCTACTTTCAGCGGAAGGAATTGTTGTTAGTTGTGAAACGATTCGGCAATGATGTAAAAACTTACTGTAATCAAATAAAAATTGCCGTCAGCTGGGTGATACTTGGTATTCGGATACAAAAACGTAATGAAAAAGGACTGGGAGTGATGTCTTTGAAGATTGTGACAGATAAATTAGCAAGTTACTGCGCAGTAAAAAATAATTAATGCGGAAGTTCAAATCCCATATGTAAGCTCAACGATTTCCGAGTTGCCATGAAGTGGTAAATTACTTATTTCGACCTGGCCGCGATTTACTCAGAGCTAAACATTATTACACTTTCCGTGATCGTTCCTTCGCAGAATGGCACAGGGCTAGTTGTGTCCAAAATTTTAGGTTAAGGATTACCTGGCCATACATGTTCGGCTCAGCTCGATAAGTTGACAATGTCTCAGCGTAATAGATCCATTTCTGTCCCATATTCGTAATGTATTAGACTAAGGTTGATAACGTGCGTCTATATATGACTGATGAGTGTCTTCTAAATTATCAATAGTGGCTTTAATAGACTGATATTATTAGAATTAAGGAAGTGGAATGAAACATATAAAGGTAAGTATTGCTTGTTTACTGTTGTTAGTCATTTCGGGGAAGATAATGGCCACAGAAGAAATAAAATACCAAGTATTAAAGCAGCAAGATAACTTTGAACTGCGTGTATATATGCCTTATTTGATTGCTGAAATAATCGTCGATGCCGAATTTGATGAAGCTGGCAGTGATGCCTTTAGACCTTTGTTTAATTATATTTCTGGAGATAATAAATCACAGCAAGACATAGCGATGACGGCACCAGTCTCACAAGAGGCTTCAGGAGAACAAATATCCATGACTTCGCCTGTTGAGCAACAAAAATCTGCAGGTAAATGGGCGGTGAGTTTTATGATTCCTGATAAATATACGCCTGAAACGGTGCCTGAGCCTACAGATTCTAATGTTAACATTCGTGAAGTGCCCGCACGCTATATTGCCAGTATTACTTATTCGGGTTTTTGGAGCGAAAGTGGTTATCAAAAGCATTATAAAAAACTACAAAAGTGGATTGACGCTACCGGATACAAAGTAGCCGGAGAAGCTGTATGGGCGCGTTATGATCCGCCTTTTAAACCTTGGTTTTTAAGACGAAATGAAATTCTTATTCCCATTGAGAAACCGAATATTTAACTGATGCGAATAAACCAACGGGGTATTTAATTTTCACAAACTCCAAGTTGGTTTACTTTCAATTAGATGCAAAATTCGCTTAGCCACAATCTAGATGTATCAATTGTTCAAGCCCAGAATAGAGTAAGAATTTTTATTGAAGACTCTGCCTTTCCTTTGAATTACATTGATCTTTTTTCGAGATTTACTCGTATAGGTAGAGTAAGAACGATGAGACAGAAAAGGGAAATCAATGTAATTAGATAGAATCAATATTTGTTGCATGTTTTTAATTTAAGCACTTGTAGATATAACTGTATCGCAATGCTCCGTTGGTTATACATGTTGGTTAGCTTACAAAGATCTATTACCACTTTTTTGTTCTATAGAAGTTATGATTTTGAATATCAACAAGATAATACCTTAGACATTTTCTTCAATAAAATTGAAAATTTTCTTTCTGATTAAAACTATTGCTAAAAATATGAGGCGTTAATGAACATTTTTATTCTAGATACTGATATTCAAAGATGTGCACAATACCACTGTGATCAACATGTCGTGAAAATGATTTTAGAAAGTGTACAGCTACTTTGTACTGCATTAAATAAAAAAGGCTTCATAACTCCTTACAAGTCGACCCATTTAAATCATCCTTCAGTATTATGGGTTGAGCAATCATATGACAATTTTTTGTGGCTTAAACAATTAACGTTGGTACTCAATACTGAATATAAATATCGATATAATAAACAAGCAGATCATAAATCAATAGCAACACTAAATGAAATTAGTCGTCATTCATTTCCGGCCAATGGTCTAACTCCTTTTCCTCAAGCTATGCCAGACAAATATAAAGTGGATAGTGATGCAGTAAGTGCCTACCGAAATTTTTATGTTGGTGATAAAGCCAGATTTGCCAAGTGGACTAAACGTGTTGCGCCAAATTGGTTTACAACTGCTTAATCAGGGGATGAGAGAATGCATTTAAAAGAAAAGAACAATAACATTGATGCGCAAGAGATAGCTAATTTTGAAGCTATCGCTGAACAATGGTGGGATAAACAAGGAAAATTTAAACCGCTACATATGTTAAATCCAACTCGCCTAGATTATATTATTGAGCAAATAACTCGACATTTTAATTTAAATAAATCTGAAGCAAAGACTTTTAATGGCATAAAGATCTTAGATATCGGTTGTGGCGGAGGGTTATTAAGTGAGCCGATGGCCTCACTTGGCGCCATTGTAGTTGGTGCAGATGCACTTGAGAGGAATATTTCCGTAGCGCGGCTCCATGCGCAACAATCAAGGTTATACATTGATTATCGTCATACCAGTACACAAGAGTTAGTCGAAAATAATGAGTCTTTTGATGTGATTCTAAATATGGAGGTGATAGAGCATGTGGCCGATCCCGTCATTTTTATCAATGATTGTCAGACCTTATTAAAACCAGACGGATTAATGATTTGTTCAACTATTAATCGTAATTTAAAAAGTTATCTCACGGCTATTATTGGTGCTGAACGAATCATGCGATGGTTACCTGTTGGTACGCATCAATTTAAAAAATTTATTCTCCCAAACGAACTCACAAATATGCTCGAAAATTCAGGACTAAAGGCTGTTGATAAAAGCGGTTTTGTCTTTAATCCTTTTTTATTTCGTTGGTCTACATCCAGACAAGATTTATCGGTAAATTATGTCATAAGCAGTAGCAAAGCGGTTGATTATCCAAAAGCCAATAAATAAACCAGCAGAACAGACATTGTTAACATTTTACACTCTAACAAAGAGTTCTGAGATTTATATACATATATCATGATTTATTTGCGTGTAAAGTGAGATAAAATTATCCACTTTCAAAAATTCGTATTACTCAAATATTCGCTCAAAAGGAGCTCAGTTTGTCAAGATTTTCAGCTATTACCGACAATCCTCATGAAGGACGTTTCATCAAAAAACAGGTATTCTTCTTACCAATTTAGGCAGCCCAGATGCCGCAACAAGCAAGGCTGTTAGAGTTTATTTAAGAGAATTTTTATCAGATCGACGTATCGTTGAAATACCTCGACTTATTTGGATGTTCATTTTACATGCTTTTATTCTCACAACTCGGCCGAAACGCTCAGCTAAGTTATACCAAAGTATTTGGAGCAAACATGGCTCTCCTTTAACGCATATTACAGAATTACAACGGGATAAACTCAGAGAATTGCTAAAGCAAAAAGGTTATGAAAACACCGATGTCGTCATGGCGATGCGTTACGGGAATCCTTCTATAGAGTCTGGTTTAGAGGCTTTACGAGAAAAAGGCTATACACGTATAGTTGTTTTTCCTTTATATCCACAATACTCAAGCCCTACTACAGGGTCCACATTCGATGCTGTAGCCAAAGTATTAGCCAAATGGCGTTGGGTACCAGAGTTACATTTTATTAATGGATACCATAAAAATATTGCCTACATAGCGTCATTAGCTAACAGCATTGAGGAAGATTTAAAACAAAATGGCGTTCCTAAAAAATTGGTATTTTCATATCATGGCATGCCAAAACTATTTCTGGACAATGGCGATCCTTATCATTGTCTTTGTTTGCAAACGACTCGATTGGTTGTTGAAAAATTAGGGTTAGATAAAGACATGGTGGTGAGTACTTTTCAGAGTCGTTTTGGTAAGGCCGAATGGTTAAAGCCATATACAGATGAAACCTTAAAGGCTTTCCCTGAAAAGGGTATAAAAGATATTGCAATTATTAGCCCTGCTTTCAGTGCTGATTGCTTAGAAACATTAGAAGAAATAGAAGGAGAAAATAGAGAAATTTTTAAACAAGCGGGCGGAGAGAAATATCGTTATATCGCAGCGCTTAATGATCGAAATGATCACATTGAAGCTATATTTGATATATTAATGCCTAATCTTGGATAAATAAAAATAACTAATGTAGTGGTAAATCATGCCACTACATAGAAAGAGATATCCTTTATTTTTATTATATAGCCAACTGATATTTCCTTTAATGATAGGCGACCCATGTCATTAGTTGAAGGGTAAACTATTTCACATACGGATCCCATCTTTCTCAGCCGGTGTGTAGTGGTAAAGTTATTATCTCAGAGAATAATAAATTATATTCACGAGGTCGGTTTGTGGCCCCATGAATAGTTAGACAAAAGATGATTATATGATGGCTATGGATCCATGTAGTTAACGCTCATTAAAAAGCATTTCCAATGACTGCTATGAGCCTTAAACCTGACTGACAAATGAGTAGTGTATTTTGGTTAATATTAGCCTAAATATATTCATCATTTCATAAAAGCATAATGACAGCTCTCTCTCACAGCTGACTTTTAAATTATGAGCCATTATACCCATTCCTATCTAGTTTGGGGACGAAAGCGACTTAGTTTTAATGTCAGCTTTGTCACTTGAACTCAAGCAGAACAGCAGTATTTAACTGAACAAATGAAAAGCTCTGCTTAGCGAACAAAGTGATCTTCTTTGTTGAAGGTTTTCCTGCTCTCCTCAAAGGTACTAACCTTGTAAAATCATCATAAAAGCGATGATATATATCGTTAAACAAGCCCTTTTTTTCCTGAATATTATTAATAATAAAATGGCTACTCAATTACTTGAGTAGCTAGCCCCGTTTTTAAAACGGAGCAACCTCATCACGCACATTGTTAGGTACAATCCAACGCTGGTTTGCATCAAAGACTTTACTTTGAACATTTTGTAATGGTATTTGCCCACGCTCACCATACAACCACATAACAAAATTTGTTCGTTCACCACTAATGATAGGCTGGGCTGCATGAGCAATGTTGCCTCGATGAATCATCGCGATCCCGGGCTTGAACGTTAATCTATTTTTCTCTCCCGTCAACGAATCATAAAAATCAACTTCTGAGCCAGTAAACGTTTCTCCCGGTAAATTCAGGTTAACATTGAGCGTCACAGCTGAAGCATCAGTATGAAGTCGCAATGACGTATCTACACCCGTTTGATAATTAATTGAAAAACCAAATGTCTGAGAGTCATAACCCATTGTTTCAGGAAATAAAAATCGCGCAATTGGGCGCATATATTTATCCATCACTTGACGATAAAACAATTGAAAATTTGGCGCTGCAAGAAATCCTTCTGAACGTTCATCTAACATGGCGCCCCGACGATTTAGTGCAATACCATAAGGTGGACGTAATGGTATTTTGGCATTGGCAACCTCATCTAAGTAATGACGAAAATGAGCCAGTTGCGCCGGATCGAATAATTGAAACTGAAAAACACCAGGCGATACTTCTTGCATTAAATCCTGTAATGCCACTTCTTTGGCCGGATCTTTCCAAGCTTGTTGAACTGCGTTGCGTAACTTTGTATCCAACAACGATTCATTAGGCATAACAAGTTGTGCTTTATTATTTTCTTCCCATTGTTTCTACGCGTCGCTGAGTAAGTCTCTATTGATATCCCAGAAATGTTGTACTGAAGAATCGCGCATAAGCATGGCCTCTCTCGATGGTAAGGCTAAAGCACGCGCACGTTGTAATTGACTCGTTGATTTCTGAGCGGTCACTGTATTCTCCAAAATTTAATGTAATTATCGCGTTACGCTGATGATAGGGTTAATTTATTACAAACCATTATGTTAATAAATAACACTAATAAACAAACAGAATTAAGTTTATCTATATAATCAATGACATCGACCTGAGATGTAAAAATTAAAATTGTTATTTTTTACTAACTTATTGAACCATTTAATGTCCAACACCGTATTATTAATAAAATATATTTAGGTCTAATATAACAAGGGCATGGCAATGGATAAAAAAGTACTTTTACGGTTAGGTGAATTTGTAATGCCAGAAGCACCAACAGTAAAGCTCTCTAATGGCAGTTATTGTATTCCACAACACTATTTAACTTATAAGCATACATTGCAAAGTGTAGAAGCGCTTATTTGTGACATTGAATATGATGAACGTTATGTGGTATTTGCAGCGCAAGAAGGCTGTGAGATTTACATACAAATTGGTGTGATCGGTCATGATAATTACCACAAAAAGCCAACAGCAAAAGAATTAAAGCTACTCTTCGGACGAAAATGGCGTGTCGAGCCTGAACTACCCACCTCAGAGATTATTCAAAGTGTATTTTTAGCGATCAAAAAAGCGCGTGAGCATGAAGTCCGTGAGCTTTTTAAATTAACGCTTAATGGCAGTGTAACAACCCCTTTTAATACGCATATAGATTTACCATTAATGGCGGATCAATATGAGAAGAAGCAACATTTCACCAGCAATCAGAAACACACTACATCAGAGCAAAAAATAGAACATATTTTAAGTACCCTCAGTTATGATAATAGCTTTTTTTCTTTACAGCATGCAGAGCAACGCAATAATGGTTTATGGTTGGTTGATATTAAAATCAATACCACAAAAAACAGCACGTTGCCGGAAACTAAACATCAACTTATTTACCTGCAACTTAATGAATTATCTTTAAATTCATTAAGCCGAGCTTTAATGCGAGAACTGATATTAATGAGTGATCTGCATGTTGATAAGCACTTTAGTTACCGTGGCTTCAATCGATTTGATCCTGACATTAATATTGCCGATATTGCAGACTTATCGCAACAAAGTCGAAAGCATGAATTAGCAGCGCATTTTGAAAATCACTTTAGTCAAAGTAACTATGAAACTGATCAAAAGCGTATTCCCCGAGTGTTACCTGGGAAATTAGCGCAAAAAAATAGCCACGTGATTGAAAAATTTAAATTAACCTGAGAATTTGTATCTGCAATGGTGGATGATAAAAATAGAATAGATGGTTACTAAAAGAGGCTGTTTTACATAGGTCCCGATTGGAAGTTAAAACACAAGCAACGAAGAAACATACGTTAAATAACAACAACTTAGGAAGTTTCTTTGGCCAATAAATTAACTTCCTATTCATTATTAATGAATTATCAGCAAAGTGATTAAACATTATCCGAACACAGATGCTTAATGTAAGTCAGTATTGAAATGCTCTGCTGTGAAGATTTAGAAAGAGTGAAAATAGTAATCTAAAGGCATAAAAATCAATCAACTTTTCTTAACTGATCGACATTAAATTCAATGAGATAGCTTTTTCAAATTATTGTATTGGTCGGTTTTCAACAAATATTTCACCGACATCACATTGCGAATGGCACCATCTTTTCCTGCAGCACCCATCTCCTGTAAATCAATAATACAGAATAGCGGTTGGAGGCGTAATGTAGTCGCTGTAGTGAACTCAATTCTTTCACTTGGTGTTTGAGGTGCTTTTTGTACTTTTTCTTCGACTTGTAAGCGGGCTTTAAGTGTTGGCCAGACTTCGAAATCTAACGGTTTGATCGCTGGTACTTTGAAATCGTTGCTGTTATTTTTCATATTGTTAGTGAGCTTCCTCAGTGGAGGATCATTCATTTTTCCGTCGTTAAAAAACGGCGTAAATATAGTGAACTCGATATAATAGCTCGCTTCTGTGCTATTTCGTACCAACCGAAATATTTCAGAATATTGACCACCAGAAATCTTTTCTGTAGACATATTTTTTGTAGACAATGAATTCCTTAATGAGTCAACGAGTTTCTGCCAATAATCTAGCGCGACACCAATAGTGGAGGTTTCATCATCTGGGTGATGGATCTTTATCTTGATGGAATAATCTGAATATCTCGAGTAAGCCTGTAAACGCAGAAAATTTTATCAAACTAACTGCACTACCATATCAGATCTGGTGTTCACGAATTGAACACCTAGGAAATCGTTAGTCTGACGCGAAACTCGTCAATAACTTATCAGCCCAGAAACTCTTGTCAGCCAGCACCGCGGTCGTTACAGATATCAGATAGTCCCCCGTAGATTCCAAGCCAAAGAGGTGATACCAGATCGCGCTTCGTGTTGAAGATCGGAAAACAATTTTTTAGCCGGGGTGGCTTCGGCAGCAGCCACACACTCGCCCAAAGCCACAAAAACCGCTTCGTAAAAGTCCGAAATACAGTTTAGCAGGCTCTCTACACTGTCCGGTTTGCACTCATCGAGCTTAACGATGGCAGTATGTAATTCCTCGTGCGGTTCATACTGTATAAATGTGTCGAGGGCATTCGTGTCACCTACTTCGATTGCCGCTTGAAAAGTCTGTATCCGTGTCGTCAATTCTATCTCCACCAACGTAAGAGCGGCTCGAAGTTCCACTTGAGCCAAAGGCAAATCGAGTTGCCTGCACCATTTTCGTAATTCGGAGACAGTCGTACTGTAGTTGCTCAAAACTTCACGTGTATTTAGGAAACTCATAGCTGTATTCCTCGTCCAATAGACATCTTTTTTATGCTATCTAGCAGACATAAAGTAGTTCAATTCGTCGAACATGTGATAGGTCGTGTGGCAGAAGCTATTGTCGCTGATCTGCCGTCTAGGCACCTGCAAAAAAAGCGACAAAACTCGCCTTTTGGGTGCCTTGTTTAGTTACGGTTTCAACCTGCCCCCATGCAAACCATGTACCCAATCAAGGAATTTTTCTGAAAAAAAATCACCCAATTGAGCTTAATTCATACACGGGAGGATTTGGTCTCTGTCACCGAAGGCTTCATCGATTCATATAATACCTACGATATCCAAACAGTACCTATGATAACCAAACAGTGATAGCCAAACAGTCGGTAGTGCCAAAAACACCTTGGTTGATGGCACGTTGCTCGTTCTATGCATTACCGTAACGTGACGGTTGATGTAAACTCCGTCGCACGGATCATGCCTCCAGCTTGGCATCCATCGTGATCCGCGCTTTCAGTAATTCCGATACGGGACACCCCGTTTTGGCCTGGTTTGCGATCTCAAGGAACTTGGCGTCGTCCACTCCAGGAATCCTCGCTGACACGGTAAGATGACTGGCCGTGATTTCGTAGCCATCGCCGAGTTTCTCCAGTGTTACGACCGCGTGCGTTTCTATCTTTTCGGCGGTTAGCCCCGCCTCTGATAGCATCAGGGAGAGCGCCATCGAAAAGCAACCGGCATGGGCTGCGCCAATCAGCTCTTCCGGATTAGTACCCTTGCCATTCTCGAATCGCGCATTGAATCCGTACGGCGCCTCTTTGAGAACCCCCGTCTCAGTGGATATGGTACCGCTACCGTCTTTGATTCCACCCGTCCAAACTGCCCACGCTTTCTTGTTTATCATACCCGCTCCATAAATAGTCGACTTAAAACAACCATAGTTATCTTACATTCGAGAGTTATCTTACATTAGGGTTTTTCGACGGAAGCTGTGAAGCCGTATCGTTAAACCCAACTTTTTATTATTTCAACATATCGAGCGTGTGTCGTCTGTTCGATGCTGCACCTAAGTTTGCAGTGATCCTTAAGTGTGCCAGCGCACCGACAAGGCTACCGATTGGAAGCAAACTAAAAAATTGAAGAAGGAACCACAAGAAGGAGCCACTATGTCGTCGAAGAATAAAACAGTAATGACCGATATCAAAACATTGCGCAACAATGCACGTAAACATATTGAACAAGGAGCGGTTACCGCTGGGTATTCCGCAGACCGAACACAAGTGCTGAAGTTGCTTAACGAAGCTCTCGCTACCGAAATTGTTTGCGTTCTGCGCTACCGGCGCCATCACTTCATGGCCCGAGGCATTCATGCAAAAAATATCGCCAATGAGTTCCTTATTCATTCTAACGAAGAACAAGGACATGCTGACCAGATTGCCGAACGTATTGTACAGCTCGGTGGCGAACCGGATTTCTCGCCAGAGAGTCTTGCTAGTCGCAGTCATGCTGAATATGTGACAGGTAAATCATTGCTTGAAATGATCAAGGAGGATTTGGTGGCGGAACGTATAGCCATCGATAGCTATCGCGAAATGATTCAATTCCTCGGCGATCAAGATACAACGACCAGTGACATGCTGAAAGTTATCCTAGCGGTTGAAGAGCAACACGCGGATGAACTTGCCGATTTATTGTAAGAGAAGCCAGCGGATTTGTTCAACAATTGAAGAGTAAAGAAGACCAAACATACAGTTATTGAACAACTGTAGCAACCTGCCCACTAGGGTACTGATCTTTCAAGTTTATTTTTGCAACGGGTTGCTGACTTTTTCTACAAGTCTGAGCTTATGACGTGTGGTTATTCCACATAAATAAGCGAAAATGCAGTAGAAATAATCAGCAAACGTTGCCTTTCGGGTTAACCACAAGACGTTATGCACTTAGATGACCATTTACTTAAGAAAATAAGCTACACTTTGTCCGCCTCGATCAAAACGCCTTGTGATAAACAAAATTTAAACGGCAAAGGTCACTGCCCCTAACAACATTTGTCAGGAACAGAGCCATTTTTTATTTTGCTGCAGTTTCATCCAACGTACCAAATCGCTTTTCATACTCTCCTACGACACCATTTAATAGCAGCGCTAAACGTTTAGCAGCGAAAGGGCTAACAATGACACGATCCGTTAATTCAATACTAACTTCTTGTTGTCCAGCACGCCAAGCTTGATTAGTACCAAATAATAAGGTGACTTCTTCTCGAGTACTTGAAACATTACATACATTCGCATAAACACTGCGCATCTTGCTGTCATCCCAACGAATTGTAGGTCCATTAGTTTTGTTTTTTTTATCGACTGCATCATCTGACATTTTATTACCTCATTGTTATGGTTTAAATTTAATGTTTACTTACTTGATTATGTTTGTTCCAAACTTCAAATTTCCGGCTTGACTGCAATTTACGTAACGCTTCCAAATCACCAGAAATGATGTCTTCTTCATCTGTTGAACGGTTAAGACTCCAACCGCGTTTATTAGCAACAGTTGCGGCAATTAATAAACCAGCCGCGATAGATTCATTTTTCAGCTGTTTAGGCATCTTTTTATCGTTTTTATCACTTTTACTATTCGAAGTTATTTCTTTAGTGCCAGTTGATAGCGATATTGATGAAGAAGATACCTTAGTATAATCAACATTATACAGACCAGGTATGGCACCATCACTTAATTCGTCCCAATTACCATTGTTATTTTTATTCTTGTTAACTAACTCACCCGTTGGCGTTGCTTCCCTATTATCTTTCTCACTATTATTAGCTATAGGCAATAAAGGTAAGTTGTGTAAAAACTCCTTAAGTTCACTATCAGATAAGCGTGATAACTCTTCAGCGTTTAATAATGGCGTTAAACTCAATGCCTTATCTGTCCTCAATGGTGTGCTAGGATCATGAGCAATAATGCCATTGACACTAGTCTCGAGTTGCTCATTAGTTAACGTAGACTGTGCGGCTAACAACTGCTGTGAGAAAGTATTTCTGGCCGAAAAAGTGGCTGGGCTTTCTTCAATGACTTGCTCGAAGGCTCCCTTAGCGTATAGGGTCAGCAATAAGTTTACATCACCCTCAAAGTAATCATCATTGACCTTTTGCGTGCCCTTTTTATCAAGCTTGACATTGAAATCAGCTATAAAATCGCTGAAGTCGAGCTGATCATTGGAGTCGTTCAATGCAGAAGATTCGATCAGATGATCATGCCCCAGCCCACCACCAGCAAAGATATAACGGTCATCACCGGCCTGACCATACACCAGGTCATCGCCCTTACCACCTTCCAAGACATCGTTGCCACCGTTATCCGAATCGAGTAACAGGACCCCCATAAACTCATCAGGATCGAAGTGTTTATTCTCCCAGTATTGATCAACATAGTCGTGCGAGCCATTTTTGTGTGCAAGACTCACCACCATTTCCTGCGACAAAATCAGGCGTGCATTGTCGCCTAACAACAAGTCCCTACCCTCGCCAGCCATAATAGTATCGTCACCGTATCCGCCGATCGCTATGTCGGCATCTGCGCCGGTAATGATGTTATCGTCCTGAAATTCTGTTATTGGACCACTAGTTGTGATGTCGTAAACGCTGCTGCTAAACCAACGTACAATGCCGTTATCGCCGACTACTAGGTCCGCATCAAAGTCTCCGCCTATCCGCTCACTAGTTGGATCTGTTGCATTGGCGCGATCATTGCCGGCCACAATCTGAATCCCTGCGATCGAGGCCAAACCTCCAGTTTTATAGCCAAGCGTCTCATCCTCGCTGATGCTGATCGACAGTTCGTCGAGAGTAAGGCCACGGAACACGACATAGTTTCCCATACCCGGTGCAGTTGAATCTGTCGAGCTTGCATCAATGAAGCGTCCGTCGAAGGTATTACCCTCGGGATCATTGACAAAAAAGCTCTGGCCAGCAGCACTCACACGGACCACCGATGGATCGCCATATTTATTGTCATCGTTGTCGAGATACAGGTAAACATCGTAGGTTCCGAGACTACTCAGATTAGTAAGGTCGACCCTGAGCAACTTGTCCTTCGCAGAAAGAAAGCCTTCGAACATCTGCTCGTTTTGCGTATTCGGATTCAAGTCGTCATGATTTTCAAGATAAGCATTTTTGACTTTGCCCTTGTCCTCTATCGCCCAGGTTACCTCAATGCCCGTCGCTACTCCGCTAGCATCGACTAAATCGCTTTCACTGCCTTTCTTTTCACTCGGTAGATTATTCCAGTTGTCCATGGCGACTGCGCCAGCCGTGCCGGTTACTTGAGCCTGTTCTTCGTCGCTATTGAAGTTAATGCTAACTACCTGTAGATCGCCATAGTCATAACTTCCGTTCGCCCCGCTGTTAATTTGGTCATTGCCATCACCACCAAGCACCACGTCCTTACCGTTGCCAGTGATAATCGTATCATTGCCACTGCCAGCAGTGATAACGCTGCGCAACTCACCCAGCATATAGGTCGCACGCGCATCGTCGCCAGCGACCACGTCAGCATCGATTGCTGCATATACCTCGTTGCCGTAAGTCACTATCATGTCGTCACCGCCACCACCAAACACTAGATCTGCACCGCCTCCAGTGCGGATCTGGTCATTGCCAGCAAACTCACCGTAAGTAGTTTCAATACGGTCGATCGGGTGGCGTGTACCAGTTACCTGGATAGCCGTTATGCCCGGCTTGTTCGAGTTTTTGTAAGAAGAGTCCGCATCATCGATACGAATCTGCACCTGATCGCTGCTTAGACCGCGGAACACAACATAGTTACCCTGCATCGGTGCTGCCGGATCGGTTGAGTTCACCTCGACGTAGGTACCGTTAAAGGTGTTGCCATCAGGGTCATTCAGATAGTAGGTAGTCGTTCCATCCGAGATACTGCGCACCGAGTTGCCAGAACGGCTATCGCTGTCCTCCAGATCTAGGTAAACATACACATCATAGGTCATGAACTGTTCGCTAAGTCCGTCAATATCGACGCCAACAGTATCGGTTGAATCAGATCTGAGATAACCTTCAAAAAGTCGCAAATCCTGATTCGCACCAGGTTTGATGTCTTTATGAGATTCTTCATGTAGGTATTTCAAGTCACGTGAATCGGTCGAGTCAAGATTTTCACCCCAGCGTATGGATACGCCTGGGGCAATTTCACCATCATCATAATAAACTAATTCAGCAGCATCATTGCCGTAGATAAATGCATCACCTTTCTTGTCAACGTCGTCATCATGACTGAGGTTATTCCAGTTACCGGCACGAGCACCGGTCTCGGGATCCGTAGCTACACCAGCAACACCAGTTACCTCCGCATCCTTGGCTTTGCCATTGAAGTTAAGGCTAAGCATCGCGTGCGCTTCGCCGACATCGAACAACTCAGATTCCAGGAATGTGGCCCGGCCATTATCACCGATCACCAGGTCTCCAGCCTGATCATTGCCATCGACCAATAGAAGGTCGTCAGCCACGCCACCGAAAACGACGTCACTGGCATTACCAGTAACTATCTGGTCATTGCCACCAAGCGCGGGATCCGTCGAATAAATCTCTATCAGTTCGCCCGCATCGGTAAATAACATTTCACCATTATCACCCAGCACTAGGTCTCGGGCATCGTCACCTACGTCCAGCCCAGCATAATTCCCTGCATCAATCAGTAAACGGGCATCTACGATGCTATCCGCGCCACTTGCCAGTATCAAATCGTTACCTGAACCGCCCAACACGAGGTCGGAACCATTGCCACTGCGGATCGCGTCATCACCGCCGAATTCTGCGTCCGTGGTACGGAACAAAGTGATCATACCGTCGCCATTGAAAATTGCCTCGCCACTATCACCGATCACGAAGTCGCGACTGCCATCGGTACCCGCATCAATGGTGTCATTACCGTTACCGCCAAGCACGATATCTTCGCCATTACCAACGAGGATGATGTCATCGCCACCGTTCCCTGGAGTGGTGCTACGGATTTCACGCAACACTTCATATTCATCGAAGAGTGCTTCACCATGGTCACCGATAACAATATCGCGATCGCCCCCCATAGTGGTGATAGTATCGTTGCCATAACCGCCAATAACGACATTGCTACCGGACAGTGTAATGGTGTCGTTGCCACCGTGTCCAACAGCCGTACTTTGCATTATTTGCACATCACCAGCAGCATCGTAATCAATCCTGCCACTATCGCCGAAAACCCAGTGTGAGCCAATGCCTGCATCGACAGTATCGTTACCCATACCGGCAATGACCATCTTGTCACCAGCGCCGAGATCGATATCGTCAGTACCACCATCGCTCCCATCGCGACTAACCATACTGACCAGTAAACCGCCTGACCAGACCATTGCACCATTATCGCCGAGGATATAATCGGTGCTGTCACCGGTGGTGATTTTATCGATAGCCAGGCCATCAACACCATTCACGCCACCGATGACCACATTGACATCTTCACTGCTGGCACCGCCTAGGTTCAGGATATCACCATCACCGAAGGTGCTAGTGCTGCTCGCACTTTGTAGGATATTTTTGATACCACTGGTGTCATAGTCGAATTCACCTTCATCACCGATCACATAGCGAGTACCGATGCTATCGGAGGTGGTCTGCACTGTATCGGTACCGATACCGGCAATTACTACTTTGTCGCCACTGCCCAGAGTAATGACATCATTACCGCCGCCACTCTGGGTCTGATCACTCTTCATGTTACTGAGCAGCTCTTCATTCACCTTACCGGTGTAGGCCATGCTACCGTTATCGCCCAGCACATGATCCGTGCTACTACCAGTATTGACGGTAATAAAGTCACCGCCGCTACCACCGATCACTTGATTCACATCACCCGACAGGGTAATCGTATCCACATCCCCATCCGCATTTGTATCGCTGGCCATGCTGCGCAATGCGCCGTTATCATAGTTAATTGTACCGTTGTCACCGATGACGCGATGGATGCCTTTGGTACCGGTATCCACTGTATCGTTACCAACACCTGCGATAACGGTTTTAGAACCATTACCCAGATTGATATCATCAGTGCCACCAGCGATATCAGTGCTGCTGATACTGTCGAGTGAGTCATCTGTCCACTTGATTGTACCGTTATCACCTAGGACGATATCGGTGCTATCGCCGGTGGTTATCTTGTCGAGACTACCGACGCCACCAATAACAATATTGCTGTCGCTGCTAGTTCCCCCCAATGATAGCGTATCGTTATCACCTTCGATGCTGGTGCTTTTAACGGTTTTCAGATTCAGGCTGGCATCGTAAGCGATCTCGCCTTCGTCACCCAGAACCACCCTA
>TARA_R110001583_G_scaffold124638_2_pt1 | contig 24635 bp, 22 predicted proteins | sample TARA_R110001583 | Tara Oceans TARA_R110001583 (sample SAMEA4398432) | marine metagenome | biome: Polar Biome; feature: [MES] marine water layer (ENVO:01000295) within the mesopelagic zone...; material: water (ENVO:00002006), including particulate matter (ENVO:01000060) such... | reverse complement strand
TACAATACAGTCTTCCACTTCTCCATGGTGTTTTTTAAGGTCATAGAGATACTCCTTCCTTATCTGCGCGTATGTCGCGGGAATATTTGCGTTTAGATATGCCATGCAACATACAGCCTTATTATAAAATTGCTAAAATAACTATAATCACTACAGCAGCAATCACTAGTTTTTTGTGATCTGTCCATAGGTGATTTATCTGATCTAATATATTCATGTTCCCTCCTATTTGTCGTATATGTCTCCCCAATTTTTACCTGATTCATAATCAACTTTATTAGGGACCTCTAGTTTAACAGATTGTTCCATAATCTCAATGATTTTTTCAACCTGTTTATCGTCTTCAATTGATATATCTAGCTCATCATGTATCTGAATATGGGCTACAATACCCTCTTTATATAAATCAACCATTGATTTTTTAGTCATATCAGCTGCTGATCCTTGTATGAGCTTGTTTAAAGCTTTGTAGGTATAAGCTCTTCTGATCCCTGGTCCGTGTTCTGCGAGGGCATCTTCATGAGTCATAGCTTTATGCATACCGAATTGATTGGGTTCCCATAAATGAAATCTACAAAGTCTTCCAAGTAATGTTCTAATTTGTCCTCTGTCCTGTGCTCTGTTGGAAGCTTTACTCATTAACTGTTTAACAAAAGGTACTTTAGCATGGTACTGAGCAAATAATTCTTCTGCTTTTTCTTTGCTTACTCCAAGTTCAGCCTGTAGTTTAGCTTTACCCATTCCATAAAATAAACCAAGGTTAATAGTTTTAGCCTGGTCTCTAGGAATTTGTGCCATTTCCGCTACTCTTCCGTGAAAATCTGAATCGCTATCTTCTTGATAAGAATCTACAACTTCATAAACTGAAGGAAGTTTATACAAAGCCGCATAATGAACTACGAGTCTTGGTTCTTGTTGAGAGTAGTCAAAACATCCCCACTTACATCCTTCTTCAGGTATAAATAAACTTCTTATCTTTGGTCCTAGATCCTTGTTTCTTGCAGGAATTTGTTGAAGATTAGGATTCTGATAACTAAATCTTCCTGTAACCGTTCCGCCCCCTGCGTTTCTTAATTGATTAATCTCTGCGTGAATTCTTCCTTTATGTTCGTATTTTAAAATAGAATCAATAAAAGTTGTGTGGGCTTTATTAATTTCTCTTGCTTTGGCAATTAAATTTACAACAGGATGAGCGTGTTCTTGTAAAAAATTCTTAGTAAAAGAAGGGGCTTCTGTTTTCACAGTTCGTTCATAAGGAATCTTGAGTACATCAAAAACATTTGCTATACTTCTTGCTGCCCAAATTTGAGGTCTAATATTTGTTTCTAGCTCTATGTTATTAAGTAATTTATTTTCTTCAGTTACAAACTCTTTCTTCATTTGATGTGCTCTTTCTACATCTACTCTAACCCCTTTAAATCTCATATCTACTAAACAAGGGAAGAGTTCTGTTTCAAGATCAAAGATGTCTTCTAAATCTTGATGAATAATTTCTTTTTTAAGTTCTTGCCATAAACCTAGAGTTACTTCTGCGTCTCTTTCAGCATAAGCCCCTACATGCATTGCAGGAAGTTTATACATCTCTGCTTTCGGATCGATACCCCATCCTTCAGCTGCTTCAACTAAAGCTCTTTCATTTTTACCATAACCTAAATAATGCCAAGATAAGCTGTTAAGATCATACCTATATCTATTTTCATCAGTGACTGCTGCAGCAACCATTGTGCATACAATATCGCCATTAATTTTAAATCCTAATCTTCTTAACCAACACACATCATAGATAGCGTTATGAAAAACTTTAATAGATTGAGATTCCAAAATATCTTTTAACCAATCTAATACTTTCTTACGGTCCATATTACCGCCTCCTTCATGGGCAATAGGAAAGTATCCTTTGTAATGAGTTGTTGCCACAGAAATGCCTACAACATCTCCATCTCCAATAATAGAACCTGACCCTTTGTTTTTTAAACCTGGGTCTTTGGTTTCTAAGTCAATTGCAATTTCATCTACCTGTCTTAGGTCTGGAAATTCAGTTGGTTTTACCCACTCAGTCTGCGCTTCAAACTTTGGTATTTTCATAGTCTCTCTCCATTATCATTTCTATATAGTGTATTGCTTTTTTTAAGTCTTCCTTCTTTCCTTTGTAGGAATGCCTACAAATATATTTAATAGCATTACCTTCTGCGAAAGGCAAATTGTTGGCGTTGATAAACTGCGATGGTTGAATCTTAAAATTTGAATAGTGATTCCCACCGTGCTGCTTAGTGTATACTTTGGATTTCATATCCTAATCTATCCTCCTTTGCTCCCATTATATATAAGTTTTGTTTAGTTCTTGTTACACCGACATACCAAACACGATGTTCTTCGTCGGCTTTCTCAGGACTCTTTTCAATACCTTCTCGAATCTTATCTGTATTATCTAATATCAATAATACATTATCTGCTTCACCCCCTTTAGCTGAATGAATTGTCGAAAGTTTTACACGTGCATCCTGAGAAAGTTTTTCTTTATTACTCAACATTTGCCTAATGTATAAAATTTGTTCTGGATCAGAGTTGAATATTTCATACCAGGTATCCATCTCATCAATTCCAAAATCTGAACAATCATATACTTTACCTTCATCAAAATTAAATTCGTGACCTGTATAATCAAAGATATCTTTTATCTCAGCAGGGGTTAAAGGATTTCCACTTGTCCATCTTGTAAAATCTTGAATAGCCTTGTATAATTTTGCGCTAAAACTTTTTCTATTTTTATACTCAAAATAAATACCTCTCTCTAATAAGTAGGGTTTTAGTTTAATTAATCTATAATTAGTTCTTGCAAGAACTAACCAATTACCTTTAGTTAGATCAACTTCGTCTAAACTATATACTTCTTCACAATGTCCTTTACTATCTCTTGGTTTCCATTCCTTTGGTATTCTAGTTTCAATTTGAGATATGATAGTATAAGCTACATGTTGAACTTCAATCGGAACTCTGTAAGATTTAGGTAATACTATTTCTTTTGCAGGTTCACTTTGAAATCTTTTAACATCTGCACCTGCCCAGCCATATATAGCTTGATCATCATCACCAGCTAAGATAATATGTTTACAATTTTTCTTCAAAATATTATACATTTCCCACTGAATTGGTGATAAATCTTGAGCTTCATCAATAAAAATTACATCAAAACTTGGGCATAATTGAGACGAAATAAACTCTTCAATCATATCGGTAAAATCTTTGAGCTTAAAAGAATCTTTATAATTATTTAATTCTTGTTCTATAATTTCTAAAAAATTATAATCTAAATCATCAGAATATAAATCTGTATTGTATTCTTCTTTAAGAGTTCTATTTTTAATTCTAGCTGTATTAATCACATTAAAATATTCACTATCTGAATCAATGTATCCTGTTTCTTCCTGTCCTCCCCTGTAGACAGTTACTTCTATACCTACCGCTTTACCTACTTCTTGATAATGTTCGGGTTGCATAACATTATCTTTTTTCATTCCTAAAGTTGTGAAAGCCAATGAATGAAGGGTTTGAAATGATTTTAAATCCCTGTATCCATACTGAGGATATAGTTTTAACATTCTTTCTTTAGCCTCATTAGCTGCTTTCTTAGTAAAAGCAAAATAACCAATTCTCTCAAGAGGTGTGCCTAGTTTTAAAAAAGTTTGTACATACTTTAAAAGTCTAGTAGTTTTACCTGTTCCGGGAGGACCTAGTATTTTTCTTATCACAGAATATCCTTTTTATGTTCAGTTAGTTTATGATAAATTTGAACCTTCTCAAATTTTTTAATGGCTATCATTACTACATTTTTAGTGGGACTATTGTATTTACCTTTATCTTTAGTTGGGAATCTTTTTTGATCTAAGAAATCTATTTCGCATTCTTTATATATTTTTAACATCATTGAACCTGTCTTATCTTCGGGATAACGCCATCCTCTGTTTTTTAATTTTTTATAAAAAGTGTCAAATTTAAAATAAGCATAGTCATCTTGAATCAAAGTAGTACCTGATTTAAATGAGGCATCATTCTTAGCTTCGGGTCCTGTAATTTTTTGATAAAGATTGTCGTGTAATTTTTCCTTAGGTGTAGTACCAATAGGGGGTGTAACTATCTTTTGACTTTTCCATAATGTATCCAAAACTACTTGTTCTTCGTTTCCTTTGATGATTGGTGGAGCAAAACCTGCTGCTTTTGAAATGGCATTTCTTCTTTTTCTTTGATCATTAACATGTTCTACTGTTCTACAATGAACCGTAGCTGTGCTGATACCATCGGGTTTAGTAACATCAAATTCAAACTCGGGGTCTGGATCAAGATCAATTTTTCTTAGATTAGTTAATATAGGATAGCTGCCTTTTGATCCTGCTAATATTCCAAACTTCTTCTTAACACATAGTCCTTTTTTACAGTGATCACTGATAGGACTTTGAGTACAGGTAAAACCTTTTAAAGATCTGTTCCAAGATCTGACTTTAGCATTTAATAATTTATCATCCCATGCATTAGCGTGTTGCTCTGAGAAATATCTAACAGGGGCATTCTTTACTTTTTGTTGCCAACTATCTGGGTACTTCATCTTAACAAAGACATGATAGTTGTACATAAATCGATCTTTACCATCAAAATGAGGGTCTTTCATTATAGTGGAAAGTTTAGATAAACAAGGGGGTCCTTCTAAAAAATCATCATGTACACCTTCCATATCTTTATTTTCTATAGAAGTTGTAAGTTCTTTAAGATCACTTTCATTAACAAGATTACTTTCAGCTACATCAACAAATTGCTGTAAAGTAAATGCTGTTCCGTCTATATTTAAAGCTTTTCTTTCGGATCCTTTATAGTAAGGAAGATTAATAAATTGTCCTGGGCTAAGCTCTCCACTTTCATTATTCTTAGTTAATTGAGTTTGCTTAGGAAAAATTTCGCAGTCTGGTTTTAGTTCAAACAAAGGTAAAAGATTACTTAAGAAAGAAACAATAAGAGAAGCTGATGTAAATTCTTTTAAAAATAAATATAAGTGGAGTCCACCACTTTTAGATTCAATGGGAATAAGGGGAAGTTTGTATTCTTGTATAATATCAATATAAAATTTCTTATTAAAGTCTGCATAGTTTTTTGGATCAATATCTATAACACCAAAAACTACTCTAGAGTTTTCATTGCAAGGTTGTATTCCTACAGATTTTTTACCACTTAAATGATCACTGTAAACTTGATCTGTAAAAGCTTCGAAGTTCCATCTATAAACAGGTTTTTGTTTCCCATTTGCTTCGACATAAGCATCAGGGTGAGTCATATCGGCTACACCATAAGCGGCTTTATATCCATTAAATAATTTTATAAACTTTTGATCCATACCTATAGCTTTCTCGGGCGCCATTAAGTCTCCCGCTTGGCGCCCTATTTTCCGCAAGGGAAAATTTAGAAGTGAGAGTCAGATCCTTTCGGGGCTGCTTCACCATGCTTTGCTTTAACATTTCCTTTAGAAATATTTTCAGCAAAAGCTTTAGCTTGTTGGTACATTTCCGTATTCGATACGGGACCAATTTTTTGTACCTCCCAACCAAACCAAGTTCCTTTATCATTAGACTGTTGCACAGTTCTTAATTGATAAGTATGGCTAAAAGATGCTGGGGTAAACATACCGTTTTTCCCTTTCATCTTTATTCCTGCCATCATTGAGTTCCACTTTCTACTAATTTTTAATTGAGTAGATTTCATAGAAATCAAAGCGGTTGCAGCTGTGGGCTGAGTAATAACTACAAAGTGACTTGCAGTTTTATCGATGTAATTACCGTTTGGTAATCTATCTTTAAAGTTTGCATCCATTTTTGTCTTACTCATTATGTCAGACGCCGAAGAGTGAATTGCCACTGGTGCGCCTGATCCTTCTCCTCTGTCTTTCCACTCGATGTATTCGAGTCTATAAAAGCACGGAATGACACTAATGCCCTTCGTACCATCATACAACTCTCCAGAAACAGAATTAAAAATCATTCCTGGTTCTGCACCTTCGACATGTTTACCATCCCTTTTATTTACTTCGGGCGATAATTGTCCTAGGATTTTTAAAAAAGGTAATGCTAAATCTTCTTGACCTAGCTTACCCAATCCTTTGCCTGCGTCCTCTTCTAATGTATTAGCTGGGACTTGAGCATTGGATTTAACTTGAACGTTAGTTTCCTGGTTCATGTTTATTTGCTCCTTGTTATTTTGGTTTGGCTGCCTGCAAACACGTTAAATAGTTCCGTGGGCATCTCTTTTCCAGATTCAAGACGCTCACGAACTAAAGCTTTAAGGGTCATAGGTTCAACCTTTAACTTCTGGATTGGTTCGTATCCTTTACCCTGAGCAAGGGTGGCGTAAGCCATTGCCTTGTTGTCTTCGTTACGGCCAAAAGCAACAATGATTTGATTTTTAATCAAATCACCTAAGCCGTTTTCTCGAAGCCATTTAAATGCTCCTTCCTGTTTATCTTTAGGAATAGAAGCACCGTAGATTGGTTTCACTTCAACAGCGGAACCATCTGCTAGTTTTAAAGTTGAAATGTTCATCTCTTGCATCATTGTTGGAATAACTTCTCCCGACAATAATTCAGACTTTCTTTTCAACTCTTTTATTTTTTTTTCCTGTTCTGCGATCTCGTCTTCTAAAGATCTCAGTTTGATCACTTGATCAGAAAGTTCTTTAGCCTCATTTACAGCTCCTAAACTTTCCTTGCGGTCGTCTTCAAAGTTAATATCACTCATCATTTACTTCTCCTTTCTCGTATAGATTAATGGTGATGGGATAATATTTCTTTTCTTGTTTATCCCATTTTAACAGCTTGTATTTTCCGTTTGTTATATCTGATACAATTGAACAAGCCACACCAATTATAGCAGGGTCTCCAGTTAATAAAAGATAATCTTCACGTGTATAATTTTTCAAAGCCTTTCTTAATTTAAAAATTAAGGGACCTGGAGAAAATATAATTTGTGAAAGTTCGGGTAATAAAAATTTCAAGGAACCGTATTCGGCTGCACCTATAATATTAATTCTAGGCTTACCATCTCTAGTTCCAGGTATTTCTTGTATTACATAAACTGTATTTTCTTTCATTGACAAATATATATCTATTATGTTAAAAGAAGTCAATACAGAAAGAAGAAACATTATGAACTATAAATTTAAGACGAAGCCCTACGCACATCAAATTACAGCGTTGGAAAAATCTTGGGAAAGAAAATACTATGCGTATTTTATGGAGATGGGTACAGGTAAATCAAAGGTATTATTAGATAATGCAGCTATGCTGTATGATCAAGGTAAGATAGATGGTTTACTATTGATTGCTCCTAAAGGGGTATATAAAAATTGGCATGATCAAGAAATACCTGCTCATTTTCCTGAACATATTGAAATAACTAATATCCTTTGGCAAGCCAATATTAATAAAAAACAAGATAGATTATTAAGTGCTTTGTTTGAAACCAATGAAAAGCTGCATATATTATGTATGAATGTAGAATCTTTTTCTACATCTAAAGGTGTTGATTTTGCGGCTAAATTTCTGTCATGTCATAGAACAATGTTAGTAGTTGATGAAAGCACCACTATTAAAAATAGAGAAGCTAAAAGAACTAAAAACATATGCAGAATAGCCGAACAAGCTCGTTATCGTAGAATTTTAACAGGGTCTCCTGTTACAAAATCGCCATTAGATCTGTTTATGCAATGTGAGTTTTTACAACCCGAACTCCTAGATCATAGTTCTTTTTATACATTTAGACAAAGATATGCCATAATGCGTAAGATGAATTTTGGGGGTCGTTCTGTTGAAATCCCTATTGGTTATCGTAATCTTCCTGAATTAAGTGATAAATTAAAGGCTTTTTCGTACCGAGTTTTAAAAGATGAATGTCTAGATTTGCCTCCTAAAACGTTTATGAAACGTGTAGTTCAATTAACACCTGATCAAACTAAGGCATATGCACAAATGAAGCAAATGGCTTTAGCATTTCTTAATGGCAAAAGTATGACAACTGCCACAGTTTTAACACAATTGATGAGACTTCAACAAATTACTTGTGGTCACTTTAAGGCAGATGATGGAACAACTCAAGAAATTAAAAGTAATCGTCTTGATGAACTAGTAAATGTAGTTCATGAAGTTGAAGGTAAAGTAGTTATATGGGCGCATTGGCAAAGAGATGTTACCTTAATTATTAAAGCTCTTGTTAAAGAATTTGGAGAAGGGTGTTGTGTTGATTACTATGGTCTAACTCCACAGCAAGATAGACAAACTAACATTAAAAAATTTCAAAATGATTCTAAGGTAAGATTCTTTGTAGGGACACCACAAACTGGTGGTTATGGAATTACACTAACTGCTGCATCTACTATGATTTATTATTCTAATGGTTATGATCTAGAAAAAAGACAACAATCCGAAGCACGGATTGATCGTATTGGTCAGACAAGACCAATGACTTATATCGATATTATGTGTGAAGACACTGTTGACCAAAAGATTGTTAAATCTCTTAGAAAAAAAGTTGACATCGCCACCCAAATTATGGGTGAAGAACTGAAAGATTGGATCTAGAATAAGAGTACATCAATCAGTTGAAAGGCCACAGCCCCCACCGTAGCTAAAAGAACCCAATAGATTTTATCTATCTTGCCACCCAATTTATGAATACCTTCATGCATATGATACTGCGATTTTTTAAGGCCTTTAATGTGTCCATAAAGGGCTACGATATGTTCTCTAGTAGTTTTAGGTTCTATTGCCATCAGATCTATTTTTTACTCGTAAAGCTTTTTCCCAGGGTTCTAACAAAGAATCTTCTACATAAGTTAATCCCGTGACAGGACTCACTTGATCGGTCCCTGTTCCCCGGTTAAAAGAAGATGCTACTGGAGTGTTTACATTAGGCGTAGGGTTTGTATTTCCTCCTAAATTAGATAAGGTTTCTTCCATTTTTAGTCCTATAGGTCCTGTTGGTTCTGGAACTTCTTCTTCAAAAGTAGGTAACTTGATGTAGTCATCATACAAACTTATTTTTCGATTAGTTCTAATAATTTCTTTAATAAATGGTCTTACTAAGTTATACGGATTTTCTATATCTACTCCTTCTTTTTCATTTAAGTCTTTATTAATTTCTCTTATTCTTTTAATAAAAAAGGTACTTGGTTCTGCGGGTCTATACACACCTTTTAATACATCTTTAGCGGTGTCCCTATCTAATCCTTTTCTAGCATAAAGTGCTTTTTTAATTTTTCGATTAGACATTCCTAAAGTTCTAGCAGCCTCAATATCTTGGTACATTTCTTTCATTGTAGCAAATCTTTTTGATTCTGAATATTTATATCTACTTAAAATATCTTTGGGAGCAACTCTTCCTCCTTTAATAAGAGGAGACTGAAATAAATTTCTGTCATTAGTTAATCTTTTTGTAAAATCAGTAATCATATATTTCATTGAGTTTTCTGGATCTGATTTTTGAATACGCATTCCATAAAGAGAATGAATTTCGTCTTCTATTTTATGTTGTCTTCCATACTTATCTGTGGTCCCTGATGCTGCTTGTCCTATTCTGACTAACTGTCTCCATGATCCAGGTTCTAGAGCTTTCCCTAAATGAAGTAATGACTTTCCTGTTTTCACACCCCAATCATCTTCATCATTCCAAATTTTTCTTCCTCCTCTACCCACTCCTCTTCTAATCACAGCATCTACAAGAGCTTCGGTATAAATAGATTCAGTGGCGTAAGGTTTTAGTATTTCAGATAAACTATCTTCCATTCCTGTTCCTAGTGCTTTCATTAAAGAATCTCTTCCTTCATTTTCACCTAGAGCTGTAACGATAGCATTGAAAGGTCTAATTAAAGTATCGTAAGCATTGGAATAACTAAAATCAATATATTTTAAATATCCATTTTCATCTCTACCCATAGGAATTAATGTAGAATTTTTAGACCACTCTGGAACCATTTTTCTTAGTGCATCCATTTCCTCATCATCTACATCATGGTAAGCTTTAGCTGTAGCCACTAATGAAGCTGGAACACCTGCCGCTGTTGCTCCAAAACTAAATAATCTTTTTAGTCCCATTTGATAAAGTTCTTTAAACTCTGGATTATCCCAAGTTCCTTTTCCAATTCCTGCTGTTAGTTCATCAATAGACTGAGTATAAATATTATTTCCTGTCCTCATTATTTCAATAGGAAAAGCAATAAAGTTTCCAAAAGGAGTTTGTCTTAAAGCTCTACCTGTTCTACCAATGTATGCATAATTAGGAACTTGATTACGAGTAAGTTTACCTGCAACTTCGTCTAAAAAATTTTCAAAACCTTCTTGAGGGGTAACTGCTTCATTAATATATGATTTTCTTTGAGTCATTTTTTGGAAATATTTACCGGCTCCAGATTTACCTTTTTCTGTTGAGGGGTTTAAATATTCTTTAAAGTTGCTACTGTCGAGACCCATAGTTTTACTAAGTTTGCCATATCTATTTCGTTCGAGACTCCAGTTAATTACTTTCCAAAAATCATCTTCAGCCACATAAGTGTCTTGAAGTTTAGCAAAAGTTTTTATTGCTTTTCTTCTAGCGTTGTCTACTTTATTAGGAAGTTTTGATCCTAACTGTCTATCAATAGCTGCGGGATCTTTTAAAATATCATCGAGAAGTTGTTTTATTTCACCTGCTTGAACTTGTGAATCCACTACTCCTACTTTTAAAAGTCTTTGATATAAAGCTTCATCAGCTTTAGTCATAGTACCAAGAACTCTTTTACCAGACAGAGACCATGCTTGTTTATAAACAGCTTCTCCTCCTAAAGCTTTAGGTAAAAGCATTTGAACATCTCCATAATTTGGGAAGAAGGCACCATTGGCTGCTACAAAAGCACCGGCGCTAAGTGCATTTCTAACGTGTGTTAAAGGGGATAAAATAGTTTTAGCAATTTGAGAAGTAGCTTTAGGTCCTAAGAGTGCATATTTATAAAATAAACCTACACTACTTCTGTCCAACCAATTACTTCTTGTATTAAATATTTCGTCGTAGTAAGGAGCTTTAATGTAAAGATTATCTAAAGGTGTTGCTATACCTTCTAATCCCGATACTTTTTTCCATTTTCGTACATCAATCTCACCTGTTTTTACATCAACTTGATCCATTACTTCGTCTAATGTTTTTACAAAAGGATTAGCCCCTTGAGTACCCATTTTATACACATCATCCATCATTCTTAAGGTAGAATTTAAATGTGCTTGTTTACCTACTGTTGCAAAAAAAGTATAGGAAGGGTCTTTTACTTCTCCCAATAAATGTCTTTGCCAAGGCTCTAATACTCTTTCTTTTATAACACTGTTATCTACTTTAATATTGTCAATTTCTTTAACACTTACATCTCCTTGTTTTATTTTTCCTGGAACAGCTATCTCATCTGCAGCTATTTTATTTAAATATTTATTTATAGCTCCAGTTCCTTCATCATTAAGCGCTAATTTTTCAATTGATTCTATATAACCTTTTTGTTTAGTAAGTTCTTCAACTTGGTCTATAGCTTTTTTTTCTGCTGCTTTCCACTTTTCATCTCCTCTTACTATTTTTTCACCAGCTTTTTTATATTTTTTTAATTCTTCTGAAAAAATTTTTCTTCGTTTAGCAACTAATGTGCTATCTACAAAACTAGCTTTAGCCGCCTGTATTTCTTCATCCATAGGTTTATATTTTCCTAAACCAAATAATCCTTTTTGTTCGTGATGTCGATAAACTCTAGTCATATATTTTCCAAAGTTTGCTTTAACTGTTTCAAAAGCATCGTCTGAAATTCCAGTAATTCCTAGTCTTCCGCCCATATTATCCATTGCCATTCTCATTTGAATAACAGAGTCTTCTAAAGGTTTTATAGACTTACCTTGACTTGAAATTTTTTCCATCGTAGTTTTAAGAGATTTAGCTGCGTCACCTGTTATAACTTCATCTGTGGATCTATAATAATCATCCATTTTAAAGAGACCTCTATTTTCTGCTCTTTTAACTAGGTCTAAAATATCTGGATTAGCTTTTTGTAAAGCTTTCCATTCATCTCTAGCAGCACTTAATAATTTAGGATCTTTTTGTGTCATGACTGTATCTCTTACTTTTTTAAATCTTCTAACAAGATCAAGTTCTTTAAGAATTCTTTCTTTAGCTTCAGGTTTAAGAAGAGTTCCTGTATCAAGATTTCTACCAAACTTATCTTTTTTATTAGGAGATAATATTTTTTCAGAAATAAATTTTTTAAATGAATCTAAACTTTCTTCTGCGTTAGGATTAATTTTTCGTGAATAGCCTACACTATCATATGCTTGTTTGCCTAAGTCTTTAATGGCGGTGTCTACTTCCTGTGTAGTTAGACTTGCGGCTCTTCTTAGTTGTTTTTCAACTCCTTGATGATAACCAGACATTTCATGAATTGCTTTGGTTCCTGTGCCTTCAGGTCTAAATCCAAACTTTGGTCCTAGTTTTTGAAAGTCTTGTTCAATCATAGTTTTGCCATATTCATCAAGTCCTTCATCCATACCTTCATAAGCCCCTCTACGTCTTAATTTTTGAATTCCTCTACCTGCACCTACAAGTGCTAAATTAAATAAAGCACCTTCAGTTCCAAATTTTAATCTATTTTTAAGTCTTCGATAAGCATCCTCTCTACCACGTAGATCTTGATTTTTATCCATCATCGTGAGAGCTAAAGGTTCTAAAGAAGTTCCTTCTGCCATATCTGCAAAAGTTCCAATATCTTCGTCAGCTACAACAGCTTCACCTATTCCTGATCCAACAAGTCCTCCTGTTAAACTTGCTCTACCCGGAGTTTTTGCTATTAAATTTCCTGCTCTAGCTAAACTAAAATAATTACCTGCTTTCTTTGCTGCTAATGCTTTCTGTGCAAGGTCGGTTGCGTTTTTTGCTTGCCACGCTCTAGCTCCAGCAGAACCTAATTTAAACCCTACTCCAGCAGGAATGGCTACTTGTGCGATGGCACTCGTAATTTTTCCTATGGTTCTTGCTTCTGCTTCATCATCCCAAGGATTTTGTTCATCAAACCAGGCTTCAACATCTCTAGCCGTATTGGTATCTCCGACTAAATCCATTAAAGTTGCACCAAGAGAAAAAGCAGTCTTAGGAATATTCCATAAGCCTGTTGCTACTCCTGCTAGTGCTGATTCAAAGAAGCCTACTTCTTCGTCTTTCTTTTTTTCTTCTCGTTCTGAATCCTGTTTGAAAGCTTCTTCTATACTGACTGCCATTGAGCCTCCCTAGGTTATTCGAATTTTTGTTTTTGAGGATTCCAAGTTAAAACTTCTTTTCCTTTAACTACTACTAATTTTCCATCCTTTTTAATATAATATTGTCCATCGATAACTTCCTCTTTATTTTTATCACCAGGCCACATTTCAAAATAAGTTTCGTCTAATCCAGTTGCAGCAATTGCTCGTGCTGCTTTAGCGCCTGCGTACTCATCATCTAATTTCTCAGTTAGAACTTTAGCAAGGTTTGCAGTTCTTCCTTCAGATGTAGCTTCTCTAGTGGCAGTACCACTTCTTAAAGCTATGTCTCCAATTCTTTTATTGTATTCAGTTACACTCTCACCTTTTTTTTGTGGGTAAAGTTTTTTAATATCTTTTATTTGTTTTCCTAAAGTGCCATCTGCTGTTTCATTTAAAGCAATTTTCATTGCAAGTTCTGCTGGTGCTCTATTACCTTTTCTTTTAGCTTCTGCAATGTTTGACAAGCCTTCTAAAGGCTGTTCAGCTGCTTTACCAATAGCTCCCATTAAATTACCACCAGGCTGTGCCATTAAGCCTGCACCAAATTTTGCTAATTCTAAATATTTTTGTCTATTCATCTCACTATCATCAACACCCATAGTTGATTGTAATAAAGGTAGGATATCTTCATAGATCGCTTTGACATCACTTTCTCTTGAGTTTTGACCAACCATTACTTCTTTAGTTGTATCAATTACAGTATCACCTTCTTTAGTTCCTTGTTCATTTTCGCCCGGTCTTACAACACCAGTAACTCCTTGTTCTTCAATAATATTTCCTTCTTCATCTCTTTTGGTTCCTGACATTCTGTCAATTCTGTTCTCTGCTACATTGTAAGGAGTAACAGGAATATTAGTTCCTAAAGCCCAGTTAGTTGCGCTTAGTAAAGGATTAGCTACAAAATTACCTGCAAAATCAGCGCTCTTGTCTATTAAAAATCTTCCACTTGAATCAACAGCATCTCCCAATGAATCAAAATTATATGTATATTCTCTTGCTTGATCTCTAGTCATTTCACCATATGGTGCTGGTGGAATATCTAATGCATCTTGCCACCAACTTTGTTGATCTTTCCAATTGCCTTTATCTTTAACAACATCTCCTTCAGCGTAACCTGATCTATCCACAAGGCCTGTCATAATGCCTTCGTTAGTAGACCCGCCTGTTCTAAACATAGGTCTTTTTAAAGTTCTATCTGCCATTTAAGTTCTTAATGCTCCGTAGATTCCAGCTAAACTTGTGCCAATTCCTAATGCACCTTGCAATGGACTTGCACTTGGTTGACTTGATGTTGTTTGACCAAAGTTTTGCATACCACCCATCATTCCAGTAACACCTTGACCAAAGACACCTAATCGTTTGTAAGGTTCATTACTAGCAAGTTCAGCGGTTTGTCTTGAAGCATCTAAGCCTGCTTGTGCTTGAGCTTGTTGAACTCCACCGACTGCACCTAGCGTTTGAATGTCTGCTCTTTGTGCGCCTGGTAAGAATGCACCTAAGCCTTGTTGAGCTGTCGCTAAAGTATTTTGATTACCAAAAGCTTGTTGCGCTCCTTGTTGCGCTTGTTCATAACCTTGTTGTAACATTCTAGCTTGCAATGATGCTCTGTTTAAATCTGATTGAGATTGATATTCGGATTGCATAACACCTTGTCTTGCGCCACCAAAAGCTCCAGAGGACATTGCATCTTGTCCAATTTGATTTCTTTGAGTAGCTGCTTGTTTATCAAAATCTTGTAAGGTTGCATCGATGACATCCTTTTGATAAGGAGACATAAAATCTTTGTAAGCGTCCGCACCTGTCAATCCACCTGCTTTTGTTAAAGCAGAATCTGCTGCTGTTACATAAGGCTGATAAGAACCAATGCCTTGTCCAGCTAAGGTAGCCGCTTGAGTTTGTAAGGCATCTTGTCCTGCAACTTGTGGTGCAAGCTCTGCCATTCCTGCTTTTGTAATTCCAAATTGTTGAGCTTGTTTTTGTCTTTGAGCCCATTGTGCTGCTGATTCCCCAGGTTGCTGAGTTGCAGCTGTTGTTGTCGTTGGTTGACCAACTTGTTTAGTAAGTTGATCTGAATATGTTTTACCCAGTGCTTCTATAAACTGTGCGGGTAACTGTCTTGTAGTTGAAATATCAGCCATTATGCTATCCTCTTTTCTAATGTTTTCATTGTATCATACATTTTTTGAGCGCCTTTATCAACGCTTCCTCCACCTGCAGCCTTAACAGCATCTGCGGTAAAGACAAATTCGTTCTTGCTTAATCTAGCAGGAACATCATCTGCTTTTTCTTTTTTACCCATAGGAACAAAACCACCCATTCTATAGTCTTTTTCATAACCACCAAAGTTCATAAGTCCTCCTTCAGCGGCTCCTTGTCTGGTACTAATATCAACTGCTTCTTCAAAAGAAGCTCCTTGATCAATCAAATCACCAACTCCATCTTTGTTGGAGGCTTGGTCTTTTATTAAATCTATTAATTGGTCGTATTCTCCTGGGGTAAGTTCTTGAACAGGTTTTCCAAATACATTCATTGAAGCATCATTTAGTTCTGCTTGAGGACTAGGGGCTGAAGCTACTTTTTCTCTTTGACCCATCATATCTTGAGCTTGTCCTTGTTCGATACCACCTTTTAATAGTGTGGCTAATCCTTTTGCACCTGCACTAGCTGCACCCATAGGACTCATTTTAGATAATCCTTTTCCTATAGAATGAATCATCTCTTTTGAAATATCAGGTAAACCTTCATAAAGTTTTTTAGCTTCATCAAAGGTAAACATTGCAGCACCTACAGGCGTGACTCGATAAAGAACCTTAGCAACTTCTGTTAAAGTTTCTTTTAATTTATCCATTCCATCAGGTGTCTCAACATCTTCAGTAACTGTTTCCTGGTCCGTGATTACATCTTCATCAACTTCGCCACCTTCTGCATAACCAATCATTCCACCATCTTTAGAATACTCAACCGTATTGTCTGAAACAAATTCTTCTACATCTTCATCAGAAGCTAAAGGATTGGCTTGTTTGTAATATCTTTTTAAATAAGGAGTCATCGATCTAATTCTGTCAACGTATTCTTCTTCCTCTTCTTCAGGTTGTTTAGCCATCATACTTGCTAGACCGCCTCCAAGTCCAAGGGCCATGGCGCCTTTACCAATAGAACCTTTTCCAAAAGCACCTGCTATTTTACCAAATAAGCCAGGACTTCGAGCTACTGAACCAGCGGCTGATTTATAACCTAGAGGAGAACCAAATAAAAAATTCTTTCCACCTGTAAATCCCGGAATGTTTCCAAATTTAAATCCACCTGCTCCGAATCCTCCACCTAAACCATAGGCTCCAAGCCCAAGCATTGCTGCTTTTCCTATAGGGCTTTTAAATATTTTCTTAACAGGACGGGTAATTGATCGAACTAGACTTCCGAGTCCGTAAAGTTGTCTTGGGTTTTGCATACGTGATATGGGCATAGTCTTTTAAAATATCCTATTTTATTATGTTTTACAACTCTCCTGAGTCAGCTCCTAGTTTAATTTGCGCTATTTTTAAATTAACATCTCTTCTAATATGTGATCTTTTTGTTGATGTAGAAGGATTATCAACATCACTGTCAGCTTCTGCATCTGACATATACTCTTGTCCTGTTTCTGTGTTCGTCAATGTAACCTCACATTCTGGGGTAATAACATGAACTTTTTTGCCGTCGATGGTCTTCATTTCACTTTTGGCTTCTGTTTCTATAAAGGGCATATTTTATTCTTATATCATAACTATTGATAACTACAATATCTACGATCTATTAATCTCCAGTAAACTTATGATTACATCAGGTCCTGTAATATCTGATAAAAACTTCAATTTATCGTTTTCTTGCAACACTAATAGGCTAGTTACAAATTCTTCTTTGGCATCGGCTGCTAAGTCTTTTTTATCATAAAAATAAGTTGTGCCACTTGATTCAATTTTAAGAGTAAGGGCAGCACTACCTGCTCCTTCATTAAAAATATGAATCGATTTAATTAAAGCTCTTGAATTATCCGGCACTGTATAAGCTATGTTTTCTGTACCCGTTATTAAATCAGTATTTACTTTTTTATATATATTAGCCATTATGATAAAAAGAAAGTAAATCTTTCTTGCTCCTCTTTTTCTTGAGTTAAAAATGTAGCATTTAATTGTTCAACAATAGAACGCAAGGCTCTTGAAATTTGACGTTGATTGTCAACTTCGTATTGAGGTTTTGGTTCAGGTATTCTAACTGTAATTTTAGCCATATAATAATCCTGCTAGTCCTCCAAATTTTTTCTTATCGCGTTCGTGTTTTTTATAAAATTTAATAAAGCTAGGATGCTTTTTGTGCATAGAACCAATCTCTGGATTGGCTTCGTACATTTTTTTCCATCCTCTGTATTCGGGATCGTTAACCATTCCGCCGTCGTCGTAATCAGTTCTTCCTCTACCTGTTCTATTACTTACAGGACCACCGCTTGTTGCATGAGTACCAAATCCTGTTCCGAAATCATGAGATTTCTGACCACCACTACCTCTTCCATATCTACCATCACCAACTGCGGCAGCCGCATCTGCTTTTGCTTTTTCTTTTGCCGCTTTTTCTTGAGCAGCTAGAAGTACAGCCGCTTGATGTTCTTTAACTTGTTTTTCTTTTTTAGCTTTATTTTTTTTTAAACCAATAACTTTTGACCATTTCTCTTTTTCGTCTTCCCATCCCCCTTTAATTTTTCCTATACCTGATTCAAAACCTTTGGTAAAGGTTCCTTCAATATCACCTGGCTTTGGTCCTTTTCCAAAATCTTTATCAAATAACATTCCAGCAATACTTGGAACAGTAAGTCCTAAGTGATTAATATTTTTTCCTTCAAGAGTTTGATACCCACCTAAAGTAGGGTTTAAATATCCTGTTACATCTTTAGAAGTCCAATCAAATTGACCAGGAGGTCCTATGGGTTGACCTGATGCAGTTGTATCTGACCAAACATTTTTAGTAAAATTTTTAGTTTTACTTAAATCTAAATTTCCGTATCTTCCACCTAATCCAGATTGACCTCCGCCTCCACCTCCAGTTTGTTTATAGAAAGGTAAAGAAGTAATACCACCTCCACCACTACTTGGTGTAGAACTTCCTCCAGCATTTCCACCTCCTAAATAATATTGATAGACATCGTAAGCACTACCCGAAGGTTGATTGCCCATCCAATTCATATTAGGTATTGTTGCCATTATCTTCTTCCGTCCGGTTTTATATCCATTCTTAGTGTACCAAATCTCCAATTTTCTCCTGAAGAGGTATTTGCTATTTTAACATTGGCAAATCGACCTCTTGCCCGAGTATCAAATTTCTGTGTAGATGATGTTACACTAAAAGGACTGTAAGGGCTAGCACTTTGAGTATCTGAGGGGTAACGTTTGACCGCTAAAGTAAAGGTTGCTGTCCCTATTAATGTTTTAAAATTAGGTATAACTCTAGATAAAGAAATGAAAAACTCTCCATCTCCTTGTAAATCAAGGTCAAAATCATAGGAAGTTATAAAAGAAGTAATAGCTGTTGTAGTACCATCAGGGTTAACTTGATCGGTCCCTGTTTCATGTTCAAAGAATGTTGTTTGTCCTAATCCTGTTTCTCCAACAATGGTTGGAAATGTTCCCGTTGCTGAACTATTAAATTTAGTAGCATAAGGTTTAGGATAAACAATAGCATCAATCCAAGTTGTTCTTGCTTCCGTGCCTGTGTACCATACTAATCCACCTTGTGGATTCGATTCGCCATAATTAAAAACAACATATCTATCATTGTAAGTTGAACCTTCGCTTGGATAGTACCAAACAACTTCTGTAAATAAATTATTAATACCTGCACAAACTTGTTGACCTTTTGTGGTATCAAAATCATTATAAACATAGTCTTCAACAGAAGCAGTTAAAGTTTTAACGGTTCCATCAAACATAAAGAAACCATTATTACTTACCCAATACGCAACTCCATCTACTTCAACTGCAGCGTTAAGCCCTATAAGTCCACAGTTCGTGCCAACTTGTTCAAATCCAAAAGTAAAAGGTGCTCCAACAAATTTCATAGAATATAAAGCATTGTCTGTCCAAACTAAAATATTTTCTTTAGCAATTAAAGCACCCATAATTTTTGTGCCGTCTTGAAGTCTTTGTGAACCTGCAGCATTAATAGCCGTAGGTTGATAAATATTTAAATTTTCTTGATCTGAAAATCTTATAAACATTTCATCTTGCGTAGAAGCATCACCAATTGTAGTTTCCGTTCCTAAATGAATTAAATGTCGTGTTGTAGGAGAGACAATAGTTAATCGACTAGCTGTGGGGTTTCCATCATCTCCTGTAAGAGCGGTTACATAATTAGTAGTTAATGTTGAAGCTTGTGTTGTAAAACGAGCAGCTAGACCCGAGTTCCAAGTAAAAGTTTTTCCATTTGCAATAGTAGCTACTAAAACTTCACCCCAGTTATTTAAAGACCATAGTCCAGGTTCAAGTGTAAGGTTGGATGCATTAACTGCACTTCCCCATCCTGTATAGTTAGTAGCATTATCTACTGTAGTTGCATCTGAGTGAATGGCGGAAGCAGTTCCATTAGTTGCTCTTGTAATACCTGTGAGTTCATTCGTTGCTTTACCTGTATAAGTAATTAATTCATTTTCTATAGCAATCGTACCTGCATCTGGAAAAGCCGATCCGCTCGTTAATCTTATTTGAGTAGCGGAGCCATTATTACCAGCGGTGTCAGCAGCTAAAGCCCCGTCTAAATCATTAGAAGCAACACCAGAAATATTTCCACCAAAATTACCTACACCATAACCATAACCATAAGTTTGTGCTGAAGGACCAACTCTTTGATAAGGTTGAACGGTCATACTTCCACCCGTGCTTACAACAGCAGAAGCTTGATTTAAAGAATTAATAGTAAAGGTAACACTTGTAGGAGCTGATAAAACTTGAAATTTTTTATCTTCAAATTGAGCATCGGTTAAACCTGTTCCACTCGGAAGAGTAACCGAATCTAAAACAATAATATCTCCTACTTCTAAATCATGAGCTGTAGCTGTTGTGATGGTGCATGTTTTAGCAGTCGTGCTATTAGTTGCTAAGGTTGAGCCCGCAAAAATAACTTGTGCTCCAGCATTATTTGATCTCCAAGGAGTAATATCATAGAGCTGACCTTCAAAATAAATTAATAAAAACTTATCCGTTCCAATAGCTACATATCGATTACCATTAATATCTACAAAAGCATGTTGCTTTCTTGCAACGCCACAAATAGTATTAGTTAAAAGAGAAGACCACCCTCCTACTTTTTCAGGAAGTTGATATCTGAATCTTGTGTTATCTGAATCTACCCAACGATTTTCTGCTCCGACAGGAGTGTCTTGTTTATCAATACCAGGTAAAAATTTGAAGCTAGCAAGAGCCATCTAGTTAGCTCCTATGATGTGTAATTAGCTTTATAAGCCCAACCACGTGTCGAGTCTACATACACTAATGTTAACGATTGACCATTATTACTTAAAGTTAAATTGGATGTGGCAGTATTAATTGGTTGACCATTTCGATCAATGGTTAAATTATTAGATCCCCACGATCCTCTAGCATCAATAAGAGTTACTTCATCTCCCACAGAAGGTGAAAGAGGAAGATTAACCGTAATTGGATTAGTTGAAGTGTTAGCAAAAATTTGTGCACCTGCAACAGAAGTATAGGGACTATTAGAATCAGTAATAGTTGCATAACCTTTTTCAATAATAGTTATAGCTGTGTTCGTTCCATCAGATCTGCAAAGAATAGTAGAGGCAGGAGGAACTTGAGTAGTTGTTCCTGAAGAAGCTGTCAAAACTCCAAGTGTTCTATTAGATGTTCCTCTTACGGTTTCATCTTTAATAATCCATACTCGTTCAGCTGTTGCGGGCATCGTAAGAGTTCGATTAGCACTTAGTGTTCCTGTTAATCTTAAATAAATATTTTTACCATTTGATGTTGCCCCATCTGTTAAAGTTAAAACTACATCTGCTCCAGCCATATCAACAGTTAAGTATCCTGTTGCAGCTTGTTCTAAAATTTGTAGATTGGTATTAGTGATGGTTCCCCATAACCCAGCTTTTTCACCTGTTGTTACAAGCTCTAATCCAGTATTTGTTGTGTATGATGATGCCATAATATTAAACCTCTGGGTCTACAGGTATCCATGTCATTGCGACACCTGGGACAATTTCACTCCATGTAATAGCTGAGACACTACCTGATGACAAGGCTAAAGATGCTCCTGTCGGCGTAATATCCGCTGTTCCTGTTATTGTAACAGTTCCTGAGGTAATTACAACACTATTTCCTACAGCTTGAATGTCTGCATTTGCACTAACTGTGACAAGGCCTGTGCCTAAAGTAACAGGGTTTCCTGTAACGCTAAAATTAGCGTCTCCTGTCATTGTAACCGTTCCTGTGCCTAGGACTACTTGAGAACCTATAGGTGTTTCAACAATAGAATCTGCAGTAACACCTGGATTTCCAATGCTGATACTTAATTGATTTTTATTGACAGTAATAGTTACATTACCGTCATCGGCTACTGTTGAAAAAGGTCTTTCTGCAAATGCTGCAAATCCGAGTAACACAAGCTACCTCGCTGTGCCAGCTTTAGAGTTACTAGATACTAGTGGATATTCTGCAAATGCCATATAAATATGGGTTGACCCACTACCATTTAAAGCACTAGCTGTTGCTCTCCACTTAAATCCATTAGCTAAAAAGTCTACTCCATCTGCAATCGTGTATTCAGCATTAGTGTTATTAGGGTCTAATGTTTTGTTTGCTATATTAAAAGAATTTTCTCTTCTATCATCATATAAATGCCAATCTTCACTATTAGCATCTCTTTTCATCATAACAAAAGCAGGTCTAAATCCTGTATAAATAAATGGCCCATCTATATTTCCATTTCCTATGTAACTTCCAATAGCTGAGTACCCCTTGACTGGAGCAAAAGCATAACATACATAAATACTTGACCCTGCCGCAGCATTTGTATAAGTGCTAGAACCCAAAGTAATAAGAGTAGAAGTAGGATATGTATTATGGAAAGCATCATTAGCCGCTGATACATCGGGAGTATTTAAATTTAATATGTTAGTATTAGCTATTGAACCATGTTGAACTGCCCAATTATAAGTAGCACTAAGTCTTTTAACCATTAAAATTTTTGGTGTAGCTCCTAAATTATGTGCTATTGTATCTCCACCAACTGTTCCGGGACCTGTGTATTTGTAAATTCCTATGCCTGATGTTGTGTTTACTGAATAAGCTGAAGGTGTTATATCTCCTGCTGAAAAACTAAGACCAGTTGATGTGCCTGCTTTCCAATTCCAAGAAGCAAACGTCTCTGTATTTCCATTTACTGCACCCCAAGCACCTAAATCAAAACCTGTACTATTAAAAGCAGTTACTCCTAAATTAGGGGCTACAGCTGTTCCTTCTGCGGCAGTAGTATCTGTATTAAGTTTTTTATTAGTACCTCTAACACTATCAAAAATAACATGATTATCTACAAAACTTCTGCCTTTTAACCAAACCATATCGTTAGCTAGTCCAGTTGTAATTGTTTGCGTAGAACCATTACCTGTGTAAAGTTTTGTAGCGAAATAATCTGATGGTTGAAAATTTATATATGCCATTATGTGTTTAATCCTTTTGTACAAAGAGCTGTGTACCCTGTGGGTACATCATACTCAAATTTACCATTACCTGATGCGTTAGTTCCTTCTGAAGTTACAGCAGTTGTTCCAAAATATCCATTACCAAAGTTAGCAGATAATCCTGCATTTGCACTATATAAAGAATATGCTGGTATATAAAATTTATCTGCTGTGATAGCATATGGAGCACCAGTTCCTGAAGCTCCTGAAGTAGGGTCTCCACTATTCGCCCAAGTTCCATTACGACCAAAATAAATAAAATTATTCGTCATATCAAATGCTATCATTACAATATCATTTTGTGAATAAGTAACATCACCTGCCCATGAAACTTCTGAACCACTATTTCCTCTATGACCTGATGAATTTGTTCCATATCCTCTAGTTGCAGCAACAAATTTAGCGGCTGTTTCACTCATTTGACTAGCATCTACAATACCTACCCACCAGTTACTATCAGAACCTACCCATTTTGTTTCAAAATAATATTTTCCTGTATTATCTCCTAAAGTTGAATAAGCACTTCTCCAAGTATTACCTGAATTATAAATGGTATTATTACCATTAGTATAAATAATGTTTCCCCCACTTGATTGGTAATTTAAAGGACTTCCTGTGCAAAAATTATTATCTGGGTTATCTTTTGTATTTGTTAAATTTCCTGAAACAGTAAAGTCATTTGTCTCACCCGAACTGTCTGTTCCTGAAGCACCTGATGCAAATTTTAAAAAGAATCCATTAGTTCCATAGGTTACTGTTGGTGAAGTTTTTGCTACCCATATTCCTGATGTGGCATCTATTTCACCAAATGTAGAAGCTGGATAAGCTTGTCCATCAGCAAAATGTACATGAGACATTTCTCCTCCCCAATATTGTGAAGCATCCCCTCTTGCTCCAATAGCATGAACTTGAGCAGAATTAATTACACCGTCTTGATCTTGTGAAGGATAAGTTTCAGTAGAAAAAGAAGTTTCTCTTACTCCATTTACCCACATCTGTATTCTATCTCCTGATGTTGCATTTCCAGAATCATAAATAACTTGTATGTTGTACCAGGCAGTCGGGTCTCTAAATACTCTATTCGTTGTTAATGTTCCTGCTGATGGTGCTCCTTGATATGAAAGTGTATAGCCTGTAAATTGAATATGACCATAATTACTAGCATCTACATAACTTGAAAATACTTTAGTGTCACCACCAAAGCCATCCCATTTTAACCAAGCACTAAAAGTCCACTTATCTCTATTACCTGCTCCAAATGTTCTATATAATCTTGTACTAGCCATTAATTAAATCCTCCTGATCCTTCTATACTAAAGCTCCACGAAACACTAAATGTTCTACCTGAAGTTTGTCCCTCTGCATCTGTTGCTGTAATTGTAAAAGAATTACTAGCTGCTGATGTATGGGCCGTTTGTGTTCCTGTTATAGTACAGCTTCCAACTCCTGTTGTAAATGTTAAACCTGCTACTGGAGGATTAGGAGCACATGTAAAAGATGTAGCATCCGTTGCTGTAAAAGTTTGTGTTCCTATGGCTGCTGTTCCAACAAAAGTTCCAATAGATCCTGCTGCTGGAGAAACCCAAACGGGTT
>TARA_R110001583_G_C5671027_1_pt1 | contig 24639 bp, 22 predicted proteins | sample TARA_R110001583 | Tara Oceans TARA_R110001583 (sample SAMEA4398432) | marine metagenome | biome: Polar Biome; feature: [MES] marine water layer (ENVO:01000295) within the mesopelagic zone...; material: water (ENVO:00002006), including particulate matter (ENVO:01000060) such as...... | reverse complement strand
GAGCGCATGTTCGGCCCGATGGCGCAGTTCTTCAAGTTTCTGTTTCGGCCATTTCCCGAATTTTTCTGGCAGATCACGCCACGGAGATCCTGTCCGGGCAATTCAGAAGATCGCGTTCAGAATCCGGCGATGATCTGACGCCCGGCGCCCGCCGCGTCCATATATGGCTATGACAAAGGGCTCAAAAAATGCCCCTTCAGCCTCTTCTATCCATAATCTTGCCAAGATAACCTCCGTAAAAATTATCTAGAATCACATTCCCGTCTCTTTGGGAATCTAGTTTGTCAACAGGGCCTAGATTTGATTCTTTTTGATATTCTTGAGCATTTTGCCCAACACATTCACACAGTTTTGTAGTTCTTCCTGGTCTACGTCACGTAGTAAATTCTGATTGAGGTCATTTATTGTCGGAGCCAGTCGCATAAGTGTGCTGGTCCCGTCCCGGGTCAATCTGACTGTCCGAACGCGCTGGTCAGACTGGCTGATATTCCGTTCTGCCAGGCCTGAAGATACTAACTGTTCAACTGTTCGGCTCGTTGTGGATTGTTCCGTCACGGAAAGGATCGATAACTCATTGATTGTCAGTTCTCCGAACGCCGAGAGGCACGAAAGCATACGCATTTTTGCCCCCTGAAGTCCGTCTTTGCACAGAGCGGCATTCTGATCCGTTGCCCAGCGATGCGCCAGTCGGGTTATAAGATAAGGTAAATATGCTTCAAGTTCTTCGCGAGACTTGAACGGAAATTTGATTTCTCGGGCAGCGGGTTCCTTTGCCATATCAAGCCTCCAGCGCCAGCTTGGAGGAGAGATTTCGCAACATTTTTACAGTGTTTGAAAGTTCTTCGGGGGCAACCTTGGAAAACATGTCTGACAACACGTCCTGATGAACTTTCAGGGCCTGTGCAAATTTGGCCTTCCCGGTTGGCGTTAATTTCACACGAAAAGATCGGCGATCTTCCTGTGACATTTCCCGGAAAACCAGATCATCCTTGATCAGTCTGCTGACAAGGCCGGAAACGTTACCGTTTGTTACCCGCAATGCACTGGACAATTCGCCCATGCTGATACCTTCCGGATATCGATCAAGCTGTGCCATAGCGTCAAATTTGGTTAAACTAATTCCAGTCTGGTCTGACAGTTTTCGATTAAGCTCGGCGAAGATTGAACTATGTATTCCCATAATACTCAGCCAGACACGGACCTGTTCTTTTTCTTGCTTGTTAACGTGATCTAGGACCTCAATCTCTGGCCGCATACTTGGTTTACCTCGTTATTTAGGGTTCCGCAGAATATTCCAGCATCGCCTCTCGAATATCTTTCGGAATTGGGATTGGGCGATGCGTATCCAGCGAAGTTGCCACAGTCGTAAAATATCCACGCAGGGCTTCATTGTCACCCAACATCGCGTGTAGCACGAGTTGATAAGACTTGTTGCCGATTTTGTCGACCATTACAAAAATTTCGACCTCGTCGCCCATCTTGCACGGTGCGAAAAAAGTAGCCGCGGCGTTGACATAGCCAATTCCTGTTCGGCGTGGCCCGATAACTTCATAATAGTTGATTCCAAGTCGGCTGCAGAACCAGTCCTCAATAACCTGGTTAAATACATTAAAAAATTCCGGTGTGTAAACGATACCTGCCGGATCGCATTGTCCATGCCGGAAAGTGATCTTTCCAGACCACAGTCCTGCCGATAAGTCATTGCGGGATAAGGCAACAGGACGCGCATCGAGGGAATTTTCAGATTGTTTTTTCATATGAAAGACTCAATGGTTTTGATCGTACCGTCCAGATCATCACCGGAGGCATCTTTGATTGCCGAGGTCAATAGACGGCGCGCCCAGTCAGCAGCATCATCCCTGGCTGCGATGGATTTTGTCGTTGTCATGACCTTGTCGAATTTGGATAGACCCCGAACATGTGTGTCGGAATAGCCCTTGATCAAACGCCGGAAAGTCAGGATTGTTACCCCCAACTCATAGTTGTGGCTCAAAGCATTGGTGGCCTCGGTCAGCCACGCGGTTCGGTGGGTTGTCTCCGTCTGATGGCGGAGTGATTTGCGACGCATTCCTTTAAGGCTGCCCACCACATGAAGGGGTAAAAATCCGCGCAGGGAGTAGGTTTTTAATCGGCGTCCCTTATTGATGCGACGATCCAGCCAGCGATAAAGTCCTTTGCGTGCAATCAGCCAGTTTGCCAACCCGACGGGCAAGCTGGAAACAACTTCCTCCATGCGAGGGTGCATAAACTCTGTCGAGTTGAGAATTTGTCCGTCCTGCAGGCCAACTTCAGCTGCGATGCGGTCTCGTCGTGTGCTTCGGGTTTTCAGGCGGGCAACACGGATGACATCATCATAAACCATCGCATTCGCCAGATATTTCGCCGCGGTGACGGTGAACTCAAAGCCCCTGTCCGCGCCGTTAGCGGCGGCATCCTTCATGTTCAACTCACGTAAACAGTCAAGATATTCGTCTCCATATTCCCCATCCTGGAATTCAACGACTTTCTGCACCCCCAGAAATGCCATTTGGTGTGCCTCAGGGGGAAGTTCGCGGCGAATGCGTGTTACAAGAGCATTGGCGCGGGCATCATTCAGGTATTCGGGCAAAATCGTGGCGGTCTTTTCAGTGTACGAGTCATCAGCATCAGTGGCCTGCTCACCATTTTCCGTACGCTCAAAGGCGGCATCAAAGGTGCGAATGCTGGCTTCAACTCCTTTGCCACTTTTACGGATCACGTCGTAATAGGCGTCACGATCAAACGGGAGTGTGCCCGAAGCCGCAAGGCTGCCAAACATCGCCGAGGAGATAACCGAGCCGTTCTTTACGGCCAGATTGTTCATGTCAAAGATGATTTCTTGTCGTGCGACAACCCCGATGGCGTCATGGACGGCTCTGCTATCTGCAATGCCTTCGCCCGGGGCCATTTTTTCGACGATCGACAACATTCTATGACAAGACGCGATCAGTGTTGTCCGATCCGGTGTTACGATCCCACGCAGGATCGACCGACCTGCCTCCATATGTTCGGATGCGATCACCACATCCACATCCCCGGGTGTTGGCATCTGCGCCAGAATTGGTTTTTGTCCACGGTCACTGACCGGCATCATTTCGACATAGTAAATTGTTGTGCCGGTTCTTTGGGCCACACCTGGAACGGAAGTGGACTGGGCCACCCAATTTTGGCTTTCTGCCAGGCTGACAATCCAGTTGGTCAGCACACCACCGCCCTGACCCCCCATTGCCACGATGGCGATGGAGATCGGGCGTTCAGTCGCAGCGCCGGCCGCCGCGAGATCAAGTTTGACGATCGCTTCTTTCATGTGCGTTTATCCTTCAAAGCTAACGGTCCGGGTTTCGCGGCGATTTTGCAGGTATTTGATGACAGTCGCGGAAATCCTGTCGCGGAACCTGTCCCAGGCGGTCGGGTTATGCGTTACCTCGGCGCGGAAGAAAGACGGGCACAGAACAGCCGCGTCGGCGACTTCGCCGCAATTGCCGCAGGCCACACAGGTTGTATCAATCGAGGCGACCGGATCATCGCGCAAAGGATCATCCAGTTCTTTGACGGAAAGTGACGGGCAGCCTGAGAGGCGGATGCAGGCGTGATCCCCGGTACAAACATCTTCGTCGACGCCGAATTTTTCCTTGATGACCCTTTCACCACCCTTGATGGCCTTGGCCACTTGCGGCTTTACCCGACGCTGTTTGTTCAACATACACTCGGATGATGCGACGATAATCTTGGGGCCTTCGGCATCCGTTGTCAGTGCCTCGGTCAGGACGGTGCGCATTTTATTGACGTCATATGTATGGTCGATCTGACGGACCCAGGTCGCGCCAACCCCTTTGAGGGCATCGGTAATGGGATTGTTGGTTTTGCGACGTTTGTTATAGGCCTGTGACGACAGGATGTCCTGTCCGCCAGTAGCGGCAGAATAGTAATTTTCAACAATAATGAAAACGCCGTCATGTTTGTTAAACACGGCGTTGCCAATACCGCTGGTTAGCCCATTATGCCAGAATCCGCCATCGCCCATGATGGCAATGGATCGCTTGGCCCCTGGAACATTGAATGCCGCTGCCGATGCCGCGCCAAGTCCATAGCCCATTGTTGTCGCACCAATATTGAAAGGTGGCAGGATCGAAAACAAATGACAGCCGATATCCGCCGAGACGTGATGTTCGCCCATTTCTTCAAACACCAGTTTCATCGAGGCAAAGATTGGTCTTTCCGGGCAGCCGGTACACAGGCCTGGCGGTCTGGGCGGAATAACATCTTTCAGTTTTTCCACGATTGGGTTGGACAGGAAGGGGGCCGCATCGGGCACCGGCGCACGGTTGCCCAACTGTTGGGGATCATGCTCCTCCAGGAAACGGGTAATGCCCCTTGTCAGTACGGCAGCAGTATAGTCTCCTGCCATTGGCAGATAATCTTTGCCATGTACCGAAACGGGGCGTTTTTTGCGGGCAATAACGGTATTGATTGACTGTTCGATATATTCGGGTTGGCCCTCTTCGATGATCAGTACGGAGTCAAGCTTCTGGCAGAATTGATCCACTTCGCCCGGTATTGTGGGATAGGCGACATTCATCACATAGATTGGCAGCTTTGAGTTGCCATAGGCATCGCTAAGGTCCAGAAGCTGTAAGGCACGTATGGTGCTGTTATACATGCCCCCGACAACGATCAGGCCCGTTTTCCCCTGTCTGTCGCGACCAGCGGGGCCAAAGAATTCGTTCAGTTTATTTTCCTGAATGAAATTGACGCCAGCGGGCCAGCGTTTTTCAATTTTTTCCGTCTCATGTTCATAGGCGGCAGGGGGGAGAACAATTCGGCTGAGGTCGCGTTTGGGGGCATTCATTGCGTCACGCAAGGTGAATACGGGGCGCTTATTGTCCTTGCAGACGAACGAGCCTGTCATATGACACGACCGCACCCGGACCTGAAGCATGACAGGTGTATTTGAAGCCTCGGACAGCTCGAATCCTTTTTCGATCAGATTGACGATGCAGGATTGCTCGGGGCGCGGGTCCAAAAGCCACATTTGTGATTTCATGGCAAAGGCATGGGTGCGTTCCTGCATGATCGACGATCCCTCGCCGTAATCTTCGCCCACAATAACCATTGCCCCCCCGGTAACCCCTCCGGAAGACAGGTTGGACAGGGCATCCGAGGCCATATTCGTCCCCACGGTTGACTTCCACGCGACGGCACCACGCAAAGGATACATGACAGATGCCGAGAGCATCGCGCCTGCTGTCGCTTCACTGGCCGAGCTTTGGAAAATAACACCCAAATCATCGAGAATGTCATTTGCGTCGGCCAGAACATCCATAAGGTGCGAAATCGGCGATCCCTGATACCCGCCGACATAGGCGACGCCTGACTGCAGCAGGGCTTTGGTGATGGCAAGAATTCCCTCACCACGAAACAGGTCTCCCTCACCCAGTTTCAGGTCTTCGACTTCTTTTGCAAAAGATCTCTCTGCCATAAATTCCTCCAAAAAATATATGGTAATGAATAAATTTATATGTAAAATAAGTCAATGGTCAGGTTAAAAATCAATCAAAAGCAGTCTGTCCATCAGGGAAAAAGGAATTTATATCATGCAGATAGCGAGACCAGACAGCGCAGTCGAAGAGATTCTCCCGAGTGTGGCCGGTTTTCTTGAGTCGCCCGTAATGATGGTTATTGGCAACGAGAAGGTGGCAAGCGACACCTCAGAAACGCTTGCCGTGTTCAACCCTGCAACCGGGCAGAAAATTGCCGAAGTCCCCAAGGGTAACGCACAGGATATTGATAAGGCCGTTAAGGCGGCGCGCGGTGCATTAAAAGGTGAATGGTCTTGCATGCGGCCCGCAGACCGCCAGCGCGTGATGCTCAAGCTGGCGGATTTGATTGAGGCTAACGGCGAAGAACTGGCGCAGCTTGAAACGTTAAACAACGGCAAGTCAGTGATGTTGTCGCGCATGATCGAGGTCGGCGCATCGGCAGACTATATGCGTTACATGGCAGGCTGGGCGACGAAGATCGAAGGTTCGACCATCGATGTTTCTATTTCTGTACCGCCGGGCGCAAAATATCACGCCTATACGCGCAAGGAACCGGTAGGCGTTGTCGGGGCGATTACGCCCTGGAATTTCCCCCTTAATATGGCGGTCTGGAAAATTGCGCCGGCATTGGCGTGTGGTTGTACAGTGGTCATAAAGCCCGCAGAGGAAACACCGCTGACCACGGTGCGGCTTGTCGAGCTGTGCCTTGAGGCCGGGCTCCCTGCGGGGGTGGTCAATGTCGTTACCGGCACGGGCGAAGAGGCCGGTGCGGCGCTAGCGGCACATCCTGGCGTTCAGAAGCTGGCTTTCACCGGCTCGACAGAAGTTGGCAAGCTTATTGGCGTCCAGGCAATGCAGGATATGAAACGCGTTACCCTGGAGCTGGGTGGCAAGGCCCCGATGATCATGTTTGACGATATGGATATGGATCAGTTGGGTGTTGCGGCAGGTATCGGTGTTTTCTTTAACTCTGGTCAGACCTGCTGTGCAGGAACACGCATTTATGCCCAGAAGGGTATTTTTGACAAAGTATGTGATTTCCTGGCCGATATGACCCGTTCTTTATCAATAGGGTCAGGGTTGGATCCGGCAAACCAGATTAACCCGATGGTTTCAGCCAAGCACCAGAGCCATGTGAATGCCTGCATTGCACGTGGACTGGCGCAGGGTGCCAAACCATTACTGAATTCTGGCAGTTATGAGGGCCCAGGCTTTTTTGTAAGACCCGAAATTTTCACCGCTGTCGACCAGAAGATGTCGATCATGCAGGACGAAGTTTTCGGCCCGGTTGTGACTGTCACCCCCTTTGAAGATCCCGATGATGCCATTGTCATGGCTAATGACACCCGCTTTGGGCTCGGCGCGTCAATTTGGACCACCAACCTGAACACCATGCACAAATACGTTCCCCAGATTGAAGCGGGAACCGTGTGGGTCAACGCCCATAACCTGCCTGATCAGAACATGCCGTTCGGTGGCTACAAGCAATCAGGTATCGGACGAGAGCACGGTCGTGCGGCGCTGGACAACTACCTTGAAACAAAATCCGTCTGTATCGCCCTGGGTTAAGAAAGGCAGCAAGAACCATGTCGAATAGAGATGACAATTTCCTGCGTGAAAACAACGCGCGCCATCAGTTGCATCCAATGATCCACCCATTGATTTCGGCGGAACATCCGCCACAAATCATCGTCAAGGGGCGGGGGTATCATGTCACGGATATTGATGGAAAAACCTATATTGATGGCATTGGCGGATTGTGGAACGTCAATGTTGGTCATAACCGCCCCGAGGTGAAAGCCGCCATTACCGCACAGCTGGACGAAATCGCCTATTACTCAAATTTTGCCGGTACCACGACAGCGCCGTCCATTAAACTGTCGGCCAAAGTGATCGAGATGTCGGCGCAAGAAAACATGGACAAGGTCTTGTTTTCCGCCAATGGGTCGGATGCGGTTGAAACCGCGCTCAAGCTCAGTCGTCAATATTGGAAGCTTGAAGGACATCCTGATCGAACCGGCTTTATTTCACTAAAGCAGGGCTATCACGGTATCCAGTTTGGGGGAACGTCGGTCAATGGTTCAAGCTATTACCGGCACGCTTACGGACCGTTGATGCCTGGCTGTTATCAGGTTGACAGTCCCTGGACCTATCGCAATCCCTATTCCGAAGATCCCGAAGAGCTTACGGATGCAATCATCACGCAGATCGACCGGCTGATTGCGCATAATGGTGCCCATACCATTGCCGCTTTCATTGCAGAGCCGGTGCAAGGCGCCGGAGGCGTTATCGTTCCTCCCGCCAGCTTCTGGCCCCGTCTGCGTGAGCTTCTGGATAAACATGAAATCCTTCTCATATCGGACGAGGTTGTGACCGGGTTTGGGCGGTCGGGTTCGATGTTTGGGGCACGGGGCTGGGGTGTGAAACCCGATATTATGTGTCTCGCGAAGGGGATCACGTCTGGCTACATCCCGCTTGGCGCAACGGTGTTAAACGAACGCGTCATGAATGCATGGACCAAGGGTGTTGATCCTATGGGCTTCATTATGCACGGCTACACCGCAACGGGGCATGCCCTTGGCTGTGCCGCTGCGATTGCGGCCCTGGATATTGTCGAGAAAGAAGACTTGCCAGCCAATGCCGCCGCAATGGGAGCCCGCTTGATGAAAGGGCTGGAAGACCTGCCAAACTGGTCATCTCTGGTTGGTGAGGTCCGGGGTAAGGGGCTGATGGTTGGTGTCGATATGGTTGCAGACAAAGGAACCCGTGAACCAATCGACCCTGGCAAGGGCCAGGGGGAGATGATTGCCGCATTTGCGCGCGAAGAAGGCGTGATCGTGCGGCCTGCAGGTTCAAACATCATTATGTCGCCCCCTTTGACCATTGATGCCGAGGGTATCGACAAGATCATTGACGGTTTGACCAAGGCCTTTCGCAAATATGAAGAGGTGAAATAATCATGCTGCCCGGTAAGGAATTTCCCAAATTTACCGCAGCAGCGGTTCAGGCCAGCCCGATTTTTCTTGATGCAGACAAAACCGCCGACAAAGCTGTCGATTTGATCGGCGAGGCGGCAGGCAAGGGTGCCCGGCTTGTGGTCTTCCCCGAGGTTTTTATTCCCGGCTATCCCTATTGGAGCTGGATTACGGACCCGGTAACAGGCAGTAGCTGGTTTGACAGGCTGGTGCGGAATTCGGTTTTCGCCGATGGGCCCGAGATCGGCAAGATCCGTGCGGCGGCCAGGGCAAATGATTGTTTCGTGGTCATGGGTCTGAACGAACGCAGCCCGGTTTCTTTAGGCGCACTTTATAACACGTTGCTTTTCATTGGCCCTGATGGAGAAATCATCGGCAAGCACCGCAAGCTTGTACCAACCTGGGCTGAAAAACTGACCTGGACCGGCGGAGATGGATCAAGTCTGAAGGTCTATGACACGGCAATCGGCCCGTTGGGAGGGCTGGCATGCGGTGAAAATACCAATCCGTTGGCCCGGTTCACCCTGCTGGCCCAAGGTGAGTTGGTACATGCCGCCAGTTATATTTCCTTGCCGGTTGCACCGCCGGAATATGACATGGCCGAAGCAATCAAACTACGCGGTCAGACGCACAGTTTTGAAGGCAAAGTTTTTACCGTTATCGCGACGTCTACGATTTCGGAGGAGATCATCCGGGCTATGGAGGAAATCCGCCCTGATGCACGCGCCCTGCTGGAACGTAAATCAAGCGCCTATTCTGGCATCATTGGCCCCGACGGGCGACCTGTGACAGACGGCCTGATTGACGAGGAAGGCATTGTCTATGCCGAGATCGACCTGGGTCGCTGTATCCAGCCCAAACAAATGCACGACATTATCGGACATTACAACCGGTTCGATGTTTTCAGTCTCCATGTGAACCAGCAGCCACTGCCGCCTGTCAGTCTGTCAGGATTGGGGACTTCGTTCACACCAGAAGGAGAACAGGTTGAGCATTCAATAGATCCTGAATTCACCTGAGTCAAAGGAGTTACCTCATGGCACAGACTGAGATTAAATCCAAGGACGACATTCTCGGCCGGGCGCGTGTACGCGATAATGCCGAGCTACAAGCCTATTACGACGATCTGGCAAAATTTGAGACCGGGGCCCTTTGGACCGTTGCGAATACCATCGAACCATGGGAGCCCACACCAAAATCAGCACCTGTTTTGTGGCGTCATTCGGATTTGCGCGAACAGGTGCTGCGGTCAATCGACCTGGTGCGCCCGGAAGATGCAGGGCGTCGGGTTGTGTATCTGCGTAATCCCAAACGCAAAGATGTCAGTGCGGCCTGTGGCTGGTTGTTCTCGGGTATTCAGGTGATGAAACCGGGTGAAAAGGCTGGTGCCCACCGCCATGCCGCCTCGGCCCTGCGCTTCATTATGGAAGGCAAGGGCGCCTACACGATTGTGGATGGCCACAAGATGGAATTGGGGGGCAACGACTTTGTTATCACGCCCAATGGCACCTGGCACGAACATGGCGTTGCCGAAGACGGCGAGACAGCGATGTGGCAGGACGGCTTGGACATTCCCTTGACCAATTGTCTTGAGGCAAATTTTTACGAAGTCCATCCCAATGATTATCAGACAACGAATATTCCGCTGAACGATCGCCCTCTCAGTTGGGGCGGGGCGGGCTTGCGCCCGGAAATGGATAAATGGGACAAGCCATATTCCCCCCTCATGAAATTCGCGTGGGAGCCAACTTACGAGGCGCTTCAGAATTACGCCAGGGTCACCGATGGCTCCGCCTGTGACGGTGTAATGATGCGCTATGTGAACCCGCAATCGGGTGACAACCCCATGCTGACGATGGGGGCGCATATTCAGATGTTGCGTCCGAGCGAGCATACCAAAGCGCATCGTCACACCGGGAACGTCATCTACCATGTCGCCAAGGGCGAAGGTTATTCCATCATTGGTGGCAAGCGGTTTGACTGGCAGAAAAACGACATCTTTTGTGTCCCCGCCTGGACGTTCCACGAACACTGCAACAAGCAGGATCGGGAAGACACTTGCCTGTTTTCGTTCAACGATTTTCCAACGATGGAAAAGCTCGGCTTCTGGGCGGAGCAGGCCCTTACAGATAACAACGGTCACCAAATCGTCGCCGAATAAAAGCGAACAGGAAAGAAAACATGAAACTGGTTACCTACCGTGATTCCGCGGCTGGAGAAGGCCGTCTTGGTGTTGTCCGGGACAACATGATTATTGATGTTGAAAAATTGGGTCATGCGGTTGGTGCTGCGTTGCCATCATCGATGCTTGACCTGATTGATCTTGGCCCTGATGCACAGGCTGCAATTGGGCGTGCGATGAGGGAAACTGCCGAGACGCGCCCTGCGGGAATTGCCATTCACGAAGAGAATGCGCGCTTGTTGGCACCCATTCCACGTCCGCGCAAGAACATCTTTGGCATCGGACTGAACTATGTGGAGCATGTGGCTGAATCTGCAAAATCACTCGATACATCCAGGGACTTGCCGCAAAAGCCGGTTGTGTTCTCCAAACCCCCGACGGCTGTTATCGCCAATGGCGAGGCAATCCAGCATAATGCTGCAATGACCCGGCAATTGGATTGGGAAGTCGAACTTGCCGTGATTATTGGTAAACGTGCCACGCGGATTAACAAGGAAGACGCGATGAGCCATGTTTTTGGTTATTCCGTAATCAATGACGTATCGGCGCGTGATAATCGTCGTGCCGGGCAATGGATATTTTCCAAAGGCCAGGACAGTTATTGTCCTTTTGGTCCGGCGATTGTCACGGCGGATGAAATTGCCGATCCACATAATCTTGTGCTGTGGCTGACAAAAAATGGTGAAGAAAAACAGCGATCAAACACCAAACATCTGCTGTTCGATATTCCGACGCTCATCGCCGATATTTCGTCGGGCATCACATTGGAACCCGGCGACATCATCGCCACAGGCACCCCTGCGGGTGTTGGTGCCGGTCGGGACCCGCAGGAATGGATGTGGCCCGGTGATGTGATCGAATGCGGTGTCGAGGGTATCGGCGTTTTGCGCAATCCGGTCGTTAAAATCGGGCAGTGACATGACCAAGATCCTGAACAATATGCACAAGACCATCAAGATCGGTCAGATCGTTCCATCATCAAACCTGACGATGGAACGGGAAATCCCGGCCATGCTGCGGGCGCGCGAAAGGATTCTGCCCGAAAGGTTTTCTTTCCATTCTTCACGCATGCGGATGAAGAAGGTGACAAAGGAAGAACTTGCCGCAATGGATCGCGACAGTGACCGCTGTGCCCGTGAACTCTCTGACGCATCGGTGGATGTCATGGGTTATGCCTGTCTGGTGGCAATTATGTCGATGGGCAAAGGGTATCATCGCGAAAGCCAGAAGCGTCTTCATCAGGTGACTGTAGAGAATGGCCATGCGGCTCCGGTTGTCAGTTCCGCCGGAGCATTGGTGGATGGCCTGCATCTGATGGGGGCCAGACGGATTTCTATTGTGACGCCATATATGCGTCCGCTGACCAATCTGGTGGCAGAATATATCGAGGCTGAAGGTATCACAGTCTCCGATAGTATCGCACTGGAAATTCCCGATAACCTTGAAGTTGCGGCACAGGACCCTTTGAATCTGACCACAATATACAAGCAGGTTAATCTGAAGAATATTGATGCACTTGTCCTGTCTGCCTGTGTCCAGATGCCTTCGCTTGCGGCCATTCAAAAGGTTGAAGACGAGTGTGGCATTCCGGTCCTGTCTGCGGCAGTTGCCACAACTCACCAGATGCTGAAAAAACTGGGACTTGAGGCCCGCATTCCCGGTTGCGGCACTCTTTTGTCTGGCCAATACGCCTGACGACGATTTGGGCGCTGTGCGATGCAGCGTCCGAATACTCCCAAAGCAACGGGAGTATTCAAACCTCATGCGCCATCCTATCGCACCTGATTCCAAAGAGCGCCTGCCGCCAGGGTCATACTGCGTTCCGGGCGCCCCGCGACACTAGGATTTCCGCCGACCTCATCATGAAAGTTGCATTGAAATATAAGCAACCAACGAAAAGGGAGTGTTTCCGATGTTTGTAAGGTTTTTTAAAACGGTAGCCGCGGTTTCAATTATTACGTTGATATCGGTGCCAGCGCAGGCTCAAGACGTTACGCTGACCATTTCCACCTGGGCACCGCCGACGCATGGGGTTAATTCCCAGATGTTTCCGGATCTCATCCGGCGCATTGAAGAAGCGACTGATGGTCGGGTCACTGCCGAAATGAAATACAATTTGGCACCGCCAGCCGCCCAGGCCGATATTGTCGCTGACGGAATAGCGGATATTACGTGGATTACACATAATTACACGCCCGGCAGGTTTCCTTCTGCATCAATGGCGGAGCTTCCCGGATTTGGGGGCAGTTCGGAGGCCTTTGCCGTCGCCTATTGGCGAACATTCGAGAAATTTTTCCGCAAAGCCAATGAACATCGCGGTCTTAAGGTTCTGGCCGTTTATGCGCATGGCTCCGGATTGCTGCATTCCGCCACCAAAGTGGAACGTCTTGACCAGATTGCAGGAATGAAACTGCGCATTGGCGGTGGTGTTGCTGGAATGGTCGGCGATGCCCTTGGCGCGTCCGCTATTAATGTCCCGGCACCCCGTGTTTACGAGACCCTGGCGTCGCATGCTGCCGATGGTGTCATGATGCCAATGGAATCCAAGCGGGGTTTCCGCCTTACCGAAGTGGCACCGCATAGCTTTGACATGCCGTCCGGTTTTTATCGCACATCAATGGCAACGGTCATGAATCAGGATTCCTTTGATCGCCTCAGTCAACAGGATCAAGCCGCGCTGGATAAATTGTTTGGTGAAGAGCTTTCGCGCATTAGCGGTGCATTCTGGGATGATTTTGATGCGGCGGGTTTGGCGGCCTTGAATAATGCGGGCGACAATACGCTGATTATGGCGTCGGAAGCTGACCAGGCTGTTTGGCACAAAAAAGCCGAGAAAATTATCAACCAGGTCATCAGCGATATTTCTGATACCGGAATCGATGGCAGCGCAGCATATGACTATTTCCGTGGCGAATTTGAAACCCTGAAAGCGGGACAATAAGTCATGGTCACGAAGTCTGGAAAATCCATGCTGACGGTGTTGTCAGATCGGCTTGCATTTGGGCCTGCGCGCATTGCAGGTCTGGCCCTCATGCTTCTGATGCTTGTGACTTTTGTCGATGTCATTTCCCGAAGTGTATTTTCTGCGCCTCTCGGTTTCTCGGCGGAAGTAACGGAAATGCTGATGGCCGTAATCGTGTTCGCAGCCCTTCCAATGACAATATTGAAAGACAGTCATATCGTCGTCGATCTTCTGGATGGGTGGTTTGGACGCCGTGCAGCCTATATTCGTAACACGCTTGTAGATCTGATCTGCCTTGTTGCGTTGGCCTATCCGGCAGTCCGCATCTGGACATTGGGAACCCGAAGCAAGGGATATAACGAGGTCACGGAAATACTTGGCTGGCCGCAATATTATCTCATCTATTTCGTGTCTTTTGCGCTTGTTGTCTGCTGTTTCATTTACGCCCTGCGTATCCTGCTTCGGTTCCAAACTGGCCGGTACCCGAGAGAGGAACTATCATGCTGATTTCGATCCTGGGGTTTCTTACGGTTCTGGCCCTGGCCTTTTTGCGTATCCCGATTGCCTTTTCTATGGGACTGGTCGGTTTTTTCGGAACAGCCTACCTGACCAACATCAATGCTTCGCTGTCGTTAACCGGTCGGCTCATTATCGACACGGCACAAGATTATGGACTGTCGGTGGTGCCGCTGTTCATTCTGATGGGCATGTTCGTGAACAAGGGCGGCCTTTCCCGCGAGCTCTATCGTGCGGCTTATGTCTTTTTGGGGCATATGCGCGGTGGTTTGGCAATGACCACCATCGCGGCTTGTGCCGGGTTTTCCGCCATTTGCGGTTCGTCACTGGCAACGGCAGCAACCATGTCAAAAGTCGCCATGCCCGAGATGCGGCGACTGGGATATGCAGACCGGTTGTCTACAGCCTCGATTGCCGCAGGTGGAACATTAGGCATTCTTATTCCGCCCAGTGTCATTCTGGTGATTTATGGCCTGATGACGGAAACCAGTATCGGCAAATTGTTTGTTGCCGGAATTATTCCCGGTGTTCTGGGGGTGATTTTTTATCTGATCGCGGTTCAGTATGTTGTTCGCCGCGATCCGGATGCCGGGCCAGCAGGTGAACAGAGTACATGGCTGGAACGTTTGCGGGCCGTGCGCGATATCTGGGTGGTTCTTGCGCTTTTCTTTCTTGTCATTGGCGGCCTTTACGGTGCGTTCGATTTCTATCCCCTAAACCTGACCTTTTCGCCGACCGAAGCGGCGGGAATGGGGGCTTCTGGCGCATTTCTGATCGCACTGGCCCGGGGGCAACTGAATCTGCGTTCCATCACTGAAACACTGACGGAAACAGCCGTGACGTCAGCCGGACTGTTTACTGTGCTGATCGGTGCCTGGATGTTTTCGAATTTTGTCAACCTGGCCGGTTTGCCCGAGGCATTACGTACATTTGTTTTGGATATCGGCGTTACACCGCCAACCGTGATGATCGTGATCGTCTTGATCTACATTGTTCTGGGGTGTGTTTTTGAAAGCCTGTCGATGCTGCTTTTGACCGTTCCCATCTTCTTCCCGCTGGTAACGTCGCTTGGTTTCGATCCGGTCTGGTTTGGCATTATCGTGGTTGTTGTCACCGAAATCAGCCTGATTACTCCTCCGGTCGGTTTGAACGTGTTCGTCCTCAAAGGCGTCGTCAATGATGTCTCTACGGCAACAATCTTCAAAGGCGTAACCCCCTTCTGGGTGGCAGATATTCTGCGGCTGATCCTTTTGCTTTGGTTCTCCGGAATCGTTCTGTACCTCCCCAACATGATGTGAGGCAAAATGGATAAACTTAATGTACGTTTAAAAACATTCCAGGAATTGTTCAGAAGAGACCGGCGACCGGGCGACCTTGTATTTGCCTGTATGTTTCTGCTGTTCTGCGTTTTTCTTCTGGCAAATCTGGATGATCAGGTGAAATGGGTTAAAAACACCGCCCTGGTGGCCGAGCCCGCCTTCTGGCCAACGGTATCCCTGATTGGCATGAGTGTGTTTGCCATATTGCACCTCATTGGTTCCCTGTCGTCTCCAAGGATCTATGGACGTTTGAAAGAATTTACGTTCTGGGTGCGGTCTCTGGAATACGTTGCGTACTTTCTGGTTTACGTCAATGTCGTGCCGACCATTGGCTATCTTTTATCTACGCTGCTGTTTGTGTTGTTCCTGACCTTCCGGCTTGGGTATCGCCGGTTTCAGGTCTTTGGAATCTCTGCGTTATTTGCGGTTGCAGTTGTTTTGATCTTTCGGGCAGGTCTGGAAGTCAAAATCCCGGCCGGGCAGATTTATGAATATCTGCCCGACTGGATCCGATCTTTTGCAATGATTAACCTGTGAGAACCCGATGATTGATGCTTTTCTAGGAGGATTTCACATATTGATGAACTGGCAGGTGCTGATGGCCCTGCTGGTTGGATCCATTGGCGGGGTGATTATTGGGGCTATCCCGGGCGTGGGCGCGGCTGTTGCCATTGCCATTCTTTTGCCCGCGACATTCGGTTTTGAACCTATTGTCGGGCTGACCATGTTGCTGGGCATTTACGGCAGTTCGATGTATGGCGGTGCCATCCCGGCCATTCTGTTAAATACGCCTGGTACGCCGGTAAATGCACTGACAACCTATGACGGTTATCCGATGACCAAACGCGGCGAGGCACAAAGGGCCTTGTCTCTGGCGTATTCCGCCAGTTTCTTTGGCGGCGTATTTGCCATTGTTTGCCTGATCATTCTCGCACCTGTCCTGGCAATGGTTGCCCCTCATTTTGGCAGTCGCGAGATATTTCTGGCAGCACTGTTAGGCATCATTCTGGTGATCCTGGCACATCGCGGTCAGATCATGGCCGCCGGGATGATGGCGTTTTTCGGCATTTTTCTCAACACGATTGGGTTGGAACCGGCAAAATACACCCAGCGTTTTACGTTCGGTCAAACCTGGCTGACAGGGGGCGTGGATTTGATTGTTCTTGTGCTGGGGCTTTTTGCCATCAGCCAGGCGCTTTTCCTGATGCTTGAAAAAGACCAAACACCACATGCAGAGCGCGTTCAAAGCAACATGCTGGGCGGGTTTGCCGAATTGCTGGGGCTAAAGCGCGTTGCATTTGTTGCGAGCAGTTTTGGCGTTATGATGGGCAGCATTCCCGGGGTAGGGGAATTTACGGCCCAGTTTCTGTCTTATACATATGCGCAAAAAACCTCGAAACATCCCGAGGCTTTTGGCAAGGGTTCGCCCGAAGGGCTTGTCGCATCCGAAGCCGCAAATAACGCGGTTCCGCCTGCGGCAATGATTCCCCTGCTTGCACTTGGTATTCCGGGCGAGGCGCTGACAGCCATGATGCTTTCAGTGTTCTATGTGCATAATGTGATTCCGGGACCGCAATTGTTTCAGGGCAAAATGGATTTCGTCATTGCCCTGTATATTGCGATGTTGTTGCTGAATCTGATTGTCATTGTCTTCTTGCTGTTTTCGACAAACCTGCTTTTGCGTATTACCCAGATCCCGACCCGGTATCTTGGTTTCGTGATCCTGACACTCAGTTTTGTCGGGGTCTATTCCTTGCGCAATTCCCCTGTCGATTGTGCAATTGCTGCTGGGTTCGGCGTTTTTGGTCTAATTCTGAAGCGATTGAACCTGCCAATTGTGCCCATCATTCTGGGTGTTGTTCTTGGTGGGATCATGGAGGTCAAACTGCGCAGTGCAATGGCCCGTGTCAGTAGTCCCATTGACTTTGTCAATCGTCCAATCTCGGCCATTCTGATGCTGATTATTCTGTTTGTGATTGTTCAGCATATCCGCGCACTTCGTTTCGAGCATAAACAGCGCCAGCTAAAAAAGCAAAATGGTGAAGATCCATCAGGGCAATCCGTCGTTGCGCCCGAAGGATTCTGAGCTGTTGTTTTGTGATTACGTGACAAAAAAATACGATGCCGTTGCCAGGGTTTTTACTTTGGCAACGGCATTACTTTTATGCCTCGTTTATCTGATTGGCCTGAAATCCAAATATCCTGCTTCCGGTGCGGTGACACGGATATGCGCAATGTGCACGCATGTATTTGGGAAATAGCGGGTTTTGGGTAGACGAACGGAAAGTCCGGTTGGTACGCCTGAAGTTTTGTTCTTTTGGGTGTTTGTATCAGAACCACCGCTATGAAGCTGTTTGCCAACGATCTGATGAGTTTTATTTCCCCCTTCTGCCAGCTTCTTGCGGCAGAAGGGGGTTTTGTGTGATGACCAATTTATCACTGGAAAGTTAGTTGTTGTTCATTTCAGCAATGGCTTTGAGAGTTGCGCGATCATTGGTGATTTGGGCGGCGGATTCTTCTGGATTTTTCCAATAAATCAACGCTCCGGTTTGCTCGGATAATTTCTTTGCCGCGTCACTTTTCATGACTTCTTCGGCAACAGCGATGATCTTGTCACGAGCCTCCTGGGGCGTTTCGCGTCGGACAAACAAACCGGTCCAGGTGCCAAGTTTCAGCGCGGGTTTAAGCTCACCAAGCGTGGGGACATCTGGCAATGAGGGGATACGCTTTTCAGTAACCGCGGCCAAAGGCGTAATTTTATCAAGGCAGGGTTTTACAAGCTGTAAGGTCGTGTTGATGACATCGGCGTCACCGGAAGCAAGGGTGTTGCAGTCCAGTGCATCAAACGCCGCCTGGCCGCCCCATTTAAAACCAAATGCCGATTGGGTTGCCAGTGTGATTTCGGTGGGGGTCGCACCTGCACCGAAATGGCCGACGACCAGTTTGTGGTTCTGTGCGTAGGCTGCCAACGCGTCCATGTTTTTGTAGGGTGCATCAGCCAAAGTTGCCAGAATGAAGGGATAGGTTACAAAAATACCCAGCGGTTCAAACGGATTGTTAGCCAGGGCAGGGATGCCGATTGTCGGTCCAACAAGCGGGATATCAAGGACAAACGAACCGATTGTATAGCCGTCAGCTGGTGCATTGGCGACGGCGACCGCGCCCGGGAAGGGGCCGCCCCCGCCACCAGGCTTATTCACGACAGCAGCGGGCACGCCATAGGTTGCCTGGAACTTATCGGCGATCATGCGGGTCAGAATATCCTCAAGATCGCCGGGGGGGAACGGCACTACAAATTCCACCGGTTGTTCAGGGTATTCCGCAAAGGCTGGTTGGGCTGCCAGCGTGAACAAGGCAGCAGATACAAGAAGTGAGAACTTATTCATGATTTTCCTCTCTGACGGGAGCAGGCGATTTTGATTGTTTTCTTCGGGGGAACAGAGTCACAAAAACATGTGAATGAATATATTCATATGTAAAATAAACTGAGAGTCAACCGGCTTTGCTGAATTGGAAACACTTGACAGCAGATATTTTATATATGAACTTATGTATTCGCATATAATAAGCTCGAGAGATCAGAATGCCGTCCATCGGATACGAGGTTGTTACCACCTTCAGTGAAACCCGGGATATCAAGCGGATCGTGATGAAACCCACGGCACCGGTGCCGATCGCGTGGTCGGCAGGTGCGCATATACGGGTAACTCTGACAGATGGCAGCAGTCGCGCCTATTCGCTTTTGCGGCTTCCGGGCCTTCCAGCCGGGCATATCGCCCTTGGGGTGTTGCGCGAAAGGGAAAGCAAGGGCGGATCAAAATTCATGCACGCCCTCAAACCCGGCGATAAAGTGCAACTCTCCCACCCGGTCAACCATTTTGAACTGGGCAATCATGCCGGGCCATCTGTTTTGATCGCCGGGGGAATAGGAATCACGCCTATCCTGTCAATGGCAGCCGAACTTGCCCGATCAGGTCGCGCATTCGAGGTTCATTATGCGGGGCGCGCCGAAGGGATGCTCGCCTTTGTCCCTGACATGCAGGAAATCTGTGGTCCCCGGTTAAGCCTGCATTATGACGACCAGCCCAGTGCGATGAATGTGGGCAAAATCCTCCGGGATGCTCCTGATGGGGCACATGTTTATTTCTGTGGGCCTGCGGGCATGATTGCGGCCATCAGGGCGACGGCATCGGAATTGGGCTGGCCTGGCGAACGGGTTCACTACGAACTGTTCTCTGCCGATGTGGCCCTATCGGAGAACACCGCATTTGATGTGGAAATTCACAGTACCGGCCAGATTGTTCACGTTCCTGCGGACATGACAATCATTGAAGCCCTGGAAAAGGCAGGCCTGGACCCCCTTTACGATTGTCAGCGTGGGGATTGCGGCATTTGCCAATGCACCGTGATCGAAGGAATTCCCGATCATCGGGATGTCATCCTGACCGATGCCGAAAAGGCCGAAAACAACGTCATGCAAATCTGCGTTTCGCGTTCCAAAACCGCAAAACTGGTCATCGAAATCTGATTATAGAGGAGGAAGTCATGGATCGTTATCGCGGAAATCCCCAGGCCATTACCGATTTGATCAAGGGCTATGCCGTACATCGGGATGTTTATGTGGACCCGGAAATTTTTGAATTGGAAATGGAGCAGTTATTTCCGAATTCATGGGTTTATATCGGTCATGAAAGCCAGTTGAGAAACACCGGCGATTTCATTACCTCGAAAATCGGAAATCAGCCGATCCTCGCTTCGCGTCATCGCGATGGTCAGATTTACGTATTGCATAATCGCTGCCCGCACAAAGGCGTTAAAATATCATCCGAACCGTGCGGAAATACCGGCAAATTTTTCCGTTGTCCCTATCATGCGTGGTCTTTCAAAACCGATGGATCGCTTTTGGCCATCCCCTTGAAGAAAGGCTATGAGGGGACCGGCTTTGATGCGGACCAGGCCTCAAAGGGACTGCCACGGATCAGGAATGTCAGAATATATCGGGGTCTGATTTTTGTGCGCCTTGCTGACGAAGGCCTCAGCTTTGAAGACTATTTTGGCGACGCTCTTTCCACAATCGACAACATGGCGGACCGGTCCCCGCAAGGGGAGTTGGAGATTGTCAGCCAACCTATCCGGTATATGCACAGTTGCAACTGGAAGATGCTGGTCGACAATCAGACCGATACCTGCCACCCGATGGTTGCGCATGAAAGCTCGGCGGGGACTGCGGTTAATGTGTGGGAGCGCGCAAAGGCGGCAAATCCCGATATGGAACCCCCGATGGCGGTTCAACTTTATGCACCGTTCATGAGTCCGTATGAATTCTATGAGGGGGCGGGCATCCGTGTCTGGCCAAATGGTCATGGTCATTCCGGTGTTTCGGGTTCCATCCATCAGGATTACGAGGATGTAGACGGCTATCTGCAAATGATGGTCGAAGCCTATGGGGAAAAACGTGCCCACGAGATACTGGGCGATGTTCGCCACAATACGATTTATTTTCCAAACATTATGGTCAAGGGACCGGTGGCAATTCTGCGCCATTTCATTCCGCTGGGCGTGAACAAAACCCTTGTTGAGAGCTGGGTATTCAAGCTCAAGGGCGCGCCGGACAAGCTCTATGAGCGCGGGTTGATGTATAACCGGTTCATCAACGCCCCTACGTCAATCGTCGGACATGACGATCTTGAGATGTACGAACGCGCGCAGGAAGGCCTGCAATCGGATGGTAACAAATGGGTCAATCTGCATCGTTTGTGGGATGAGAATGAACCTGAAGAAGCCACCGATGTCGTCAACGGGACGTCGGAACGCCAGATGCGTAACCAGTTTTATGCCTGGAAAAAATTCATGATCCAGAACATGGATACAAAAGCGGGGACGGCAGGATGAAGCGCGAAGATCTTGTGGATTTTGTCTATGACGAAGCCCACACACTTGACCAGATGGAATGGGAAAACTGGCTGGCCCTGTTTGCGGAGGATGGCCGCTACTGGATGCCGTTGGAATGGCAACAGGAAGATCCAATCCTTCAACCGTCACTCATGTACGAAGACCGGTTGTTGTTAACCGTTCGCGTGGAACGTCTGGCGGGCGAGCGGACATTTAGTCAGAAACCCAAAAGCCGTTGTCACCATCTTCTTGAACGTCCCAGGGTTATCTCGATGGGGGAAGAGGACGGTGTGTATAAGGTGCGCACCTCATTCCTGTATACCGAAACACGGGGTGATCTTCTGGACCGGTATTCAGGCTGGATCGGTCATGAACTGGTTGAAACAGACGGCGCGTTAAAAATCAGGCTCAAACGCATTGATCTGATTAATTTTGACGCCCCCTTCAGCAACATTCAGCTCTTTATTTGAGGCAGGCATGACAACGAAATCTGTTTATTCCCGCTTTGTGGAGACGGCTGAAAGACGGGGTGATGCTCCGTTTTTGCATGTTCTTGAGGAAACAGCCGGTATTTATGGCATTCCCGCGGGTGATATTTCCTATGCTGAAATGAAAAGAAGGGTTGAAGACTGGCGGAAACGTTTTGCCGATGCGGGTTATGGCGCCGGGCACCGGGTTGGCCTGTTGCTGCAAAACCGCCCGGTTTTTCTTGAAATCTGGCTGGCTTTGAATGCACTGGGGGCTTCGGTCGTACCCATTAACCCCGATTTGCGCCTGGCAGAGTTGGAATATCTGGCCGAACATTCGGAAATGATTTTGGCCATCGTGCTGCCGGAGAGGCAGGAGGAAATGAAGGCCGCCATCGCCAATGCCGGGCTGCCGGTTCCCGTATTGACACCCGACAATACCCTTTGCCCTGCTTTGACCCCCGCCCTTCAAAATTATGTTCCCAACACAGCGACCGAATGTGCCTTGCTTTATACATCAGGGACGACCGGTCGCCCCAAAGGCTGCATTCTCAGCAATGAATATTATCTTCATTCCGGGGACTGGTATGCCCAAACCGGGGGCTACATCAGTTTACGTCGCGATTGTGAACGGATGCTGACACCACTTCCGGTATTTCACATGAATGCGATGGCCGTTTCCGTGCCCGCCATGATCACTGTGGGCGGATGTATCATCATGCTGGATCGCTTCCATCCGCGTAGCTGGTGGGACTCTGTACGCAAAAGCGGTGCGACGATCGTCCATTATCTGGGGGTCATGCCGTCGATGCTGACGGGGATGGAACCTTCGCCAGAGGATATTAACCACAATGTTCGTTTTGGTTTTGGGGCGGGGGTCGATAAAAAACTTCATGCCGTTTTTGAAGAACGTTACGGTTTTCCCCTGATCGAAGCCTGGGCATGCACGGAAAGCGGTTCTGGCGGCGTTATCTGCGCGTATGAGGAACCGCGCAAGGTTGGTACCTCTTGTTTTGGGCGGCCTTGCGATAATGTCGCCGTGCGTATCATTGATGATGCAGGCAAGGATGTTGATTTTGGTATGCCAGGCGAATTGCTGGTGCGCCGGGCGGGGGATAACCCGCGATATGGGTTCTTTTCGGGTTATCTGAAAAATCAGCAAGCCACAGATGAGCTGTGGCAGGGCGGCTGGTTGCATACCGGCGATATTGTCCTGCAGGATCAGGACGGATCGCTGCATTTTGTAGATCGCAAGAAAAACGTGATCCGCCGTTCAGGGGAAAACATAGCTGCGGTAGAGGTAGAATCCATTCTCAACCGTCATCCCGAGATCAAAATCTCTGCCGCCGTTGCCGCACCGGACGAGGTTCGGGGGGACGAGGTTGCGGTGTTCATGATTCTTGATGGTGTCAAAGGGGATGCTGCCAAGGCAGAGGAGATCGTCTCCTGGGCCTTGGACCAGATGGCCTATTACAAAGTGCCAGGCTGGATTGCGTTTACCGACAAACTGCCTTTGACATCGACCCAGAAGATCCTGCGCGGCCAGTTAAAGGATCTTATGACCGCAACCTTTGATGCAGGTGACTTTATTGATACCCGTCATCTGAAGGGACGCAGGGTCTGATGGCACAACAAAAACCATATGATGGTGTGGTTATCTGCGCGCCCGTGACGGTTCCCTATGTGCGCTATTCTGACAAAACAGCACATTGGTGGGCGGGTGCGGCCCTGGCAGAACTGGCAGGGAAAACCCGGTTGGGACCGGATGACATTGACGGGTTCTGTTTTGCCAGTTTTTCCGCCGTTCCGGACACTGTTGTTGGGATGGTCCAGCATCTGGGGCTTAGTCCGAGATGGATGGATCACATTCCGACAGGTGGGGCAAGTGGCGTTATGGCGTTGCGCCGGGCGGCACGCGCGGTTCAGGCCGGAGATGCGGAAATTGTTGCCTGCGTTGCCGCCGACACCAACCAGATAGACAGTTTCCGGCAAACGCTTGTCGGGTTTTCCCGATTTTCGCAGGATGCGACCTATCCTTATGGTTTTGGCGGACCCAATGCCACATTTGCCCTGATTACCGATAACTTCATGCGGCAATATGGCCTGACCCGCGCAGACTTTGCCAAACTCTGTATCGCGCAAAGAACAAATGCGTTGTCCAATCCCTGTGCCCTGATGAAAAAGCCGCTGACCTATGATCAGTATATGCAGGCCCGGGCGATTGCAGATCCCGTGCATCTTTTTGATTGTGTGATGCCCTGCGCCGGTGCCGAGGCCTTTATCGTCACGACACCGGAAAAAGCCGGGCAAATGGGTCTGTCCACCGCGCGTCTCGCCGCGACAATAGAACGTCACAATGCCTTTGCAGAAGATGCGGTTCAGACCCGTGGGGGGTGGGCACGCGATATTGACGATCTGTGGCAGGCTGCCGGTTGTGGGCCGCAGGACATCGATATGTTGCAGGCCTATGATGATTATCCGGTGATCGTTGCCATGCAACTGGCCGATTTGGGGTTTTGCAACAAACCAGCCTTGCCGGACTTTATCGCGCAAAATGATTTCACCCTGACAGGGTCTTTGCCCTTGAATACCAATGGTGGGCAGCTTTCTGCAGGGCAGGCTGGCGCTGCCGGTGGATTTCAGAACGTAACGGAAGGTTTGCGACAAGTCTTGCATTGTCCATTGGGGGAACAGGTGCCCCATGCAAGGCGGGCTTTGGTTTCGTGTTAACCGTCACTTGTTCTTAGAGGAAGGCGGGATATGACGGG